>Ga0209577_10000583_pt1 | contig 36465 bp, 31 predicted proteins | sample GraSoiAngelo_109_FD_185874 | JGI IMG/M metagenome (GOLD analysis project Ga0209577, IMG submission 185874) | Grasslands soil microbial communities from the Angelo Coastal Reserve, California, USA - 14_0903_12_20cm (SPAdes) (version 2) | ecosystem: Environmental > Terrestrial > Soil > Grasslands... | reverse complement strand
AGACTGAAGCAAACGCACATTCTTTGTCTTCTCCCGAAAGGGTCACCGCACCACCCCCGGCCCGGAGATCGCAAGCATGCGCCGAGCCTGGCCGCGTGCAGACATTCGAAGCTGTCGCGATGAGCTGCTTCGTTCAAGCGTCCGCGCAACAACAAACCCTGGTACCCCAGGGAGGGCAATTATAATCGCAGGGTGCCCGCAGGTGCGCCCTAGGGTTAGGAGCACGCCGGTCAAACGACGTGATCAGAGCTGGACTCGTCGGTTTGCGAAGGCGTACCGACTTGCGAGCTAGTCGACGTTCCCGTCTGGAGGCTCTCCCACATTGGGCGAGGCTGAGCGCTGCCCACACGCGGATCGGCCCTCGCCGTTTCCGTTCGGTCTGCCGCTGCTACCAGGAAATGGCTGCACGCTGCACCATTTCTTGGCGTAGGCCCTTCATTGCGTTGCGCCAATCGCGGCAAGCCTCTCGTGCCGCCGGGCGCCTGCCAGTCGACCTCATCCGGAAGAATTCCGCGCCGCCGTGCAATCGCAACAGCCTCGCCCCGATTACCGGCGTTCAATTTGCTGAGAATCGATTTGACGTGCGTCTTGACCGTTCCCTCCGCCAGCCCAAACTCCTGGGCAATTCTCCTATTGCTCTGCCCTAACGTCATCTGCCTGAGTACACTCAGCTCTCTCGCCGTCAATGTCGCCTGATTCAGGCTCTCTGCGATTCGGCTTGCGACTCGCGGGGTCACTGCCACGCCACCCTCGTGCACGGAGCGAATACCTGCCATGAGATCCTCAAGACTGCACCCCAACAGGAGATAGCCGCGCACCCCTTGCGCGAAAGCGCGACAGATTTTCGCCTCGCCGTCGCTATCGGTAAGAATCACGACTCGCCTATTCAACTCAGATGCGGTGTCGGTAAGCCGGATCCCTGAATCGTAGTCCGCGATCACCACGTCAGCTGAGTCAACAGGATCCCTCGTCCGCTCCAAGGTCGCTCGCTTCCAACGGTAACAGAGCACCTTGAACTTGCCACTCTTTCGCAAGAGCGCCGCAAGTCCTGCAGAGATCACGGGGTCCGAATGAGCAATGAGCACCGCAATCTCTGATAAATCGGTCGGGTCGCTCTCCGCGTTGCTTTGCTTGCGTACGCCGGAGCTGTGGCCGGTTTGCAAACTGCCCAGCAGATTCTGTTGGCAACTGAATAAACTCAGTGCATCACTATTGGACGTGTGAACCATGCTTAGCTCGTTAGCGCGGGTGTCGAGTGTGACCGAGTCATGGGCCGCTCCGAAACCGGACATTTCTCCGCATGCCAGATCTCGGCTGCGTATTCTGCGAGTGCGCGGTCGCTCGAGAACCAGCCGGAGCCCGCTATGTTCAGGACGGCCTTGCGCGCCCATTCCTTGGCATCCCGATAGACCTCGACCAGTCGTGCGTCGGCCTGTAGATAGGACTGCAGGTCCGCGAGGTGCATATAGTAGTCACCGCTCGACAGCAGCTCGTGACGCAGCGGCTCGAAGACGCCAGGCTCGTGCCGGCTGAAATGATCCGCAAAGATCAGCTCGAGGGCCGCACGAGTTTCCGGCTCGTTCTCGTAATGCCAGAACGGGCTGTACCAGCCGCGCGTGTGCGCAACCTCCCGTGCGCTGAGGCCGAAGAGAAAGAAATTCTCCTCGCCTGCCTCCTGCGCCATCTCGATCGTCGCGCCATCGCGGGTGCCGAGCGTCAGGGCGCCATTCATCATGAACTTCATGTTGCTGGTGCCGCTCGCCTCATAGCCCGCCGTGGAAATCTGGTTCGAGACATCCGCGGCAGGCATCAACCGCTCCGCGACCGACACGTCATACTCCGGAATGAATACCACCTTGAGGCGTCCCGCGACCTGCCGATCGCCGTCGAGGGTGCGGGCCAGATTGTTGATGAACTTGATGATGATCTTGGCGAGCCGGTACGCGGGCGCCGCCTTACCTCCAAACAGGAACGTGCGCGGAGTCATCTGCAGAGCGGCGTTTGCGCGCAGCCGGTTGTAGAGCACCACGACACGCAGCGCGTTCAACAGCTGGCGCTTGTACTCGTGCAAGCGTTTGACCTGGCAGTCGAAGATCGAGTCCGGATCGACCACGACCCCGGATGTCTGCTTCAGCCAGTCGGCCAGTTTCACCTTCGCGGTACGTTTGACGCGCAGAAAATCAGCTTGAAACCCGCGATCCTCGGCCAGGGGCCGCAGCCTGCGCAGCTCGCCGAGATCGCGCCACCATTCGCTACCGATCGCCTGGCTGATCGCCTCCGCCAGCGCGGGGTTCGCGAGTTTGAGCCATCTGCGTGGAGTCACTCCGTTCGTTTTGTTGTTGAAGCGCTCCGGAAAGAGCTCGGCCAGGTCTCTCACCGTCGAGCTGCGCAGCAGCTCGGTGTGTATCTTGGAGACGCCATTGGTGCTGTGCGAGCCGACGATCGCCAGGTTCGCCATGCGCACCTGCTTGCTCGCACCCTCCTCGATCAGACTCACACGTGCGACGAGCCCCTCATCGCCTGGCGCTCGGATACGCACCGAATGCAGAAATCGCCTGTTGATCTCGAAGATGATCTCCAGAAGCCGCGGGATCAGCAGCTCGAACCACTCGACCGGCCACTTCTCCAATGCCTCCGGCAGGAGCGTGTGATTCGTGTAAGCAAACGTGTCCCGGGTAATTTCCCAAGCGTCCTCCCACGCGAGATGCGCCTCGTCGAGAAGGATGCGCATCAGCTCCGGAATGGCGAGCACCGGGTGCGTATCGTTGAGATGGATGGCCGCTCTCCCGGGCAGTGCGTGCCAGTCCGCATTCGAGCGCCGGAAGCGCCGCACCAGGTCCGCGAGAGAGCAGGCAACCAGAAAGTATTCCTGCAGGAATCGCAGTCCCTTGCCCCGCATGGTCGAATCGTCCGGGTACAGTACGCGCGTCAGGGACTCCGCCGCGAGCGTCTCAGCGAGTGCCCCGACGAACTCACCGGCGCTGAAACGCCTCAGGTCGAAGTCATCCGGGGCAACAGCACGCCACAGCCGCAGGGTGTTGATCGTGTCTACTCCATATCCCACGACAGGTCGATCGTACGGCAGGCCGATCAGAGTGCTGGGTTGGTGAGGAATCAGCTCGAGGTCGCCGCCACGCAGCGCGAATGTGCTGCCGAACTTCACTTCCACGCGCTCCTCGGGACGGGCGACCTCCCAAGGATCGGGAAGACGCAGCCAGTTGTCCGGCTGCTCTTCCTGCCAGCCGTCGCGGATCGACTGTCGGAACATTCCGTATTCGTAGCGCAGCCCGTAACCGACGGCGGGCAGCTGCAACGTGGCCATCGAATCGAGAAAGCAGGCCGCGAGCCGGCCCAGACCACCGTTGCCGAGGCCAGGGTCGGGTTCCTCTTCCATCAAGCCCACCCACTCGAGGGATTGCAGAGCGCTCGTGGAGGAGCCCGCCGCATCCAACAGATTCGAGACGTTGTTTGCAAGCGATCGGCCGATGAGAAACTCCATCGACAGGTAATACACGAACTTCGGGTTCTGGCGCGTGTAACTCTGCGTGGTTCGCAGCCAGCGCTGCGCCAGCAAGTCTCTCACCGACCGGGCGAAGGCTTCGAATCTGTCGCGAGCGGTCGCGGAGCTCCGGTCCATCAGCTTGTCATAAAGGAGATGCCGTTCGCAGGAGCTGAGATCAACGGCCTCACTCGTCTCAGCGTTCAAAGACTGTCTCTTCGCTCGTATATTCATCTATGCCCCCATCGAGCATGCTGCTGACCCGACCATGCCCGGTGCGGGGCTCGTCTCGCGCACTCGGCTCGAGCGGCAGTTGGGACACTCGAGTGATGCGCTCGCCAATTAGGTTTCAGGGCAGATCAACTGCGTACGCTGTGGACTCGCCGGCGGGAGGCACGTTGCGGAGCAGAGGCCAACGGCCCTGCCCGTCGAGATCCAGTCGCCCCTCGGCGCGATCGCAACTCCTCAATCCCATGCCGGCAATCGTTCACGACGCCGGCATCGCGAGCAACGCTCACCCTGTTGACGAAACGTTTCATCCGAGTAAACGCCCCCCGACGCGGCGCGGTGCGCGAGCGCATCGCCGCCCTGAGCTTCCACCTCTCCCGGGCGTCTGCCTGCCTTGCTCATCGCTTGGTTTCCTGGCGCGAAACGCTGCATCCATCGATTGCAGATTGCGCACACACCCGAAGGCGCACTTCCCTCTCAACGGAAGACGGTAGGCTTGGTCCGCACCACGCGGCCGCGTAAACCGTGCGAGTGGATACGCTCACGAGCATCAAAGTGCTCCGACAGGTCGTTGAGTCAGGCAGCTTCGTCGCCGCGGCCGAGCGCATGGATCTCTCCACCGCGATGGTCAGCAAGCACGGGTCGGGGTGTGCAGTGCGCTCATGAGGTTGGCTCCATGGCATTCCATCATGGCGCCATTGTTCTCCGGCGAGGGACCGCGCATCGCGATTCTTGCTTTCCGCGGCTCGAGGGTTAGAAGGGGGCCTGCACGGGCCGCGGCGGCGGCCGCGGCGTGGCGCTCCGGATCCAGGCCGAGAGCTCGCTCGCCAGTGTCCGGGCGCGCCCGAGCTGGCCCGCATCGAGCCGGCCGGCGGCCGCCTGGAGCTCGCGAAGCGCGATCTCATTCATGCTTTCGGGAATGCCCAGGTCGACCGCGGCCCGGATCAACGCGTAACCTCCCACATCGTCGCGCTCGCCCCCGCTCGCTTCGACGTGCATGCGGCCGAGATTCACCATCGCCGGCGGATAGCCCTGGGCAGCCGCCTGGCGAAACAGCTCACGCGCACGCGCGTGATCCCGCGCGACTCCCAGGCCCTCGTTGTACAGCGCGGCGAGCTTGTTCTCGGAGTCGACATTGCCGCCGCGCGCGGCCACCTCGAGCAGATTCGCGGCCTTCTGGTAGCTCTGCCGAACTCCGAAACCGTAGAAATACATCGTCGCGATATTCCCCACGGCATTGTCGGAGCCCTGCGCAAGCGCGCGCCGGTACCAGGCGAGCGCAGCGACGTAGTCGCGTGGCACGCCGCGACCTTCCGCGTACAGCACGCCTATCCGGTTCATCGCTTCGGCATGTCCGAGCACTGCCGCGCCGGTGTACCACTGCAAGGCCCGCCGTGGATCGCTCGGAACTCCCAGACCCTCATCGAAGGCCTCCCCGAGGGCGTACATGGCCTGGCTGTCCTGGTGCTCGCTGGCCGTACGATAGAGCTCGAGCTCGGGGCCCGTCACAGCCAGGGGAGCGGGCCGGCCGGGCGAGGGAGCGGCAGCGGCGAGGCTCGCCGCACCCAGGAGCAATCCGATCACGATCACGCCGGGAGTCTTCACGGTCTATCTCTCCAGATCCTGCCGCTGCAGGTAAGCGTGCATGGTTCGACGGTTGAGCCAGTGCTCCTTCCCATTCGCTGACGTCCATTGCGGACGACGCATCCTATGGAAGCACGTTATGAGCCGGCCGCGAGGGTAACAATCCGTCGGCGGTAAATGCAGCGTTTCACGTAGCCAGGCGCGAGTAAGCTAGGGTGGCCCGGTTTCCAATCCGCCCACAGCGCTCCCATTTTGAGATTGCGCGACAGCGCTCGCCACGAGCGTGTATTGCGAAGGATGCCATGCGATGAGGGTTCTTCGCCGCCACTCGGCGATCTCCTCGAATAAGACAGCTCAGGAGGCAATGTCACCGACTTCTATACGGAGAGCGCCCGCCGACGCGCGTGCGCTAAAATGGAAAGCACCGCACTTTACGGGGGTGGAAACTTTGCTAGGACGGCCGCGACCGCACGCTGTACAGGTCCCGCTGAGTGCTCGATGTCATCATCGCTGATTTCTTTCTTTGCCCATCCATGCCACACCGGCCTGTGACTGTGCGCATCGAAGACGTCTATTGACAGCGTCCCCTCTCGATACTGGCGCACATCCACAGCGTCGCCCCAGTACGGCCCGCCCCACCCTCGTGGACCACCCCAACCGCAGCCCGCGTAAGCTTGCGGGTAGGTGGCAATGTCTGTCCGCTCTCTGGAGCCGATTGTGAAGTCGATAGTAAAGTCAGCCACTTGAGGATCACTCGCCTCGACATAGCCCCTCTCCCTGAGATCCGCCCTGATCGCGTCCTCGACGCGCGCCGCAACCAGCGGATTCAGCGGATTCTCCAGACCAAGATGCTCCCGTTCCATTACCGTGAACGTCTGATAGTTGCGAAACGTTGCGCTTCGGTCATAGTCGCTTCCCACCCGCAGCTCAGTTGCACAACCCGACACGAGACCGAAAGTGAGCACTAGACCAACCCAACTGTATCTGGTTCCAATGCGCTGTCGAATCACTTCGGTTCTCCTTGACATTCCCGAGGGTAGCCGGTCTGTATCACGACACGGAGCGGTTCCGTGTCATCATGTTTCTGCCAGCCGGCTCACGTAGCCTTACCTGCACTGGCACCGACTCTACTTCGGGGCTCGGCTGCAAAGAACTTCCAAGCGCAGTGGTCACGAAGTCCTTGTCGCTCGAGCACCAGGTCGGAGCAATGCCGGGGGCACCGAAAGCCTCGTTGTGGGCTGGACCGGGACTCATTGGATTACTCCTCAGCGACGGCCCTGAACACGCAGCCGCCGACCAACGCTCGGGGCCTCCCTCTCCACCGGCGCGAGGTTTGTATCGATGGGGTAGTCATCGGCCGCCACCTGTGCGCGTGCGAGCTCGCTGCCTGACACTATGCCCACAAGGAACAGAATCCGCATGATTCGACGGTTCATGCCCGTGCTCCTTTCGCTGACGTCCACTGCGGACGATGCGTCCTGTGGAAGCACCTTATGAGCCGGGCGTGAGCAGAACAATCGGTGAGCGGTAAATGCAGCGTTTCACGCAGGCAGCTGCGAATAAGCCGAGAACCGAAAAGACCTGTCCCCCGGGCTCAGGTGCACCGTTACACAACTCCTGATACCCCCAACAGGTCGGTAGCGGCTGAAAAGCGCTGCTTCTTCTTCGGGCTCGCGGCACTCCGCGCATGGTTGTGCATGGCGCGCGTACCTACATCATGCGTAGTGCGAGTCAACAGGAGGTCGTCCGTCTCGCGCTTGCTTTCGTCCGGCGAAACGCTGCATTCCCTGCCGTTGGATTGTTAACAGGCTGCCGCGACCCTAGCTTAGCTTCGGCAACAACCTTAGGAGAATCCAGTATGCGTAAGTCACTGACGTCCTTGATCGCGAGCGTATTCTTGTCGAGCATCGTGCTCGTCCACGCAGAAAACGCTCCCGACCATGCGACAGCCGGAGAATCCCCTGCCGCTGTGACCGGAAACCAGTCGGACGGCACGGTAGATTTTTCGGGCGGAAGCATCGCCGCAGGCATAGGCTTTGTATGGGGCCACGGCGAATTGAACTACGGCGGCCAGTCTCATTCATTCAAGATCTCCGGGGTCTCGATTGTCGACGTCGGAGCGGCAAATATTTCCGCTTCCGGGCAGGTCTATAACCTCAAGAACCTTGCCGATTTCAACGGCAATTACGTCGCGATGACGGCCGGGATGACTGTTGCAGGTGGCGGCTCGGCCGCCTACCTGAAAAACGAGCACGGTGTGGTGATCAAGCTGCACTCCACGGAAGCTGGTCTGAGATTCAATCTATCCGTTGATGGCGTCAAGGTGACGCTGGCGAGTTGAGCGCCGGGCATCTCGACGACGCGGCTCCGATGGCGACTGCGGTCCAACAGCCGCGGCGAGCCTGTCAGGCTCGGCTGAAGATAACATCAGTTAGCGACTGCCGGCGGGTCGGCGAACCGACCCGCCGGCAGCAGCGGCGAAGCCTGGGAGGCCAGCGGGTAACGGCGTAGGGCTGCGTCAGCGCGCTCTGAAGAGTTAGCTCGCTCCGTCGTTATGGTTCGCGGCGCTCTCCACGCATTCTGGCCTTGCTCACAAAGTCCTGGTCTGCGCCACGGGCTTCTGCTCTCGAGGCACGCGCGCGCCTGACGGCGCGAACGGTGCCGGCGGAGCTATTCCGCTGACCCTTGCAATGATTGCATTGGCCCCGAACGTGCAACGTTTCTTGCTTGCATGCGGCGCAGTAGCTGCGGGTTAGGGCCGCGGGCCCGAAATTGAGCGTGCGCTCATGTCTCACATGTCTCACGTAGGTCGTCCTCTCTCGCTGATTGCGCTACAGGAGCCCGGCATTCGCCCTGCTCCGAAGCCTCAATAAGAACTGCTGCCAGCTTTCTCAATCGAACATCAACTCAAGATCGCGGGGCGCGCAGCGGTCAAGGATCGAAGACCGCCCGTGGGCGGCGAGGGCCTCCGCCCTCGTCCTTGACGGCGAGCACCCCGCGATACAATGGGAAATCAAAGCAATCCCGCCCTGCCCTCTTCGCTCCTTTCTCTGCTCCTAGAAGTTTCTGTCCGACTTTGAGGCAAGATGCCGCAGGTGCCTCAATCAGAGGCGCTATCGGACTCCTCATCCATAATCAACTGAAGACAAATACGTGCCGCGGCGACAAGAGCTGCCCCAAAGACGATCGTGACGGCGACGATCACGGGTTCACCCAACGCAGGGACACTCATGTCGGGGTCTGCCGTCCTGGGATTACAGGTCAACAGATCCAGGCACAGGTTGCTCCCCGGCTTGAATCTTGGTGCTCGTATTCCAGCACGAGAACGTCGCTGTCGACCCACCAAGGTCCGGCTCGCCGGACTCCTCGGCGATTGTCTCGGCGGCCAGACGTTCACAAGCCGGCACGTCAACTGCGACGCCCGAAGCCTGCGCCACGATCGAGCCGTTGGCGTTGCTCAGCCAGACAACCATGAGGACGACTTTAAATAGGGGCATAGGATGCCAGTCCTCCTTCCCATTCGCTGACGTCGACTACGGACCACGCGTCCTGAGAAGCAGGTTATGGTCGAGGTACGAGGTAAACAATCCCTCCGCGGTGAATGCAGCGTTTCACATTTCACACTGACAGCCGCAAGTAAGCGCGCGTGGCCCGGCGCGTGAGCGCTCCCCATAGGCAGTCCGGCGCGAGCACCGCAACGCGATAATGGTTCCCTATCCCCCACGGTTCGGAACAATGGCTGCGCCGGGCACGACAATATCAACCAGGGCCACGACCCGGCGGGCGGCGCCGTGCGGCGGCTCGGGGCGACCTTTCCCGAGTCTGCGAATCAGTGATCGCTGCGGAATGCCCGCTGCACTTGAGTAGCTAACGCTCTCGCTGCGACCCTCTGTTCCCTGAACGCTCGCGCAGCTCTCTCACCCCTGGGTCCCGCGGCCTTCACGAACGCCAGCTGTGCGCGTGACGGGTCCCCTGCGGCCTCGTAACATTCACCTGCGCGCTGGAACTCCCTTTTTTCATAGAGCACGTCAGCAAGCGATTTGGCTTCTCGCGGGTTTGCGGCCTCACAAGCGCGCGACTCGTCAGGCGCAGGATCGGCGAGGACAAGTTGATTGGCTGCGAAACAAGCCAGTGCCAGATCTCATCGAGTCGCGCAGCCGCATTCTTCGCTCCATCCTTGCCTCGCCCGGACTTCAACCAGACGTGAAAGTAGAGTCCCGCGCTCACATGAACAATGAGCGCCCTGCCAAGCCAACCTTTCTTCTTCGGAAACCACCGCGTCGCCGCCGCTTCAATCCTGGTCGCGGGAGGCCTGGAACACCCCATGAGCGCTTGGCGCGACTCAACGACGGCGCGCCGACCTCGCTTCAGCGCAGGTAATCATGCACGACCTTTCCCAGCCCGAGTGTTAGGTCCGCCACGCAGTGCGTCGCGGCCACCACCTCGAGGACTGGCAGCTCGGCCACCGGCGCTAGCGCATGTGGAATGAGCGCCAGCGCGGCAGGACCGGTCCAAGCTCCTTTTACGTCAATATCTTCCAGGTAGTATTCAACGAGCTCGCAGATCCGCGGGCTCCCATCGACGTGTGGGATGAGCTTCAGCAGATAGTTGGGCGCGGACAGGCCCGCCTTGATTGTTGCAATATCCATCGCATGGTGCTTGTAACCCATGGTTCCGGTCGCGACGCGGACGGGACCGTAGTCGAGGGTACCGATCAATGTGTCGGTTTCAGCGCGCAGCGTCGGACTGCCGAGCTTCTTGGGGAAACCCCAGAGCTCGCGGCCACCGGCGATAGGTGGGTGGTCATTGAGGAACATGCAGAGCGTGTAATTGCCCCTGCGTCCGCGGAATGACACCGGGACGATCTGCCCGCTTTCGGTGTAGTCGCCGAAGCCGGTGGAGTCCGGCATGCGAATGAACTCGTATTTCACCAGGGGGGCTTCGATCGCGAGTGGCTCCGGCACGAGTGCATGCAGTTTCTCAGGATCGGTCCGATACGTAATGATGAAGTACTCGCGATCCACATACCGATACGGCCCGCGGGGATACGCTGGCTGGGTCAAGGGCATCGCAAAGGCGCGGTCTCGGACCTCCTGCTCCTTCATGTGGATCTCTTGAATGCCCGATTGACAGGAGACGAAATGGGCGCGCGCGCCGTCGACTCGGACGCCGCGAGCGCCCTGCCCTCCGCTGACGCCGGGGATTCTTCCAGCACACGGTAGACGGCCGGCGCCGGAGTCTCCGGCCGCTTGAAATCCGGTCCAACAGCACAAGCGGCGCGTCCCGCGGCCGCGACCAGGCACGCAGTGGGGCCGAAGTGGCTGCTCACGCCGCGGTCCTCTGGAGACGCGTCGCTGGCTGGAGAGGCGTCGCTGCAGCGACGTCTGGTTGATGCATCTTCAGGTTCGCGACAACGCGATCCAAGGCCCTGACCAGAAGCTGCATTTCGTCCCGGGAGAGACCGTTCAGGGCCGTGAGGTCTGACTCCCGCACCATCTTACGCAGCAACGGAAGGTGCGCGCCGGCTTTCGGCGAGATTGCGAGCGATCGTGCGCGCCGATCGCCCGGGCACTGACGTCGCTCCGCCCACCCTCGCACTTCCAGCCGGTCGAGGCTGCGCGCGAGAGCCGCAGGATCGGTCACGGTCAACTCCGCGAGCCGCTGCTGGGTCACGCCCTTGTTCTCCGCAAGCGTGATAGTGTTCTGCACTGGGCGCAGTCGAGCTCAAGTTCCCGGGAGCGCTCCCCAAAGTGGCGTCGATAGCGGCGACCTGCGTCGAGGAGGGTGAACCCCAAGCGTTGAATCGGTTCCACGGTTCGTATCAGGAGAGCAGTACAGTCTGTCGCCACGGGTGGTGGTTGGACGCGCTGCGCGCCTCCTCCTCGATCGCCCTGGTCACGGTCTCTATCGCATTCTGGATTCGCGAAATGGACTCGCCGCTCAACTGCTCGGGAGCGACTCTCTGCAGGCTCGCGACGGGCGAGCGGCGTCCGGCGACAAGCTTCTCGCGCCGGGACGTCGACTTCTCGATGTCAGTCATGATTGATTTCCGGGGGTTGGACTAGCGAGCGGCGCACGCGTCGCGCCGTGCCGCCGGGGCTCGGAGCCGTTGACGCGGACCACGATCTTGCCGATATGCCGGCCGGACTCGAGATACTTCATGGCCGCTACGATGTCCTCCATCTCGAATGTACGGTCGATCACCGGCCGGATGCCGAGCGCTTCGATGGTTCCGCTCAGCCGTTCGAGCATCTCCACCGATCCCCCGACGATTCCCTGCAGGCGCAGGGTCTTCGTCAGGAGAGGAAGCGCGTCGAAAGTCCCCGCAGCCCCGGTGAACATCCATATGACACTGATCGTTCCGCCGACGGCCGTCGATTTGATCGACTGATCGAGCGTGCCTGCTCCGCCGGCTTCCACAACATGGTCAACCCCGGCACCGTCGGTGAATTCGAGCACTGCACGGCTCCAATCCGGTTGCTTCCTGTAATGGATGACGTGAGTGGCACCCAGCTCTCGCAGCGGCTCCAACTTCGATTCGCTGCCGCTCGTGGCGATGACTCTCGCACCCGCGGCCAGGGCAAACTGCAGGGCGAAGGTGCTCACGCCTCCCGAGCCCTGTACGAGCACGGTTTGCCCGGGCTTGAGATCGCCGTGCTCGAACAGCGCATTCCACGCGGTCAGCGCTGCGCAGGGAAGCGTTGCGGCCTCCTCGAACGACAGCCCGTCCGGCATGGCCACGAAGCCGCACTGGTCGCCGGTGAAATACTCTGCCAGGACGCCGTCGGCGGCCCAACCGAGCGCGGACGCCATAACTTCGCGGCTGAAGCGACCGCTAACCCAGTTGGGAATCTGCGCGGCCACGACGCGATCGCCGATCCTGAACCCGCTCACTTCGCTCCCGATCTCAGTCACCTCGCCGGCGCAATCGGACAGCGGAACCAGGGGTAGCTTGGTGTCAGCGGACAGCTGTCCGCGGGCGACCAGCAGGTCACGATGATTGAGCGACGCCGCGCGTACCCGGATCCGGACCTCGCCAGGCTTGATATCCAGCAGCGGGCGCTCGACGATGGCCACATTCCCCGGCCCGAACGCATTGAGCTGGGCGACGCGATTCGTGCGAGGTGCGCTCCCCGTCAAATTCATTTCCATGTCCTCGAAGCGAGCATGCGGGCAGACTAGATTGGCGCACCGGCTCAAGGAAGCGCGTTACGGTTGACACACCGTTTCGCGACGGGAAATCCCGTGCCGCACCGCAGGTCGGGGTCAGTCAGCCAATTCGCAATTTCGATACTTCCCCAGACGATCGAGTGCTAGCCGACTCCTGAGCGCAGCTCGCGCGACCCGCAGCGCGCGAGGTAGTGCGGCCCGCATCCGGAGGAGGTCCGCAGCTCGACGCCTGCCCAGGCCTTGCCCAGGCTTCAAGCTCCCTCGCCGTACTTAGATCGCTGTGACGGCACTGTCCCTGGAAGAAAGGCGTTGTACGCCGGCAGCCTCGCGTGTGCGTGGGCGAAAACTGAAAGTGCGCTTCGTTTCCTGGCACGAAACGCTGCATCCAAGACGCACGGATTGAACTCCGGGCGTAGCGGCGGCAGGCTGCGGACATGAAGCCGGACACACATCGGCTGCGAGTTTGAAGGGAGACCTACCATGCGCGTGTTGTTGCGCGTCGCGTTCACTCTGCTGATTGCGATCCCCGTCTGCCTCGCCCTGGCGCTGTTCTTGACTCTCCCAGCCCGGCGAGCAGTGTCCCCCTCGCTGGATGAGGCACATCACAGCTCCGCCGCGATGAGCCACCTTGGGTCGCCCCGCGCGGCTGCCTAGGACATGCCGGTGGATACGCTGACCAGCATCAAGGTGTTCCGGCAAGTCGTCGAGTCCGGGAGTTTCGTCTCTGCGGCCGATCGGTTGGATCTCTCGCCCGCGATGGTCAGCAAGCACGTGATGCAGGTTGAGAAACGGCTCGGCGTGCGTCTCCTCAACCGCAACAGCCGTACGCTCAGCCTGACAGAGCCGGGCAGAGTATATTTCGAGCGCTGCAAGACCATCCTTGACGATCTCGAGGAAACCGAGCTCGAATTGGGGTCGCTCGGCACGGCTCCGCGCGGCACCCTGCGCATCACCTGCCCGAGCTGGTTCGCCTCACAACGGGTGGCGGATATGCTCGCTCAGTTCCGCAGCCGCTTCCCGGAGATCGTCATCGACATCTCCTTCGAGGATCGGACCGTCGATCTGGTCGACGAAGGTTACGACCTCGGCATGCGCGTGGCGCGGAACTCCGGCTCGCTCGGGGGAGGCCTCATCGCCCGCCCGCTGTGCCCGATCTCTTTCGTCCTGGCGGCCTCGCGCGAGTACCTCAAGCGCAGGGGGATCCCCAAATCCCCCGACGATCTCGCCCATCACGATAGCATGGCGGTGGCCAACATCGGCTCCTGGACCCTGAACGGTCCTGACGGACAGGTTGAAGTGCCGGTACGCGCCGTGCAGCGATACCGCTCGGCGGTCGGATTGGCGCACGCCGTCGCCGCAGGCGTCGGCCTGGCGCCGCTGCCGACCCTCTACTTCGATGATCCGGTGTTCAAGAGCGTCCTGGTGCCTGTCCTGACGGACTATCCCCTCCGCGAGGCGACGATCTATCTGGTCTACGCCAGCCGCAAGTACGTGCCGCTCAAGCTCCGGGCCTTCATCGATTTCATCGTGGAACACGTCTCCAGGCTTCCGTCGATCAAAGTGCCCGAAGTCGTTCGAGCGGCGAAGGGTCCGGACCCTCACCGTGAGCGCGAGCCGCTCGCTCACTGAGCGCGAGTTCATTGTCGCGAAACGCAGCATCTCCACAAGGGGGATTGTTCTCCCCCCCGTCCGGCCCATAGCGTGGCGGCATGGAAAGCCCAAGCATCTCCCCCATGCCCGACGAGACGACGGCACGAGCCCCTGGCAAGAGCCACACCCGCATCGGCCGGCCTCCCTTCGAACGCATCGCGTTGCTGCTTCAGGGCGGTGGCGCGCTCGGGGCTTACCAGGCAGGCGTGTATGAGGCGTTATCGGAAGCGCATCTCGAGCCGGACTGGATCGCCGGCATCTCGGTCGGCGCGATCAATGCGGCGTTGATTGCCGGCAATCCGCCCGGGTCACGCGTCGAGAAGCTGCGCGAATTCTGGCAGAGCGTCACCTGCGGCGGCCCCTGGGACCCCGGCGCCCTGATCGCCATGGCGCCCGCTGCGGTACGCGGCGATTTCGCCCGCAGCCTGGTCAATCAGCTCAGCGCAGGCGCGGCGCTAGTGGGCGGCGTCCCCGGTTTCTTTGCGCCGCGCTTCCCGGTGGCGTGGCTGCAGCCGCCGGGATCGCCCGAAGCGACCAGCTACTACGACACCGCGCCGCTCACGTCGACCCTCGAGCGCCTGGTCGACTTCGACCGCATCAACGCGGGGCACATGCGCTTCAGCGTCGGTGCCGTGAACGTCAGCACCGGTAACTTCGTCTATTTCGACAGCACGACTCACACGATCGGGCCCGAGCACGTGACCGCAAGCGGTGCTCTGCCCCCCGGATTCCCGCCAGTCGAGATCGAGGGCGAGTTCTACTGGGACGGCGGCCTGGTCTCAAACACCCCCCTACAATGGGTGCTAGAGAGCGAGCCGCGTCGCGACACACTCGCCTTCCAGGTCGACCTGTGGAGCGCGCGCGGGACGGTACCGCGCACCGTCGCCGAGGTGATGACGCGGCAGAAGGAGATCCAATACTCGAGTCGCACGCGCAGCAACTCGGACCGGTTCAGGTACACCCAGAAGCTTCGGAATGCCGTTTCGAGACTGCTACAGAAGCTCCCCGAGGAGCTTCGAGACAGCCCGGAGGTGACGCTCCTCCAACCGCACGCCTCCCCCAAGGTGTACAACCTCGTCCAACTCGTCTACCGCGCCAAGCAGTACGAAGGGGACTCGAAGGACTACGAATTCTCGCGCCTCAGCATGGAGGACCACTGGCAAGCAGGGTACTACGATACGGTCCGCACCTTGCGCCATCCCGAGGTGCTTGCAAGGCCGGACAACCTCGAGGGTGTCATGACTTTCGATCTCTCGCAGAACGGACGGGAATGAGTCCTGCCGCGAGCGGCGCGTGCACGCCTGCGCGGCGCACGACGACATCCTTTGAACCGATACGGAGCGCAAGCGAATGCACCTCAAAGACAAAGTCGCCCTCGTAACCGGCGCCGCCAGCGGCATCGGCCAGGAGATTGCCCGGACTCTTGCCGGCGCTGGCGCGCGCGTGGTGATCGCCGATCTCAACTTCGCCGCGGCCCGTGACGCGGCCGAGGAGCTCGACCCCTCCGGGGAGCGCGTCATAGCCCTGGCCATGGATGTTACCAACGAAGCGGATGTCGAATCCGGCATGGCTGCCGCGCTTTCCGCCTTCGGGCGGATGGATGTGCTGGTGAGCAACGCCGGCATTCAAGTCGTCGCACCGCTCGATGAGCTGGCTTTCGAGGATTGGAAGCGGCTCCTCGCCATCCATCTGGACGGGGCCTTTCTCACCACGCGGGCGGCGCTGCGTCAGATGTACAGGCAGGGGAGCGGCAGTATCATTTACATGGGATCAGTGCACTCGAAGGAGGCATCGCTCCTCAAGTCACCCTATGTCACCGCCAAGCACGGCCTCATCGGGCTCGCCAAGGTGGTCGCCAAGGAGGGGGCGAAGCACGGGGTACGGGCGAATGTCATCTGCCCGGGCTTCGTGCGCACGCCGCTAGTCGACAAGCAGATTCCTGAGCAGGCGCGGGAGCTCGGCATTTCCGAGGCGGCGGTGATCAGGGACATCATGCTCAAGGACACGGTCGACGGGGAATTCACCACAGTGCGGGACGTCGCCGAGGCAGCGCTGTTCTTCGCTGCCTTCGAGTCGAACGCGCTCACCGGTCAATCTCTGATCGTCAGCCACGGCTGGTTCATGCAGTGACTGCAGGCGTCTGGCCCGCGCGCAAAGAAAAAAACTGCCAGGTCCTTCGTTGGAGGTGTCTGGCGGTGTGCCCGAGCGTGGAGGCCGGCCTCTCTCGGTGAGCGCACTTCTCTCCATCGTCGGCGGGAAACGCAGCATTTACCGCCGCCTGATTGTTCCGCTCGCAGGCAGCTCGTACCGTGCTTCCACAGACAGGAATAGTTGTGTGGAAGGCGTACGCACATGAAGGGGCGAATCACTACGGTGGGGCTTGTTGGCTTGCTCATGGCCGCAATGCGCGGCGAGCTTGCCCGAGCGCAGGCGAGCCCCGCCTCGCAGGACATCCAGGTCTATGTCGGCGAGTTGTTCGGCGACCGCCTCACGGATCAAGCGCTATCGGGCAATCACCCGCGCCTCGACGACGACGTGAATTTCGGCGCCCGCTACACCTTCCATTTCAATGACAGCTGGGGCGTTCAGCTCTCCGCCGGCTACAGCCCGAGCCGCGCCGGGCACGTGCCGAACGGCGCGACCGATCTCGGGCTGACAACCCTCGACGTGGATGTCGAGTGGGACTTCGTTCCGGGTTTCCAGTTCGTCGGCCGGCCGCTCGTCCCCTACACGGTCGTCGGGGCGGGTTACGCCTGGGCCAACCTGGAGCATACGATATTCGGTCTCGTCGGAGGGCGGCCCACGACGATCACTGACAGCGACGGCTTCACCGGCAACATCGGGCTCGGTGCCAGGTACTACCTCCGCGACAACCTGTTCGTCGATTTCGATGCGCGCTATCGCTACCTCAGCAGGCTGGTCAGCAATTACGGCCAAGGCCTCAACACTGCCCAGACCACCCTGAGTCTTGGTTATCGGTTCTGAAGGAGCATGAGAGATGTTCGGCGTTGAGTCCGGGGGCGCCTTTCACGCCCCCCTGCGCCCGCATGACGCAGCTTCCATCGCCGGCCCGAGAGCCGCTGCCCGCCCCATGGCGCTGCTCGCCAGCGGTCGTAGGCACGGCCCCATCACGCGCCTCATCACTCCCTGGAACATCGGGGAGCTGACGACGCCTTTCGTGTTCCTCGACTACGCCGAGGTCAAGCCGGAATCGCAGCCGCTGTTCGGCATTCAGCCACACTCGGGCATCGCGACCTTGACGCTTGTACTGAATGGGGAAGTCTCATTCGAGGACGCGGCCGGTGGCCACGGCGAAGTCCGCACGGGTGGCGTCGCATGGATGAACGCGGCGCACGCGGTCTGGCGCGGCGGCGGCTCCGCCGCGGGCGTGCCGTTACGGGTCTTCCAGCTGTGGATTTCGCTGCCCCCGTCGCAGCGGAGCTCCCCCGTCACGAGCGAGGCCATCGTGCCTCAGCACGTGGAGGCGGAAGGGCCAGTCAGGGTCATCCTCGGACGCTTCGGTCGCGCCGTCAGTCGGATCCATGGCGCTCCGGCCGACATCAACTATTTTCACGTGCACCTCAAGCACGGGCAGCGCTGGTGCTATATCGCGCCCACCGGTCACAACGTCACCTGGCTTGCGGTCGACCGCGGAGGCCTCCGGTTGCAGGAGGGCGAGCGGGTGTACTGGGAGCAGATCGCCGTGTTCGGTGACTCCGGCGGCGTGATCGAGGCACAGGCGGACGGCGATACGTCGTTCGTACTGGGATCGGCAAGAAGGCCCACGAGCCCGGTGGCGCCGGGCGAATATCCACTCCTTGCGAGCCCCCCGCTTCTCTTGGAGGCGGAGCCGGAGCCCGGGCGGGTCGCTCCGCGGCTACGTGCACGAGTCCGCTGACGGGAGCCCGTCGATGGAGTCCCTGGTCAGCTCGCGCCGCACCTCGGAGCATCGGCCGGGACTACGGCGCCCTGGATCCATGACGGCGTGACCTGGGCACGCGGCGGCGGCTTCGCAGTCTGAATCCCCTCTCGACCGGCGGCTCGCGCGCGCCCAAACAAGGATGATGTTTGCGCTTCGAGCGAGCCGTCGGTCGAACCCCACGCCGCAGTGAATCGTTGCTTCGGAGAGCTGCCCGCGGACAGCACTCTTGCGACTGACGTGTCGATAGTCCGTTGGAGAGATACGCGGATGCGCCGGGAGTTGGTGCCGGTGCCCTCCATTCTCGTGAAAGCCTGTATCAACCGGAGGCCGATTGTTGCCGCTGTCTGCGGAAGGCTATCGTGCCTCCGACATGTTGGTTCCCCGACTCAACTGGATTGGCCGCTTCGCCACTGCGTTGCGAAAGCTCGGTCCGTATGCGGTGATCGGGCTGCTGGTCCCCGGGGGCACTCTGATCCTGGTGTCCCTATGGGCCTTTCGGCATCGTCCATGGTTCGCCGCGCGCGCGTCGCGGCCTAGCCACGGTTGTAGCACTTGCAGCGAGCCTTATGGTCACCGGCTGCACGTCGCTGGCGGCACCGCAGTGCACGCGGGGCGGCAACCCGCGGACGATCGCGTGGCATTCACTCCCGCGAAACACAGCGTTTTCTGCAGGCCGATTGCTCCCCGCAGTTCCGACCGATATTTTTCTGAGTGAAAGCGGTGTGCGCGAGGTGAGTAGTGATCCGCATGATGATGCCAGCCGCCTGCTGCCAGCTCGCACGGTTGCTGCTTGCGTGTGCGCTCGCGACGCTGGCGGGCTGCGCTTCGATGGGAACGCCGCTCCCGACGGCCACAGCCGAGGAGGTGGCGTCCCAGGAGCTCCGGCTCGCGGTTCGCACGCTCGCGCCCGACGGCCGCTTCGAGGTGCTGCCATCGAGCGTAGTCGCCCGGCGACTTGAGGCACGGTTCGGCGATCGGCGGTTGAGCATTCTCGCTCTCTCCGGGGGCGGCGCCACCGGAGCGTTCGGCGCGGGTGCCCTGGTGGGCCTGGCCCGCAACGGAACGCGCCCGGAGTTTTCGGTGGTGACGGGCGTCAGTGCCGGCGCGTTGGTCGCACCGTTCGCCTTTCTGGGAGCCGCGTGGGATAGGGAGATGACCGCGATCTACACGCAAGGTGTGACTCGCGGGCTGATGCAGCGGCGCGTGCTCGGGGCTGTTTTCGGCTCGAGCATCTACAGCGGCGCCCCTCTCCGACGGCTCATCGACCATTATGCCGACGACGAGATGATCGCAGCCGTCGCCGGAGAGGCGGCGACGGGCCGGCTGCTGCTCGTGGCGACAACCGACTTTGCAACCGGCGAGCCGGTCATCTGGGATCTCGGGTCGGTTGCGCTTTACGGCGCCTCCGACGCAAAGCGCCTCTTTCGCGCCATCCTCCTGGCGTCCGCGAGCGTCCCCGGCATGTTCCCGCCCGTGGTCATCCGGTTCCGCGGCAAGGGCGGCGCGCGCGAGGAGACTCACGTCGACGGAGGGGTCACGGTGCCGTTCTTCATTGCACCAGCACCCGAGGACTTGCCCGCATTCGGCGCCGGCACCCAGCCCGCCCTCGTGCGCATCATCATCGCCGGTCGCCTGCAGGACTACCCGCACGCGGCCAACGCCAACGCCCTCTCGATCTTCAGCCGTAGCATATCGGCTGGACTCAGCCGCATGACGCGAACGACGCTCGAGTGGACCGTCGACGCGACCCGCCAGCGTGGGATCTCACTCGAGTATGCCGCGATACCCGCCTCATACCCACTGCATGGCCCTTTCAACTTCAGCCCGGATGAGCAGCGCGCGCTCTTTCAGTACGGCTCGAGCTGCGCGGAGGCGGGACGTCTCTGGATTCGCGCGGCGCGGAGTCCGTCAATGGAGACGGCTGAGCAACACGTGGCGTCTGCCCGCGCACTGTGTCCCGCAGATGACCGGTTTATCGGACGCCTCACGGCGCTCGAGAGATGAGCCCGCAAGTCGAGCGGGATGTTTGCAACATGAGCCGAGGGTCGTGAAGTGAGAGCTCTATTGTGTGCTGTTCTGTCTGTAGCCGGAATTGCAGCGGCCCAAGTGCCGGGTCCGAAGGCCGAATGGCATCTATCCATCACGATGTTGAATGCGCAGACCGGTGATGGCTTCAAGGAGGAGGAAGATTACGGGAGCAACGAACCTCCCGATGTTTATGACGGTCCCCTCGATTGCCTTCAGGACGCGATCCAGATGCTTCCGCCGCCCCAGCTCGATTACATCAAGCTCGTGGTGAACTGCAGGATTGTGCCGCCGTCCGGGGAACTCAAACCGGCGCTGCTCCGAGGGAGACGGACGTGATTCATGCGCTTGCGCTGCTTGCAGCCACGGTCACAACGGTTGCCTGCATCGTGATGTTGTTCCTGACCGCCCGGGTCGTGAGTCTGGCTTTCAGGGCGAACAGGACACCCGACTCGCGCAGGCGCCGGCCAGGCGTGTAAAGGCGCCAGGCTCCACGTGACACGAGGCGCCGGCGCCGACCGCAACGCGGCATTCACTCTCGTGAAACGCTCCATCTTCGCGAGGCCCGTTGTTCTGTCCGCGCACGGCTCATACCTTACACGGCGTTGAGCAGGGAGCTTTCTCCTGCACACGGCTCGAGCGCCGGCCGGGGCGACCGAATGAGAGTAACCGGCAACGGCATACAACGCGGGGCTTTTCGGGAGTTTTTGACACATGGGTCTGACACCAGAGAATCGCTTCATCCAGAGCTTGCTGCTCGGTGCACTGAGCGTGCTCGGGAGCGGCTGTGCCCCGCACGCCCCGCCGCCGCCGCCGAAGCCGGCGGTCACCGTCGTCGAATTACGCGCAAGGCCCGTGTCACTGACCACGGAGCTCCCCGGCCGCGTGTCCGACCCTGAGGGGCTACCCTCAGACCTCCTCACGCATCGGCCCGACATCCTGAGCGCTGAGCATACGCTGCGAGCCGCGAACGCCAACATCGGTGCGGCCCGTGCCGCCTTTTCCCCGAGATCCAGCTCACTGCTTCCGGCGGCACGGCAAGCGGACGGCTCAGCGACCTCTTTGGAAAGCGGCACGGGGACCTGGACCTTCGCGCCCACGATCACGCTGCCGATATTCAACGGCGGGCGAAACGTCGCCAATCTCGACCTCGCCCACATCGAGAAAAACGAAGCCATCGCGCACTACGAGCTCGCGATTCAGACCGCCTTCCGGGAGGTTTCCGATGCGCTGAGCGCCCGCGGCACTTACGTCGAGCAGCACCGGGCGCAGGAGGATCTTGTGACGGCCGACACCGAGGCCTTCCGCCTCGCGCAGATGCGGTTCCGCTCCGGCGTCGACAGCTACCTCACAACGCTCGACGCCGAGCGCTCACTGTATTCCGCGCAGCAGGGGCTGGTCACGGTCCGCCAGGCCGAGCTTGCCAACGAGGTGACCCTCTACAAAGCCCTCGGCGGCGGTTGGCACCCGGACACGGGTTCGGGTGGATAGGCAGCCGCGCACTGCAGCGCATCGGACGCGGCGAGCGCAACGATGCACTATCGGGAAACGGTCCATCAACCTTCGGCTACTTGTTCGGATGCGGTGCGGCACTATCACCCGTGACGCCACGCTAGGCGGTCCATGGCCCTACATGAGCGGAGAGATTCGGCGCGGCTTCGCAGGCCTCGAGGCCTTCCTCGGCCGCGCGCGCCACCCACCCGCAGGAGAATCATCTCATTGCGCTGCACGTGGCAGGGGGAGCAGCCGAGCAAGACCCAGGGTGGCTTGTTTATCTCAGGAGGAGAACTTTTTCGGCCGCTTCACGGTATCCAGTTACCGCTTCGGCTGACAGCGCGACCCGGCTCCTCGCCTGACAGCACCCTAGTTGGGGTGCTGCGGAGCAAAGCGTAAACTCATGCGGGTGGACACCCTGACCAGCATCAAAGTGTTCCGGCAGGTGGTCGAGTCGGGCAGCTTCGTCGCCGCCGCCGAGCGCATGGACTTCTCGACCGCGATGGTAAGCAAGCACGTGATGCACGTCGAGAAACGACTCGGGGTCCGACTCCTCAATCGCAACAGCCGCACTCTCAGCCTCACTGAGCCCGGGCGGGTGTATTACGAGCGCTGCAAGACGATTATCGAGGACTTGGAAGCGACCGAACTGGAGCTCGGATCACTCGGTAGCGCTCCTCGCGGCACACTGCGCGTGACATGCCCGAGCTGGTTCGCAGGGCAACGGATGGCGGACGCGCTCGCCGAGTTCCATCGCCGTTACCCGGAGATCCTCGTCGACATCTCGTTCGAAGACCGCTTGGTCGATCTCGTGGAGGAAGGCTACGATCTCGCCCTGCGTGTGACGCGCAACGATGGATCGCTGCCGGCCGGCGTCATCGCCCGACCAGTGCGCTCCATACCGTTCTACATTGCCGCCGCGCGCGACTATTTGAAGCGCAACGGCGTACCGCAAACCCCCGCCGAGCTCGCGCGCCACGATTTCGTCGCGATCGGCAACATCCAGTCCCTCACTCTCAACGGCCCGGGGGGAAAGATCGAGGCCCCGCTGCGGGTGGTGATGCGCTATCGCTCCGCTGGCGGCGTCGCCAACGCCGTTGCCGCGGGTATCGGCCTCGCACCGTTGGCGGATGTCTTCTTCGACGACCCGGTATTCATGGACGTGCTGACGCCGATCCTGACGGACTATCCCATCGAGGGGCCGAAGCTCTACCTTGTGTACGTCAGCCGCAAGTACGTACCCCTCAAGATCCGCGTCTTTATCGATTTCATGCTGGAACTGGGTTCGAAGATCCGGGTACCCAAGTTGGCTTCTGTCCGCTAGTCCGCGAATTCCCGCCGGTCGATCGCCACTGCCCGCAGGAGTCCGATGGCCGCCGTCGGCCCGCTTATGCGCTGCATTCGCTCGTGAAATGCAGCATCTACCCAAGCGTCATTGTTCCTGACGGCGTGCACATCTATCGTCGTCCCCCACGCGGCTGATCACTCTCTCGGCCGGCGGTCCGCGCGCGGTGCCGGCATGCTGTCGGTGATGTCATCCGGCGCTTCGCGCGAACGGTTGGCCGAACCCATGAAGTGCGGGCCTCGTGAAATATTGCATCAAAGCCGCGTCGCTTCTTCGCGGCGCAGCACCGAAGTACAGTTTCCGCACGTATGAGATGCATTGGAGGCCTATACAGATGCGCGCGCCAACAAAAACCCGAGGATCCTTCCGGATTAGAACAGTTGCCTAGCGTAAGCGGTCGAATCGATACACGACGCCGCGGGGAACGGCTCGGGAACCCGGTCCCGCCTCGCTCTGCGAGCCAAGAATCCAGAGCAGCTGCCGGCAAGAGTGACCGCGCAGTGCACGATGAGGCTCGTGAGATGATCCGTGCTGCGACCGCGCTGATCGCCCTGGCAGTGCTGGCTCTCACTGCCGGCCCCGGCTCGGCTCAGGCGGCCACCCCTGCGTCGCTCGTCCCGCTCGCCGGGTTAGCTCCCTAGTTCGCAAGCGGAATTAAGGATCGGGTCGCGTACGCGCTGATTGTCTCGGGAGGTACTTGCGCGGCTCGGCATTGTCAGATTCCCGGAGCGCTTGCAGCCCGTTCCCAGACGGTCACGAACCCCATCGCTTTTCGACCCCACCTGCCAGTGCATCTCCAGGCGCGGTCGCGGCATTGCGCCGCCAGGCGGCGGGCAGCAGGCTCATGACCTTGCCGTGGACTACCCGAGCCGCTCTAGCGCGGCGATGCCGCACCGACTCGAGCAGGTACGCGATCCCTAAGATGAGCCAAGGGAGGAAAAAGATCACCGGCCATAAGGGCCTGAACCCTGCAGTTGCGAACATTCTGAGTCGAGGCGCGCCCGGCTAGCTGCTAGCTCCTATCAACGCGGGCATTCTAGGAATCTCCGAGAATGTCCGTGCCGATCGGTTGTCGACGTCAGCTATCCAGCTTCACACTCACTCCACTGCCTGCGAGATTGAATCGAATTCCCTGGTCCGTTGAAAGCAACTTTATGAAAACGCCGTCCCCGTGGGCCCAGGTGTAGCCGATGCCCACTGCAACAGCGCCCGCTGTAAGCTCTAGGTTCGCGTCCCGCGCATCATCAACCTCAGTCGATTGGCCGAGGTCCGGATACCCGGCAAGGGCCGCGCCAGTGAGTAGGACATACACAAACATCGAACCTCTCATGTAACGCATAAGTCCCCTCCAAATGGTAAACGGCAGGTTTTGCTTCGAGCTATATAATCGTATCGACACTCAAGCGAAGTCACACTGATCTCCAGTAAACGCTGCGTTTACCAAGCGGCAGTGGCGCGCCTCCGAGGCGCTAACATCTATAACCGCGGTGCAACGGATCAGCACGTCCGCGCGCTCTGGAGGCAGGGGTTGCCGCGAACGGCAGCATAAGACGCCGGCTCCTACGGTTTTCTGGAGCTGATGACCCGGCATCTCAGCCTAATCGCACGTTGACGCGTCTAGGCGACCTCCGCCCGGACGCGCTCGCTCGGTTTATGTCTTCCAAGGCTGATTGATTAGCCGCCTCTCGCGTGACTTCGAGCGCGAGCAAGACCACTTCGCCGATACACGCGCGGATTCCATCAGGAAGGCCAACGCATGTGCATCAGAACGCCCATTGGAACATTTCCTTGGGTGGCAAACGGCTAATTCGGCCCGACCGCCGCGCGGCCCGTGGCGGGAATACGAATCGCGGAGAGAAATGTGCGCCTGACTTCATCGAACACCACGCTGCGCGACGAACAGGCGGCAGGCAATAGACGCAGCGTTTCGTGACAGGAAATCAGGTCCCCGCAAGAACGAGAGCGTATGAAAATCCCGTGAGAACAGCTGGGCGCGTGGGCGTGCGCACCGCCAAGCGGCGTGCCATCAACTGCGAGGAAACGTTTCGTCAACGGCGCGGCCGTTGTTCCGAATGCCGGTGTCTTTAAAGATTGGCCGCATGCAGTTGCCGGTGGTCCACATGCGAATCCACACCATCATCCGCGCCGTATCGCTTGCATTGCTGACTATGGTTGGCTACGCGCCAGCGTTTGCGCACCCGCAGTCACTATGTGAGAGCTGCGAAGTGCAGCTCGGGCTCGGAGGAACGTATCACTTCTGGGGTGCGACAGGCGGTGTGGTGCTGCCAGTCAGCGTGAACTGGAGTGGCGGACGCTACGAGTTAGGACTCTTCCGGATCAGCACGTCACAGGTCCTTTACGACACGAAGTATCGCAATGGACGTCTTCCCTTGGCCCATCCTTACTGGGGCATGTCGCTGTCACGCCGCTGGCAACTCATTGAGCGCGGCCCCGTGCGTGTATTCGCTGGCTTCGGAGTGGCGGCGAGGACTGAATCGGACGAACTGAGCGCCACACGCCTCGATTTTGCATCGCAGCTTGGGATGCGCTATCGATTCCCAGGCAATCGTGCAGTCGCTGAGCTGACCGTGCGGCACTGGTCGAACGCCGGCATCCGTCTGCCGAATCACGGACAGGACTTTGCGACCCTGACCGTGCGCCTCAACTGGGGAGATTTCGGAGTCGACAGAGCAGACCAGATCACACCTAACGAGTTGGTGAAGTCAAAAGCTGCGCTCGTTGCCGCCAACTACCGCATTGAGGGCACGCCATAGGACATCGCAACTGCTAGAGACCAGGGCGAGCTCGTACGTCACGCTTCCGAAATGCCAAAACGCTGGATGCGGCGGTAAGCGCCATCGGCGCCGGGACCCTCGCGATACAGTCCGATGTCTCGAAGGCTCAAGACATCGACCGGCTGTTCTCAGCCGTCGGATCAAAGCTGGGAAAGATCGACGTGCTCTTCGCGAGCGCGGGCATCGCGAAGTTCGCGCCCTACACCGCCTCACAGGAAACGCTCTTTGACGAGCTGTTCGCGACCTATGTGAAGGGCGTGTATTTCACTCTCCAAAAGGCGATTCCTCTTCTCAACGACGGCGCATCCGTGATCTTCAACACCAGCGTCGTCGCTAGCAAGGGCACCGAGAACGTCGGTGTCTATGCAGCTACCAAGTCCGCCGTGCGATCCTTTGCCCGGACGGCCGCGACGATTCGAGCACCTCAATCGAGTTCGTCATCCCTTGTGCAGTCGATTCCTGCGCAGCACCTCGTAGGGGTGCATGTCCTCGTCCGACCGGCGCCAAGCTCGTCAGGCAGCTGGAGACTCTCCGCCTACCAGACGTTCTTCGCGTCAGCATTTATCGAACCGTCCAATCGAGCGGGCAAATCGTCAGCGAGAACATCACGTTCTCTTGCGGTCGTAATTCGAAAGTTAGCTCAGGTCTGACAGCAGGATGGACTTGATGCCCGACGGCTCGCAGACCCGCCAGCCGGCGTCATTTGTAATTGCTGCGGTAGCACCCGTGCGAATTCCTGTCGCCAGCAGTATCGCGTCCGGTGTCCGCAGGCGGTGACGAGCGCGCAAGGCAGCGGCATCCAGCAAGATTTCTCTGGTGACCGGCTCCAGTTCTAAGTTTGGAAAATAGCTCAGCAGCAGTTCGTACTCGTCTGCCACGTCCTGGCGACCCAATTGCAATGGCCGGACGGTCAATTCCAGCAGTGTCAGCTCCGAGGTAACGCCTCGGAAGGCACCCTCTTCCAAGGCCTCGACGGCCCGACCTGCCGCCACTCCAAATTCAGCATGCTGCTCAAAATGGTAAATCCAGACGCTGCTGTCGATCAGGACCCTGCGATGCCCACGAAGCGCCTGCGGCGTCACCAGCTTCCCCGCTCGTCTTTCAGGTATGCGCGCGCCCCCTCCCAGACCTCGCGATGCAGGCCCGCGGTGCGGCGAGAGAACTTCTTCGGCTTGGGCATCATGACGACGCGATCGCTCTTGCAGAGCACCAACAGCTCATCGCCGACTTCAAGGCCGAGCGCTTCGCGGGCAGCCTGCGGAATGACCACTTGATACTTGCTGCTGAGTTTGACGGTTGAGTTCATCGAACAGCTAACAGGCGAATTCGATGTGGCGACTCGCTTGAAATTGCCTCTACGTGGCTAAAATTAACGCCCGAAAATGCGGCGCACGCGTTTTCACACGGGCTAGACCCCAACCTGCCTGTCGTGACCGTCTGCTTTGGAGCAGTCCAATCAGCTCTTCTGTTTCGGCAATGCCTCGCGCGCCGCCTTGAGCTCCTTTAAATGCAGCTTTTTTGATGCGTGCAGGGGGTAACGAGTGTAGATCCTCCGCTGCAGTTCAAACGCGTCCGTCGCCGTCCGAGCCATCTTCCCAAAGATCACCTGGTCCGAAAATCGCCAGGCAGGTCAGGCCCGCTTCGTTCGTCAACTTGGCTCCATCCGTCCGCGCGACGCAGACGTCCGCGATCGGCGCATCAGCGCACTATCGCCGCACTAGACCGCAATGATTGCCGACTACCCGCCCTCGACAGAGAGCTCGACCGGAACATTGTTCCGCGTAGCGTGCGAGTAGGGACATATTTTCTCGTGCGCCTCGCCGGCGAGAGCCTCGAGCTCCGCCTGCGGGAGCGTCGCGTCCTTTACGTGCAGCTTCACTGCGATGCCGAATCCGCCCGCGTCGCGCGGCCCGATCGACACGCTGCAGGTGACGGTTGCGCCCTTGGCGTTCTTCTTCTTCTGGACCGCAACAAAATCGAGTGCGCCACCGAAGCAGGCGGCGTAGCCGACCGCGAACAGATGTTCGGGTGTGGTCGTGTTGGGTCGACCGGGACCGCCCATGGCCTTGGGCACCGATAGATTGACCGAAACGGAATGGTCCTCGGCTTCCCCGTGACCATTGCGGCCGCCGGTCACCGAGCCGACCGCCGTGAATAGTGCCTTGATGCTGTCCATACAGCTCTCCTTTGGTCGAATGTTCCCATGATCGCCGAGCGATTCGCCGGGCACTCAGGCGTTAAGTATGTACGGTCACTAGGCTGCGAGCGAGTCCAGTTCAAGAACCAGAGGTGTAACCCCGAGCTCAGCGGGCTCCCTGCGAAATCCGTACCTTTCTGCAAGGCGAAGCATGCGCGTATTCTCCTGCAACACGACCGCGGTCAGCCCTCTCAGTCCACGGCTGCGGCAGCGGGCGATCAGCCTGTCGAGCGGCAGCGAACCCGGACCCGAAAAGGCTTGTCACCTTTACGTCTCCTCGGTGTTTTGAGCATGCCCACAACCTCGGCGGCTTAAGTCGCGACCACCGGATGCTGTGCATGCCGGCGGTTGTGGTTCTCTTAGCTGCCAGTAGAGATTTCACGACGGAGTGCACCACGCGCACAACAGAACAGCGAGAGGTTGACCCGAACGCGGCACCCTGACGAAGCTCCAGGCAGTTGGTTTGCCAAACTGTTCATTAAGCCAGTTAGGTAGCCTGCGGCGCCTGGATCCTAAAGCTCAGTGCTCTCGGCGGACTCGCGTTTCCGTTCAGGCTTGGTGATCGCCTCGGGAGGACTTAGACCGACGCACTTGGCGCTCACCAGATCGCCATCCCCAGCGTATGGCATAGCAATCTGCAGAGCTGCACCAATTGCATTCTTGCAGGCGTCTTCGTCCTTGAAGAGGTAGGAATCCACGTGGGTGATTTCCAGCGTTTTCGGGGCGTAATAGTAGATATGCAGCACCGCCTTTTGACCAAGAGTGCGCGGCTGTGTTTGGGCATCCGACGTGGCAGGCGTCATATCCGCGAACGCGGGCGCGATCAAGAGGGGCAAGAGAATTTGGGCAAGTCGTAAGTCCATTCCATCCTCCAACGGTGTCTGTGCCGAAGCGCACCGCTACACCTTGACTTCCTTTGTGACGGATCTTCGCGCGTTTGCAAACAGCTCGATACACCACAAAGGATCGTTTTGAGATCTCGCACTCACTGTATTTGCCGGTTGCGGTTGGAACAACGTGCGTCTGATTCATAGAGTGTTTCATCCCGGTAAACGCTGTGCTGCATGCGCACCGTTGGTGTTGATCCGATGCGGCCTGCAGGCCGATCAACGCAGTGGGCGCTCGAGCGGGCGCTCACGGGTGAACGGCGAGGGCGAACGGCTGGGGCTCTGGCGTCAGCGAAATGCGTTCCGCCAAAAAGTCGCGGAAGGCCGCCCGGGCGAGGCATTTGCCGGTGCTCCCTTGGAGAGATCCGGCTGTTCGCCGACCGCGCTAGCATGGACTTCAAGATAAATCGACGGGCGCCAGTCGAGCCGTATCACTCGAGGATGCGATCGAACTTGGCTCGAAAGTTGCGCAGTTGGCGATTAGGTGTCGTAGACCGCCGCGCGAGCGCTTCCATGTACTCGCAGGAAATACTGCGTTAATCAGGTAGCGATTGTTCGAGGTACTTACGGTCAATACCGTACGTGCCTGGAGGATAGCCCAAGCCAGATCCTCTCGTGACCATCGAGCGCTGGACCCTTGCTGGCCCTGAGCTGCACCCGGCACACGACGCAGGCCCCGCCGCAGTCCAGTTGTGCCGTGGTCGTCGACTTCGGGAGTAGGGCCTTTCCGAAAACACTCGAGGTACGAGGAGATGCGAGACAGGCAGAACGAGTACGCGGGCGTGCGCACGAGGCTCGTCCGAGACACCCGGCGACGCCCCCTGAGTGCTGATGAGCTACTAGAGTCCGCCTTGAGCCGCGGAAACCGGCGCGACTTTGCCGAGCGTTCGTTTGTGCGCCCGCTCGCGCATTTGCTCGAAGCCTGCAACGAGGAGGCGGATTTGAGCGTGTTCGGTATCCGCGCGTTGAGAATCGACGTTCTGCGCTGCTTGAGGAGCCTGGCGCATCGCCGAACTCAAGCAGCTGAAGATCGATATCGTCAACTGCACCTGCGGACGCACGAAGGCGTCTGCGCGCGGTCGCTAGGCAAGGTCCAGTCGCGACGTTTTTCGTGTAAACCCGCCTCCGAGAAACGCCACGATGCCTGCGCAATCAGCAGCATTGCGGCGCTTTTTAGGTGCAAAGGCGGCCTTGCGCATTTGTAGCTCACTGTATTCCGCGCGGCAGGGTGATCTGGCCCCGGCTTCGCGGACTCCTTACAGTTTGGAGACTGGGAGTCCGTTATGGCCAAGTCAAAGACTTCGAAGCGGTACACGCCGGAGTTCCGGCGGCAGATGGTTGAGCTGGTTCGCGCGGGTCGTAAGCCACAAGAGCTGTCCAAGGAATTCGGACCCACGGCGTGGTCGATCTGTCTGTGGGTCAAGCAAGCCGATCGCGATGTCGGTCGTGGCGATGGTGGTCTGACGACGAGCGAGCGCGAGGAGCTCCGGCAACTGCGCCGGGACAATAAGCGCTTGAAGCTCGAGCGGGAGATCCTCGCAAAAGCCGCGGCCTGGTTCGCACAGGAGACCGCACCGAATTCGAAGCGCTCTTCGGATTCGTGAAGGCGAACCAGGACACCTATCCGGTGGGTGCAATGTGCCGGCTGCTGAAGGTCTCCAAGAGCGGTTTCTACGGCTGGCGGGATCGGCCGATGTCGCGACATGAGCACCAGGACGTCGAGCTCGCCGCGCTGATGCACACTGTGTATGAGCGCTCGCATCGCACCTACGGTGCGCGTCGAGTGCACGCGGAGTTTCGTGAAGTCTACCGCGTGCGCGTCGGGCGCAAGCGCGTGGCGCGTCTGATGCGCAACGCGGAGTTGAAGGGCGTGCAGAAGAGGCGCTTCTGGTGCACCACGAAAGGCGGCGCAGCCGAGCGCTGGGCGCCGGATCTGGTGGAGCGGGAATTCGTCGCCGATCGCCCCAATGCCTTGTGGGTCGCCGACGTGACGTACGTCCCCACCGCGGAGGGCTTTTTGTATCTGGCCATGGTGCTCGATGTGTTCTCGCGCCTCATCGTCGGCTGGGCGATGGCCGCGAGACTCTCCAGTCATCTGGTGCAGATGGCGCTCGAGATGGCCTACGCTCAGCGCACTCCGCGCGAAGTGATCCACCATTCCGATCACGGGACTGAGTACACCGCGATTGCTTTCGGTACGCGCTGCACGCAGCTCGGTGTGCGGCCCTCGATGGGCAGCGTCGGCGATTGCTTCGACAACGCCATGGCGGAGTCCGTGTTCGCGACACTCGAATGTGAGATGTTGGACCGCAATCACTTCCAAACTCGAGACGAACCCCGCTCGGCGATCTTCTCGTGGATCGAGGGTTGGTATAATACGCATCGTCGGCACTCGTCCCTGGGCTACCTTTCGCCACAGGAGTTCGAGAGACGTTTCACCTGAAATCACCGGCCGCCTTCTGCCGCATGCGCGGCAGACCGCGCTGCGGCGAAGCCCATGAACACAGAGTTCAAGATGAACAGGAGGAAATCAGAGATTCACAAAGTCAACACCGTCCGCGGAATCGGGGCCACCCCAGGGGCTGGTCGCGGTCCGCCAGGCCGAGCTTGCCAACGAGGCGACCCTCTACAAGGCCCTCGGCGGCGGTTGGCACCCGGACACGGGTTCGGGTGGATAGGTAGCCGCGTACTGCAGCGCATCGGACACGCGGCCATCCCCTGAACCCCAAGCGGGAATCGGCGCAGTTCGACTCGTGACTCCGCCACACTCTGTTGAATTCGGCACCGCAGCAGCGCTCGCAGCTCCAGTCGGAGTGGGAGCGCGCCCCGGCCGCGCGCGCCACCCACCCGCAGGAGAATCACCTCACTGCGCCGCACGTGGCAGTGGGAGCAGCCGAGCAAGACCCAGGGCGGCTTGTTTATCAGGAGGAGAACTTTTTCGGCCGCTTCACGGTATCCAGTTACCGCTTCGGCTGACAGCGCGACCCGGCTCCTCGTCTTTGACAGCACCCTAGTTGGGGTGCCGCGGAGCAAAGCGTAAACTCATGCGGGTGGACACCCTGACCAGCATCAAAGTGTTCCGGCAGGTGGTCGAGTCGGGCAGCTTCGTCGCCGCCGCCGAGCGCATGGACTTCTCGACCGCGATGGTAAGCAAGCACGTGATGCACGTCGAGAAACGACTCGGGGTCCGACTCCTCAATCGCAACAGCCGCACTCTCAGCCTCACTGAGCCCGGGCGCGTGTATTACGAGCGCTGCAGGACGATTATCGAGGACTTGGAAGCGACCGAACTGGAGCTCGGATCACTCGGTAGCGCTCCTCGCGGCACACTGCGCGTGACATGTCCGAGCTGGTTCGCAGGGCAACGGATGGCGGACGGGTTCGCCGAGTTTCATCGCCGCTACCCGGAGATCCTCGTCGATGTCTCGTTCGAAGACCGCTTGGTCGATCTCGTGGAGGAAGGCTACGATCTCGCCCTGCGTGTGACGCGCAACGGTGGATCGCTGCCAGCCGGCTTCATCGCCCGACCAGCGCGCTCCATACCGGTCTACATTGCGGCCGCGCGCGACTATTTGAAGCGCCACGGCGTACCGCAAACTCCCGCCGAGCTCGCGCACCACGATTTCATCGGGTTCGGCAACATCCAATCCCTCACTCTCAACGGCCCGGGGGGAAAGATCGAGGTCCCGCTGCGGGTGGTGATGCGCTATCGCTCCGCTAGCGGCATCGCCAACGCCGTTGCCGCGGGTATCGGCCTCGCACCGCTGGCGGATGTCTTCTTCGACGACCCGGTATTCAGGGATGTGCTGACGCCGATCCTGACGGATTATCCCATCGAGGGGTGGAAGCTCTACTTTGTGTACGTCAGCCGCAAGTACGCACCCCTCAAGATACGCGTCTTTATCGATTTCCTGCTCGAACTGCTTTCGAAGACCCCGGTATTCAAGTTGGCTGCTGTCCGCTAGCCCCGCGAATTCCCGCCGGTCGATCCCCACCGCCCGCTGAACGGTCCCACCGCGACTCAATTTTCTGGCACAGAAAGACAGACGGTCGTCGATCCCAAGTACGGCATTAACGTCCGGCTGGACGAGAACAATCTTCTCTACCTCAGCGCCGCAAAAGGTGACCGCATCGGCGGCGTCAACCCGCCCTTCTACAACTTCACGGCATGCAACGAGGCTCTGGCTGCGCTTGGCTATTCCAACGGGGGCGCCGGGTACTTACAAAGGCGACTCGCTCTGGAGCTACGAGGTCGGGTCGAAGAATCGTCTCTTCCATGGACGCTTCGAAACGCAGGTCAGCGTATTCCACATAGACTGGACTGATATTCAACAGATCGTTCAGGTCCCAGCCGGCACCGAGGGATTCACATCGAATCTCGGCAAGGTGCAGCAATGGCTTTGACTTTCAGGCCGAGGCTCTGGTGACCGACGCATTGAAGCTCAGGCTAGGCATAAGCTACACCAACGCCCGAAACGCAACCACCATCGTCTCAGGCGGAAATAACGTGGTCGCCAACGGGCCGGGGCGGTTCAAAGCGCGGGCGGGTTCTCATTTCGGCGGTTCTGGTACAGGGACTTCTTCAGCTTCCAGCGCTTGTGCGACCACAGCCAGTCGGGGGGCGCGGCGTGGATCTGCGCCTCGACCAGGCGCGCGTAGCGGTCAGTGAGCGCGCCGGGCGGCATGGCACCTCCGGCGGCGGCGAGCGGCAGGAACTCCATCTCGTAGTAACCGCGCGCCCGGCGACGCATGGCGATGAAGAACACCGGGAAGCGCGTGACACGCGCAATCTCCTCCGGACCCATGTAGAAGGCGGTGTCGCGGTTGAGGAAACGCGTCCAGTACCTGCGCTCGCTGGTGGTCGGCTCCTGGTCGGCGACCATAGCTATGGCGCGCACCACGCCGTGGTGCCTGAGGATATCGAGCAGCAGCTCCTTCGCGGGCACCAAGCGGCTGCCGAAGCGGGTGCGCAGCTTCTTCATCTCGCGCTCCGCCCAGTCGTTCGCCAACGGCTTGTAGGCGGCATCGAGCGGGTAGCCGAGCTCGAGGGACAGGGCGAGCAGCATCCATTCCCAGTTGGACTGGTGAGCGGCGATGAGCAGCGCTGACTGGCCTTGCGCGAGGAGTGCCTGCGGCTCCTCGAGGTTCACGATGCGCACCCGGCGGCGGATCTCGGCCGGCGCGAACGCGGAGGCCTTGATGAGCTCGACCGCCATCTGCGCCAAGCGGAGGTAATAGCGGCGCCTCACCGCCCGCAGCTGACCCTCGGAGAGTTCGGGGAAGGCCGTGGCGAGACTAGCCTGCACAAGCTGCTTGCGGTACGGCACAACGCGATAAGCCATCCAGGCAACCAGGTACGCAACGCCGTAGAGGGCTGCCAGCGGGATCCGCGCCAGCGCGCGCACCCACCAACTGGCATACACAGCCTCGGGCGGTGGTGGGGCCGAGGAGACGGGTGCCTCGGGCGCGGCTGCGCTTAACGCTCCGGCGGAAGCTCTGCTAGGCGCCGCCGAGATCGGCGCCTTACGAGCGTGTCGGAGGAGGACCGCGAGCCCCAGAAAGAACCAAGGCACGAACACGATCACTGGCCACAATGACCTGAACCCAACATTCACGAGCACCTTGGTCCCCTAAACTCTCTCCGGTGCTCGCAAGTTATGGACTGATCCAGCAGAGTACGAGCGGCGCTAAGTGCATGCTGCATCTCTCTGGAGGAAACGATCGGAGGCCAACAGGAGGCGAGGTCTCCGTATACTTTGGAGATAGACTCGCCGGGCTTGCGAATGCGGTCTGCTGCCGTGTGGACCGAGAAGCGCAAGGACGACTCAGACTTGCTGGCGCTTCATGCGCGGCGCTGGCGCCCTGGGTTCCTTGTGGATGCTCGGATGAGCCCATTCAATCTGAAATCAACTCGAGAGAGATCTGCACGGCGCCCGCGCAACCCGCTACCAGAAGGGGTCGCGATCAGCAGCACGACCAAAACAAAGACGCTCACTGCCTGCTCCTTGAGCGAACGTTCACAGTTCCGTTATGCCTGTAGATATTCCCCTCACCGGCGGGGGGGAAGTGCAGTGCTAATGTGCAGCATTGGAAACGTAAAGGCGTTGAAGAAGGGGCCGGAACATCATGCAAGAGCCTGAGCCTCGATCTGTGCGCGTATGCTGGACCAGTCCTTCAGTGTCGTATTGTTTGTTTGTGCCCAAATTGCAGGTCCCTGCTCGCGGAGCATCTACCGCGCGAACGAGATGACCTGAACGACGGTCAACCTGACCGTGGGAGGCGTGGATGACCGACAAGCGAAGGTCGGATTCGTCGGGGCGATGGAACAAGAGGTCTCGCGCTTACAGCACGAGCTGACCAGCGCTCGCCGCAACACTCACGCGTGCAGCGACAGTCAGAAGAGCGGCGGAGTAACAATTGAATCCAGTGCGTCAGCTGCGCAACTACTGGATAAGTGCATTCGCTCAACGCGCAGACTAAGATCCGAATCCTCCACAATCATTGCTTTCGAGGAAATCCGGTGGCCTTCTCCCTCTAACGGCGTCACGATCCCGTCCTACCAACAGATTCTGGGTTCCGTTTCGAACCTCCTCAGCACCGCCGAGGCCTTCTGCGCGGAGAAAGGGATCGCGCCTGAGGAAGTCATTCAGGCGCGCCTGGCAGTGTTGCGGGACTGCTGTCTGCTGATCGGTCAAACGATTTCGTGCCGCGGCGCACCCGGGCGAACTGCCGTGGAAGCTCTCGTTGTATTACCCACTACGCCACTACGCCTTCGCCCCGAGGAGGCATTTAAGCAGGCATCCGTCAGCGGGCAACTTCGGGGGTAATTTTCGGATGGGAATTCATAAACGTCTGAGTCTGTTGACGTTTACTTATGAGTTAGGTTCCTCTCCCGGACACCAAGCAAAGTTGCCGAGCACCTGCACCTGTCCCGCCGGCCCCTGAAGTCCGGCGTGTACTCGCCGAGACGGACCCAAGGAACCGCACTGTCAAGCCACGGAGCCCCGCGCCCGTGGTTCGCGTCCGGAAAGGCGAGAGCACCAACGGATTGCGTATCCGTCACTGCATCCGCCAAGCCAATGTAGTGTAAGAGACTCCCGGATTTAGGGGTTGGACTCCGTCCATTTTACGTGCAACGGAGCGACGGCCGGCGGTTTTGGGCGTAGCCGGAATGCGAGCGCGCGGGAGGCAATCGACCTCATAGATATCAGGCCTGCCGAGGACGCCCGACTGGTGACGGGAAGGTCGCGGGTATCGAAGCACCGGATTGCAACACTTTGCACCGGCCCGAGATCGGTGAATCGGGTAAATTCCCGGCACGTTCTGATGCGAGCCGTCGTCCGGTGTGCAACAAGTAGCAAGCGGACACGTGATCGATCGACGCCGGCGCTCGCAACACATGAGTCGTGGCTATTTCGCTCGAATCGTTGATCGCCTTTGTACTCCCCATCGCCGAAGATTTGCCATCGAGGACTGGACGTTCCTCGACGCGCGGGAATTCTGAAGACAGCTCGAGGAGACTTCAAAGTGGGCAGTCATATTAACTACGACGACAACCGACACGCCCCGCGCAGGGCATCGATTGAGCGGAGTCTGAGCGATGAGGCGACAGAATGGTCACGGTGCGATCCCACCGCGGTCCGCGAGCGCCCCATTCGCATGCTACGGC
>Ga0209577_10000582_pt1 | contig 36498 bp, 36 predicted proteins | sample GraSoiAngelo_109_FD_185874 | JGI IMG/M metagenome (GOLD analysis project Ga0209577, IMG submission 185874) | Grasslands soil microbial communities from the Angelo Coastal Reserve, California, USA - 14_0903_12_20cm (SPAdes) (version 2) | ecosystem: Environmental > Terrestrial > Soil > Grasslands... | reverse complement strand
TTCAGTAGTGTCTTGGCCGCTAACCGGGTAATTCCATTATTCGCTTCCGTCTCAGACAGTAATCCGCATCGAAATATCGCCGACATCGCAACCAACGGCAGTCGCGCATCCTCTCGAACCAGAATGCGCAGCCCATTGGACAACTCGAACTTTTGTATCTCGCCGATGGCGACAGGTGCGGAGAGGGCGCTCTTCGAGACCAACGACCCTTTTGGATTAAGAGAAACGACGGTCAGATTTTCTTCGCTGAGATATTGAATCGCGACACGCTTAATGTCATCAAGCGTTACCTTCTGAACCTTTTCGAGGTATTCGCGGCCAAAGTTCAGGTTGCGAGTGAGGAACCAATTCGTCCCGAGATCGGTCGCCTGGCCGCGCATGGTCCGGAGAGAAGCCAATTCCTGAGATAGTGCGATTTTCTTACCCTTGGCCAGTTCTTCAGCACTCACGCCGTCGCGCCGGATATCTTCGATGATCTGCAAAATCAGGCTCTGGGCCGCGCTCCGATTTTTCGGATCCAATATCGCGTCAACTCCGAGAATTCCGGGATCGCCCGGGGTATAGGAAAATGCGGAAATGGAAAAGGCCAGTCCCGATTCTTCGCGCACCTTGCGATAAAGACGCGAGCTGTGGCCTTCCCCGAGAATTACCGACAAAAGATCGAGCGCGGGAACATCGGGATGGGCGATTTCTGGAACGTGCCAGGCCATGGCGAAATGGGTCAATTCAGTGGCGAACTCCTGGTGGACTTCACGTAGTCCAAGTTGGGGCGGCTCCGCCGGGATATAGATTGGCGCCAGAGATTTTGCTGGTTGATCCTTGAACAAATTTTCCAGCTTCTCCCGCACTTCCGCGAGGACGATGTCGCCGACCACGATAAAGGTGAGATTGTTCGGGACGTAACGCCTCTTGTAATATTCCATCACCTGTTCCTGCGTCAGCTGATTATAGATATCGATTAACCCGATTACCGGCAGTCGATAGGGATGTCGCTGATAGGCGGTCGCGAAAAGCAGGTGCGTCATCGTGCGATCGGGATCGTCCATCCCCATCGCGAACTCACGCCGGATAACCTCCTGTTCTTTGACATACTCCTGCGGTGGCAGAGTCGAGTTCATCATCGCGTCCGCCAGAATATCAAGCGCGGTCAGCGCGCCCTCCTTCGGCACATCGATCCAGAAAACGGTGCGATCGAATGAAGTGTAGGCGTTGATGTAACCGCCGACGTCCTGAATTTTTTGCGCAATCTCGTTAGTCGAGCGCGTCTTGGTTCCTTTAAAAAGCATGTGCTCGAGGATGTGAGAAAGGCCGGCGCCCAGATGTTTATCCTCCGTCGTGCTACCGGCTGCGCACCATGCCTGCACACTGGCCACCGGCGCGCTCCGATCTTCCTGCGCGATGAGGGTCAGGCCGTTCGCGAGCGTCCACTTTTGCGCCGTGTTTGGCGGGAAACTGATTACCGGCGACGCCATCGTCGCGGCAGTCTTGAGGTTTGCGCGGTTAAGCATGAATTAAAAACTCCGCTTCGCAGCGACGACCGCTCAGCTGGCCTTTGGTGCGGGCAGACCCAATGATAATTTCTTGCCGGCGACGGTAGGCTCGGGCTGAAATGGTTTCACAAATGCATCGCGGAAATCATAGACCGCTTTGAAATCATCCATCGAATCTTCATCGGTTTTTCCGAAAATCCCAGCGCCGATGAGATTAAAGACCATGTGCCCAATATCCTCGCAGCGATTGACGCCCCAATGGGAAAGAACACTCAATGCCAGCGGGCCAAATTCCTTGAGCGCGTACTGCCGGACGCCTTCGAGTAATTCCGGGCCAGCGACATGACGAATCGCTGCGCCTTTGAGCTTCTTCTGTTGCTTCGTCGTAAAATCGAGTGCGTCTCGCAGAAAAATATAGGCTTCGCGCTGGTAGCGTGGGTCGCTCGCCACAATCGAATCGAGCGCTTCGGTAAATCCAATCTTTTGCATATGTGATATTGCGCCCAAGCGCCTTAACAGGATAACGGCCAAGCCTCAGTCGAGCAAATCACGCGCCGGAATTTATCACTGGAGCTGCGTTTCGAGAGCGTCCAGATAAACCGAAAGCGCGTCGCGCCGACGCGGGGTCTCTTCGCTACTGTCCGCCGCGTGCAGGTAATCGCGAAAAGCTCCACTCGTCGTCTTTGCCTGTGTCGCCTCATACCAATTCATGAAATCATCAACCTCGCTCATGCGAGCCGCGATCTTTTGGCGCAATGCTGCGCTGCCCGCGAGTCGCCTAGCCAGGCTATGTCTCTTCTTACGGGCCACCAATTCCGCGGCCAGTTGATAATCAACAACCACTGGGCGCAACAACGGATGGGCACGAGCGGCCAAGAGGGTCAAACGCTGGCCCAATTCGGTTGCGGCCTTGGTATCGATATTTGGCCGACTGACGCGGACCGTCTCTTCCAGAGTGAGCGAATTCTTTTTCTCCCGGTCCTGTGCGATTTTCGTCCGCAAACATTCGTCGAGCTGCTCCGATGTGGCGGCAAACGTAACAAGCGCAAATCGACGTTCCTGGGCCACACGGGCAATGTGTTCGCTCCAATTTTTTTCCATCGCACCTGACTCCGTTCCCAGCCACGGAAAATGCGCCTGCAAATCGGAAAGCGCATCGGCTGACGCGCGCGGCAAGTCGGCAATGTAACGGGTGAGCTGAGCGTGCCCATTCTCATGCTCGAGCAAAATTCTCACCAGGGCACTGGCGCAAGCACGGTAAAGAGCGCGCGACTGGGAATCGAGCAACCCGGGATGTTGTGCCAGAAAAGTTCCTAACGTCGGCGGATGCGAGGCAACGCTATCAAGGCCCTCAAATACTTCCGGGCTCTCGTTATCCAAAGTGAGAATCCCATCAACGAGCCAATCTGGGGGCGCGACATAGGGCGTGCCTGCCGGCAGCGAAGGCAAAGCGCGATAGCTCAGTTCCAGCAGAAGAGCGCGCAAAACTTCACGCTGCAAAACTGCCGGCTGGAAATCGCGGTCGACCAAAAGATCGAGTTGAATTTTCAGACCGGCGCCGGTTTGGCTAAAGTTGAGCAGAACGGGTGGGACTTCGGGTGCGTTCGCCTGCGGTCGTTGCAGGTTGAGCAAAATAGGAACCGACCATTGGTCGCGCAATTGCAGGAGCCCGAGCACCTTTGATTTCACTTGCTCGGCGCCATCAGAAACGGCGCTACGCAAGATCCTGTTGCCGCCGAAAATAATGAATTGCCGGGAGGGGCTGATGCTTCGTTCGAGCGGCGCGGCCGGAAGGCTGCCGCATATCAGGACAAAACCCAGCACTATCAGGCGACGCGCTGCGGCTAGCCTGTGGGTAGACCGGGCGTTTTGTCGGGTCACGATGCTTCTGCAATCAGCCCCGAAAGCTTTCGGGGTTGGCCCCACAGCCTCGCCACGGCGAGTCCGTCCCGCGGCGGACAAGATGGCTGTGCTACGACTCCGGGCTCGCAGGAGCTCGTCCTTCCATGCTCTTATGGGATGGGCTCTAGACACGATTAGGTAAGTTTATCCCCTGAGGAAACCGATAACCAGCACACACGAAGGTAGTTCCGAAGTTTGCGGAAAAATTGAAAGATTTCCATCCGCTGCCCGTCTAATTCTATAACGGATATGAAGGCAAAATTACTAATTCTAAGTGCCATTGTCGCGATTTCGCTGACGACGCCCGCGTTCGCCAAGCGACACGTTGTCCAAACGCGGAATGGCCAGGCAGTTGTAACGAACAGTGGCAATCACAGAAATCATTGGCGCGGTGATCACTGGCGCAGTGGTAGCAGCGTATTTTGGAACGTCGGGATAGGCGTGCCGTTTTACGGAGGTTACTACGGTGGATACCCTTACTACGGCAGTTCCTATTATGGGGGATATCCATACGGTTCGTATGGGTACGGGTATTCCCCTTACGGATACAGCGGTAACTATTACTACGGCTCGAGCTATCCGTACTACTCGAACCGCACGGGCTATCGCGGTTACAACGAATCGGTTGTTGCGCGCGTACAGGAACGGCTCGCCCGCGCTGGATATTATCGCGGCCCGATCGATGGCCTAATGGGTCCACGCACTCATTATGCGATCCGGGTCTACGAGCGCAGCCATGGTCTGCCAGCTGATGGAATCATCGATCGCCGTCTTCTGGCGACAATGGGCATCGCTTAAGAAAAACTAACAATCAAACAGCCGGCGGTATTGGCGCAAGCAGGCCGCCGGCTTTTTATTGCGCCGAGGTAACCGCGATCTCTTTCTCGCGCAGCTGGATCGAACCGACCTTATTAAGCAGCTTGTGTTCGCGATCCATCGCCGCCACCGCATCGCTGAATAGAAAACCAGCGTATGGCATCACGCCGGGATCAATTGGCATCCGTCCGATTGCTCCGCTCCTCGGCGACGCCGTAACTTTCCCGCTCGCGATCTGAACGGCATAATCGCCGGAAGTAAAAATCGAGTAACCAAAAATAGATCTCTCAATGGTGACACGGCAATTCCCTTCCGTGAACGCCACTATCGCCCGCTCGAAATCGATCAGCGGATGATTGAGCTTCTCCTTTTTGCGCTTCATGGCGCTGGCCAGGTAAGCGTTGACACCTTCCTCGGAGAATTGCATCGACTGGGGCTGGCGCGATTCCGTCAGCTTTTCCAAGCTCAGATTGATTTGCGCTGGGAACCCTTCGAACTTCACCGTCGGGGGCACATCGGGCGGAATTAAGATCACCACCGCCGCCGCAGCGGCACCCGCGAGCAAGATCACTTTGGCGGTCTTAAAGAAAAGCAACCGCGCTTTGACCCCGCGTTGACTAAACATCCCGCGCATTCGCTTGTGCAATTCCTCCGAGGTTTCCTTCTTCCCCGTCGTGTAGCCCGCAAGCGCGGAACGGTCGAGCCGGGCCCCGCAATCGTGGCAATAGATGCGTTCGGCTTCATTATCACGCCGGCATTCCGGGCATGTTAGTTGAACTGGGGTTGCTGTCTTCATTCGCTCTTTTTCTCCGGCTTTGCGGCTGCGGGTTTTGACTCACCTTCTGCCTTTGTCTCAGTCTTCGGCTTTTCCGAAGCCGGCGTTTCCTTTTTCGCCGCTTCTTTATAGGAGTTGCTGCGATAGTCGGTGGTATAGAAACCCGAGCCTTTAAAGATAATTCCGGCACCCGTGCCTGGCAGCCTTTTCACCTTGCCGTGACCCCATTTTTCCAGCCGGCAAAGATGTTTGGGACATTCACGAAAGGGTTCGTCCCGCATCGATTGAAAAGCATCAAAATTTTGCCCGCATTTGGCGCAGGCATATTCGTAGGTTGGCATTGGAAGATCGCGGAGTTGCAAAGTAGATGCGTTCAAAAGCAAAATTCAAGCCCACCAGCTTATTGTTGGCATCGACATTTGCCGACTGCCCGAACCGGGCATTCCTTGACTTTAAACGTCCGCTACGGAACGTCCTCTGCGATTGATGAAACGGGGGAGCAGAGCGGCAATTGCGGGCCTTGTTGGGACGGTTTGCACGATCTTTGTGGTCGGCTGCGGAGAGGACCCCCGCTTTTCCACCCAAACCCAGTATCTCGGCGGGGTTTATGGCCCGGGTCCGGTTTCGGCCAGCGCCCCACAGGACAACGTTTCCTATTGGGACGGCGACGATATAGACGGGAAACCGAGCGTGAAAATCAGCCTCGGTGAGCAACGTGCCTATTTTTATAAGAGCGGAAAATTGGCAGGCATCTCCCAGCTATCAACCGGGCGCGAGGGATTGAACACCCCAATTGGACATTTCGCGATTCAGCAAAAGGATGTGAACCATGTTTCGACCAAATACGGTGATTACGTAGATGCCGCTGATAACGTGGTAAAGCCAAATGTAGAGCTGGGGGTCGATCCGAAGCCGCCCGGCACTCATTTCAAAGGCGCACCCATGCCTTATTTTATGCGCATTCATGGAGGAGTTGGAATGCATGCCGGCTATCTCCCTGGCTATCCCGCTTCCCACGGGTGCATCCGGATGCCGGAGTTCATGGCGGAGAATTTCTTTAAGTCGGTCAGCGTCGGCACGCCAATCACGATCACTAACTAGTTAGTAGCACAGGCACCTTGTCCGCCACGGGACGGACTCGCGGTGGCGAGCCTGTGGGGCCAATGGGCATCTTGCCCGTTGATCACAACGAATAAGGAGCCAGGCAAGATGCCCGGCCTGCCCACAGCCAGGATGGCTGTGCTACGAGCCGCCTCATTGAAGTTCACACACTTTTCGGCGACAACTTCTAGTGGAAAAAAACAGCGCGGAATTCCTGCGGCTGGCTGCGGAAGCTGAACCGATCCAACGCAAGCTGCGCCAGATCGCAGCGGGCGATTTTCCAGTTTCCTTCTCCCATGTGATCGAGAGCGCACAGCCGTTTGTTGTCGCAACCATTGCGGAACATGATCGCCGCAGTATTTGGGTTATCTGCCCGACGGTGCGCGCGCAGGAGCTTTTTTTCGAAAGCCTGTCGAATTGGAATTCGAATGCCTCGTTCTTACCGGAAGCGGAGTTCGCGGCGGTCGAGAACATTTTGCCGGATCCCGAAATTGCAGCGGAGCGGCTGGCGCTGCTGTCCCAAATCGAAAAGGAGAACGCCGCCAAAGTAGTCGTCACGACCCGAGCGGCACTGGATCAGCCCGCCCCAAGCCGTGGCACATTGCGCTCGGCTTCGCTTGAAATTCAGCGCGGGCCGAACATGGCAATGCCTGCGTTGTTGAGCGCATTGTCCGGTGCCGGCTACGAACGCGTCGCCCAGGTTACGACCCGGGGTCAGTTCGCGGTCCGCGGCGGTATTGTCGATATTTTTTCATGGCAAACCGCCCTGCCGCTGCGGATTGAATTCTACGGCGACGAAATTGAATCGCTGCGTGAATTTGACCTCGATACTCAAACGTCCGTCCACACTCGCGAGCAGGCGAGTGTGCTTCTGAGCGCGGCCGACGATACCAGCGGTCGCGTCCGGGATTACATCACCCAGGACACCCTCGTGATCGAGCTCGAACCCGCATTGGAGGGCGGAGCTCCTGCGACGCAGGGCTCGCTGGAGCTCGCCCCTCCAAGCCACATTCAAATTAGCGAAAGCTGGATCGAAAATGTTGAGGCAGGGCCGGAGGATTTTTCCGGTGCATTTGTCGAATGCGACATCGGCGAATTCGCCGTTGGCGATTTCGTGCTCGCGGAAACGAAACGCGCGCAATTCATCGCGCGGCTCAAGCGATGGCGCGACGAACACGCAACCGTTGCGATCTATTTTCAAACCGAGGGCGAGATCGAGCGTTTTCGCGAGATCATTTCGGTCGACGCACTGGCCGGCATAAATCTGCTCGAAGGAACATTGAGCCGCGGGTTTTGTTTTCCCGCCGCCAATCTGGTCATTCTCTCGGCCAACGAACTGCTCGGGCGTTTTCCCATCCATGGCCGTCGACGTTTGCGCCGCGCAGAACGACGCAATCGCGCGCAAATTGATTTCAGCGAGCTCAACGAAGGCGACCTTGTCGTCCACCTCGAGCACGGCATCGGAAGATTTCTCGGGCTAATCGAAATGCCGGCAATAGAGGAGCGAGCTCCGGCGAGCCCGGCGTCGCTGGAGCTCCGCCCTCCAAAACGAGCGTCGGGGGCGAGACAGGAAGTCCTCGTTTTGGAGTTCGCCGACGAAGCGAAACTCTATGTTCCGCTGGAGCAAGCCTATTTGGTTTCCCGTTACGTTGGCGTCGGGAAAAAATCGCCGCCGCTCAGCTCGCTGGCGGACGCGAAATGGGCGCGGGCGAAGAAAAACGCGACCGCCTCTATTTTTGATTACGCCGGAAAAATGCTCGCACTTCAGGCCGAGCGCCAGACCAACCCGGGCCACGCCTTTGGCGCCGACACCAAATGGCAGGCGGAGTTCGAACACTCCTTTCCGTACCGCGAAACCCCCGATCAACTAACCGCGATCATCGATACCAAGACCGACATGGAACAGGCCCAGCCCATGGATCGCCTGATTTGCGGCGACGTCGGTTTCGGCAAAACCGAGGTCGCCATCCGGGCCGCCTTCAAGGCCGTGATGGACGGCAAACAAGTCGCAGTCCTCGCGCCTACCACCGTGCTCGCACAACAGCATTTCGAAACTTTTCGGCAACGAATGTTGGATTACCCGATCCGGATCGAGATGCTAAGCCGGTTCCGCTCGCTGGCCGAGCAGAAGAAAGTCCTACAACTATTGCGCGAAGGTGGGGTCGACATTATCATTGGGACGCACCGCCTCATTTCCGACGATGTGAGTTTCAGAGACCTCGGTCTGGTCGTGATCGACGAAGAACAGCGCTTCGGAGTTCTGCATAAGGAAAAATTCAAAGAACTGTTCAAGCTTGTCGATCTCCTCACTCTTTCGGCCACACCGATTCCGCGCACTCTCTATCTCTCGTTAGTCGGCGTCAAAGACATGTCGACCATCGAAACGCCGCCGCAAAATCGGCTTCCGGTCGAAACGGCGGTCTGTGGTTATGACGAGCGAATTATTCGCGATGCCATTAATCGCGAGCTGGAGCGCCAGGGGCAGGTTTTTTTTCTGCATAATCGCGTGCAATCGATCGAGAAAGTGCGCGATCGCGTTGCTGAACTTTGCCCGGATGCGCGAGTTGAGTTTGGTCACGGCCAGATGGGCTCCGAGGAATTGGAAGCGGTGATGCATCGCTTTGTCATGGGCATAATCGATGTGCTGGTCTGCACCACCATCATCGAAAGCGGCCTGGACATTCCAAATGCCAACACCATTATCATTGATCGCGCCGATCGTTTCGGCCTGGCCGATTTGTATCAACTGCGCGGGCGGGTCGGGCGTGCCGAGCACAAAGCGTACGCTTACCTTTTGCTGCCGCGCGAGCTCATGATGGTCGGCGCCGCGCGCAAACGAGTCGACGCCATCAAACAATACAGCTCGCTCGGCGCCGGTTTTCGGGTTGCCATGCGCGATCTCGAGATTCGCGGCGCCGGCAGTATTCTCGGCACCGCTCAAAGTGGACACATCATGGCAGTGGGTTTCGATCTATATTGCCAATTGCTCAAGCAAGCCGTCGCCCAAATTAAAGGCCAAAAACCGCGCTGGCGCCTCGAAGTAGAGGTGCGGCTCGATTTCGTCGCCACTAACGAAGCCGAGTTTGTCCACGGCGACGCTGTCGTCTCCGCTTTTCTCCCCCGCAGCTATATCAACGATACCACCCTGCGCATTCAGGCTTATCGGCGGATCGCGCAAATCACCACTGCGGATCACTTGGATCGGCTGATCAATGAATGGCGCGATCGCTTTGGCGCGTTCCCTGAGGCCGTGGAAAATCTCGTTACCCTGGCCCGAATCAAACTCGCCGCCGCCAAACAGGAAATCACCAGGATCGAAACGCGGGAGGACAAATTGATGTTGACGAGGCGCGGGGATTTTATACTTGTCGCGGGCAAATTCCCTCGTTTAGTTGCCCCGGAAATCAAAAAGCGGCTGCAGGAAATTCTCGGGCTGCTTGGCAAACTCTGAAACTATGGTTCGTCCCCTCCTTGTTATATTGTTCACGGCAGCACTGCTGTCGTTGTCATCGCTCTGTCGCGGAGCATTGGCAGCTGAACCCGAAGTGATTAATGGCATCGCCGCCGTCGTCAAAAGCAATGACACCACCGATGTCATTACCTATTCGGAAGTGCGGGTCTTGTCCGCCCCCAAAGAAAAGCTATTACGCCAGCAATTCCAGGGCGAGGAGTTGCTTACGAAAATGAAAGAGGCCCGCGCCGCTGCTCTCAAGGATCTAGTCGATCGCCAGCTCATCATTCAGGCATTCAAAAAAGAGGGCTACCAGATTCCTGATCACTACCTCGATCAACGCGTTCAGGACATCATCCGGGAGAACTTCAATGGCGATCGCAACACCTTCATCAAGACCCTCCAGGCGCAAAACTACACTATCGGAGAATTCAAAAAAATGGAGAGCGACAGGATGATGGTGCAGGCGATGCGGCACAAGAAGGTGGAACTCAATACCATCATCTCACCTAACCGGATTCAGGATTACTATCGCAAGCATGCCTCCGAGTTCACCAGCAAGGAGCAGGTTAAATTGCGCATGATCATGATCCCAGCCGGCACTTCCGATCCGGCGGGGCAGAGGGCAATGGCGGAGGAGATTCTCGGCAAGCTGGTTAACGGCGCCGAATTCGAGCGCATGGCACAAATTTATTCCGAAGACAGCACCCGTGATCTTGGCGGCGATTGGGGCTGGGTCGACCGCGGCACCTTGACGGCGCCGCTCGAGAAAGTCGCGTTCAACTTGCGACCCGGAAAAGTCAGCAACATCATCCAGCTCAGCGGCAATTATTACATTCTCAAAGTCGAAGATAAACGCGGCGGCGTCACGCGCTCCTTCGCCGAAGTACGCGAAGAGATTGAGAAAAAATTGGTCACGGAAGAAGCGCAGGCCAAGCAGGAACGCTGGCTGACTAGCCTGCGCCAGAAAGCCTACATCAAGATGTACTGAAGTTTGATGTTTGGCGTTGAGGTTTGATGTAAAGCGTCGCGCGTTAGCACTTCGGCGTTGGATGTTGAGTGTTCGATGTTGGATGTTCACGATTCTCGATTCTCGGATCGCGATCCCATAATCACTGCTCCATTGCACAGAGCGGGAACTTCCGAGACAATGCCCGATGCCTCTTCGTATCGGAATTACACTCGGTGATCCCGCCGGAATCGGACCCGAGATTATTCGGTCGGCGCTCGAGTCGGGCAAGCTAACGACTGATATCGACTATAACGTAATCGGCCAGGTCGGGACTTTAGGTGCGGGAAGCCCATCGCCCGATTCCGCCCGCGCCGCATTCGCCGCCATGGAAGAAGCGGCTGGCCTCGCCAATTCCGGTGAAATCGACGCCATCGTTACCGGCCCGATCCACAAAGCGCGGATGGCCGAAATTGGATTTGAATTTCCGGGGCAGACCGAATTTTTCGCGGCGCGCTCTGGCACAACCAACTACGCAATGCTCCTGACTGGAGGCACCATCACCGTCGCGCTCGTCACAACTCACGTACCGCTGCGCGACGTTCCCGCCTCGCTCAAGACCTCTGAAATCGTCCGGGTCGGCCGGCTACTCGACAATTTCTTGCGCCGTCGCGGCAAAGCCGCTTCCGGCATTGCGGTCGCCGGTTTGAATCCGCACGCGGGCGAATCCGGAAAAATCGGCTGCGAAGAAATCGAAATCATCGCTCCTGCCATCGCCGAATTAAACCAATCCCTTCTCACTTCTCAGCAATCACCTTCTCGTTTTACCGGCCCCCACCCCCCCGACACGCTCTTTTTCCATCTCGCTAACGAGGAATGGGATGCCGCCCTCTGCATGTACCACGACCAAGGTCTGATTCCATTAAAGTTACATGCCTTTCATTCCGGGGTGAACGTCACCCTGGGTTTGCCATTTCCGCGAACCAGCCCCGACCACGGCACCGCTTTCGATATCGCCGGCAAAAATGTCGCGCGACCAGATAGCATGATCGCGGCGATCAATCTGGCCGCGGAGCTCGCGCAGAAAAACACCTAGTCATGTTTGCCGCGAAACACACGAACCAAACGAAAAACGGAACAAGCGATAAATGAAGAAAATTCCCCCCTCGCATTTCATCTTGCTCGGCGCTGTCGCTATCGTCCTGGGGTGGTCGGCATGGCAGCCGTACGATCGCTTGATCTGGTGGCTGGAAGTTTTCCCGGCGCTTGCCGCCTTGGTGGTTCTATTCGCGACTTACCGGCGCTTTGAATTCACGACTTTGACCTACACCCTCATTGCCCTGCACATGTGCGTGCTTTTTGTCGGCGGTCACTATACCTATGCCCGCGTCCCGTTATTCGATTGGCTTCGACCAATTTTCGGCTGGCATCGCAACCACTACGATCGGTTCGGTCATATCATGCAAGGCTTTGTCCCCGCCATCGTCACGCGCGAAGTTTTCATTCGCCTCCAGGTGTTGAAGCAAACACGCTGGCAACCGTTTCTTATTGTCTGCGTTTGCCTTGCCATCAGTGCCTTTTACGAGCTCATCGAATGGTGGACAGCGCTGGCCAGCGGCGACGCCGCCATTAGCTTTCTCGGCACCCAGGGCGACCCATGGGATACCCAGGAAGATATGTTTTGCGCCCTGCTCAGCGCTATTGCCGCCATCGTTCTCTTGTCGCGAGTTCAGGACCGCGCGATTAGCCGCTTGGCCGCTCGCAGTTGATCATGAACCTTGCCAAGTACGGTAGCGTTTTTAACATCGGTTTGCAGAATACCTTCGTCTATCGCTGGAACTACTTTCTGCGCGCACTTTTCGGTTTGATCCCACTTGCCGGCACGGTCTTTCTCTGGCGCGCCATCTTTCGAGAGCCGGGCGGCAAAGGTTTCGGCGGCTACGATTACGGCTCGATGATTTACTATTATTTATTAACGATTCTGGTCTCTAACCTGGTCACCCCAACGGAGGACGACTGGCAGATCGCAGCCGACATTCGCGAAGGCCAGATCAATTCCTTCCTGACCAAACCCCTAAGCTATCTCGGCTATCGGACCGGTATCTTCCTCGCTGGCCGGCTGGTCTATACGGCCGTCACGATTATCCCAATCGCGCTGATCTTCTTCTACTTCCGAGACTACCTTCAACTGCCATCAAGCGCAGCTACCTACTTGCTGTCGATTACTTCGCTCATCATGGCCGCGTTCATTCAGTTTTTCATTACCTACTCACTGGCGATGATGGCGTTCTGGGTACTCGAAATTTCAACGATTGTTTTCATTGTCTACTCATTCGAATACTTTCTAGGCGGCCAGATGTTTCCGGTCGATATTATGCCAATTGGCGTGCAAGCAGTCATGAAATGGCTGCCGTTCTACTACGAGCTATTTTGCCCGATCGCGATTTTTCTCGGCCGCCTGCAAGGCGCCGAGCTGGTTCAGGCACTGGCTATCCAGTCCTGTTGGCTAGTTCTCACCTGGGCCGTCGCCCAACTCATGTGGAAGCGGGGCCTCGGCCATTACCAGGCCGTTGGTGGATAGCTTGGATTCGCTATTGGCTTCAGCGGTTAATTCGACGTGACCATGCTCTGGTTATTTTGTCACAGGTAAGCCTGCGGCCTTCCAAGCTTTGAAGCCGCCGGCCATTGATTGCACGTTCTTGTAGCCCATTCGCTGCAAACTTTCGGCGGCCAGGGCGGAGCGGCCACCGCCGCCACAATGGGTAATGATCGGCGTTGAAAGATCGGGTACGGCTTCTTCGATCTCCAACTCGACTGTTCCGCGACTGAAATTTTTCGCGCCAGGAATGTGACCTTCCCTCCATTCATCGGCGTCGCGGACATCGATGAGCAAAGTGTGGCCACGTTTCAGGGCCGCTGCGGTTTCTTGCGGGGAAATCTCCTGAATGCTCTTCTTCGCGTCAGAGACCAGTTTTTCGAATCGAGCGTGCTCAGCCATAACCTAAGTTTGTCCCGCAGCAACAAGACCGCTACAGATTATTCAGCCGCGACACGGGAAATAGACGACGAAGCACGAATGACGAAGCGCCCACGACAGTTGGATTTTGGTCTAATCCCAGGTTTCCGTCCGTTTTTTGTGAAACTTAAATGCCCTCTCCCCAAAGGAGAGGCGGACGCGTTAGCGACTTCGGTCATTTGAGCATTAGGGCTTCCTTGTCATTCGTCCTTCGTCATTTTTTCCAACGTTCATCATTCGTAGCGCAATGCTTCAATCGGATCGAGCGCGGCGGCCTTTCGCGCTGGATAAAAGCCGAAGAAAATTCCCACGGCGGCACTGAAAAGGAACGCCAGCACGATCGACCCGGGCGAAATCAGCGAAGGCCAATGCTTGATCGCCGAAAGAATCTTCGAGGCCAGAATGCCGAGAATAATGCCGAGCAATCCGCCAATGGAACTGAGCGAAACCGCTTCGATCAAGAACTGGGTGAGAATATCGCGGCCGTGCGCGCCCACTGCCATCCGCGTCCCGATTTCTCGGGTTCGTTCCGTTACGCTTACCAACATGATATTCATGATGCCGATGCCGCCAACCACGAGGGACACGCCCGCAATCGCGCCCAGCAATCCAGCCATGACGTCCGCGGTCGCCGTTGCCGCCTCCGCGATTTCCTGCTGATTGCGCACGCTAAAGTCGTCATCGCGACCGGCCCGGATGTTGTGTCGCTGCCGTAACAAGGAGGTGATTTGCTGCTGCGCCGGCGCAAGGTCGCTCGCATTTGCCACCTGCACATTAATGTTCCGCAACGTCGTGCCGCCCGCGACGCGCTTCATCGCGCTGGTGTAAGGCATGACGACGACATCGTCCTGGTCGGTCCCTTGAATGCTGAGGCCTTTCGGAGTGAGCACGCCGCTAACGATAAATGGTACGTTCTTAATCCGCAGGGTTTGGCCAACGGGATCATCGTTGCCGAAGACTTGCGTGGCGGTTGTTTGTCCGATAACACACACCTTATTGGCGCTGCGCACATCCTGCGCGGTGAACGGAGCGCCCTCGGCCAGCGGCCACTGCCGAATGTCGAAATAATCCGGTGATTCGCCCATCACGCGGGTGAACCAGTTCTGGTTGCCAGCGGCGACCTGCGCGGTGGACGGAACTTCTTCACTGACCGCGGTCACGCTCGGTACTTCACGCCGGATGGCTTCGGCATCTTCGATTTTCAAAGTTCCGGCCCCGCCCCAACCGGTGCGAATGCCGCTGGAAGTCGTGCTTCCGGTCGAAATGACAATGACGTTCTGCCCCAGGCTGGCAATCTGCGCTTCCACCTGGGCTTTCGCGCCCGAGCCAATCCCAACCATGGCGATGACCGCGCCGACGCCGATGATAATGCCGAGCGCGGTGAGCGCGGAACGAAGCTTGTTTCGCCGCAGGGCGCGAAACGCGACGTTGATTGTCGATCCAATTCTCATCTTTTGCTGTAGCGGCGGTCTATGACCGCCGAAAGTATCCGAAATCGGCGGTCATAGACCGCCGCTACAAAGTTTGTTTCGTTCGCGCTCATCCCTTGCCGATGTTGCAACTCGTTCCATTTCGACTACCGCGCTACGACGTTCTCCCACGGCACCATCATTTAAGACGAGACCATCGCGCAGGACAACATTGCGTCGTGCATAAGCGGCGATGTCCGACTCGTGGGTGACCATGACGATCGTAATGCCTCGCTCGTTCAGTTGCTGGAAGATTCCCATGATCTCAATGCTGGTTCGGCTGTCGAGGTTTCCGGTCGGCTCATCCGCGAGCAAGACCTCGGGATCATTGATCAGCGCCCGCGCAATGGCGACGCGTTGCTGCTGCCCACCAGAAAGCTGACTGGGATGATGACCCTCGCGCCCCTGCAAACCAACTGAAGCAAGAATGCGGTCGGCCCGCTCGCGCAGTTGCTGATTGCTGAGGTGATGCCGTCCGTAGAGCAACGGCAGCTCGACATTTTCGCGCGCGGAAGTACGCGGCAGGAGATTAAAGCTTTGGAAAACAAATCCGAGCTTGCCGTTGCGAATATCGGCCAGTTGGTCGCGATTCAAATGCGAGACATCGGTGTTATCGAGCAGATATTGTCCGCGGGTGGGCCGATCAAGACAGCCAAGGATATTCATAAGGGTCGATTTTCCCGAGCCGCTCGCGCCCATCAGGGCAACGAATTCGCCGCGCTGAATCTCGAGCGACACTCCGCGCACGGCCTGCACTTCTACTTCGCCGGTGCGATAGGTTTTGTGAACGTCGATTAATTTAACAACGGAGCCGTTGTTCATATCGCTCCTCGCACGCTTGGACGATACGGAAATCGTCCGTCCACCACGTCAATGGAGATCATGGGAAGCGCCGTGGTCCGCCGAACGGATTTCCCTGCTGCGGCGGGCTGGCGGCATTGGGCGCGTTGAGTTGCCCGGTGATCACTCGATCTTTGTCTGCTAATCCTTCCAACACCTCGGTGGTCGTTCCATCGCTGATGCCAGTTTTGATTTGGACTGGCTGGGCCTCGCCCCCGCGTAAAACATAAACCGTGCGACCCGTCGCCCGCGGACCGGCCGATCCGGCACCGCCAGCTCCGCCGCGATTTTGACCGGACGGCGAACGCTCCGGAGTTGGCGCATTCGCCGGACGATAACGCAACGCCGCATTGGAAATTTTCAGCACATCATCCCTGTGCGCGATGACGATCGAGACGTTCGCTGTCATCCCCGGTTTGAGTTTGAGATCGGCATTATTCACGCCGATGACCGTGTCGTAAGTGACTACGTTCTGAACCGTGATCGGGGCGTTACGCACTTGCACGACCTTGCCGTGAAAGGTGCGGTTCGGGAACGCATCAACGCTGAAGTCAACATTCTGATCAACTGTTACCACACCGACGTCAGCTTCGGCGACGTTGGCGTCGATTTGCATTTTCGTCAGATCATTCGCGATCGTAAAAATCACCGGCGCCTGCAAACTGGCCGCGACCGTTTGGCCAACATCGACGCTGCGGGAGATCACCTCTCCATCTACCGGCGATGTAATCGTGCAATGATCGAGATCGGCTTTCGCTTTATCGAGCGCGCCTTGTTTGATTTTCACATTCGCTTCCGCCTGATGCAGATTTGCCATCGCTTGATCGACGTCGGCCTGCGATGAATTTTTCTTGGCGAACAATTCCTGGGTACGCGTCGCATTCACTTTCGCCAGTTCCAAGCCTGCTTGCGCACTCGCCAAATCGCCCTCGGCCTGCGTCACCGTCGCCTGAAACAACACCGGATCGATCTGTGCGACAATGTCACCTGCCTTCACTTTGGAATTAAAATCGGCGAAAAGTTTTTGGATATTCCCCGAAACCTGACTGCCCACCTGCACGTTTACGACCGGGTTCAATGTGCCCGTGGCGGTAACCGTTTGCGTGATCGGACCGCGCGTCACCGTCGCGGTCTGAAACTGAGCAGCGTTCGACCTTCCCAATCGGCTAAAAAGGAAAAACGCGGCGATCAAAAGGACGGCTGCCGCGATAATAAGATTGCGGCGATTCGTCATTTTGCTTCGAGGCGTGGGCACATCTTTATTATGACAAGTGAAAGGCCTGCGACGTTACATCGAAATCTACTCCATCATGCTGCGCAACTCGCTCATTCGCGAGATGAGTTTCAAGGCCAATTTCATTCTTTGGATGCTGGTGGAAGTGCTTTGGTTCCTCGGTCAGATTGTCTTTTTCAGCATCATCTTTGGCTCGATCAATCAGATCGGTGACTGGTCAAAATGGGAAGTCGTTCTGCTCGTAGGCACTCACCAGATAATTGCCCAGCTCTTCCAGGCGTTCTTTTTCGTCAATGTCGCCAACATTCCTGAATTGGTACGCACCGGAAGACTCGATTCACTTCTTGTCCTTCCGATCGACAGCCAGTTCGCGGTTTCCTCAAAACAATTCGGACTCGACAGCGTGGTTAACGCCGCGCTCGGCGGGGTGGTGGTTGTCGTATCGCTCACCCGTCTTGGAGTTGTGCCGGAGCCATTGCACATTCTTCTCTACTTGGTGGCGATCGGTTTCGGGATCGCCATTCATTACTCCATCATGTTGAATCTGGCGGCGGTAAGCTTTTGGATCGTACGCGCACAGGGACTCGTTTACGGTTATTTCAACTTCCTCAATATCGCGCGTTATCCCGATGTCATTTATCCGCGCCTTTTCCGTCTGATTTTTAGCTGGATCATTCCGGTGGTGATTGTTGCGAATATTCCGGCGCGGGTTTTGATCAAATCGCTGGGCCAACCACTGCCGTTGATGCTGCAAATGATCGCTGCATCGTTGATCATCTTCTGGTCTTCACGTCTGTTTTGGCGGTTTGCTTTGAAGCGCTATTCCAGCGCAAGTTCCTAAGTGAAAACGGCTTTGCCGGGGAGTAAATCTCCGCTTGCGCCACTGGAGATTTGTTCTTAATTAAGCGCTCTCCTCGCGCCGTGAACCTCGGCGCGAGATTTGATTTTTATGGCGAAGTCGAAGAAAAAAGCCGCTTCTCACAAGGCGAAAAAGCCTGCTGCGCGTAACTCTGCCAAGGCGACGAAGAAGGCAGTTAAGCGTCCGTCCGCGAGCAAGGCCAAACCGAAACACAGTAGATCAGCGCGCCCAAAGGCAGGTCGTGCGCGTACGTCGGAGTCGCCCGCCGAGATTTTCCGGGACAATAACAAACCGCGACGGCTTGATCCTTTCACCAAGGCGCAAAAACAAAAGCTGCTGCAATTGCGCGATGCCATGGTCGATTCCATGGCCGGGGTCGCACAGGACACCTTGCGCTCGCGCGCGGAAGGAAGCGAAGCCTCCGCGTTCGGGATGCACCAGGCCGACGCTGGTTCGGACGCCTACGATCGCGATTTCGCGCTCAGTCTGCTTTCGCAGGAACAGGACGCCCTTTACGAGATCGATCAGGCGCTCAAGCGAATTGAGCTCGGCACCTACGGCATTTGCGAAATGTCGGGCAAACAAATTCCACGGGCGCGCCTGGAAGCGATTCCATTTGCGCGTTTCACCGTCGAATGCCAATCGCAGCTGGAGAAACAAAATAAAGCCTCGCGCGTGCGGCAATCCGTCACCTCGCTTTTCGGTTTAACCGAAGAGGAAGAAGCGCCCGAGACCGAAGAAGAACAACCGGCACCGGCGGCGGAGAAGGAGTAACGAATGGCGCAGGAAATTATCACATTGGAATGCACCGAGGCTAAGGCTTTGGGTAAACCCGTTTCACGTTACATGTCGACGCGAAACAAGAAGAGCCCGCGCACGCCCAACCGGTTGGAAAAGAAAAAATACAACCCGTTTTTAAAAAGGCATACGCTTCATCGCGAGACCCGCTGACCTCATGCAACCAAAGACCGCCAAACGCCGCTCCGCTTTTCGACGCGCTAATCGGACCATGCCGCGCCGCCGCATTGATATCGCGGCCGAAGCAATCGATTACAAGAATCCCGATTTGTTGAAAAAGTTCGTGACCGAAAGCGGCAAAATTTTGCCGCGGCGAATCACCGGCATGCCGGCGCATATGCACCGGAAAATCACGCGCGAAATCAAACGCAGCCGTTCCGTGCTGCTGATGAAATGATGTAGCCGCCGCCGTCTCAGGCGGCAGAATTGAGCCGACGCCACCTGCGTTGCTTTAGCCGCCCGCCGCAACCGACCATTTGACGGAACACAGACTTTCCAGTCTGTGCGCCCAGCGGAGTTTTACTCTGCTGACGCCCGCGTGAACAACAGCGGGGAGAATCCCCGCTGGGCGCACAGGCCACCGGCCTGTGTTCCGCCGCCTCGTCGAACTGCCCCACTGATGGTTGAGGCAAGGATGCCAGCTAGCGAGGAGGCGGCACTCGGCCCAAACGCCCTACGGTTGTGCGTGGTTCAACAACTCCGCTACTTGTTCCATTTCCGCCAAGGTGTTGTAGAAATGCGGGCTTACCCGCAACCAACTGCGGCTCGCGCGATCAACGCGAAGTGAAACAACGACATCATTCTCAGCCAGCGTGTTAGCTAATTTCTCGGCGGCAATACGACGAGAGCGAAAAGTTATAAAACTGGACCGGCCCAACTCTTCCTTAGGACTGAGGAATTCAAAGTCGACCGGCGCAAGTTTGTTTTTCAACGTGGCCACGAGCGATAAAATTCGCTCAGAGATTTTCGCCAACCCGACCTCACCAAGAAGCGAGATCGCCGCCTGCATTCCGGCAATCGGGACATTATTGTAACCACCCGGTTCAAACTTTCGACCGCCCTTCGCGTATTCAATCTCGCGCTGCGCAATAAAATTTGGCGATTCCACATTCCATCCGCCGATGATCATGGGTCGCAGCAACTCGTGCCGGCTGTTTTTGACAAAAAGAATTCCCGCACCCGATGGACCGAGCATCCATTTTTGTGCGCCGGCGCTGAGAAAATCGACGTGCTTTACCGGAATCGGAAAGGCGCCGAGCGTCTGGATCGCGTCGAGTGAAAACAAGACGCCGCGCTCTGCGCAGAGCGCGCCAATCGCTTCTACATCAATTCGAAAACCACTGATGTAATTCGCGCTCGCTAGCGCAACCAGACGGGTCCGTTTCGTCAGCGCGCGGTCAACAATTTCCGAAGTAATCTCACCGATTCGATCGGTTTGAAGCAACACCGGCTTGACGCCGTGTCGCTCCAGGTCGAGCCACGGATAAACGTCAGCCGGGTAATCGTCCAAATAACACACGACATCGTCCCCGGCTCTCCAATCGAGACCATTGGCAACTGCATTGAGACCGCTCGAAGTCGGACCGATCAGCGAAATTTCTTCGGTCTCCGTTCCTAGAAAACTCGCCACCAACTGCCGAGTATCGGCGATGAAGTTGAGCGCTTTGTCGAATTGTTTCTCGTTAGTCGACGCGTCCTCAATCGCGTCGCGCATCGCTTCAGCCACGCGACGCGGCAACGGCGCATCCGCGGCATGAGCACAATAAATCTTGCGCGCACAAATCGGAAATTCGTGCCGGCGAAATTCCTCATTCGCCTCCAGCTCGGCGATCACGTCTTCTTCCGCGTCCGCTCGCCTTGCTCGATCAATTTCCAAAACTCGCGCCTCTCCTTCAGTTGCTCGTCCTCGCCCGTGGGCAGTTTGGTGCGGAAAAGAAAATCGCGCAGCGTGTTCTTATGCAGCACCCGATGAACGGTGATGCCCTCCGGGCTCTTTTCGAAATAAATCCGGTAATCTTTGGCCCGATAACGATAAAGTTTTTTCCCGTCGCGCTCGAGCAAACCAAATCGGCTGCTATCGAGACGATCGAGTTCCTCCGGCAAAATCTGAAATTCAGCGAGCAGATCCAGCTGCAAAGTTTTTGGTAAAGCGGACATCTCCGCTGCGCTCAGTTCGTTGAAGATGATCTGGAACATAGTGGGTCCCGTTTGAATCGTTACATCGTTACATCGATCGCCCTACGATTCACGATTCACGAATCTCGATTCTCGTGTCACACATAGACCCGCCGCACCCGAGCGCCAATTCGCGTTGTGATTTCCCAGGTAATGGTCTCCGCGCGTTCCGCCAATTCTGCGCAACACATTTCCTCGTCTCCCTGCCGGCCCATCAGCACAACTTCATCGCCCACCTTTGCGTCGGCCAGATGCGAAATGTCGATCATTATCAAATCCATTGTTACTCGCCCAAGCAGCGCGCAGCGTTGACCACGGACCAGGACCGAAATTCCCCGATTGGAAAGATGGCGTGGATAACCATCGGCGTAACCACAGGAAAGCGTGGCCACGCGCATTCTCCTGGGGGTGATGAAAGTGCGGCCATAGCTGATTCCGTGTCCGCCCGGCATCGCACGTATGAGCGCGATGCGCGTTTTCCAAGTCATTGCCGGACGAAGAACGGTCTGGAATTCCGGTAGTGGCGATATGCCGTAGATCAACATTCCGGGACGCACGATTTCGAAGGGCTCCTCCGCAAAGGCTAGCACGCCGGCTGTTTGCAATACGTGCGCTTTGTAATCGCCCGGGACCTCCGCGCGCAGTTGCTTGGTCAGTTTTCCAAAGGTGCGCAGTTCCTCGCGGGTGAATTTTTCATCCTCGTTCGAAACCGGGAGGTGCGTTGAAACGCTGTGGACTTTGATGTTCGGCAACGCACTTACGTCCTTGAAAACAGCCAGAGCTTCCTCTGCCAAAACGCCCATCCGTCCCATGCCGGTATCGATTTTGAAATTGATTGCGACCTTTTGCCCGCGTCCGACGCGATCGAAATCGCGCGCTTCTTCCAAAGTTGAGATCGATGGAATGAATCCGCGCTCAGCGATTGCGGCTCGCTCTTCCGGCAGGGCTGGCCCGAGAATAGTAATTGGATGACGCACCGCCACGCGCAACGCGGTTGCCTCTTCCAGGTTGGCGACCCCGAAGATGTTCGCCTGGTCGGCGATGGTTTGGGCAACCTCGATCATGCCGTGGCCATAGGCGTTCGCTTTGACGACTGCGAGAAGCTCGATATTCGGCCCAAATTTTTCGCCTACAAACGCTAGATTATGACGCAGTGCGCTCCGATCGATCTCAGCCCAACAGCGGTAATGTTTTTCCATCATTTTTGTGCACTTCGCGGCGTTGTGATGTGTGGTTCGCGAAGGTAGAGCGGCGCGAGCGGCGCGCGAGCAAGATTCTGCGGGGCAGTTTGTGCCCGTAGACAAAGCAATTTCGCTGAAGGAAACCGTCGCTTCACCGATGTGAACTGAGGCAATTCGTCAGACGTGTAAATCGGAATTGTTCTGACCGACGAAATGCGCTTGTTCATTTCGTCCTCGGAGAGCAACTCAGGGTCGCTCTTCAACAACCCGCCGCTGATTCTCGCGAAGAAAAACGACGCGCGTTTGGCGTCGCCAATCACACAAAAGTCGTTTTCATCCGAGAGGGCGAAGAGCGAGGAAATTCCAGCCAGTCCTGCGCCGGTCGTCGCCTCGAGGCCGATGGCCGCGGAAATGGCAATGCGCGTTCCAGTATAGGAACCGGGGCCAAGACCAACCACGATTGTTTCCGGCCTGCCATGTTCGCTAATGATTTCATCAAGCGCTTCAAAAAATGGAGCGGAACTTCGGCGATCGTTCGGCCAATCGCGCGCGCCCAAAATTTCTTTTTCGTTGGCCAGCGCGATCGTGCCGCGGCGAGTGGACAAATCGAAGGCGAGCAATTTCATCCAAAATTGGAGAGATCGATGCGACGTTGATCTTCTGACGCCATCTCAAACGTGATCCAGCGCGCTTGCGGCGGAATCGCCTCGGCAAATCGATCGGCCCACTCGATCACGCTTACCCCGTTGCCAAAAACAATTTCGTCGAAACCAATCGCCCGCAGTGCTGCCAGACTTTCAATTCGATAAAAATCGAAATGATAGATCGGCAGTCGGCTGCCCTGATATTCATGCACGAGGGTAAATGTCGGGCTTGTCACCACTTCCGTGGAACCCAAACCTTTCGCCAATCCTTTGACGAATTGGGTTTTGCCCGCGCCGAGATCTCCGACCAATGCAAGCACGTCTCCGGGCTGGATTGTTCCGGCAAGGCGCGCTCCGGCTGCTTCCGTTTCAGCGGCGCTGGCGGAAATGAACATAGCCGCGGGGCAATTGCTGATCGCTGATTGCTGATTGCCGATCGAGTTTTCCGATGCGGGTGAGCGGGAGTTTTGGAAATTTCTTGCGCCACAATTTTTCCAGGCGCGTCCGATTACGCGGCGAAATGGCGAAGAGGAGTTCGTAATCTTCGCCGTCGGAAATTGCCTGTTGAATGCTGCAAGCGCGAGAAAGAGGCAGAGCGCGCTGGTCAATGGAGAAACCAAGTTTGCTCGCGCGCGCCAGGCGCGGCACGTCCGTGCCAAGACCATCGCTCAGATCCATCATGGCGTGCACTTTGAAATTTGCCGTCAACCAGCGCGCTTCGTCGATTCGCGCGACAAACCTCAAATGCCGGCCACGAATTGAACCACCCAATTCTCCGGTAACGAAAAGATCGTCGTTCGCTTTTCCACCGCTGCGCAAAATGCAGCGATCGCGTTCGACAACCCCCGCCACACTAACGACGATCACGACCGGACCAGCTGTCTCGCTGGTTTCGCCGCCAACGATGGCAACATCAAAACGGGTCGCGGCGCGATTGAGACCGCGATAGAGCTCGCCCACCCATGATGCTTTTTTTTTTGCAGGGACCGCGAGAGTAATGAGTGCAAACTCCGGAATCCCCGACATGGCGGCGAAATCACTGAGCGCCCGCATCATCGCTTTCCAGCCGACAGCGCGCGCATTCGTTTCCTTGGTAAAATGAACCTCTTCAACAACACAATCGGTTTTCAACAGTAACCAATCCTTCGCGCCGCGAAATTTGACCACCGCGCAATCGTCCCCGGCTCCAATCACGACCCGCGAATTACGATTAAGCCTGGGAAAAACCTGCGCGAGCAGTTTATCTTCACCGAGTTCGCGCAACGCCCGCCTCATGATTGCAATGTCTCGGGAAAAGCGAGGGCAAGGAGAGTGATGGCGTTAAAAATGGCGTGCATCGTCATCGAGACCAACAACGATCCGCTCCACTCGTAGGCAAGAGTAAAACAGATTCCGAGAGCAAAGAGGGGCGCGAACGACGGCAAGTGCACGTGAACCGCAGCAAAAAGAAGCGCAGAAACGATGAGTCCAATGCTACGACCGAGATAACGCCGTATGACCCCGTAAAGAAAGAAGCGGAAGATGAATTCCTCGGCCACGGGGGCGACCACGGTAGCCAGTAAAATGATGATGACGCGTTGCTCCATTGATTGCGAGCCGCTGAATAACTCTATGATTCCCTGGCGGCTCGAGCCGGTGCCGAGCAAGCGCGCCGTCAGCCAGTCAGCAAAGATAATGAGGGGGTAGGCGAAAATGAGGAGAACAAGTCCAGTGACAAAGGCTCTGGTAAAACTGAGCCGGGCCAGCCCGGTCAGGTCGCTGATGTTGAAGCGGCGCAGCTTCAAGAACGCGGCCACAAACAGAACCATTCCGATAGCAACAATGGCGTTGAGTATAAGATCGGGCGTACGCAGCCGAACGATTTGGGCCGAGCTCGCGCCCAGGCTGCTGAACGCAAACACGGCGATGAGAAAAACGGCCAGCGCTACTTCAGCGGCACCGAATCTGTGATCGGTTGTAACTAGGTCGCGATCCCGACGGTTAATCTGGCGCAGGAGTGCAATATAAATGTAAATGCTCGCGATCAGGAAAAGCGCATTCGCGATCGAACCGAGCGCGCTGAGAAAATCTTCGCCGCCCATGCCGGGCTAGGGAGCGTAGTAGCTCGGCAGGAAATATGCGCGACCGCTCTCGAGCTGCGGGAGGAGTTGTTTGGGTAATTCGATTTGCAGCTTCGATTGGTTTGTTTCGCCCAGCGCCCGAAAGAAACGACCAAGACTGAACGGCGCCGCATACTTCACCACCGTCGCTTCGGGCGCGCCACCCAATTGTTTCGCCTTAGCATAGGCGTCTTCGATCTGGCCCACGCCATCAATCAATTTATTTTCCAGCGCTTCTTTTCCGGAAAAAATCCGCCCATCCGCGATGGAATTGCGCAAGCCGTCGGCTGGCAGGTTGCGCTCTTTTGCCACGATGCCGAGAAATTTATCGTACGTTTTCATGACAAAATTCTGCACAAATTCGCGCTCCTCCGGCGTCATCGGGCGGGCGCCGTTGAGCAGGTCTTTAAACTTTCCACTTTTGAAAACGACGGCGGCGAGTCCCACTTTGTTGAAAAGCTGTTCATAATTGAGGGTTTGAATGATCACACCAATGCTGCCGGTGATCGTCGTCTCGTTAGCCATGAGATATTTGCCGCCGCACGAGACATAGTAGCCACCAGACGCGGCCAGCGAATCCATGTATACCACCACTGGTTTCCGCGCCCGCGTTTTGACCACGGCGTTGTAAATCATATCCGAGGCCGTTACTTCACCACCGGGCGAATCGACTTCCAGAACAACACCCTTGACCCGATCGTCATCGCGCGCCTGCTGCAAAGCCATGCGCAGATCGTCAACCATGTTGTCGCTGGCGGCCCCGGGAATGGAACTGCTGATCAAACCGCGCATGACGATGACCGCTACGCGATCGGAAACGCCGCGTCCGCCGCGTTGCACTACTATCTCGTGGAATTTTGTCAGCGGCTCTTCGCGGACCACGCCGGTGCCGACGCGCCCGAGGACAGCAATGGCGAGGAAAACATTAATGATGACACTCGCGCAAAGCGCCAGGAACAGAAAGAGCGTGAGACAACCGAGCCTACGATTTGCCATGATCCGCCGTGAAACTGGAGGAAAAGTGCGTTGCGAACAAGCGCTTTTCGTCTTCGGCATCAAAACCGAGCAATCCAGCAGCCACCGCGACGATCATCCCCAGCGAAGTTTCGCAAATCGCCTGTTAGTAGTCGACGGCCTGGCAGCCGCCGCCCCAATGGGGGTCACTGCGTTTCTTGACCGCCATGCTAAGGAGAAGCTCCGATGCGACGGGCCATGCCAAGTCGTCCATCGAGAGACTCACTTTCTAGTGTCGCCTGGCCTGTTCGGCGGACAAACAATCCCTATCTTGCCAAGGCTCTCCGGTCGTCGTTTTGAGCTCGAAGACTTCGGCAAACGCGGACCTGCCCCGGCTGGAATGACGATATGTCCGAGAAATGTCCAGTTTGCTAGATTTATTAGAATTATTTACATATTATGCGATATTCGAGTTTATTAGAAGCCCCTAATCGGAACCATTGCGCAAGTTAAACAGCTTCAGCTGAGCCGGTTGCGTTCGGAGCGGCTTTTACCGCCGCCAGATACTGGCTTGGAAGCTGCTTGGAAAACAGGGTCATGAATAGCAGCGGACATTTAACGGTCAGCGAGACGGCAACTAAACGGATGCGCAAAACCAAAGCGAGCCGCAAGCCCAAAGGACGTTCGCGCAATGGCTCGACTTCGCGCAATGGCTCGACAAAACCTAATTCCTCCGATCTCCCAGCTGCCGGCACGCTTGCCCGCACCAAAGCTTTACTGCTCGCTGCTCTCCGGGTGTGGGAGCTAAAACACCGCGTTGGCGATTAATCCCGACTTCGCGGCTCGACCTTCACGTAAATCTCTCGCGGCGCACTTTTGAAATATTTAAACAACGCTGGGCACAGCCAGCCTTCTTGGTTAAATTCGGGACTATAATACCAGTTTCCGCCGGATTCCGCGCGACGCCATTCCAGTTTAAAATTCGCGCCCGGAAATTCCGTGCCGCTAAAGATCGCGCGAAAGCCGTTCTGCGCGTCCGGAATGTTCGCGGTTGCCCTGTCAATAAGCGTGTCAATTCCCGCAATGAAAGGCTCCTTGCTCAGTCCAACCGCTGCATCATCAAAGACCCACAGGCCTTCGTACTTGTAAGGCACGATCACCATCAAAGCATTCATCGTGTCGTTCTCTTTTCGATTTTCCGTGCGCAACAAGCCAAAGGCAACGACCAGCACAATCACCACCAGTCCGATGACAAGCATGATCGATTTCATCGCACCTCTGCCGGGAAAAGTTGCACCTTTCACTCGCTGACGGCAACTTCGCTGCGCAACTGCGCCCGTAGCTCAGCCGGATAGAGCAACGGATTTCTAATCCGTCGGTCGGGTGTTCGAGTCACCCCGGGCGCGCAGCTTCGCTTTGGGGCACGATTCAGAAGCGTGCGGCGTTGGTTGGTTCGCGTCTTTGTTTTGTTAGCGATTTGCAGCGCGGTCCCGGCTCGCGCCGCTGAATCGCTCGAGCAAACGATCGCCTTCCTCCTTCATCGAATCGAGACCGCCGATGCCACTTTCATTCGCAACGGCCAAACCCACACGCCCCAAGAGGCCGTTGCGCATGTCCGCGCTAAGTACGAACATTTCAAAGGGCAGATCAAAACGCCCGAGGATTTTATCCGACTGGCTGCGACGAAGAGTTTACTCACCGGTCAGCCCTATCACGTCCGCACCCGCAATGGCGAGGAGATGTCGCTCAACACCTGGTTGAGCAACGCACTCCGGGAACACCGGGAAAAAGAAGTCAAGTGATCTTCAGTCCCGCTGCCGAAGTCCGTCTTGGGAACGAAGTTAGCTACAAGCATCACAGGAATGAACCTTAACAATTCGTGGGGGCGAATTTTTGCGCTTGCGACCGCTGGCGGATTTTTGCTCTTCGGCGGTTGCGCTCTCAAGATGGGCAAGCAGCCGCGCCAGGAAATCGCGCCGCTTTATTCGGTGCACTCGCCCGAGTTTCGACAGGCTGCCGGATCATTGCTCGGACCAAATTTTGTCCCTGGCAACAACATCACCACTCTGGTTAACGGGAATCAGATTTTCCCGGCTATGCTCGGCGCAATTCGATCGGCCAAACATTCGATTAACTTCGAGACTTATACATTCTGGGACGGCGAAATCGCGCATCAGTTCACCGAGGCGCTGGCCGAGCGCGCCCAGGCCGGAGTAAAAGTGAACGCCATTCTCGATGCGCAAGGCACCCAAAAAATGGGCCGGCAAAATCTGGAGCGATTACGCAACGCCGGAGTCGAGGTTGCGAAATATCACTCAGTTCTCTGGCCCGATCCACGTCGCTACAACAACCGCACTCACCGTAAGCTACTAATCATTGATGGGAAAATCGGCTTTGTCGGTGGGGCCGGAATTGCCGACCTATGGACTGGCAATGCCGATTCGCCGCAACATTGGCGCGACAATCATTACAAGATCACCGGGCCGGTCGTTGCGCAGCTCCAGGGGAGCTTTGCAATCAGCTGGTTAAAAATAGGCGGCGAAGTGCTGCACGGTCCGAATTACTTCCCGCCGCTGGCAAACACTGGTCCGTACCTGGCGCAGGCAATCCGAGGCGGCGCCCATTATGAAAATCTCGACTTGATGTATCTACTTGCGATTGCTTCCGCCCAAAAAACTTTGCGAATTGAGAACGCTTACTTCCTCCCGGACGATCTGGTGCGTAAGGAACTAATCGAAGCGGCAAAGCGGGGCGTGAAAGTTGAAATCGTTGTTCCGGGAAAAAAGATCGATCAAAAACTGGTGCGCCTGGCATCGAGACGGCAGTGGCCGGAATTGGTCCGCGCCGGGGTCAGGATTTTCGAATATCAACCGACGATGGTGCACGTGAAGTTGATGATCGTGGATGATATTTTCGTCTCGGTCGGCTCAGGTAATTTCGATAACCGCTCGATTCGTTTGAATGACGAAGCCAATCTCGATGTCTTGGATCGCAATTTCGCCGCGCAACAGATTCGTCTTTTTGAAAGTGACAAGAAGCAATGCCGGGAAGTGACACTCGACAAAACGGGCGGATTGCTTTTCGCCAATCCGATTCAACAGGCGGCCGGAGTGGTTGCTCCGCAATTGTAGAGGCGCTTAGGACAGCGCTGCTACTTTGACTACCAGCGATGGAAGGCGGGATGACCTTCCTTCACTGCGACGAAGGTGCCACGGCAGGTCGCGCAAACTTTTCCCTTGGCGCTCAAGGTGCCGTCGACCGTTGCTCGATCATCGGTTAAATCGACAACTTTCGCTGATAAAGAAACCGGTCCGTTTGATGGTGTCGGCCGTAACAGTTTGATCGCGTAATCTGCAGTAACGGTACAGGGGGGATGGTCTGCGCCAGCTTTGTTCATCAAGTGCCAGGCCGCCATCCAATTGCAGTGGCAGTCGAGCAGCGTACCGATGATTCCGCCGTTCAAAACGCCAGGGAATGCCTCGTATTTCGGCTGCGGCATCCATTCCGCAACGACTTCTTCTCCTTTCGGAAAACTGCGAATGCGCAAGCCTTCGGCGTTGGCCGGTCCGCAACCCCAGCATGAATTGTTCGGCGCGTACTTTTCCTGGAGTGATTTATTCATTGTCGCGGCGCTCTATGAGCGCCGAAAGTAACAAAGCTCGGCGGTCATAGACCGCCGCTACAGATTCAAATTCACGCGCCGTTTTTTGATCCGCCAGCGTAAGCGCGCGGCGCTGGCCCAGTGTAAAGTGATAACGGCCGGATCAACCGATTATTGTCCTGTTGCTCGACCACATGCGCGCACCAGCCAGCAACACGCGAGGCGGCGAAGATCGGCGTATTCAGCGCCGGATCGAATCCCAACATTGTTAACACCGGCGCGGCGTAAAGATCGACATTCGCGCACAAATGTTTTTCGCGCTCCATCGCTTGCTCGAGCTTCTCGCAAATCGGAATCCAATTTTCTTTGCCAGTGCGTTTGCCCAGGTCGCGCCCGATTTCGCGCATCGTCGGCACTCGCGAGTCGCCTTTTTTGTAAACGCGATGACCGAATCCCATGATCTTGGCTTTCTTTGCCAGTTGGTCTTTCAACCAATCTTCGGCGCGTTCGGGGGTTTTAATTTCATCGAGCATTCGCATCGATTGTTCATTCGCGCCGCCGTGCAACGGTCCTTTTAAGGCGGCGCACGCGCTCGTCACCGCTGCGTAAATATCCGCCAGGGTCGATGCCGTCACCCGCGCGGCAAAGGTCGAGGCATTGAACTCGTGATCCGCGTACAAAATGAAAATCGTGTCCATCATTTGGATCTGCCAGTCCTGCGGAACTTCACCGCGCAATTTGTAGAAAAGACTTCCCGCCAGGGTCAGATCCTCGCGCTCTGGTAGTGGCTGTTCGCCGTGCGCGATACGATAGCCATCGGTGATCAAGGTCGAAACCTTCGCGATTAATCGAATCGATTTGCGAATGTTGGCCGCGTGCGAATGATCGTTCAGTTCCGGATCGAACGCCCCCAGCATCGACACGCCCGTGCGCAGCATGTCCATCGGATGCGTCTCTTTCGGCATCAATCGCAGCGCATCCAGCACCTGCTTCGGCAGCGTCCGGGCCAAAGCGATTTCGGACGTAAACTTGTTGAGCTGCTCCACATCCGGCAGCTCGCCGCTAAGCAAAAGATACGCCACCTCCTCGAAGCTCGCTTTCTCCGCCATCTCGTGGATGTCGTAGCCGCGATACATCAGGCCCGCGTTCGGATCGACCCAGCAGATTTGCGTCTCCCCCGCGATCACGCCGGCGAGGCCAGGGCTGTAAGCCGGTTTGGATTCTTTAGCCGCCATTGAGGTGTTTCTTTACTCGCGAATGGCCAACGTTCAACGGCCAAGATCGACGTTGGCGATTGGAGGGACGCGCGCTGTCATGTCCCAAATTTTGGGGGCCGACCCGCCATCGCATTGCTATGGCGTAGCAGGCAGCGCGGCGCTCTCCATTACAGATTACGCGCTCCGGACCAACTTGCCGCCTTTGGATCGTAATCGAGCAATTGATAAAGTTCCTCTCGCGTCTGCATTTTCTCCAGCCAATCGCTCTGACTCTCGCGCGTTTTCAAGTCGCGCAAAAATTCCGACGTCGATTTCATGGAAACGCGAAATGCACTTTGCGGAAAGATGACCATCCGATAACCCAGCTCACGCAACTCATCGAATGAGAGCAGGGGCGATTTCCCGAATTCCGTCATGTTCGCCAGCAGCGGGACCTCCACTTCCTTCGTGAAATCGCGAAATTCCTCTTTCGTCTGCAGTGCCTCCGGGAAAATTGCGTCGGCGCCGGCAGCGACGTAAGCCTGCGCTCGCTTTACCGCGCCGTCGAAACTTTCAATCGCCCGTGCATCCGTTCGCGCGATCACCAAAAAATCTTTATCGCGTTTCGCCGCTACCGCCGCAGCAATCTTCTCCTCCATGTCGGCTGACGGGATCAGCGATTTTCCCGCGAGATGTCCGCACCGTTTCGGAAATTCCTGATCCTCCAGATGACAGCCGGCCAAACCCGCCCTTTCCAATTCGCAGATCGTGCGCGCTGCGTTTTCCGCGCCACCAAATCCCGTGTCCGCATCGACAATCGCTGGAATTTTTACCGCCTTGGCGACAAAACCGGCAAGTAACGCGACCTCGCTTAGAGTTAGCAACCCGATGTCCGGTAATCCCGCGGTGCAATTCGCCAGTCCAGCGCCACTTATATAAACCGCATTAAATCCGGCACGCTCCACCTGCCGCGCGATCGAAGCGTTTGGCACACCAGGCATCGCGACGCAATCCTTCGCGATCAACTCCCGCAATCGGACTGCTTTTGTCATTCCGAGCGAAAATGCCACTCCGGCTCGGAGCGAGGAATCCCGTTGCGAAACCTTTAAGGTAACGTCCGCGGAATCCCTCAACTTCGCTCGGGATGACGGGCTCTTTTTCATTAGGGCATCCGCAGCAGCTTCATCAAATGATGCACGCCACTCTCCTCCTCGAGCGCCCAGGCACATTGCAGAATTTTCGCGCAATGATCCCGTCCCAGTGCCGGCGCGACCAGATGCAGAAATTTTCGCTCCAGCTCGACGTCCGACACCGGATTTTTCGCGTTGCCCAGCGGATAATCGACACGCTTTGTCAACATGCGGCCATCTTTCAGTGTGACATGCACGATGTTCGCTACGGCACCTGGATAAAGCGCACTTAGCTCGGCGTTGCGCGTCACTTTCACGTTTTCCAAAAATTTCCAAATCGTCGGATCGGTAAATCGCGAGGACTGAAATTGTTTGTCGCTTACTTGGCCATCGATCAACGCGATCGCGGTAATGTATGGCAGGCTGTGGTCGGCGGTCTCGCGCGTTTCCGGTCTCCATTTTTCCGGCTCGCTTCCGATAATATCGACCGACGCCTCGTGCGATTCGATGTTAACTGAGGCGACCTGCGAAATGTCGTTGATTTGTTCGCGCAAAAACAACGCCGCCTCGATCGCGCTCTGGCTATGATATTCGGCCGGCCAATATTTGATACTCGTGTTCAAAATCATCGACGCTGGTCCCTGCGGATTTTGTGGAAACGGCACCGCGAATTTTTCACCAACGTTACCAAGCGAAACCCCAAGTTCTTTCTCGAATCCCATTTGCCCTTCAAAAATCGGAGCCGGCCCGGTCATTCCCGCACGCGCGAGCAGCGCCGAGTAAACTCCATGCCGCGCTGCGTTCGCGAATGCCACCCCTTTCCAATGCGAGAGTTCGCCGACGCGTGCCTGTCGCATTGCTGCGCAGGCCACGCCCGCGATATTGACCGCGTGGCGCATTTTCTCCCGATCAAGTTTCATCAACTTCGCCGACGCTAGCGCGGTCGAGAACGCCCCGTAGGTCACATGGTCCCAGCCCCGCGAACGAATGCTGGCCGCATCGCACAAACGGCATTGCACTTCATAGGCTAGCGCGATCGCGGTAATGGCGTCGCGTCCATTCGCGCCCACGCTCTCCGCCACCGCTAGCACCGCGGAAATATTGTCGCTCGGATGCGCCGGTTCCTTCGACAGATAGGTATCGTTGTAATCGAAATAACGGATACAACAGCCAGTCGCGAACGCCGCCCAATCCGGCGGTGCCTGGTGGTGCGTGCCGACAATGGTCGCACCATGTTTCGCAGAAAATTCCGACGCGACTTCCCGCGCAATCCGGCAGGGCTCTTCGTTCCATGCGCCCAGCGCACAACCTATGGAATCGATTACTCGCCGTCTCACTTCGTGCACAGTTTCGCGCGAGAGATCTTCGAAACGCAGGGCCCAAGCGTATTCGGCAAATTGATGGGCGAGCGATTTGGTCATGAAAAAATTGGAAGCTGCAATGTGACGATGAATGGCGGCTAAGCAACATCGGCATCCCGAGTGGAACTGCCACTCCGGCTCGGACCGAAGGATCCTGTGACGTTACCCTTAAAGTCACATTGCGGGATTCCTCGACTTCGTTCGAAATGACGGGAAAATGTAATCGTGAGCGAATTTCAATTCGGTGGCGAATTCGTATGGCATCCCTCGCCCGAGCTCATCGCGCAATCGAACCTGCAATCGTTCATCAATCGGCACGACCTCGGTTCATTCGATGAATTAATGCGGCGTTCCACCAGCGATATCTCCTGGTTCTGGGATACGGTCCTGCGGGACCTCGGCATCGAATTCTACAAGCCCCACGAAAAAGTCGTCGACCTTTCAAAGGGAAAAGCGACGCCGCAATGGTGCGTTGGCGGCGAAATGAACATCGTCCACAGCCTGCTCGATAAATATGCCGGCACGGCTATCGACAAAAAAATCGCCATCACATCGGAGACGGAGGATGGCAAGTCGCGCCGGCTGGCTTACGCTGAGCTTCGCGCCGAAGTAAATAAAATGGCGGGAGCGTTGCATTCGCTCGGTCTGGGCAAAGACGATGCCATTGGTGTCTTCATGCCAATGGTGCCGGAAATCGTGATCGCGATGCTCGCGATCATCAAGATCGGTGGGATTTTCTTGCCGCTCTTTTCCGGATTTGGCGTGTCCGCCATCGTGTCGCGCCTAAAAGACGCCGACGGTAAAGCGCTCTTCACTGCGGACGGAACCTTTCGCCGCGGGAAATTTTGCGCAATGCGACCAATCGCAGAAGAAGCGGCCGCACAAGTTCCGACGCTGAAACATTTGATCGTGCTAACGAAAAACAGCGAGTGGGTTGTAGCTGCCGCCATCGCTGGCGGCAGGACCGAGGAACCTCTGCCGCTGAGGACAGCAGCAGCCACAACAAACACCGAGAAAACGAGCGCCGAGGATGTGATGATGCTCATCTACACCTCAGGCACAACCGGCCGGCCGAAGGGCGCGGTACATACTCACTGCGGGTTCCCGATTAAGGCCGCGCAAGACATGTGGCATGGACTTGATCTTCATGGTGACGAGACACTCTTCTGGCTTACCGATATGGGGTGGATGATGGGTCCATGGCTCGTTTTTGGAACGCTGGTGCTAGGTGCTACCATGATGCTTTACGATGGCGCCCCCGATTTTCCAGGACCCGATCGCGTTTGGAAATTGTGCACCGATCACAAGGTCACCGCGCTGGGCGTTTCGCCCACGCTGATCCGCGCGCTCCGAAAATATGGCGACGAAATTGTTAATCGGCACGATCTAACGAAACTTAGGAAATTCGCCTCAACCGGCGAACCGTGGAACCCGGATCCCTGGCTCTGGCTCTTTCGCGTCGTCGGGCGCGGAAAACTGCCGATCATCAATTACTCTGGCGGCACTGAAATTTCCGGCGGCATTCTGATGGGAAATGTGCTGACGCCGATGAAGCCGTGCGCGTTTTCCGGACCGTTGCCTGGAATGGCATCCGATGTCGTTGATGAAAATGGGAAATCGATTCGCGGGAAAGTCGGCGAGCTCGTCATTCGCGAACCCTGGATCGGCATGACGCGCGGATTTTGGCGGGATCCGCAGCGTTATCTCGATACCTATTGGTCGCGCTGGTCTGACGTTTGGGTGCACGGCGATTGGGCCGCAATTGATGATGAAGGACTTTGGTACATTCTCGGCCGGAGCGACGACACCATTAAGATTGCCGGTAAACGGGTGGGCCCGGCGGAAGTGGAATCGATCTTGGTCGCGCATGCGCACGTCAGCGAAGCGGCGGCGGTCGGCGTGCCGGATTCGATCAAAGGCGAAGCATTGGTTTGCTTTTGCGTCCTGAAAAATGGCGACAATGCATCGGCTGACGTTGCCCAGGAGTTGAAACAAAGCGTCGCGCGTGACCTCGGCAAAGCGCTGGCGCCGCGCGAGATTATTTTCGTGACCGACATTCCGAAAACACGAAATGCAAAAGTGATGCGTCGCATCGTGCGTGCCGCTTATCTCGGCGAAAAACTCGGCGACACTTCGGCGTTGGAAAATCCCTCGGCAATCGAAGCAATTACTAGTGCGAGAGGAAGTAAGAAAATCTCGTCATCCTGAGCGGAGCGGAGCGAAGTCGCCTGCCGCGCCGTAGCTTTTATGCGAAGGCTGGGAAGGATTCCGGTGTGAAAGCCTAAAGGTTACGCGGCGGGATCCCTCGGTCCGAGCCGGACTGGCATTTTCGCTCGGGATGACGACGCCACCCAAACATCACGATTTCATCGATTTTTTTGAAGCAACTTGTTTGAATCTTCGCTTATGAAAAAACACTCATTTCCTTTCGCGATGATTGCTTTGGCCACGATCGGGATCGTCATGGCCGCCGGACCGGCGAAATTTGATGGCGAATTTGTGGACAAGAAATTTCTGAATGGACAAGGGGTGTTTGAGTTCAGCATTCATCAGATTGGCAGCGCGCTCGAGATTGCATTTGATGCGGCCTACTCCGATGGCCACGGCGCCACGCCTGATGCGACTGGCGCAGGCAAAGTCAACGGAAATGCGGCGCAGTTCGCCTGGAAGGACAGTTTCGGTAATACTGGGACGGGCACGATCAATCTCGCTGGCGACGATATCGTCGTCTCAATGAAAACGGTGCACGTCACCGACCCGCGCTGTCTCGCGTTTTATCGTGACAACATGAAGCTAAAGCGCGTCGGGAAGAAATAGTAGCGTGGCTAAGTCTGCTTGGTGGGGCGACGCTCTGCGGAGCCGCACTCGTTGATTCGACGGCTCGACGGAGTCTCGCCCTACCAATCGGTTGCGTTCGGGGTAGAGAGAAACACAGGATTCCTGCCTGTACGCCCAGCGGACATTCTGTCCGCTGTTACAGAGTCAGCGGAGTTCAAGTCCGCTGCGCGCACAGACTGTAAGTCTGTGTTCCTTTTCGCTACACCATCGGACGAAAACGCCCGACGATTTCCTGCAAACGCCCGGTGATTTGGCCGAGCGAACACACTTCCACCGCTTCTAACAGCGCAGGAAAAGAGTTTTCGCCGCGTTCAACCACCGCGCCCAATTTATGCAGCGCGCGATTTGATTTCTCCGCGTTTTTCTTTTTGAACTTCTTCAAACGCTCGACTTGCAATTTTTGTTTCGCTCGGGGAGTCCGCACCAACTCGACCTCAGGCATCTCATCCGCGCCGTTGCGATAGCGATTTAATCCGACAATCGGACGCGTTCCGTCATAAATTTGTTGCTCGTAACGGTGGGCAGCATTTTGGATCTGACTGCGCTGATAGCGATTCTCCACCGCAGCAAGCACACCGCCGAGCGATTCGATCTCACGAAATTCATCGAGAATCGCTTT
>Ga0209577_10000580_pt1 | contig 36576 bp, 36 predicted proteins | sample GraSoiAngelo_109_FD_185874 | JGI IMG/M metagenome (GOLD analysis project Ga0209577, IMG submission 185874) | Grasslands soil microbial communities from the Angelo Coastal Reserve, California, USA - 14_0903_12_20cm (SPAdes) (version 2) | ecosystem: Environmental > Terrestrial > Soil > Grasslands... | reverse complement strand
CCCGGATCTCGTGCCCGTCTACCGCAAACGGAAGGCCCAACGAGCTCTGCACGCGCTCGGCGACGATGGTCGCATCGCGGTCGGCCACGACGCCGTCGAGCAGGATCGTGAACTCGTCGCCGCCGATCCGCGCGACCGTGTCGCCCGGCCGGAGCACGTCTGCGATTCGGGCCGCGAGCTCGATCAGCAGGTGGTCCCCGGCGGCATGACTCAGGCTGTCGTTGACGAGCTTGAAGCGGTCGACGTCGAGGAACAGCACGGCACAGCCGACGGTTGGATCGCGTGTGGAGCGCTGCACGACCTGGTCGACCCGGTCCATGAACAGCGCCCGGTTGGGGAGCCCCGTGAGCGCGTCGTGGAGCGCGTCGTGCTGGAGCTGCAGCTCGGCCGCCCGCTGGTCGGTGATGTCCGACATGGAACCCGCGATCCGGGTCGCGCCGCCGCCCGGGCCCCGGATGGCGAGCCCGCGCGTGAGCACCCATCTCCATGTCCCGTCCGCATGGCGCATGTGGTGCTCGGACTGCAGGTGCGGCGTGTGGCCGGCGAGGTGGGCTTCGATCGCCGCCCGCAGGCGCGGCATGTCCTCGTCGTGGACCAGCTCGAACCACGCCGACGGCGGCGCCTCGCGTGACTGCTCGCCGTGGCCGAGGAGCGCGTGCCAGCGCGGCGAGAAGTAGATCAGGTCGGTCTCCAGGTCCCAGTCCCAGATCCCGTCGTTCGCGGCGCTCATCGCGAGCGCGTAGCGCTCCTGACTCAGGGCCAGCTGATCGAGCGCGCGCTGGTGGGAGATCGCGTAGCGGATCGATCGCTCCAGCCCCGCGGCGTCCAGTTCCTGCTTGACCAGGTAGTCGGTCACGCCCAGCGCGGAGGCCGCGAGGTCGATCTCGTAGTCGCTCTGACCGGTGAGCACGATCACCGGCGCGTGCGGACGGGTCGCGAACGCCTCGCCGAGCAGGTCGAGCCCGGTCCGCTCGCCGAGCCTGTAGTCGATCAGGTAGACGTCGTGGCGACGCTCGCGGATCGTGTCCACTGCGTCCGAGTAGGTCGCACACCAGTCCAGGACGAACCGGGCCCGATCCTGGCGCGCCAGCATCTCGCGCGTGATCAGGTAGTCGTCCTCGTCGTCCTCGACGAGCAGCACCGTGATCGGCTCAGACCGGATGTCCATCCGCCTCGTCCTCGCCGGGCAGGTCGACGATCTCCAGCCAATAACGAGTCCAGGTGCGCAGTACCTCCACCAGGCCCGCGAACGTCACCGGCTTGGTGATGAACGAGTTGACCCCCAAGTCGTAGGTGCGAAGCACGTCGCCCTCGTCCCTGGAGGTGGTGAGCACGACGATCGGTATGCGGCGAAGCGACTCGTCGGACTTGATCTCGGCGAGTGCCTCGCGACCGTCCTTCTTGGGCATGTTCAGATCGAGCAGGATGATCCCCGGGCGCGGAGCGTCCGCCGCGGGGTCGGCGTAGGGCCCCTCCCGGCGCAGGTAGTCGATCAGCTCCTGTCCGTCGTACACGAAGCGCATCTCGTTGGCCAGGCGCGCGTCCTGCAGGGCGTCGCGGGCGAGCTCGCAGTCCTCCTCGTCGTCGTCGGCCATCAGGATCGTGACCGGCTTGCGGAGGGGATCAAGCTGGGACATGGTCTTCCTCCACCTTGGCGCCCGCGCCGTTGCCGAAGCTGCCGACTCCGAGCGCGTCCGCGACCGCGTGCACCGGGAGGGTGACCGTGACGATCGCCCCCACCCCGACCTCCCCGTCGGCGACGATCTCCCCGCCGTGGCGTTCGGCGATCTTCCGGCACAGCGCAAGACCGATCCCGGTGCCGGGATACCGGCTCCGGCCATGGAGTCGCTCGAACACCCGGAAGATGCGAGCCGCGTATTGCGGCTCGAAGCCGATGCCGTTGTCGCGGACCTCGATCTCCACCCAGCCGTCGCGGGTCGTCGCGTCCACGTGTATCTCGGGCACCACGCCCTCGCGCCGGAACTTGAGCGAGTTCGAGATCAGGTTTTGCATGAGCTGGCGAAGCTGGCCCTGGTCGCCGTCGATCGTCGGAAGCTCCCCGACGTTCACGACGGCGCCGACGCGCTCCACCTCGAGCTCGAGATCCTCGAGGACCCCCTCGACGACGTCGTACAGGTCGACGGGCTGGAACGCCCGTCCGTGGGTTGCCACCCGTGAGAACTTGAGCAGGTCCTCGATCAGCCGCTGCATCCGCTCCGCGGCGCTACCCGCCCGTTCGATGTACTCACGGCCCTTCTCCGACAACCGCTCCGCATCGGTCACCGTGAGCTGCTGCGTGAAGGTTCTCACCTTCCGCAGAGGCTCCTGGAGGTCGTGCGAGGCGATCGAGGCGAACTGCTCCAGCTCGGAATTTGACCGGGCGAGCTCGGCGGCTCGGTGCTCGAGCGCCGAGTTGACCGACTCGAGCTCGTCGTTGACCACCTCGAGTCGCTCGTTCGTCGCGCGGACCTCCTCAGCCGAGCGCAACACTCTGCGGCCGAGCTCCAGCGCGAGGATGGCGACGATCGCCAACGCCGCGAAGATCGCCCACGGGATCCATTTGCGCAGTCCGGAGACGCTGGCAAACAGGGGCCCGGTGGGGGCGCTCAGCACGATCCGCTCGGTCGAGTTGGCGAGCGGAATCGAGTCGTAGTAGTGATCGTTGACGTCGCCCGAGGTGCGTGCGAGCGCGGCCCGCTGGGCCGGAGCCCGGAACACGTACCCGACCGGCCTGGCGGGATTGGTGGACGCCAGCACCGCGTCGTTGCCGTCGATCAGGTAGTTGTGAGCGCCCCTGACGCCGGGGATCTTGCGCAGGTCGGCGGTGATGAAGCCTCCCAGGGCCTGCGGGGCGAAGCCGGTCAGCAGGACGCGGAGGCCGTATCGGGTGGGGAGTGGGACGGCGAGATTGATCACTCCGGTTCGCCCGTAGGGCAGCAGGTCGCCGAGGCCGTACGGGTGGCCGGCCCGAACGAGCTCGAGCGCCGCCGACCGGGGGAGGTTCGCCCGCGCCTGAGCGGTGAACCCGCGCGAGCTCGCGATCACCCGTCCGGAGGGGCCGAGCAGCGCGAGATACGCGTTCTGCTGGGCGTGGGCGTCCATCGTCCGCGCTGAGATGGTGCGGGCCCCGTAGAGCCGGACGTCCTGGGGCACCTGCTGCTGGACGGTCTGGAACAGCCCGTCGACCAGCGCCGCGGCGAGCATTCCGCGCTCGTGCACGCGGGCTTGAACGTCGCGCTTGGACTTCGCCTGGGTGTTCGACAGCTCGATCGCGAACACCGTCAGCAGCGCCAGCAGCAGGACTGCCGCAAACAGCGCCAGAATCGCGTCCCGCCGCTTCACCGAACTCCTCCTTTCTCGAGCAATCCGGCGCTTCCCCACCACGAATCTACCTACTCGATGCCCAGCCGGTCCAGCACTCGCTCGTCGGCTCGCCAGTGGCGGCGGACGCGAACGCTCAGCGCGAGGTGCAAACGGCGGGAGAGCTCCTCCTCGATCGCCCGTCGCGCCGCGGTCCCGATCGACTTGATCATCCTGCCGCCCGCTCCGATCAGGATCCCCTTCTGCGACTCGGTCTCGACCAGGATCACGGCTTCGACGCGGATCGTCTCCCGACCTGGCTCGATCGACTCGACCTGGACCTCGACCGAATGCGGGACCTCCTCCCGGGTGCGTCTCAGCACCTCCTCGCGGATGAGCTCCGCGACGCGAAGCTCCGGGCTGAGGTCCGAGCGCTGGCCCCGGCCGAAGTAGAACGGGCCTTCCGGCAGCAGCGACACCAGGTGCTTCGTCAGCGGGCGCACGCCCGATCCCTCGCGGGCCGAGACCGGAAAGACCTCCTCGGCGACGCCGAGATCCGCCGCGGATTGAAGGGCCGCGGCGACCGCCCCGCGGCCGGCGCGATCGACCTTGTTGACCGCGATCACCACGGGAACGGGCGCCGTCGAGAGCAGATGAGCGATGAACCTGTCACCGCGACCGACACCCTCCTCGGCGTTCAGCACCAGCAGGCACCCGTCGGCGTCCTTTAACTCGCGCTCGACCCGGCGCTGCATCCGCTCGGTGAGCGCGTCGCGCGGCCGCTGCACGCCGGGAAGATCGACCAGCACGAGCTGCCAGTCCTCGCTGCTGGCGATGCCCCTGATCGCGCGCCGCGTGGTCTGGGGCTTGTCGGAGACGATCGCGACCTTGGCGCCGACGATCGCGTTGGCGAGCGTCGACTTGCCGACGTTCGGCCGCCCGGCCAGGGCGATGAAGCCCGAGCGCGTCCGGCCTTCCGCCGGGGCGCTCAGGTCACCCAACGCATCAGCTCCGCCTGCAGCGCGAGCATCTCACCCTCGTCCTGCTCGTGGTCCATCCCGCTGAGGTGAAGCGCGCCGTGAACGACCGCCTCGCGTACGTCGGCCGTCTGCTCCGGGCACACCACGATGTCTCCGAGCTCGCGTGGCCCCGCCGACGGCCCCGCCTCGTCGACGCCGAACGACAGCACGTCGGTCGGGTCGTCGATCCGGCGGAACTCGAGGTTCAGCTCGCGCATCCGCTCCTCGGAGACGAACTCGACCGCGATGTGGCCCTCGTCGATTCCCGCCGAGGAGAGCGCGAGCGCGCACAGCTCCTCGACCTCGGTCACGCTGGGTCCGTCCGCATCGCCCTCGGCTCCGCCGGGCGCGACGCCGTCGATCCCGATGACGTCGATCTCGAGCACCGGGTCCTAGGCCCGCTTACGCGGGCGGAGCTCCGGCGCTAGGCGCTGCGCGTGCTCCGAATAGGCCTCGACGATCCTCCGCACGAGCTTGTGGCGGACTACGTCCTCCTCGCCGAACCGCACGAAGTCGATCCCCTCGACGTCCTTGAGGATGTCGGCGACCACGACCAGGCCCGAGTCCTGCTCCCGCGGAAGGTCGATCTGGGTCACGTCTCCGGTTACGACCATCTTCGAGTTGAATCCGAGCCGGGTGAGGAACATCTTCATCTGCTCGGGGCTCGTGTTCTGGGCCTCGTCGAGGATGATGAAGCTGTCGTTGAGCGAGCGGCCTCGCATGAAGGCCAGCGGTGCGACTTCGATCACGCCGCGCTCAAGGTGCTGGCTCACGCGATCGGGTTCGAGCATGTCGTGCAGCGCGTCGAACAGCGGCCGCAGGTAGGGATCGACCTTGGCCATCAGGTCTCCGGGCAGGAAGCCCAGCCGCTCACCCGCCTCGACCGCCGGCCGCGTGAGGATGATCCGATTGACCTCGCGCCGGCTGAGCGCGGCGGCCGCGAGCGCCACCGCGAGGAAGGTCTTGCCGGTTCCCGCGGGACCGATCCCGAATGTGATCGTGTTCTGGCGGATGGAGTCCACGTAGCGCTTCTGATTGACGGTCTTCGGCGCCACCTTCGTGGCCCGGTGGCGCCACACCACGTCCTCCAGGATCCGCGCCGGCGATTCGTGCGCGTCGAGCGCCCGGGTGACCGCCTCGATCGTCCCCGGGGCGATCTCGTGACCCTGCTCGATCAGCTCGGACAGCTCGCGCACCACGGCCTCCGCGGCGTCCACCGCGTCGGCCTCGCCGTCGAGCGTGAGCACGTTGCCGCGCAGATACACGTCCGCTTCGAGGTGAGACTCCAGCGCGCGCAGCACCGCGTCCCCGGAGCCGGCGAGCTCACTCGCCACCGCGTTGTCGAGCTCGAGCTGCTTTCTCACCGAGCCCTCAGGTCCCCAGCGCCTCCCGGACCCGTCCGGACACCCGCTTGCCGTCCGCCCGGCCCGCGACCCGTCCCACCACGACCTTCATCACCTGGCCCAGGTCCTTGACGTCGGTGGCCCCGGTCTCCTCGATCGCTACGCGCACGAGCGCGTCCAGCTCGGCGTCGCCGAGCTCCGCGGGGAGGTAGGCACCGATCAGCTCCGCCTCGGACTGCTCCTGGTCGGCGAGCTCCGGACGGCCGCCCTCCCGGAACTGGTCGGCCGCCTCCAGCCGCCGCTTTCGCTCCCGGCGCAGGACCGCGAGCTCGTCGCCGGAGCCCTCTTTTGCCGCCTTCTGCAGCTCGGACAGGACCATCCGCAGCGCGGTCGCTCGGCCCCGCTCGGAGGACTTCATCGCCGTGTTGATGTCGGCGCGAACCTGTTCGGTGACGCTCACACGGTTGAGGATAGTGACGCCGGCCCAGGAATTCGGCAGGCCAGCCCGTCGGCGTGAAGCTCTGCGCAGTGCACGTCCACCACCGCTCCGCGGTCCGCGACCCCGGCAGGCAGGTAGCAGCGGACGTAGTCCGCGGTGTATCCCGAGCACCGGCTGTCGGCGACCTTGTCCACGAGCACCCGCTCGGTGCACCCGAGCTTGGTGGCGCGATGATGGCGCGAGCGCACCTCGGAGCGGCCCCTGAGCTCGCGCGAGCGGCGCTTCTTCTCCTCCGCCGGCACGGCGTCGCCCATCGCTTCGGCGCCGGTTCCCGGGCGGGGCGAGTAGGAGAAGGTGTGCACGCGGGTGATGCCGGCCGCGTCGATCGCCTCTAGCGTCCGGCCGAACGCCTCGTCGTCCTCGCTCGGGAACCCCACGATCACGTCGGTGGTGATGTTGATCTCGGGCACCGCAGCCCGCACCGCGGCCACGTGCTCGAGGTACTCGCCGGCGGTGTAGTGGCGCCCCATGTCGCGGAGCACCCGGTCGTCACCCGACTGCATCGGGATGTGCAGGTGCGGGCACACCTTGGGCTCGCTCGCCAGCGCCTCGAGCAGCGAGTCCTTCACGTGGATCACCTCGACGCTGGACAGCCTGACCCGGTCCACGCCCGGCACCCTCGCGACCTCCCGCATCAGCGTCCCCAGCTCGAGCCCGCGCTCGGGGTCGCGGTAGTCCCCGACGCTGATACCGGTCATCACCATCTCCGGCTGTCCCTGCTCGACGCGCCGGCGGACCTCTTCGAGCACAGCGCTCGCAGGCCGCGAGCGGGCCGCCCCCCGGACGGTGGGGATGATGCAGTACGCGCAGTGACAGTCGCAGCCGTCCTGGACCTTGACGAATCCTCGGGTCCGGGACGCTCGCTCGGAGCGCGGCTGGCGGGCCAGGAGGTCGCGGTCCAGGTCGGCACACGCGCCGACACTCGACGCGATCGATGCGGCCACCTCCTCGGCGATCCCCTGCACGGGACGCACCCGCGGGTCGATCTCGGCGAACTGGCGCGCGTCGAGATTGGCGGCGCAGCCGGAGACGTAAACCGTGCCGGCGCTCTTCAGTGAGCGCCTGACCGACTGGCGCGACTTGCCCTCCGCCTCGCGCGTGACGCAGCACGTGTTGATCACGTGGAGCTCGGCATCGGCCTCCGGGACCTCGGTGTGCCCGGCCTGGAGCAGCGCGCGGCGGGCGGTCATCGCGTCGGCCTGGGAGACCTTGCAGCCCAGGAATTTGACCGCGAAGGTGGTCACGGAGCGGTCACGGTAGCGCGCGCTCGAGCACCAGCGCGACCCACCCGCCACCGGAGCGGCGCTCGCGCTCGACCAGGCCCCGCTCGCCGAACGCGGCGGCGACCGCGTCGCCCTCGGACTCGAGCAGGCCGCTCGCGATGATCCGGGCCGGGAGCTCGTCCCCGCGGCGGGCCCATTGGAGCAGCAGCGGGGCCAGCAGGTTCGCGGCCACCGTGCCGGCGGCCGGGACCGGCTCGGAGCGCAGGTCGAAGCGCCTGACCTCGATCTCCACTCCGTTCCGGGCCGAGTTCTCGCGGGTGGCCTGGACCGCCACCGGCTCGATGTCCAGCCCGAGCACCGGGGCGAACCCGAGGCGCACGGCGGCGATCGCCAGCACGCCGGAGCCGCACCCGAGGTCGGCGAAGGGACCCCGGCGCCCGGGCAGCTCGAGCAGCGCCTCGAGGCACAGGCGCGTGGTCGGGTGGGCTCCCGTCCCGAATGCACGCCCGGGGTCGATCACGAGGTCGATCGGGGTACCGGCGGCGGGCTCCCAGGGCGGGCGTACGCTCAGCCGGCCCTCGATCACCAGGGCTCGGTGGAACAGGCGCCAGCGCTCGGCCCAGTCCTCGGCCACCTCCTCGGTCGACACGTCCACGAGCGCCCCGCCCGCGGCGGCCTTCAGGTCCGGGAGCGCCGGAAGCTCCCCGGGCGGCCCGTACACGGCGTACTCGACGGTCCCGTCGCCCTGGTCGCGCTCCTCGACCCCGCCCGGCGCGAGCTCCAGCAGCTCCGCCAGCACGAGCTCCGCGCGTTCGGCATCGACGCGCACGGCGAGGCGCAGGAGGCTCAGCGGTCTACCCGCCGAAGGCGCGCCTGAGCTTCGCGAACACACCCTCCTCGGAGCGCAGGTTGTGCTCGGTCATCGAGTCCGCCAGCCGCTCGTACAGATCGCGCTGCCCGGAGTCGAGGTGGCGGGGGACGACCACGTTCACCACGACCCGGAGATTGCCGCGGCGCGAGCCGCGCAGTGCCGGCATGCCGGCGCCGCGGACCGTGAGCGCCTCGTGGGGCTGGGTTCCGGCGGGGATCTCGAGTGGGACCGCCCCGTCGACGGTCGGCACCTCGACCTCGGTCCCGAGCGCGGCGAGCGGCGCCGGCACGTCCACCACCGTCACGAGGTCGTCGCCGTCACGGACGAACCGCGGGTCATCCCGCACCCGGACCACCACGTACAGATCGCCGGGCGGGCCGCCACGCTCGCCCGCGTGGCCGCGTCCCGCCACGCGAATCCGCTGGCCGTCTGCGATTCCGGCGGGCACCTCGACCGACACCCTGGTTCGCTCGACCTTCCTTCCCCGTCCCCGGCACTCGCTGCATGGCGAGCTGGCGACGCGGCCGTCACCGCCACAGACGTCGCACACTGCGTTGCGGACCACCTGTCCGAAGGGGGTCCGGGAGACCGCGCGGAGCTGGCCGCTGCCGCCGCATCGCGAGCAGGTCTCGATCGGAGTTCCGGGCTCGGCCCCGTTGCCGTGGCAGACCTCGCACAGGACCACCGCGTCGTAGGAGAGGTCGACGCTGCTGCCGGCGGCGGCGTCGGCGAGGTCGATCTCGACCGCCTGGGCGACGTCGCCGCCCTGGATCGCGCCGCCCGTCCTCGAGCCCGCGCCGAAGATGTCGCCGAACGGACTCGCTCCGCCGAAGAACGCCTCGAAGATGTCCCCCACCGATCCGAACGACTCGAAGTTCGGGGCGTACCCGCCGCTCCGCAGGCCCTCGTGGCCGTAGCGGTCGTACGTGGCCCGCCGGTCGGGATCCGAGAGCACCTCGTAGGCCTCGGCTGCCTCCTTGAACTTCTCCTCCGCCTGGGGGTCGTGACTGTTGACGTCGGGGTGCAGCTCGCGGGCGAGCCGGCGGAACGCCTTCTTGATCGTCGCGTCGTCCGCGCCGCGGTCGACGCCGAGGACCTCGTAGTAGTCGCGGGTGGCCGTCATCGGATCATCGCTCGTCGTACACCTCGGCCACGAAGCTCGACAGCTGTGCGGCGGCGTCCCGGACCGAGCTGATCGCCCGGCCGTAATCCATCCGCAGCGGCCCGATCACCGACACGGCGCCGAGCCGCCGCTGGGGCAGTCCGTACCCGGCGGCGACCAGGGCGACGGAGCGCAGAGCCGGAGCGTCGTTCTCGGCCCCGATCCGCACGATTACGTCTCGCTCGCCGAGCGCCGCGCGGAGCACCCCGAGCAGCGCCACGCGGCGCTCGAGCATGTCCATCAGCGAGTTGATCTCCGACACGTCGCCGAACAGGTCCTCGCGCAGCAGCCGCGAGGTTCCCTCGACGAACAGGGCTTCCTGGGAGACCTCCTCGAGATCGGTGAACACGGGTGCCAACGCGTCGAGGAAGCCCGACTCCTGCGGCGCGAGCGACGGATCGTGGAGCCGCTGGTGGAGCATCCGGGCGCCGAGCCCAAAGCCGACCAGGCGCTCGTTCAGGTAGCTCGCCGCCCAGTCGGCGAGCCCGGGGTCGACCGGCTGGTGGAACGTGAACAGCCGCTTGGCCACACTTCCCGTGGAGGTGATCACGACGACCGTCAGCACCTGCGGCTGCAGCAGCAGCACCTCGACGTGCCGGATCGTCGAGGTCTCGATCGGGGGCGCGGTGACGATCGCCAGCAGGTTCGTCACCTGCGAAAGCGTCTCGGTGGTGACCCGCATCGCCTCGTCCACCTCGCGGCGGACGAGCGACAGCGACAGCCGCGGCGCGTGCTCCGGCGGCTCGCGCCTGAGCAGCTGGTCGACGAAGTAGCGGTAGCCGGCCTCGGTCGGTACTCGCCCGGCGGAGGTGTACGGATGCGCGAGTAGGCCCAGTTCTTCGAGGCTCGCCAGCTCGTTGCGAATCGTGGACGGGCCCCACTCGACCTCCTCGGCGAGCAGCTTCGAGCCCACGGGCACCCCCGCCTGGAGGTACTCATCGACCACCTTGCGTAACACGAGCTCCTGCCTGACCGTCAGCACAATTCTGATTCTAGGAGCGCGAGGTGGCATTCCAGCCAGCGCGAGGTGGCGTTCCAGCCGCACCGAGGTGCCGACCCATCAGCCCTGGGGGATAAAATACGTGCGTGTCTTCCTACGTGAAGGGGGTCGCGTGGCAGGGTCAGCCTCTGCCGCGGGGCCGACACAAGCTCGACCCCGAGACGGTGCGGGGCTCCCAGCGCGGGCGGATCTGCCGCGCGATGCTCGAGGTGGTGGCCGAGCACGGCTACGAGGCGGCCACGGTCAGCCAGGTGGTGTCCGCGGCGCGCGTATCGCGAAACGCCTTCTACGAGTTCTTCACCGACAAGACCGACTGCTTCCTGACCGTCAGCGCGGAGCTGAACGATGAGCTGCTCGAGCTGGTGCTCGCGGCCGGCGCCGAGGACAACTGGTTGGCCGCGGTGCGGCGCGGGACGGCCTCCTACCTGGATTGGTGGCAGCAGCACGGCGCGTTCGCCCGCGCCTACTTCACCGGCTATGCCGAGCTCGGAGCCCGTGCGGTCGCCCAGCGGCAGGCCGCATACGAGCCGTTTGTCGCGATGTTCGCCGAGCTGGGCCGCCGCGCGCGGGAGGAGCAGCCGGAGCTCGGCCCGCTGCCGCCGATCGTGCCGCGCGCGCTCGTGTTCGCGATCACGGAGATCGTCTCCGACGAGATCCGCGCCGGCCGCGGCGACAGCCTCCCCGCCCTCGCCGATCAGCTGATCCTGCTGATCGTCCGGCTCCTCGCCGACGAGGCCACGGCCAGGACCGTCGTCGTCTGAGGGAAGCCCGCTAAGGCAGCCTCGAGGGCGTCGTGCTCGAGAACTCGAGCGTGCCGGCGAGCCCGGTCGTGCTGATGTGCTCGCTGGAGTTGGGCGGCCCCAACTGCTTGACGACGCCGGCCCAGAACCGGTTTCCGCGCTTGTCGTACGACCCGCCGATGAAGTCGGCGCGGGGCGCGTCCTGGAGGCCATAGTCGTGGAAGATCGGCCGGCCGGGGGCGTTCAGCGCTCCGCTGTAGAGAAGGGGCCGGGGGTCGAGCGCGTCGGCGGTCTGCGTGACGTAGGCAGTTAGCTCGAGCGCGTTCGGGTCGGAGCTCGCGTAGTACACGATCGCGACGTGCCCGGGCGCACCTGCCGACAGCGCCGGAAGGGAGACCTTCTCGACACGCGGCGCGGCGACCATCATCGGCGCGCTCCACTTCGGCCCGTGGTCACGCGAGACGATGAGGTAGATCAAGCCGCCCCGCCGCCACAGGCCATACAGGTTGCCGGCGTCGTCGACGGCCAATTGCAGGAACGGGCCGCTGGTCGGCGATCCCGTCGGCGCCCCCGGGACCTTCGTCCAGCTGTACGTCGACCCCTCGTCGTGGCTCGTGAGCAGGTAGTCGGCGTCCTGGCAGGTGACCGACTGATAGAGCGTCCCCGCCGAGTCGACCACCGGGGCCTCGAAGTTGAGCGGCGGGCACACGTCCTGCGGCTGACCCACCGATGGGGACGCGAACCCGGCGATGGCGAACGTCCTGCCGCCGTCGAGCGAGCGATAGCACAGGCGCCCAGGACCACTGACCTCCAGCGGGCTGTTCGCGCACAGGTAGATCACGTCCGGGTAGCCCCTCGGCTGCGGCGCCCCGGTCGAGGAGGGCCGAGGCGGCCCGGCCGCGAGCTTCTCCCAATCGCCCGTGGGCGCCGTCGAGTAGTCGGCCGTCGTCCACGACCGGCCGTCGGTGCGCGAGCTGTAGACCTGAAACCCCTGAGCCGCCGCTAGGTAGAAGCCGGCTCCCTGCGGGAGCGGATTCACGTGCGGGAGCGCGGCCTCATCCCGAACCGGACCGGTGGCGTGGGCCCAGAACAGGCGGCCGGTGCGCCTGTCGACCACGAGGTCGGGGTCGACCGTGTTCCAGAACCCCGTGGGCTGCTCGGTCTTCGGCGTGGTGAGGGTCCAGCTTGCGCCCTCATCGACCGACCGGGCCAGCGAGTTCTCGCTGTGCGCGGGCGAGAAGATCAGCGTCCCCTTGCCGGTGACCGCAAGCGTCGTCTCAGAGGTCTCAAACCCGGTCTGCGTGGCGCAGGCGACCGGGAGCGCGTCGCCGGCGGGCAGCTTGACGACGGCGCCGCCGGGGTGGTGGGCGACGACGGGAAGTCTCGGATTGCAGCCTGGGATGGTCTGGGCGAGCGCGGACGGGGCCGTGCCCAGGATCGCGAGTGCGACCAGGACCGAGCGTCGCGAGCTCACGCGACGGCCCAATCGGCCGGCGCCCCTGCGCGCGTGTGGAGCGTGAATCGCACCAGGCCGCCGACGACCGTCGACGGGACCCGCTGCCCGTTGGCGTACGCCGCCGCGCGGTCGGCGCTCACGCCCGGTGGAGGCGCGACGTCCATCGTGACCGTGGCGGTCGCGTCGCGGAAGTAGCCACGGATCAGCCCCGGCCGCTGCGCAACGCCCACCTCCGGGAAGCGGACGCTGAAGGTGCTCATCGGGAGGTGCGGGACGATCCGGTAGCCCGCGGTCGTGGGATCGACGCCGGCCAGCTTCAGCAGGTCGAACAGGCTGTAGGCGGGCTGGTGCATGATCTGGGTGTCGTAGCCCGGGATCGCGCCCTCTCCGGTGGCGAGCCCGATGCCGCAACCCGAGCCCGGCGACTGGTAGTAGGCGGCGCACTCGTCGTCGACCGAGATCACCCCGTCCCAGTGATCCGGGAACGCGGTCGCGTGTGCGGCGAGCGTGTTGCGCTCGAGCTCATCGAAGGCGTCCGCGGTCGCGCCAGGGACGGTGCCGGCCAGCTCTCCTAGCGCCCATGTCCACCAGCCGTTGACCGCGAACCAGGCGCCGCCCGGCCACTCCGAGCTGCCGTTGACCGGGGGCTCGGTCTGTTCCTTGGCACCCGGATCGGAGGAGCGGGGCGCGAGCGCCGCGCCGATCTTGGTCGGTCCTCCGGGAGCTCCGATCCCCACCAGGTACCGCCGGTAGTTGGCGACCACCTGCGCGGCCTGCCCGGCGTCGGCGGCGCCGGCCAGCAGCGCCCACGGCTGCGGCTCGGAGAACATCGAGCCGGCTCCGAACTGGCGGAGCCCGGAGTAGCCACGGGCGAACCACCCGCCGGGCACGTACTGACCCTTGACGGTGGCCAGGTCGCGGGCGCCGGCCGCTCGCAGTTGCGCGGCGAACGCGGCGTCGCCGGCGCGGTCGGCCACGAGCGCCAGGCGGGGGTAGATGTACGCCGCCTGCGCGGTCACGAGGTCCGACTCGGTCATCTGGCTGAACTCGGTGGAGAAGTCGCTCCAGTCCCCGGTCGCCCCGGTCAGGTACTCGTCGTGCGGGCCGGTCCGGATCACGTTCTCCTGGTGCTGGAACGCGAGCTTCAGGTGGTCCCACAGCGTCCCGCTGCCCGCGCCCCCGTAATAGGGGATCTGGGTGCTCAGGAACCCGTAGTCGCGGGTCTGGAGCACGTACTCGGCCGTCCCCCATAGGAGCCACTGGTCGAGATCGTCCGAGGTCCCGAGGTCGTACCGGCGGCAGCCGGAGATCAGCGCGTACGGGATCGCGCCGGTCCCGGCCGGCTGCTCGTGGGCCGAGTACTCGATCACCTGGCGCGCCAGCCAGGGGTCCGACCAGATCATCGGCAACATGTGCTGGAGCGGATCCCGGTAGGCCCCCTGGAAGCCGAAGAAGTACTGGTAGTAGCCGCCCTGGGAGAGGACGTGGTACCCGCACATCTCCTCGTACGTGGCGTCGGAGCGCACCGTGTAGGCGTCCCACTGAAGCTCGCGCGAGAGCCAGTTGTAGGCGGGACCCAGATCGATTTGCGGAAGCCACGACTTCCAGCGCCCCTCACTCGCGGCGAGGGGAGCGGCCTGCCGGCGGTAGCGGGCGATGAGCCCCGCGACCTTGTCCGGGTGCGCGTATCCGTACGCATACCGGAAGGTGACGCTCTGCCCGGGAGCGAGCCTGAAGGGGCTCTGGAAGGCGAACATCGCGCGGCCCTCGGTGCCGTTCGGATCGGGCGGCGCGATCGAATCGGTCAGCTTGTTCGCCTTGACCGCGGCCGGTGCCGCGCGGGTGCCCGACCCGAAGAACGCGCTCGTGTCGGTGTCGTATGCGCTCACCGGTGCGCTCAGCGCACCCGCGAAGATCGTCAGCGGCTGGGTGTCGACGTCGTCCGGGAGCTGCGCGACCGAGAGCGTCCTGCGCGCGGGATCCCACACCGGCGACTGGTAGCCGCGCGGGATCTGCTTGCTCGCCTGAACCTCGGGGTTTACGTCCCAGTACTCGAAGTACGAGCCCGAGCGCGGCGAGGACCCGGTGTTCGTGATCGTGACGTCGTGCAGCAGCAGCGAGTCGTCGCCGAATGGGGCGTACACCGTGTCCTTCTCCGAGATCCCGGCGGTAGTCGTGCGCTTGGCGTAGTACCCCACCCCGAACTCGCGGTCCGTGGCCCCCCCGGCGGGGCGGTCGTCGTACAGGGTCGAGATCACCTTGCCGCCGGTGTTGACGTAACCGAAGCCGCCCGAGTAGTGCTGGTGGGAGGCGTCGTAGTAGTTCATCCACTGGTACAACCGGTCCTGGCTCCACAGCTGCACGTAGCCATGGTTGACGCCGTCCGCGACGAGGTGGTCGTTGCCGATCTGGCTCCAAGCGTCGACCGAGCCGCTCAGCTCCGGCTGCTTGGCGATGGGGTCGCGGTTCTGGTCGATCGCGTAGTCGTAGGCCGGAAGCCCCCACCCGTCGACCCGCCACCGGCCGAAGTCCCCGCTGCCGTAGGTGCTGGAGATGTTGACCGGCCCAGTGTCGGCGGACAGCGGCGGAGGCGCTGCGGCCGCGGGCTCCCCACCCGCGACCCACAGCGCGCCCACCGCGAGCAGGACCCCGGCCCGCCTCACGTGACCGCCCAGTTCGCGGGCTGGTTTGGCCGCGCGGGAAGCTCGAACACCACCAGACCGCCCTGCACGCGCGCCGGCACACGCCGCCCGTTGGCGAACGCGGCTGCGTGCGACGGAGCGACGCCGGCCGGGAGCGCGACCCGCATCCGGAGCACGGACCGCCGGGCGATGACGACGTAACCCCTCATCACCCTGGGCGCCGCGGCCACGCCGACTCGCGGGAGCCGCAGCGAGAACGTGCGCATCGGCAGATGGGGAGTCACCTGGAAGCCGTCCTCGAGCGGGGTGAGGCCTGCCAGGTTGATCGCGTTCATCACCATCCACGTCGGCTGCTCGGTGATCTGTCCCTCGTAGGAGGTGCCGAGCCCGTTGCCGCAGTAGTCGGGGTGGACGGAGTAGTACGCGTAGCAGACGTCGTCGACCGAGATCGTCCCGTCCCAGTGATCGGGCCACAGGGTGGCGTGGTTGGCCAGCGTGTTGCGCGTGTACTCGTCCCAGGCCAGGTTGCGCGCGCCGGCCACCGCGCCGTCGAGCGAGCCATACGCCCAGGTGAGCCACCCGTTGAGGTCGAACCACACACCCCCCGGCCACTCGTCGGCCTGCGCAAGCGGGGAGTTGGGCTCGAGCTGGTTGAACAGGTTGGGGACCGGCCCGTTCTCGGGCAGCGGTCCCTTCTCCGTGACGTTCGGATCGGCGCGTGCGGGCACCTGCGCGGTTCCGAAGCGGGCGGGACCGCCTAGCGAGGACGGCGCGCCGACGCCATCCAGGAAGCGCCGGACATTTCCCACGAGCGTCTCCGCCTGGGCGGCGCTGGGCGCCCCGGCGAGCACCGCCCACGGCTGGGGCTCTTCGAAGATCACGCCCGAGCCGACCTGGCGGTTCCCTGAGTAGCCGCGCGAGTACCAGCCTTTCCCGGTCCACTCCCGCCGCATCGTCTGGAGGTCCCGCGCGCCGGCCGCTTGCAGCTGGGCGGCGAACGCGTGATCACCGCGCATGTCCGCGGCGTCGGCCAGCTTCGGGAACGCATACGCGAGCTGGGCAGTCACCAGCATCGACTCGGTGAGCTGCTCGAACTCGGTCGAGAAGTCGTTCCAATCGCCGGTGGAGCCCACCAGGTAGCCCCCGTGCGGTCCGAGGTCTGCCTGGGTGTGGGCGAACGCGACCTTCAGGTGCTCCCAGATCGTCGCCTTGTCCTGCCCCTGGGTGTCGAAGTAGGGCAGCTGCTTGTCGAAGAACGCGGTGTCGCGGGTCCCGAGCCCGTACTCCGCCGCCGCCAGCAGCAGCCAGAAGTCGAGGTCGTTGGAGGTCCCCAGATCGACCCGCTGGCACAGCGGCCCCATCCCATATGGGAATTGCGCGGCGGGTGGCGGCGGCTGCAGCGCGACCGAGTACTCGAGGATCTGCCTCGCGATCTCCGGGTCGGAGTAGACCATCGGCAGCAGGTAGTGCAGCCAGCTCCGGAAGCCCAGGTTGTAGCCGTCGGCGTACTCGTAGTAGCCGCCCTGGGTCATCGTGTGGTAGCCGCACGCTTCCTCGTAGACCGTCGCCGAGCGCAGCAGGTAGGCGTCCCAGTCGAGCTCGCGGGCGACCCATGCGTTGCCGGTCCCGAAGTCGGCCTTGGGCAGGTACGACGCCCAGGCGCGTTCGCTGGTCGCGAACGGCTGTCGTGCGGCCCGGTACCTGCTCACCAGCCCCGCGATCTGGTGCGGGTGCGCCATCCCGTAGACGTACCGGAGTGTGACCGCCTGCCCCGGGCGGAGGGTGACCGGCGACCGGAAGGCGAACAGCACATCCCCGGCCTGGCCATCCGGGGTGGCCGAGGCGACCGTGTCACTCAGCTTGCCGGCGGCGACTTCAGCCGGCGCCCCGCGGCTTCCCGAGCCGAAGAACGCCTTGATCGAGGTCTCGTAGTCGGCGACCGGGCCCTTGACCGTCGCCGCGAAGATGCTCAGCGGGTTGGTGTCCGCTTCGGGCGTCCCCTGCTGCGCCACCGACAGCGTGCCGGTCCGGGGGCTCCACGCGGGTGCGTCCATCCCGAGGTTCCGCTGGAACCCGAGGCTCTGGTAGTAGGGGTTGACGTCCCAGTACTCGAACCACGACACGGGCAGCGTGCGCGAGGTGGCGTTGCGCAGGGTGACGTCGTGGAGCAGCACGGGGTCGTCGCCGAACGGCGCGTACACCTCGTCCGACACTTCGACTCCGTCCGCCGCGAGGTGGCGGCGGTAGTAGCCCACCCCGAACACCCGCGTGAAGCTCGACCCGGGCGGGCGGTCGAGGTACATCGTGCTCGCGACCTTCCCGGCGACGTTCAGGTAGCCCCAGCCCCCGGCGTAGTGACTGCTCGAGGGCTGATAGAGGTTGGCCCACTGCGACAGCCGGTCCTGGCTCCAGAACTGGGTGTAGCCGTCGTTGAACGCCATTCCCTTGATGTGGTCGTTGCCGAGCTGGTGCTGGGCGCCGGTGCCACCCGCGAGCTCGGGCTGCTTGGCGTTGGGGTCGGTGGTCTCGTCGACGGCGTAGCCGTAGGCCGGCAGTCCGTGCGAGTCGACCAGCCAATGCCCGAACGAGCCGCTCCCGTATGCGGCGGCGATCGACGGGGTCGTGGCGTCGGCCGAGAGCGGCGGCGGGCCTGCGGCGCTCGCAGGTTGCGCGGTGGCGGATGCCGTGAGCGCGCAGGCGACCGCGGCCGCGAGGGCGTAGGCGAGCGCACGCGCGCGCGGCCGGGCGACCGCGCCCAGCGCGCGCCTGCCCGACCTCCTCGGGTTCCCTGCCACAAGGAAAAAAGTACATCCGCGTCCTCAAACCGGCAAGGACGAAATTCGGGCGGGTCGGGCGCGCATGGAACGCTTGGCCCGCGTCCTCGCGCGGCTTGGCACGCGCCCTCGCGCGAACGATGCTGATTCAGTTGGGCATACGTCAACTTCGGCAGCATGATTCGCGGCCGGCAGCGGGGCGACCCGCTCGCGCGCGCCGGTTGCCGAGCGCCCCGAGCTACTCGACCGTGAGCTCTGCGACCGTGCCGGCCACCACGATCTCCTCCCCGAGCTGCCCCATCCCCCTGAACTGGACCGACAGGCGCCCCAGCTTCTCCGGGCCGCCCGCGGCGTCGGTGAGCGCGCGAGCCACCTGGGCCATCGTCCACAGGCCGTGGAGGATCCGTCCGGGCAGGCCCACCTGCTTGGCGAACGCCTCGTCGATGTGGATCGGGTTGAAGTCCCCGGACGCCCCGGCGTAGCGCACGGTGACGAACGGGTCGGGGGTGACCTTCAGCTCGATCGCGTCGCCCTGGTTCACGACCCACCCCTCACTATCTGCGTCCACGTCCCCGTGCAGACCCTCTCCCCGCGCTGATTGTCCGACTCCGACTCGAACACGAAGAACGCCATGCCGCCCCGGTCGGATATGTCCTTCACGGTCGCGGTGGTGGTGATCTCGTCGCCGCCGACGACCACCGGGCCCCACACGAACTCCTGACCGGCGTGGACCATCATCGCGAAGTTGATGCCGACCTCCGGGTCGAAGATCCCCGGCCCGACCGCCCGCGCGGCGTAAACGACGGCGAACATCGGCGGCGCGACCAGGTCGTCGTAACCGGCCGCCCGGGCGGCGTCCAGGTCGAAGTGCAGGGGATTGGTCTCGCCGACCGCCGAGGCGTACTCGCGGATCTTCTCGCGCCCCACCGCGTAGGTGACGGGCTCGTACCTCTTGCCGATCGCGTCCGTCTTGAGCGCCATGCGCGGCGGCAGTCTAAACGTCTCCGGCTGAACTACGCTCCCCGCACGATGCCCGACGAGACCGCGTTCAGCTCGCTCGGCGGCGCCCAGCTCGGCGGAGCCGACAGCGATTTCGTGATCGTCGAATGGACGGACTCAGGCGATTCGGAGTGGGACTGGATCGCTCCGCTTCACGTCCATCATGCCGACGACGAGGCGTGGTACGTGCTGGAGGGCGCGCTGCGGTTCAGGCTCGGCGAGGACGTGTTCGAGGCCGGGGTCGGGGGCGCCGTACTGGCACCCAGGGGCACCCCGCACGCCTACGGCAACGCGCGCAGGGGCGAACCCGCCCGCTACCTGCTCGTCATGACCCCGAAGATCCGCGCGCTGGTCGAGGCGCTACACCGACCGGGCGCCGAGGACTACCGCGCCATCTTCCGAGCGCACGACTCGGAGCTCCTCGGCTGATCGGCTCAGATGATCACGGGGACGATCCCGCCGTCCACCGACCACGCCGCGCCCGTCACATAGGAGGCCGCCTCAGAGCACAGGAACGCGATCACCGCCGCGATCTCCTGATCTGTGCCCAGCCGGCCGACCGGGACGCCCCGCGCCGTCGCGGCCAGTGCCTCCTCGCGGCTGATCCCCTGCGCCTCCGCCACCTGGTCGGCCAGCCCGCCCGGCGCCATCCACAGCCCGGTCCCTACGGGCCCCGGGGTGATCGCGTTGACGAGCACCCCTTCGGACGCGAACTGATCGGCGAACGCGCGCGAGAGCGACAGCTCGGCCGCCTTCGTCACCGAGTACGCCATGTTCCGCCGCCCCGGCCGTTTTCCCGAAGAGGACGACACGTTGACGATCCGGCCCCACCCCTGCCGCGCCATCGCCGGCGCGGCGGCCCGCATCAGTCGCATCGGCGCCATCACGTTGAGGTCCCAGTGCTCCTGCCAGTCCGCGTCGGTCAGCTGCTCGAGCGACCGGACGGAGCTGATGCCGGCGTTGTTGACCAGGGCGTCGATCCGCCCGAAGCGCTCCAGGCACTCGCCGAGGACGCGGGCACCCGCGTCCGGCTCGGCGATGTCGATCGCGAGCGTCTCCGGCCGGCCGCCCGCGTCGTCACACTCCCGCGCGACCTGGGCCAGCGATTGCTCTCCTCGCCCCAGCAGCAGAACCGAGGCTCCCTCCGCCGCGAGCGTGACCGCGGTCGCCCTCCCGATTCCCCGGGAGGCTCCGGAAACCACGCAGGCACGGGAACGGAGGCCGAGCTCCACCGGCCGGGATTGTCACACGGCGGAGTCCTCGGAGGCGGCCTGCGGGATCGGGGCGCTCGCGGGGAACCCGCGCCGGGAGTACTCGTCGTAGTGCTCCCTCCAGCCGTCACCGATCCGGCCGAGGGTGGCGGGGTCTCTCACGCCGTCCGCCACGGCCTCGAGCCGCGCCAGGCAGACGGTCCAGCCGGCGCCGTCGCGCGCCGCCTTGTCGCGAGAGCCGAGCAGCACGGTCAGCCGCAGATCCGTGTGCTCGCCCCCGTCCGCCGGCTCGAGCTCGAAGCGGAGGTGGTCCTCCCCCCAGTCGAACCCCAGCGTGCGCGGCGGGTCGAACTCGGTGACGCGGCCCTCCATATCGGGAATCTCGTCGTGGCCCGGGAAGGCGAACGAGAGCGGCTGTCCCGGGCCGAGCTCGCCCTCGATCGTGGACGGGAACCACTGGGCCAGGTCGTCCTTTTCGGTGATCGCGGCCCACACTGCCGGGACGGGATGGCCGATGCGACGCTCCAGTCGCAGCACCGGGCGTCCGTCGATCGTCTGGTAGCTGGTTTCCATCTCAGTCCTCCTCGGGGGGTGCCGGTTTGCTGTCGAGGTGGCGCTCCAGCGCGTCAAGGCGCTCGGACCAGTACTGCCGGTAGGGACCGAGCCACGCGTCGAGCTCCTGGAGCGGGGCGCTGTTGAGCTCGTAGACGCGCCGCTGCGCCTCGGGCCGCGAAACGACCAATCCCGCGTCCCGCAGGACGCGCAGGTGCTTCGAGGTGCCGGGCTGGCTCAGGCCGAGCAGCCCCACGAGCTCCCCGACCGGACGCGGCTGCTCCCGCAGAAGCTCGAGCAGCGCACGCCGGTGCGGGTCCGCCAGGGCGTTCCAGGTTGTCGTCGCCACCGACATATATTTCCAGAGAGTTATATGCTCGTCAAGGGATATACACGGCCGAGCACACGTGCCCCTCGCTCGATCTCGGCCTCTGAAACGTTCCCGTAGCCGAGCACCAGGCCCGCTGTGCCGTCGTTGCCCCCGGCCCGGTTGGATGGCAGCTCGCCGCCGCCCCCGTGCGCCGACAGCCCTTCCAGCCCGACCCCTCGGGCGGCGGCGGCTCGGAGGACCGCGTGCTCGTCGTCGCCCGGCGCAAGCAGGACCAGCGCGAACAACCCGGCCGCGGCGCCCGACACGCGCGAGCCCGGAAGCGCCCGCGCGATCTCCTCCACGAGCACCCGCCGGCGCTCGCGATAGCGCAGGCGCATGCGGCGCAGGTGCCGGTCGAGCTCCCCGCGGGCGAGGAAGTCCGCCAGCGCCAGCTGGTCGAGAGCGGGCGGCCCGCTCTCCCCGAGCCCCTGCTCGTACGTAAGCGCGCCGCTCAGCCACGACGGCGAGAGCATCCACCCGATGCGGATCCCGGGAGCGAGCCGCTTGCTGGCCGAGCCGACGTGCAGCACCCGCTCGGGCGCGAGCCCCTGGAGCGCGCCGACCGGCATCCGGTCATAGCGAAGCTCGGAGTCGTAGTCGTCCTCGACGATCAGGGCGTCCTCGTCCTCGGCCCACTCCAGCAGCGCCGAGCGCCGCTCCGAGGACATCACCACCCCGGTCGGAAACTGGTGCGCAGGCGTCACGACGGCGACCTCGCAGCCGGAGTTGGCCAGCCGGTCGACGGCGAGGCCATGTTCGTCCACCGGGATCCCGACCGGCTCCAGCCCCGCTCCCTCGGCGATCACCCGATGGCGGTTCCAGCCCGGCTGCTCGACCCCGATCCGTTCGATCCCGCGCTGCCGGAGCACGCGGCACAAGGCGGCGAATCCCTGCATCGCGCCGGCCGACACGAGCGTGTGCTCGGGCTCGGGCGCGGCGCCGCGCACCCTGCCGAGGTACGACATGAGCTCGTTGCGAAGCTCGGGGGTCCCACGCGGATCGCCGTGACCGAGCGCGGCGAACGGCGCCCCGCGCAGCGCGGCCCGCAACGAGCGTGCCCACTGCTCGCGTGGGAAGGCGGCCAGGTCTGGAACGCCCGGATCGAACCCGTGGCTGTACTCCGGCTCCAGCGTGCCCGCCGGGACCGGCGGCCGCTCGATGCTCGGGGTCGACCCGACTCTGGTCGGGGCGCCCTGCCGCGAGACGAGATAGCCCTCGGCGATGAGCTGCGAGTAGGCCTCGAGCACCACCCCGCGGGAGACTCCCAGCGACGTCGCCAGCGCGCGTGAGGAGGGCACCTTCGCATGCGGCGCGAGGCGGCCGCTGCGGACGTAGTCGCGCAGCGCGGTCTCGAGCTGCTCGTGGAGGGGGCGGCTCGAGGATCGGTCGAGACCGAGCAGCAGCTCGGGACCGATCTTGTCCGCACCGGGCAGGAGGTCAACTGGCTCTCCTTTGCGTGGCACAACTGGACCTTAACAGCGAGCCAGTTGCGTGGAACCATCTCGGCATGTCCAAGATCACCATCGTCGGCGGCGGGCTCGCCGGGCTCACCGCCGCCATCTCAAGCGCCGAGCAGGGCGCAGACGTCCGGCTGTTCGAAGCCCACGAGGAGCTGGGCGGCCGTGCGCGCAGTACCGAAGGCCCGTACAAGGCGAACCTCGGGCCGCACGCGATCCTCGCTTCCAGCCCGTTCTGGCGATGGCTCGGGGAGCGGGAACTAATTCCTCCGTATGCCCGCCCGCGGCTGTCCGGCGTGCGGTTCCGCTGGGAGGACGAGATCCGTCGGGTGCCGGCGGTCGGCGCAGCCGTGGCGGCACTCCGCCTGCGCGGTCGCACCGCACCGGTCGAGCTCGACTTCCGCACCTGGGCCTCCGACCAGGTGGGCGAGCAGGCGGGGGAGATCCTCTCGCGTAGCGCCGGGATCCTCACCTACCACCACGATCCCGGGGAGCTGTCGGCGGCGTTCCTGTGGGAGCCGCTGGTCCGTGGCCTCTTGTCGGCGCCTCCCACCGCCAGGTATCCGATCGGTGGCTGGAGCGCGATCGTCGATCGGATGCGGGGGCGAGCCTCGGCGCTCGGGGTCGAGATCGTGTGCGGACACCGCGTCGAGGAGCTTCCCGACCCGCCGGTGATCGTCGCGACGGAGCTCGCCGATGCCCGGAAGCTGCTGGGGGATGACGGCCTGCACTGGCTGAGCGGTCACGCGGTGTGCCTGGACCTGGCGCTTGCGCACCGGCGCGGCGACCCGTTCGTCGTGGTCGACCTCCAGGAAAGCGGCTGGATCGAGCGTTACACCGCGGCCGACGAGACACTCGCGCCGCCGGGGGAAGAGCTGATCCAGGCGCAGATGCCGATCCGCCCGGGCGAGCCGGTGCAATCCGCCGCGAGCCGGCTCGAGCGCCTGCTCGACGCCGCATTCGTCGACTGGCGGGAGCGCGAGAGGTGGCGCCGGCGCCAGGTGATGGACGGCCGGACGGGGGCGCTCGACCCGCCGGGGAAGACGTGGCGCGACCGTCCCGCGGTCGATCGAGGCGACGGCGTGTATCTCGCCGGCGACATGGTCGCCGCGCCGGGATGCCTGTCGGAGATCGCCTGGGCGAGCGCGATCGATGCGTCGTGCCTCGCCGTCTCGGCCGCGGGCGCCGCCGCCGGAAGGGCGGTTGTGGGATGAGGTCGCTGGCTCGAGTTGCCCTGGCGCTCGTGGCCGCCGCGCAGTTGGAGGTCGGCCTCTGGGGGCTGACCGGCCCGCACTCGTTCTTCGCAACATTCCCCGGCTTCGGCCACCACTGGGTCGCGCCGCTCGGGGTCTACAACGAGCACCTCGTGCGCGACTACGCGGCCGCCGAGCTCGGGTTCGCGGTGCTGCTCGCCGGCGCGGCGATCTGGTTCGAGCGCCGACTGGTGCTCGTCGCCGGGGCCGCGTTTCTCGCGGCCACGCTTCCGCATTTCGCCTACCACCTGACCACGACCGATCACCTGTCGACTACCGACAACACCGCGAGCCTCGGCGGGTTCCTGCTCGAGCTGATGGTTGTGATCTGGGCGATGGTCGCCGTCAGCAAGCAGCCTGAAAGGAGACTCGATGTCGCGACTGAAGCCGGCTGAGCCGATCGGCCTTGACCCGATCCGCAGACTGACCTATCGGACCACGAGGAGCATGTACGGCCGGCAGCTGGAGCCCGCCGGTGTCCTCGGCCATCACCGGCCGTTGCTGATCGGGATCAGCGCGGCGTCGCTCGCACTCGAGCGGTATTCGAAGTCGCTCGACGAGCATCTCAAGCACCTGGCGATGCTTCGCACCTCGCAGCTGATCGGGTGCGAATGGTGCCTGGACTTCGGGTCCTACCTCGCTCAGCGCGCCGGTCTGTCCGAGGAGCAGCTGCGGGAGCTCTCGAGCTGGCGCGAGTCCGAGCGCTTCGATCCGCTCGAGCGGCTGGTGCTGGAGTACTCGGAGGCGATGACGCGCACCCCCGTGGAGGTGCCCGACGAGCTGTTCGCGCGCCTGCGGGAGCACTTCGACGAGCGGCAGCTGGTGGAGCTGACGATGGCGATCGGGCTGGAGAACCTGTACTCCCGGTCGAACTGGGCGTTCGGAATCGAGGGGCAGGGGTTCAGCGAAGGCATGTATTGCGTCGCGCCCCAGCGGACCGAGCAGCTTGGCGCGGAGGTGGGCGCGCGGTAACCTGCGTGCATGGCAAGGCGATCGGCTATGAGGGCATCCGACGCGGACCGCGAGAGGGCCGCCGACCGTCTGCGGAACGCGACCGCCGAAGGCCGGCTGCTGGCCGAGGAGCTCGAGGAGCGTCTCGGCACCGTGTTCTCGGCGCGCACGTACGGCGAGCTCGACGCAGTCGTCTCAGACCTCCCCGCGCCCCGGGATGAGCGCCGCAGCAAGACGCCGCTGTGGGTCAAGGCGACGCTCGCGCTGGCGATCGTGATGGCTGTCATCGCGGTGCTCGCAGTCGTCGCGCTCGTCGTCATCGGACTCGCGGGTGCCTGGTTGCTGTGGGTATTCGTGGCTTGGGCCTGCTTCGGCAGAGGAGGAGGTAGGCGGAGCCGCCTCGGCGGACACTCGCGACACCGCATCGGGTCCACACACCGCATGAGCTCGAGGAGCGGTGTCCCCCGAGGCGGATCCGCCTGGCTCTAGACGTCTAAGACCTCGAAGAAGAGTCCCCCAGCTCCAGGACGGCCAGGAACGCCTCCTGGGGAACCTCGATCCGTCCCACCTGCTTCATGCGCTGCTTCCCCCGCTTCTGCTGCTCGAGCAGCTTCCGCTTGCGGGTGATGTCGCCGCCGTAGCACTTCGCGGTGACGTCCTTGCGGTACGCCTTGATCGTCTCGCGAGCGACGATGCGGGAGCCAATCGCGGCCTGTATCGGAACGTCGTACTGCTGACGGGGGATCTTCTCCCGGAGCTTCTCGACCAGCGTGCGCCCGGCCTCGTATGCCTTCGAGCGGTGGACCAGCATCGACAACGCATCGACCGGTTCGCCCCCGAGCAGGATGTCGAGCTTGACCAGGTCGGAGTCGCGCAACCCGACCAGGTCGTAGTCGAGCGATGCGTAGCCGCGGGTGCGCGACTTCAGCTGATCGAAGAAGTCGAGCACTATCTCGCCCAGCGGGAGGTCGTAGGTCAGCTGCAGTCGCTCGGCCGAGAGGTAGTGGATGCCAGCGTGCTTCCCGCGCCGCTCCTGGCATAACTCCATGATCGCCCCGACGTACTCCTTGGGGGTGAGGATGGAGGCGCGGATGTACGGCTCGCGGACCTCGGCCACGACGCTCGGCTCGGGCATGTCATTGGGGCTGTGCACCGGGATGACCGCGCCGTCGGCGAGCGTCACCTCGTACTCGACGCTCGGCATCGTCGCCAGCAGCTCGAGGTCGTACTCCCGCTCCAGCCGCTCGCGCACGATGTCCATGTGAAGCAACCCCAGGAAGCCGCATCTGAAGCCGAATCCGAGCGCGTCGCTCGTCTCGGGCTCCCAGCTCAGCGCCGCGTCGTTCAGCGACAGCTTCTCGAGCGCGTCGCGCAGGTCGGGATAGTCGTCGGAGTCGATCGGAAACAGGCCGCAGAACACCATCGGCTTGACCTCGCGATAGCCGGGCAGGGGATGCGCGGCCGAGTCGCGCCTGTTTGTCAGGGTGTCGCCGACGCGTAGCTTGGTGACGTCCTTGACCCCGGTGATCAGGTAGCCGACCTCGCCGGCTCCGAGAGGGCTGGCCGACGTCATCGCGGGGGTGAAGAATCCGATGTCGTCGATGTCGGCCTCTGTCCCGGTCTGCATCGCGAAGATCGGGTCGCCCTTCGTGAACGTCCCGTCGACGACGCGGATGTACGCGATCACGCCGCGGTAGGAGTCGAACTCCGAGTCGAAGATCAGCGCCCGGGCGGGACCCGCCGGATCTCCTATTGGGGGAGGGACCCTCGTGACCAGCTCATCGAGCACTTCGACGACTCCCTCCCCCGTCTTGGCGCTGATCCGCCTCACGCTGTCGGCCGGCTCGCCGAGCAGCTCGGCGACCTCCTCGGCGACGCGATCGGGCTCGGCTCCGGGGAGATCGACCTTGTTGAGGCACGGGATCAATTCCAAACCCGCATCGACCGCCAGATACGTATTCGCCACCGTCTGCGCCTCCACCCCCTGGGAGGAGTCGACCACGAGCAGCGCCCCCTCGCAAGCGGCGAGCGACCGCGACACCTCGTAGGTGAAGTCGACGTGACCGGGGGTGTCGATCAGGTGCAGCTGGTAGGTCCGTCCGTCCCGGGGTGACTCGTAGAACACGCGCACCGCCTGCGCCTTGATCGTGATCCCGCGCTCGCGCTCGAGCTCCATCGAGTCGAGCACCTGCGCGCGCATCGCCCGCGGATCCACGGTATGCGTCAGCTCGAGGATCCGGTCAGCCAGCGTCGACTTGCCATGGTCGATGTGGGCGATGATCGAGAAGTTGCGGATCTGGGCCTGGTCGCTCACGCGTCAATCAGGGTATTGCGCGTTCGCCTCCGAGCCCGGCGGGGAGGGGTTATGCGTGCCCCAGCCGCTGGAGCACCAGGCTCTGGATCTGGCCGGCCTCGGGTATCCGCATCCACAGCACCAGCTTCGCGTACACCGCGCATGCCACCGCGCACGCGATCCCCACCGAGAAGATCTGCGCGGCCAGCGAGCGGCCGAGCAGCTGGTCGAGGACGACCCATATACCCCGACCAAGGGCCGCCATCAGGATCGTCGCGAACACGATCCGCGCGGTGATCATCAACGTCTGCCCACCCTCCAATCGACCGTTCAGACCGATCCGCAGCCTGTGCAGCTGCAGGGCGGTCATCACGATGTTGGCGGCCGCCGTACCGATCACCAGGCCCGCGATGCCAAGCGGCTTGTACAGGGCGAGGCTCACGATGACGTCGACCACCATGTTCATCGCGGCCAGCGTCGTCGGAATCCAAGGCCGCTGTACCGCGAAGAACGTCCGGGTCAGCAGCAGGTTCACCCCGGCGAACGGCAGCGAGAACGAAAACCAGAACAGCGCCGTCGCCGTGAGATGGGTCGACAGGGGTCCGAAGCTGCCGTGCTGATAGACCAGGCGGGTGATCGGGGTGGCCAGCACGGCCATCAGGGCCGCCGACGGGATGAGCAACAGGTTGATCTGCCGCGTGCCGGTGCCCACCGCCCGTCTGATCCCGCCCACGTTGCGGCGGGCGGCGAGACGGCTCAACGTCGGGAACAGGACGGTGGCCACTGCGACGCTGAAGATGCCCTGCGGCAGCATGTAGATGCGGAAGGCGTTGTTGATCGCGGCCGGGGCGTGGCTCGAGACCAGGGAGCCGAATCCGGCGTTGATGAAGATGTCGAGGTTGACGATTCCGATGCTGATCGTCACCGGCAGGAACAGCAGCAGCACCCGGTGCACCCTGGGGTCGCGCCAGTCGAGCGTGAACGAGAACCGGAAGTCGATCCGGCGCAGCGTGAATGCGACCATCAGCATCTGCACGACCGTGGCCACGAGCCACGCGATCGCGTATGCGTAGATCTGGTTCTGGCCGTGGAATTGCGAGTGCAGGACGACCAGCAGGACCAGGATCACGAGGTTCCACACCGCGGGCGCCAGCGCCGGAATCGTGAACTGGTCGTAGGCCTGGAGGATTCCGACGAACAGACCCGTGAGGCTGAGCAACAGCACCACCGGGAACAGCACCCGGGACAGCCCCGCCGTCAGGTCCGCGGGGATGTGGGCGCCCGTGAACAGCGGGACGACCAGGTCGGCGACGGCCATCCACAGCAGCGTCAGCGAACCGAGCGCGAGCAGGATGATCCAGAACAGGGTCGCGGCGACCCGGAACGCCTCGCGCCTGCGGCCCTGCTGGAGCAACTCGGTGAACACGGGCACGAACGCCGCCGACAGCGCTGCCTGCGAGAACAGGTTGCTGAACAGGTTGGGTACCTGCGAGGCGAGCGTGAAGGCGGAGGCAGCGGCGGAGGTCGCGAAGTACGCCGCCTGGGCTATCTCCCGCCCCAGCCCGGCGATTCGCGACAGCGCCGTGGCGAAGGCGAAGATCGCCGTGTTGACGGCGAGCCGCCGGCGCGGCGGCTCCGGCGGCGGTACCGGCGAGGTTTCCGGCTCGAGGCTCTCTGTGTCCACGCGGAGCGGCTATAGTACGGGCGCGCCGCGGCGGATCGTCCGCGGTTTTTCCCTGTCATGGCGAACATTCCCTCACAGAAGAAGCGGATCGTCCGCGCCGAGCGCGAGCGGCTCGAGAACCGCCGCTACACGAGCAAGATCAAGACGTACTTCCGCCGTCTCGAGGACGCCATCGCCGCTGCCGACGACGGCCGCGCCGACACGGAGCACCGGACGCTCGAGCAGACGATCGACAAGGCCGTCAAGCGCGGAGCGATCCACCGCAACACCGGCGCCCGTAAGAAGTCCCGAGCGGCACGGGTGCGCCGGGGCGCCGCCTGAAACCAGGCGCCCGCACGGCCTGAAACGCCGCATCCGCTCGTTTACGCCCGCGCGCGGGGGGTAACAGTGGCTCCAATGGCAGCGACCAGCGAGCGGGCGAAGGTCGCGCGCGCCATCTCGTTCGAGCTCGAGCGCTTCGAGCGCTCCGATGGTCGACTCGAGCTGAGCGGCAGATGGTTCGGCGTCCGTGGCCTCAGGTTCGTCAGGCCGACCCTCACGCTCGGCTTCGACGACGGCTCGTCGTCTCGGGCGCACGCCGATCTCGAGCACAAGCCCTGGGCGCCGGCCGACGGCGAGCCCTGGAAGGCCGCGTTCCCGTTCGGAGATGACGGCACGGTGCTCGATGCCGAGCTCGCGGTGGCTCCCGGCATCGAGATCCCGCTTCCGGCGCCGGGCGAGGCGCTGCCCGACGCAGACCCGATCGCCGCTGTCCCCGCACCCTCCCAGCCCAGCCGGGGCCGCAGCCCCGCCCCGGCTCGCCGCAAGCGGGCGGCTCAGCGGTCCGCCGTTCCCGACGAGCTCGCGGCCCTTCGTGAGGAGACGCAGCGCCTCCGGCAGGAGCCGATCCGCCTGCAGACCGAGCTCGACCAGTCAGAAGAGCTGCGCAAGCACGTGGAGGGCGAGCTCGAGCGCCTAAAGCTGGACGCCGATGGCGCGCTCGCTCGCAGGGACGCAGCCGTGGATCGATACGACGAGGTGGCCGCCGAGCGGGACGTGGCGGTACGTGAGCGCGACGAGGTCGTCCAGGCGCGCGACGCCGCCCTGGCCGAGCGGGACGAGGCGGTGGCCGCCAGGGAGGCCGCGGTTCGCGAGCGCGACACCGCGATGGCCGAACGCGACACCGCGATCGCCAAGCGCGACACTGCGGTCGCCGAACGAGATGCGGTGCTCGGCGAGCGCGACGCGGCCACCTCGACCTCGGAGGAGGCCTTCGCCGAACGCGCGCACGCGCTGGCCAAGCTCGACAAGGCGATCGCGGAGCGGAACGAGGCGCGCGCTGAGCGCGACCGAGCGCTTCGCGACCGAGAGAAGGCCGTCACCGAGCGTCACAACGCGATTGCCGAGCGAGACCGCGCGCGCTCCCACCGGCCAACCGCCGTCAGCGTGAGACCGCTTCCGGCACCGCGAGCTCCCGCCCGCCGGTCCGTCTTCTCCGAGCAGCCCGACCAGCTGATCAAGCGCGCGCTGGCGGTCGCGGTCCTGCTCGTCGCCGGGCTCGCGCTCCTGATCGTCCTGGGCGCGCTCTAACCGGCCTCGGTGCCGATCCGCTCGAGTGCGGCCAGTGCCGCGGTGTCCTCGCCGGCGATCCCGGCACCGCCGCCGCGAGAGCTGAGCTCGAGGTCGGCGATCTCCTCGATCGCCCGGCGCAGGCGCTGCGCCCCGGTGCGCTGAGCGTCGGCTATCAGGCGCTCTGCCGCTCTGGCGGGCATGCGCAGGCCCCGCTTGACTTGCGCCGGCGACGCGCCCGAGTCGAGCGCCTGCGCGGCGTCGTGGGCGGCGCGCAGGCGGTTGGCCATCCAGTAGATCAGCCCCGGCAGTCGCTCTCCCTGTGAGCGCAGCGCCAGGTAGGTTCGCGCCGCGAGCTCGGTTTCGCCCGAGACGATCGCGTCCGCGAGCGACCACGAGCGCCGCTCGGCTGACGGCGCCGTCAGTTCCTCGATCTCGTCGAGCTCGATCCGGCCTCGCGGGGCCGCGGCGAGCGCCAGCTTCTCCAGCTCGCGCAGCAACCGCTGCTGGCGATCACCGACGTGCTGGATGAGCGCGCGGGCCGCGTCGGCCTCGATCTGGAGGCCGAGCTCTCGTGCCCGGGCGATCACCCACTTCGGAAGCTCCCACGGCTTCACGTTCTCCTCGGCGCTGATGTCTCCTCCAGCCTTGCGGACGGCATCGTGAAGCCGGGCCGGGGCCTTGGCCCGCGTGTCCTCGCGAGCGAAGAAGGCGACCGTCGTCTCCGCGGGTAACCCGGCAAGCGCCGCCTCGACCGGCTCGAGCTCCCCGTCCTTCCACCGCTCGACCCCGTCGACCACGATAAATCGGCGGCCGAGCGCGAACGTCATCGCGTTGAGGCTGGCGGCCACGGCGTCGGGCGTCGAGCGCTCGCCTTCGAACACCTCGATCCCTTGGGGGCCGCTTTCGGCCTCGGCCAGAGCGCGGAGGCGCGCTCGGCGCTCGGCGATCCGACCGTGATCGTCGCCGTGGATCAGATAGGCGGACTTGAACGCGGGCATCTCGGCCGAGTCTAGGTGGCCCGGGCGACGGCCTCCTCGGCGGAGCCGACCGACTCAACGCCGTCGATCTTCCAGGTTCCGATCCCGATCACCGGCACCCCCGTCTTCAGCGCGAGCGCCACCTCCGAAAGCGTTCCGTAGGCCCCGCCGACGGCGATCACCGTGTCCGCGGCCCGCACCACGAGGCCGTTTCGGAGCTCCCCGAGCCCGGTGGGAATCGCCACCTGAACCCACTCGTTCGCCTCCTCCCGGCTGGTGCCCGGAAGGATCCCCACCGTGATCCCGCCGCTCTCCGTGGCCCCACGCGAGGCGGCGGCCATCACGCCGCCCCGGCCCCCGGTGACGACGATCGCCCCGCTGCGGGCCAGGCCGGCGCCGACCGCATGGGCGGTCGCCGTCTGCGCTTCGGTCGCCTCCCCCGGCCCGACGACCGCGACGTATCTCATCTGATGACGACGTTGACCAGCTTGTCGGGGACGACGATCACCTTCGCGATCTCGCGTCCGTCGACGTGGGCCTGGACGCCGGTAGTGCCTAGGCAGAGCTGCTCCAGCTCCTCGCGCGGCGCACCGGTGGGGGCGTCTACGCGATCGCGGACCTTCCCGTTGACCTGACAGACCAGCTGGAAGGTGTCGGCCTGGAGCATGTCGGGATCGGCGTCGGGCCACGGCTCCTCCCAGACCCGGCTGCCGGTCATCAGCTCGTACACCTCGGATGCCAGGTGCGGGGCGAACGGGAAGATCAGCGAGGCTGCCGTCGCGGTGGCGAAGCGCCGAGCGGCAGCACCTGCCCGGGGATGGCGGTAGACCTCGTTGACGAGCTCCATCACCGCCGCGATCGCGGTGTTGAAGCCGAACGAGCCGGTCATGTCCCGGGTGACCTTGTCGATCGCCCAGTTGGCCTTGCGGACCAGGACCTGGTCGTCGCCAACGGGATCCTCCGGCGCCTGGGCGCCGGGCTCGCCGCCGGTCTCGGCCGCCAGCTCGTCGCCCAGCCGCCACAGCCGCGCCAGGAACCGGTGGGCGCCTTCGATCCCGGTGTCGGCCCAGGCGGCGTCCTGCTCGGCCGGGCCCATGAACAGCACGTAGCAGCGGGCGGCATCGGCCCCGAAGCGCTCGACGATCGCGCTCGGGGCGACGACGTTGCCCTTCGAGCTCGACATCTTGTTGCCGTCCGGGCCGAGGATCATCCCCTGGGTGAACAGCGCGCCGAACGGCTCCTCGAACCCAAGCAGCCCCATGTCGTGGAGCGCCATCACGAAGAACCGCGAGTACATCAAGTGCAGGATCGCGTGCTCGACTCCGCCGATGTACTGGTCGACCGGCATCCACATGTCGAGGACCGGCTGATCCCATGCCTCCTCGTCGTTGCGCGCGTCGCAGTAGCGCAGGAAGTACCAGCTCGAGTCGACGAACGTGTCCATCGTGTCTGTCTCGCGCCGGGCACCGCCGTCGCAGTTCGGGCAGGAGGTGTTGACCCAGTCCTCGGCCGTGGCGAGCGGGGCTCGGCCCTGAGGCTGATAGTCCTCGATTTCGGGCAGCTCAACCGGCAGGTCTGATTCGGGGACCGGCACCATCCCGCAGGCCTCGCAATAGACCACCGGGATCGGGCAGCCCCAGTAGCGCTGCCGGGAGATCAGCCAGTCGCGCAGCTTGTAGCTGACCGACGAGTGGCCCTTGGCCTCGCGATCGAGCCAGGCCACGATCGCCTCCTTGCCCTCGTGCGCGTTCAGCCCGGTGAATTGACCGGAGTTGATCAGCACCTCGTTCTCGGAGTGGGCTACGAAGGCCCCGCCCTCGGAGGCGCCCGCGCCGTTTTCCGCCGCCACCACGTGGGGGATCGGCAGATCGAACGTGACCGCGAAGTCGTAGTCGCGCTGGTCGTGGGCGGGCACCGCCATGATCGCGCCGGTCCCGTACTCCATCAGCACGTAGTCGGCGACGAACATCGGGATGTGCTCGCCGTTGACCGGGTTGACGACGCTCCGGCCCAGCGGGACGCCGGTCTTCGGCTCCTCGGCGGCGCCGCGCGCCTCGTAGGACTCGGTCAGCGAGCGGTTGACGTACTGGTGGACCTGGTCCTCGTACTCGGTGCCCTGCGTGAGCTTGAACACGTCCGGGTGCTCGGGCGCCATCACGAAGAAGGTGGCGCCGAACAGAGTGTCGGGACGCGTCGTGAACACCGGGTAGTCGATGCCGACCTCCTCGCAACGGAACACCACCTCGGCGCCGTCGCTGCGGCCGATCCAGTTGCGCTGCATCGTCTTGACGTGCTCGGGCCAGTCGATCTTCTCGAGACCGTCGAGCAGCCGGTCGGCGTAGTCGGTGATCCGGAAGAACCACTGCTCGAGCTGGCGCACCTCGACTTCGTGCCCGCAGCGCTCGCAGCGGCCGTCGATCACCTGCTCGTTGGCGAGCACGGTCTGGTCATGGGGACACCATTTGACGGCGGCCTCCTTCCGGTACGCCAGTCCGCGCTCCAGCAGCTTGAGGAAGATCCACTGCGTCCAGCGGTAGTAGGAGGGGTCCGCCGTCGAGAGCTCGCGCGCCCAGTCGATCGAGATCCCCCAGCGGTGGAACCAGTGGCGGTATGCGGCGATCGACCGGTTGGTGGCGTCGCGCGGGTGGATGCCCGTCTTGATCGCGTTGTTCTCGGCCGGCAGGCCGAACGCGTCGTAGCCCATCGGGTGGAGCACCCGGCGGCCGATGCGCCGGTGGAAGTGGGCGATCGCGTCACCGAGCGCGTAGTTCTTCAGGTGGCCGATGTGTGGCTCACCGCTGGGGTAGGGCAGCATCTCGAGCACGTAGGACTTGTCGCGCTCATCGGGGTCGTTGGAGACCTCCCACGTCCCCTCGCGCTCCCACAGCTCCTGCCACTTGGGCTCGATCTGCTTGGGTTCGTAGCGGCGGTCGGCCATCGTGGTATGAGGTTACTTGCGGTGTTTTTCTTGCGTTCGGGCGGCTGGCCGCGGTCTAACATCGCGATGTGGCTGACGAACCGCAACGGACGGCGGATGCGGTCTCTCAGCGCGTGGTCGAGATAGTCTCCGCGGCGGAGCGCGCGGCAGAGGAGCTCCGAGCGGATGCCGAGGCGCAGGCGCGGGAGCGCGTGGCCGAGGGCGATCGGGCCGCCGAGAATCGCGTGCGCGCAGCCCAGGAGGAGGCGTCGGGGATCGTTCGCCAGGCCGAGGAGGAAGCCGCACGCCTTCAGGCCGAGGCCGAGAAGGCCCGCAAGGACGCGGCCGACGAGGCGCTGACGATCGTGGCGGAGGCGCACCGGACCGCCGAGAAGCTCGTCAGCGACGCGGAGGGGGAGGGATCGAAGGCTCGCGCCGAGGCCGAGCAGCGAGCGCGCGGGCTGATCCAGGATGCGAGCGCCACCGCCGATGGCGTGCGCTCCGAGGGCATGGAGCTCGTCTCGAACCTCCGCGAGATGGCCGACTCGCTGCGCTCGAACGCCGAGCGGCTGCTCCGCGACATCCAGCGCATCCATGCCTCGATGATGAGCGACCTGGATCGGGTGATGCCGGGGGTCGCGGGTGAGGGCGGACCCGAGGCGTCGACGCCGTCGTCCCGGTCGGGGTCGGTGTCCGGCGAGGAGCTCGATGTGCCGGAGTTCATCCCGCGGGAGTAGGCGCGCTCCCGGTTTGAGTCCGAACCTCCCACTCGCAACACGCAGAAGTCATGCACTACCCTTGCGGACAACTTCGATTTCGAAGGGGCTATAGCTCAGCTGGGAGAGCGTTCGGCTGGCAGCCGAAAGGTCGCGGGTTCGAATCCCGCTAGCTCCACTTCTCCCGATGGCGCTCCGGTCACGACCGGCTCCCGTCAGCCGGGGTGACCGGGAGCCCATCTCCCCTCCAAGCCTGAAAGCCGCCGACCATGTCGGTCGCGTCGACGCCCAGTCGCCGGAGCGTTGCCGCCGCCAGGCTGGATTGGTAGCCCGCGTCGCAGAACACGACCACCTGCCGGTCGACTGATGCCAGCGCCGCGTCGCGGAACTCGCTCGCCGGATCGAGCCGCCACTCCAGCACGTTGCGGGCGATCACGTGCGCGCCCGGGATCCCGCCATCTCGGTCCCGCTGCTCGGACGGCCTGATGTCCACCACGACTGCGCCGGCGTCCAGCGCCGCCGACGTCTCGGCGGGTGTCAGCCGCGCCAGCTCGGCGCGGGCCTCCGCCAGCAGCTCGTCGATGTTCACGATCGGCCGGCGTACGCGGCCGCGCACTCGGCGCACAGCCCGGTGATGATCAGCTCGGCACCCCGCGGCTCGAATCCCGCGTCCTGCGCGGCGCGCATCAGCGCCCCCGCACTGACCCTGCCGTCGACGTCCTGGACCCGCCCGCAGCGCCGGCACACGGCGTGCTGGTGCGGGTCGAGCCGGGCGTCGTAGAGCGCAGCCGTACCGGTGTCGATGCGCCGAGCCAGCCCCAGCTCGACGAACAGGTCAAGCGTTGCGTACACGGTCGGCGTCGAGGTGCCGGGCAGTTCGTCGCGGACCGCGCGGTGAAGCTCTTCCGCGGTCGCATGCCTCGCGCGGCGCCGCAGCTCGCGCAGGATCACCAGCCGCTGCGGGGTCACCCGCTGCCCGCGGCCGTGCAGCAACTCGACCAGATCGCGCTGATCGTCCTGCTCGGCTCCTAGGGTGCTGCTCCTGTCCACGACGGTCATCTACCTTCCGATTAGGGCAACCTAATCTTAACTCGATTGTTATAATAACAGCGTGGCGGAAATGATCGCAAGGTTCCGAGGGATGGACGAGCGAGCGCTCGTCCTGCAGTACATCCAGCCCGGGCTTGTGGGGTTGATCGACGGCACCCTCTCGACGCTGGCGCCGATCTTCGCCGCGGCCATCCTGTCGGGGTCGCACGCCGCTTTGTTCGTCGGACTTGCCACCGCCGTCGGCGCCGGGATCAGCATGGGCTTCTCCGAGGCACTCTCCGACACGGGCCGGGAGACCGGTCGTGGCTCGGCGATCATCCGCGGCCTCGTCACCGGGGCGATGACCACTCTCGGCGGGGTGTTCCACTCACTCCCGTTCGTGATCCACCAGGTGCACACAGCCCTTGTCGTGGCAGGGATCGTGGTCGCGTGCGAGCTGATCGCGATCTCGGTGATCCGCAAGCGCTTCCTGGCGGTGCCGCTGCGTCTCAGCCTGTTGCAAGTCGCGCTCGGCGGCGTGTTGATCGTCGCTGCCGGGGTGCTCCTCGGAAACGCGTAGCTCTGGA
>Ga0209577_10000579_pt1 | contig 36689 bp, 30 predicted proteins | sample GraSoiAngelo_109_FD_185874 | JGI IMG/M metagenome (GOLD analysis project Ga0209577, IMG submission 185874) | Grasslands soil microbial communities from the Angelo Coastal Reserve, California, USA - 14_0903_12_20cm (SPAdes) (version 2) | ecosystem: Environmental > Terrestrial > Soil > Grasslands... | reverse complement strand
TTACGCTGCGCTAAGCGAAGGCGGGAGCGGGTGAGGGGAATCGAACCCCCGTGTGCAGCTTGGGAAGCTGCCATTCTACCATTGAATTACACCCGCGAACAGAATTGCAGATCTTAGGTTTTGGATTTCGGATTGCAAGCGGTCAAGTGACCGCGTCATGGACCAATTGCGACAAAAATCTTTACCGCGATTTGGCGGCTTGGTATTGGGTTTCGCGCCGGCATGACACTTTATCGTCTTAGCAGGGCCGCGAGGGCTGGCATTTTCGCGTTCGCTATCGCTATTGCCTTCACTCAGGGGACTCGGGCGCAAACGTCGGCGTGGGACACTGGCGTTCCGAAAGACAGTTTCAAGGAAGATCAGACACCTAAAGACCAAAAAAATCCGAAGAAACCGCAGAAGCCGACCCGCCGTTTGGCGCCGACGACGTGTGACGATTGCCAGAAGATCGTCGATCAACTACAGGCTGCGCTGGATGATTGGTACGCGCTTGAATTGGCGGACGCGAACGCAACGATCTCGAAGTCAGTCAAGGGCGAGCAAACCGACGTGAGTCAAGCAGAGGCGCGCGCACAAAAAGAAGACGCGTTAGCGGGTCTCGGCCAAAAAGAACGTCTGCCGCCGAAGGGCAAGAACAAGGCGGATGTGAAGAAGGACATCAAAAAACTTTCCGACGCGCTGCAGGAATGCTTGAAGAAGTGCGCGGAGACGCCTACTCCGACCCCGACGCCCACACCCACTCCGGGTGAGGGACCGAAGGATGCGGGAAAGGGAAAACCAGCGCTTGATTTTCCGACTCTCCCGAAATTGCCGGACGGTCCATGCTGGAAAGACGATGCGGAGAAGAAAAAGTTTTACGATGATCTCAACGCCGCGGAGCAAAAGCTTCTTGCGTTGCGGAAGAAATTTAATCCGAAAGCCGGCGGCATCGTAGACGACGACGCGTCGGCCGCGATCAACAAAGAGATCAACAAACTAAACGACCTCAAGGAAGCCGCGGAGAAGAAAAAAGACGCGAAAGATTGCCGGCAGGGCATGGTGCCACGGCAACCTACCGGCGGAGCCTACGTTTGCTTCTCCGGTAACGGCATGTCGGTCGCAATAATCGGCACCGGTGAAACGATCGGCCACGTCGCTGATGTGAGGATCGACAATCTCAGTGATCAGCCGATCAACTGCTCGATTCCACCGATGGTTTTGGAATCGGGCAGCGGAAAAAATCAGGATTACGTGGTTCCACACGGCCAGGACGTCGCGTTGCGGCCGCACGAATCGAAAACGGTCCCGATGGACGGCGTTTGCGTGAATCGACACAAACCGCCGGTGAGCAAAGGAATCGGCGGCGATCTCGTGATGAACGATCCGGCTGGAAACGTTCCGCACGATTCGCATTCACATTTAAAACGCGGCGACTCGGACAAATTGCTGCGGCTCTGCACGGCGAAGTACGACGCAGTCGACAAATTACAAAAAGACGGCGCGTTCAAAGATCTGCCTTACCGCGACAAGGAAAAACAAAAAGATATTTGCGTTCAATGGAGCACCTGGAGCGATCCGCGGATCGCCGAAATCGAAGGCGGAAACCCGGCGACGAAGGATGATTTAAAGAAGGTCGTCTATAAACAAGTGGAAGAGCAGGGGCCGGTCACTTCGGACAAAAAGAAAAAGATCGATCAGGGAATCGACACCATCTTCGATAAAATCGAGCTGACCAACGAGAAGGCGAAGGATTTGGAGAAACCCGAAGGCGAAGCGGTTGAAGAAACGCCGCCAGTCGGCGAGCCGCAATACGTTGGACAGACCGGGTTCGGCCACACCCAAGCCAAACAACCCACGCCGACGCCCACACCCAAACCCAAAGGCGGAGGAAAAACCAAAACCAAACCGACGCCCACACCCACTCCGACACCAAAACCAGGTGGCGGCGATAAGACCCAAGAAAAACCAAAGGACACCTATAAAAATCCGCCGGACAAGGTGAAGCCACCGAAAGTCAAATATCCGCAAAAGAAGGAGATCGATTGCGGCACAATTTCGATCGATATGGGCACAAAGGGCGATCTCATTTTTGACTTCGCCCCTAACGGCAAATGTCCGTGCAAACAGTTCGGTTGGATCCAGCATTTCCGCACCGGTGACGACGAGGAGAACCCGGTCTGGCACTACGATAACGAAGCGCAACCTGCCGTCACCCACGCTGGCTCCGGCCAGGGCGCGATCAGTCATCCCGATAAACCGAAGCAACCGACGCAGCTGCCCGCAGATACCAAGCCCGACGAGTGGGACGAAAATCCGTGGTACGGCGGCACGACCGACAAGGACAAAGCGGAGAACGGGTTTGCGAAGCATCCCACGTCGCAAACGAAAGTGTCCGACAAACCGACGCATCCGAACACGACCTACCGGATGCAATTGGTCTGCGTCGAGACTGGCGAAGTGCTTTTTACTTGGGCTTGGGGCCCGTTTGAGGAAGGAAATGAAAAACCCGATTCGGTCGGCGGCGGAGAAATCGAGCCGCCGCCAAAGAAAAAATAATGCAAAGGAAAAAGCCGATTATGAAAACACATATCATCATCTTGACGCTGCTTGCAGGTTTAACTGCCGATTTCCACGTTGAAGCGGCTTCGCACAAAAACGGATCGCTGACGCCGACCCATAACACGGTAAAGCGCGGCGCCTACACGATCGAAACTATTGGCGATACTTTGCATCAGGCGAAGGCGCAAAATATGCGCCTCATCATTCGCGTTTCCGGCCCGGACAAAAAGTTAATCAAGCCGGATTCAGTTGCGTTGATCGACAAAAGCGGCGCTGCGATGAAGCCGATCTTTCGCGAAGACCGAAAAGTTGGTCACGAAGAAAATACCGGCCTCCCAGTCTCAGTCGGCGGATATGGCGATAGTTCTGGAGCTCACGTCAACGGCGTTGGGATTGATCTAAACAAAATACTCGGTCCGCACGGCGACTACGCTTACACGAAAGTTGATTGGCCGAAGGAGGCATTCACCGCGGACAAGCGGCTCCAGATCGTGATGCCGGGTGGACAAGCATTCACTCTGCCGCTAACGTCGCTCGCGCAATGAATTCGCGCGCTTTCATTTCGGTTTTCGTCACTGCGAGCATTCTTCTTTTTCCGGGAGTTACATTCGCCAAAACTGCTTCCTGCCCGTGCAGTCCTTGTAAATGTTCGCCGTGCACTTGCGGCGGCGGGGGAAGTAAAAGCAGCGGCGGAAAACATCACGATCGTCACGGTCATGACCACGGCAGCAGTTTTGGCGTAGGCGGTACTGTCGATCTTGGCGGAATCGGTCATCGCACTTCCGAGCCGAATCCGTTTGGGGTTGGTGGCGGCGAGAAGCCGGTTGCCCACACCGAGGAAAAACGAACGACGAAACGGAAAGAGCACGAGCCAACCGGTTCGACATTTGACGAGATCAAACTCACCGGCATTGAAGGCAAAGGCGAGATCGCGCCGCCGGGCACGTTCAACGTGAACAATGACGACGAGAAACCTCCGGACTTGCCGAAGGGCGAAGTGTTCACGCCGAAGACCGCGACCATCGATGACGTCAAAAAAGCGCACGACGACTACCTCAAAGCTTGGTCGGACTGGGTGAAAAAACAGCCAAACTGGAACAGCCTCGTCCACGATTGGACGCAATCGCCGAGTACGGAGGAAGGAAATGAGAAAAGCGCCAAGGCGAAGAAAAAGATCGACAAACTAAACGATCAGTTTAACGCGGGCGATGGCAAACAATTAGTTGACGATTGGAAAACGAAATTCGACAACGCGCTGAAATCAGGCGCCAGCGTGGAAGACAACGGACTCGTGCCGCCGGCCAAGAACGACATCGAAAAGAAAAAGTACGCGGTGATAACAGCGCAGAACCATCTAAATAAGGCAAAATCGTTTTACGATTGGAAAAAGCAGAGTGCTGCGAATCAGGATGAGGAAGTAAAGAAAGCGCAGGACGCGCTCTCCAATTGGGGCGCTACCAGCACGAACGATCCAAAATACAAAACGGCCGTGGCTGACTTCGACAAAAAGATCAGCGACGCGGGTGCAAAGTGGGCCGCGACGGACGAGGGCAAGCAGGAGATGAAGAAAGTCCACGATGCCGAAAAGGATTTGGACAAGGCGAAGGCCGCATGGAAGCCGCTCGAGAAATACGAAGAAAAGAAAGCGGCGTCCAATCCGTAATCACTGCCACGAAATCACGTCGTCTGAAGCCTTAAAATCCGTGCCTTGTACGCGATCTTTCCCTAGCGACCACGCGATGACACCGCCTTGCAAATTCGGCGTCGCTCCGGCGTTCGACGTGTACGGGTTAGCTATCTGGTTATTGTAGTCCGCATCCATGGCGACTGCGTACTCTGTTGCCCACGGATCGTAATATCCGCCAGTAGACGTCTTGATTCCGGATCGCGGATTATTTTGATCCTTGGCGTCTGGTGGGCTGATAAAAACGATCTGACGCGCGTTCAGAGTGAATAAGCCTGTCGCGCGTAGTTCGTTGAATAAACCACCGTTTTCAGTAGTTGAGCCTCCCGGACCGTAGGTTGCGGTCGCGTCTGTTGTCGCCGATGTCGGATAACGTCCGTATTCAGTGTAGAATGCGTTCACTGCGGTCACGATTTGGGTGAGGTCGTTCTTGGCTTGGGTTCGTTTGGCTTGGTCTTGCACGCCCTTGAACGCGGGAAAGAGCAGTCCCATCAAAATCACGATGATGCTAATGACAATCAGAAGCTCGATGAGCGTGAAGCCGTTCTCATCAGTGGGAGCTAGCGATTTCATTCGGATTTGTTATACCGGCCTCATGGATTCCAACGCTGACTAGCAGACGGATCGCTCGAGAAGTTTGTGGCATTTTTGTAAACACTCCAGAGCATGTTCTCGACGTGGAGATCGGCCATACAAGCATTAATTCGCCTTCGGTTGTTATGCGTCCCGCCAAGAGCGGTGCCTTGAGAGCCGCCGGCCTTGTCCACCGTCACCGAATTCGCCGCGGTCCCGGTAAAACTGACAGTTGTTAAAGTGCCCTGCGCCGGCGCAAATAAAACAAAAACGCTCGGATTTGTGATCTTGTCGCTCAGAAGCGAAACGCCGCTCGATTGTGCATTCGCGTTGAAACCGTAACTCACCGGCGCCGTCGTATTATTCTCGGACGGAGCACGCTTGTCGAAAGGCGACTGAAAGATCTTCCAGTTCGAAAGGTACTTTGGATGAAGTGATGTCATCCAGTTCGTGGTCGGCAAAAAGTATGCGCCATCGCTGTCGTTCAGATATGTCTGCGTAGCAAGCGCTATCTGGCGCAGGTTGTTCATGTCTTGCGTAATGCGCGCTTTCTCCTGAATGCTGCTCAATGCACTTACAGCAAATGCGGCGAGAGTAGCGATGATTGCGATAACAACGAGCAACTCGACCAACGTGAATGCGGTGCAAAATCGAGAATTGGAAGTTTTCGTTGTCATGTCCATTTCGCCATCTGCTCGGGGAACGGGCAGTGGGCACAATCCGAATTGTCCTGTAAACAAAAGTCTTCGTAAATCTGTAAAAGCGCCTGCTGGTGCGCGATAGTTTTTGTGAATTCGCGCCGTCGAGGATCATTCCCGAACAGGCGTGCGGCGGCGGTTTCGAGCCGGCGGTTGGTTAAGCGCGCCGGCAACTTCGCGTATTGCGGCCAGCAATCGACATCTTCCTCGCGCCAAAACGGCAGAACGACGTTGGCCAGAATGTCCGCAATGCGCGACTGACCGACGAGCGCCATCGCTTCCGGCGAAGCGGGCGCCGTCAATGTGTAGTGGAATTTCCAAAATGGATGATCCACGCGAGCGAAAAACTTTTCGACGGCAGCCGCGTCTTGTTTGCCTAGCGACCGACGAAATGCCGGCCACTCGCGCACTAGGATCGACAATGCCGCGAGCCGACGCTGGGGGTGATTGACGGGGCGGGTGCCGCTCAGGCGCCATGCTTTGTGCGGCAAAATCAGCCGCTGTAATTCGTCGCGATGCGGCCACCAACGGTCCCATAGTTCGCGGACGTAATTTTTTGCGGACTTTTTGTAGACGGCGAGATCCGGCGACTCGAGAAAACCCGCGAGTCCGAAAAGGATCGCTTCAGCATCAGCCATTTTTCCGAGCAACGACTTTAATGAGAGCCGCTGCGCGATCAACGTGAACGGTAGTTTGTTTTCTTTGTAGCCGAGCGCGCCCGCGATTTCCTGGAACAACGCTTCATCGCGCCCGTGATTGTCGATCTTCGCGCGGATGCGCGCGGCTTTTTTCTGCATACGAAATTGCGCCGCGGCATTGAGCACGCTGCGAACCCGCTCTTCCGGCAAATTTCTCAACGGCGCCTGGCACCGTCCCGGCCGTGCGAGCGGAATATTGGCGCTGAACGCCTCCGGCAAAATCGCGGGGTCGATCTGGATCTGCGGAACGTTTCGGTTCGATCTTGTGCGCGTGAAAAATTCGCGGTCACTTTTGTCGACGAAAACGTGGAGCACAGTTTCTTCGAACGCGGGGTTAACGGAGTGACCGTGCAAATCCCAATTCCGGTCGACGAGATCGATCTCGATGCAGCCGCGTAGCGGTTCGCTTCCGTTGACGCTGATAGCGGCATCGGAAAAATCTGGGCCGGATTCGCGGTTCCAGGTGCCGAATTGGACGATATCGATCTTGTCACCGGTCGCACCGACAAAATTTTTTCCGAAATCACCGGCAAACCAGCGCGCTTGGAGCTCGAGTTCGTTCGGTGTGCGCAATGGAAGAAAAAGCGCGCGTTCGCGGACACGGGTAGAAGCAAGCAGGTCTTCGTAGCTGGGGGCGCCGTTCTTCACGGTTTGATTGTAATCGCTTCGCTCTCCGAAGCGCGATTCAAAAGTTGAACGCCGTGTCGCCCAGAAAGCGGCGGCTACAGTTGCCGATGACGATGGCGGCCTCTACAATCGCGCCATGCTCGACATTCGTCTGATTCGCGAAAAACCGGACTTCGTTCGCGAACGACTCGCGACCCGGGGTGGTGACGAAGCAGCGAGAATTGACGAGTTGTTGAAAGTCGATGCCGAACGGCGAAAGGCTGAGACCGAGCTGCAACTATTGCAATCCGAGCGCAATCGCTTGAGCAAGGAAATCGGTGCGAGAAAATCCCGCGGCGAAGCGACAAGAGAATTGGAAGGCGAGGTTCGAAAGCTTGGTGATGCCATTGTCGATCTGAATCAGCGCACGGCGGGTTCGGACGAACAGCAAATGAATCTGCTGCTCGAGATTCCGAATTTGCCGCACGAAAGCGTTCCCCTGGGTAAAGACCCGAGCGCGAATAAGGTGGTTCGAGAGGGGGGTAGGAAGCCGAAACTCGCCGGCAAAGCGCTCGATCACGTCGCGCTCGGTGAGAAATTGAAGATCCTCGACCTGGAGCGCGCGACGAAGCTGAGCGGGAGCGGATTCATTTGTTTTACGGGCGCGGGTGCGAAACTCGAGCGGGCGCTGATCAATTTTATGCTCGACCTGCACACACGCGAGCATGGCTACACCGAAATCAGCCCGCCATTTCTCGTCCGACGCGATTGCATGATCGGCACGAGCCAGCTCCCGAAGTTTGAATCAGACATGTATGGGTTGCAAAACGGCGAACTATTTCTGGCGCCGACCGCAGAAGTGCCAGTGACAAATCTTCATCGGGAGGAAATTCTGGCGATTGTCGACCTGCCAAAGAAATTCGTCGCTTACACGCCGTGCTTTCGGCGCGAGGCCGGATCAGCCGGGCGCGAAACGCGCGGGATCATTCGCGTCCATCAGTTCGACAAAGTGGAGCTTGTGAAGATTACAACCGCGGAAACATCCTACGAAGAACTCGAATCCTTAGCGGCGGACGCAGAGCGCGTTTTGCAACTGCTCGAATTGCATTATCGCGTGATCGAGCTTTGTACCGGCGATCTTGGTTTTGGTTCAGCCAAAACTTACGACCTCGAAGTTTGGTCGCCCGGACAAGACGGGTATCTCGAAGTTTCGAGCTGCTCCAATTTCGAAGATTTTCAGGCGCGCCGGATGAATCTTCGCTACAAAGGCGCGGATGGTAAAAACAAATTCTGTCACACACTCAACGGGTCGGGGTTGGCGTTGCCGAGATTGTTCGCGGCGCTGATCGAAAATTTTCAGCAACCGGATGGTTCAATTCGCATACCGGAAAAATTGCAGAGCTATTTTGGCGGGAGTGAGATCAGGTAGCGAAAAGCTGCGCGGGCCTGGTTCAGCTTTTTTCTTAACGGGACGATGAAGGCTTCGAGGTAGCATCGTAGGGATAGACGTCTGTCACCCAGCCGAAGCGCGGGTCGTTTGGATCTGCGGTATAGTTCCAGCGCCACCGTTGGACTTCCATGCTCGAGATAGGTGAGCCGAAGGTGAGATTGCGGTTACGGCGTCGGACGTAGGCAGCGAGGAACCGGTCGAAGATTTCACTTCGTCGCGTTGCGTGAAAGACCCGCGCCAAAAGATAGCGGGCGTTTGGCAGCAGCGCGGGAGATAAATCCCGAGTTGGAATAACGATGGAACTGCCGTTTTCCAGAGTCGCGATGATTTTAAAGTAAAGAAACGGGCCCTTGTGTTCCGGGGTGGAGTACATACGCCATGCGCTAAGCGGGTAATATTCTACGGACCAGACCCAGGCTACGAGAAAGGTCGCAGCCACTAACGCTGTGGCAACTACCGGCAGATACGAAAGCGGCCGCGGCCGGATGCCGTTACTAACTTGCGCATTTACGGTCTGCTCACCGGTGCGAAAGTGGGGCCGCCAGAAATTGGCGACCCAATCGACATCCAGGAAGATAAATTGCAAGATGAGCAGTTCGAGAAACAGGATGTGTTGGAACACGAGAACGCCGACATGAACACCGAGGGCGGCGATCGGCATGATGATTTGCGCGGTCCGCGAGAACAGAACTCCAACATAGCCCAGTTCGACGACCAGGCCGAAGGTTCCAATAACAGTGAAAACGAGACCCGGGGCGTGATGTTGAACCAACCAGACAGTCGCTTTCCATTTGTAGTCGAGGAAGATCGGGCTCAACGCGTCCTCGACGAGTCTTTGTTCGATGTTGTCTCCTCGAACCCAATCCAATCCTGAGTCGCGCAGCTTGCTCAATCCGGACATCAGATAGATCAGGGCCATCACGATGAAGCAGGCATAAACGCCGAAACCGGCTGATTGCCGGCCAGGCTCATACTTCTTGCGATTCAGCCAGCAATCGACCGACCACGTTGCCCCGCACGCAGTCCACGGAAGCACCAGCACCAGGTAAACCAGGACGAGACCTGAATGGTACTGATATGTGTAATCTCGGAGGATCGCCTGTAGCAAAAGAAATCCAAAGCCGCCGAGAAGAAGGGCAATCCGCGTTTGGAATCCGATTAGTCCGAGCAGGAGCAAGGCCGCTGTCGTCCATTGCAGCGCCCCTAACAAATGCGGATTGGACAGAAGCGAGGAGTAGCCAGGAATAGTATGAAGCAGATGAAAAAATTGATAGTTATTTCGCATTTCAAGCGGCATCGAGGAAAGCGCCGGCAAGTCTTCCATCACCGTAAAAATCAGCGCGGTCAGGCAGACGAGGATGCGAATCCAGGCCAGTTGTCGCGGAGTTCCATTTACTAATCGCGGCGTCGAAAAGTCGAGCGTGCGAAAGATCCCGGTGAGCGCGCCGATTAATAGCACCGCACCGAGTCCGGAGATGGCCATCTTTGAAACGCCATGCTGCAGCCAACCAGCGCCCAGCAATAAAAGGAGCGAACCACCGAGAGCGATCGCAGCGGCGGCGAGGAGCGATCGTCGGTGTCGCTCACTCGTGGTGCGATTCGGTTTGTCTAGCCGATTTGGTCGGACTTTCATGCAGCGTCTGAGGGATTCTCGACTAGGCTGTTGGTTCGTTGAAGAGATCCATCTGCGATCGGTCTTGCAGAGCCGACTGTTTTTCAATTTCTGACGGCAAGAGCAACTCGTAACCGAGTCGCTGCGCGAGACGTCGCGCTGTTTCGGGAGCAAACCCTTCGAAATGGTTGCTGACGAATGCCCAAACGTTGCGAGCTTCAGGGAGGTGACGCTCAATCTTCATCGACCAGCTTTCTAACGCCGCTTCACGTTTCCAAAGAAGCTTATCGTATCGGTGAACAAACTTACCGGCGCCATCATACTTGGTCGCGTAATCCCCGAGCAGACGCAGATAAAGAAAATCGGTCGTGCGCGGCAGAAATTCGAACGGCGCAAGATTGCGTTCATTGAGCGGACTGGTGTCGGCCCAAACCCAACAGATCCGATATTGTTCCAACAGCCGAATAACTTGGGGCCGATGCCAGCCAGCGTGACGAAATTCAATGGCAAATCGAAAACCTTTCGGGAGTTGCACGAGAAATTTTCGCAAAATCTGTCGGCCATCCTTGGGTGTAAAAGAGGGCGGCAGTTGGATCAGCACAACCTGGAGCTTCGACTCGAGCGGTTCGATCGCGCGCAGAAAGGCATTCAGTTCGGCCGTGCAATCGCGTAGCCGGCAGACGTGGGTGATTTCGCGCGGAAGTTTGCAACTAAAGCGAAAGGAAGCAGGAGTTAGTTCGACCCAGCGCCGGACCGCGTTCTCCACCGGCACGCTGTAAAAAGTCGAATCAATTTCAACCGCGGGAAAATAGCGCGCGTAAAATTCGAGCCATTCGGATTCGGGCAACTCTGAAGGATAAAAACTTCCACGCCATTCCGGGAAGCTCCAGGCGCAAGCGCCGATTCGAATTTTTTGCTGGTCGGTGAGGTTCAAATCGAGCGCAAATCTAAGCTAAATCACAACGCTCGGGAAGATGTCGATTCTTGTCCGCCAAGGGCCGGACCCGTTCGGCGGAGAGCAGTTTGAGGGTTGCAAACAACGGCTGGTTTTCGTGTGCGGCGCAACTTGACGGAGTGGATAAGTCAATTACCCTGCCAGTCCCGATGAAATTCCGAGTTCTCCCGGTGTGTTTGTTGCTCCCGCTGGGCTTGTTTTTAATTCAATCGACCGATGCCGCGGTTGTTTTTCGCCCCGGCGAAAAAGCAAAATATGTGGCGCCGGGTGAAGAAGAATTGAACGGGAATGCGGCGGAGCTTTTTGAAATCGGCCAAAAGGCGGAAAGAGAAGGCAACCCGAAGCGAGCCATTCGCGCGTATCGTCAACTTGTCCGAAAGTATCCGCGTGATACGCTGGCAGCGGGGGCGGCATTTCGAGGCGCGGTGCTGCTCGAGCAGGTGCGTCTACATCTGGAAGCTGCGAATACGTATCGATTGGTGGTGATAAATTATCCTACCAGTCCGCATTTTAACGAAGCGATCGAAGGACAATTCCGGATCGGCGAAATGTATCTGGCCGGGAAGAAACTGAAATTGCTCGGGATTCCTTTCGCGACTTCAATGGATCGCGCGGTCGGAATTTTTGCGGCCGTAATTCGGACTGCGCCCTACGGAAAGTACACCGCGCGTGCGCAATTCGACATTGGCCTGGCGCGTGAGAAACAGGGAGCCAATGACGCCGCTCTCCAGGCCTACGCGGCAGTGGTAGATAAATTTCCGAATGATCCGGTAGCGGCGGACGCGCAATATCAAATGGGTTACATTTGGTTCACGGCCTCGCGGGGTGGCACCAAGGATCTGGCGGCGACGAACAACGCGCGAACTGCGTTCCAGGATTTTTTGTTTCGTTACCCGAACAGCGAAAAAGCCGCGCAAGCACGCGCCAATCTTCAGCAATTGGAACACAAAGCGACCACCAGCTCGTTCGACGTCGCGCGCTATTACGACAAACAGAAAGCATATCGGGCCGCAGTCATTTATTATAATGAAGTGATCCGACAGCAGCCCGGATCAACCGAAAGCGAAAAAGCGAAGAAACGAATCGATCAATTGCGGGCAAAACTCGGCGACAAGGTGCTTCAGCCGTTACAAGAAAAGGAAGCGGAAAAAAAGAAAAGCACCGATCAGCAGAAAACGAAGAGCGCCCCGGAAAGCACGCCTGCTCCAAATTCCGGGTCCATCTTGCCGCCGGATTTGGACAGCTCACTTCCACCACCACCTTCGACGTGGAGTGACACGACTGCGCCTCCCGCGTCTTCGACCGAGCCGGGAAGCAGCGCAACGCCAGCCTCGCCCGACGATTCCGGTTCGTCTGAAGCAACGGCCGCGCCGACGCCGTGAAAAATTCAATCACGGCGGCGCTAGCCTGTCTCGGTTTGACTGGTTGTCTCGGCTATCACATCGGACCGGCCAAGCCTTATTACCTTCGCGACATTCACACCATCGCGATCCCGACGTTCACCAACAAAACGCTTATTCCACGCGTGGAAGTGCTTGTCACTGATACAGTGATCAAACAATTTCAGCAGGACGGCACTTATCGAATTGCAAGTAGCGAGTCGGCGGACGCCACGCTCAAGGGTGAAATCATTCGCATTAGTAGATCGCCGGCGCGCTCGGTTCGCGGAAATGTGTTAGCCACGAGCGAATTTAATCTGGCCATGCGGTTGAAGTACAGGCTGGTGGGCCCCGATGGGAAAACGCTCGGGCCCTCCGGCGAAGTCATCGGCACGACCAGCTTTTTTGTCGGCACCGATGTCACAACGGACGAACGGCAGGCGTTGCCATTGGCCACGGAAGAGTTGGCCAACCAGCTGGTCACACAGCTGAGCGAAGGCTGGTGATGCAGCATGAAAGGCGAAGAGAAGCTTTGGAGCATTCTCAACGATAAACTCGATACGCTCCGCGCGAGCGGTCGTTTGCCCGAAGCTATTCGCGTCGCCGAAACTTTACTCGAGCTTGCTAAGCGCACGTTTGGTGATGACGACAACGCGCTGGCGCTGAGTTACGAAAAACTCGGGCAGCTTCTCGATCAAAGTGGCGACCACGTGAAAGCGAAACCTTATTTGCTAAAGGCGCACGGCGTTCTCGAGAAAGCCAAACCACCCGATCAACGCTTGCTTTACCGATCGGCGCGTCGACTGGCTTTCTTGTGCGATAACCTCGGACAACAAGAAGAAGCGATCCGTTATTATGAGAAGGCGATCGCTGCCGGCACGCACCTCGATGATCTGCCTTACGCGGATTTGGGAACGATGCTTAACAACGTCGCACTGATTTTCCGAAGATCAGGCCGACAGAAGGCGGCCGAGCCGTATTACTTGCACGCGCTTCAGATTTACGAAAAGCAACTCGGACCCCAGCACGCCGACGTCGCCTCGGTTTTGAACAACCTCGCGGTTTTTTACACCAATGAGAAGCGTTACGCCGAGGCCGAGAAGACCCACCTTCGCGCGCTTGGCATTCGGGAAAAAGTGTTTCCATCGACACATCCCGACATTGCCCAATCGAAATGCAATCTGGCGGTCGTCTATCATTCCCGCGGCGATTATCCAAAAGCAGCCGAGCTTTACCGCGCATCGCTCAAGAGTTGGGAAGAAGCGACCGATCAGCCGCCAGAGGATTACGAAATCGTGGCTGCAAATTATGCCGACTTGCTCCGTTCGTTGGGCAAAGCCCGCAAGGCGCAACAGCTGGAAGCCCGGGCGCGCAAACGACGGCGCGGATAAATTCAGGGCGAGACCATGCCTTGTCATTTCGGCTTGCGCGCGCGAAATGGCCGCGCAATTTAACGGGCCGAATTTTTTGAGCTCACGTGGCGGAATTGGCAGACGCGTACGGCTCAGGACCGTATGGGGCAACCCGTGGAGGTTCGAGTCCTCTCGTGAGCAATTTTCCTTATCATTTTACTTGAATCAGCGAACAGCAGCGAGTCGGACACCGTTAATGCGCCCCCAATTAACATGAATTGGCGAAATCTCCGAGACCGACTGCTGATCGGCCACATCATTGTTTGGAGTTCGCTCCTCTGCCTTTTCCTTTTCCAGAGCGCCCCAATCTCTACCCGTGCAGTTTTGGAAAATAGAATTGGTCCGATCGAAGCGAACCATTCGACCGATCTTTATCTCCAGGCTCTGACTGGATTACAAAATGGTTCGCAATCCGTGGATGAGTCGTTACAGAGTCTGCCGAAAGGAAAGCGACTCCTTATTTTCGTACGCTCTGACAATTCGCCAAGCGAATTTCTGGGCATGCTGATCGCTTATCTGTCTTGGCCGAGACAGGTGCAGATAGTGAAGCTTCGAGGCACAACTGCCGACGAAGAAGTCGAGGCGATCGCTCCTGCTTCGGTTGCCGGCATCGTTTTTTGCTCGGTCAGTCCGCCGACGTGGTTGGGGAAAGGGATTCGCCTTGGTTCCAGCATTCTTTTGGTGCCAGTTCCGGCGTCGGAGGCTAGGCCGTGATCTTACTTCAGTTGGCAGCCGCTTATCTGACCCTATTCACTGCAGGCATGGGTGTTACGCTGTTACTTCTCCGTAGTCTATCTCGGTTAAACCTGTTGGAGTGCGGTTGTCTTGCCTGGCTTTTCGGAGTTGGCGTTGTCTCTTTGCTCTTATGGATCGGTGGGACGCTTGTTTCCGGTGTTATCTTGCAAGCCATTGTTACAGTTGCTTGCTTAGCTCTCGGAGTGACTGGCTGGCGTGCCAAGCAACGTGCAGGAGTTATATTCGAGCTGCCCAGGCCAAGCGGTATTACGCAATGGCTCCTTACGATCTTTGTCTTACTAGAGATTGCAACCATCTTCTTTGTTTCTGCTAAACATACCCTCGGATGGGATGGACTGCTAAACTGGGAGATCAAGGCGCGTTATGCGTTTGTGAACGGCGGAGTTCTTCCAGTCGAATATTATTCCAGCGCGGGCCGCTCTTTTAGTCATCCTGAGTATCCGCTTGGAATTCCTTTGACCGAGCTTTGGTTGTATATGTGGATCGGGGAAGCTCATCAATTTTGGATCAAAACGATCTTTCCATTCTTCTATGCCGCCGGAGCTTGTCTCTTAGCGCTCATCGCTACTCGCATTTCTGGCCGTTGCTGGGTTGGCTTATTAATTGCCGCGCTGTTTCCGTTCATTCCCTATTTCACGTCCGGACCCGGCGGTGTAATCGTGGGCTATGTCGATTTTCCCGTGAGTATCGTTTACCTAACAGGACTGGGTTATCTTCTGTACTCGTTAAGTACAAGAATCGAGTATCCATTTTATATTTATGCGTCTTGCCTCGCTTTGCTGCCATGGCTGAAACAGGAAGGTGCAATCTTATGGTGTGTGCTCGTCGCGCTCGGTCTGGTCGTTAGCTGGCAACAGAAGAAGGTGCGTCTCTTCGCAGTCAGCATATTGCCGGGTTTATTTGTCATCATCAGCTGGCGGCTTTACCTAAAATTGATGGACGCTGTCCCGCCCACCGACTTCTCGCCGCTAAGTGTTCACGCTCTCTTGAACAGTGCGCATAGGGTCGGTCCTATTTGTCGCACACTGTTCGCCGAGATCGAGAGTACAAACCATTGGGGTAGTTTTTGGCTACTTACCGGATTAGCCCTTCTCTATCTCTTGGTTTTGTTCCGCGATATCCGTAGTGTGGTCCTGGCTGGTGCTATTCTCGTCCCGGTTATGGTTTACTCTTCAACGTACTTATTTAGTGCGTGGCCGAGTTATACAGCGCATGTAACTGCTTCAATGCCGCGGTTGCTATTACACATAGTTCCGACCGCATGGCTTGCGATCGGCTTGGCTCTATCGTTCAGACGGGTCGAGCCAGAAAAGCAACACACTTAGGTTCCGCTCTGGATTCTATACAAAGTAATCAACTAAGTGAATCGCGCGACCCGGATAACGTTCGCGCGATGTTTGGCAGCATTGCTCGCCGATATGACCTTGCCAACCGTCTGCTTAGCTGCGGATGCGATGTTATTTGGCGGAAACGCGCGGCTAGAATTGTGGCCACCTGGGATCCGAACACGATTGTCGATCTTGCAGCCGGAACAGGAGACCTGACGCTTGCGTTGGAGAAGGCATTGCCGAATTCGGAAGTTGTTGCCGCAGATTTCTCCGACCAAATGCTGGCGGTAGCGAGAGCCAAAGGAGTTCGTCGAGTTGTTAGCGCAGATGCGCTCGCGCTTCCGTTTTCCGATCGTTCATTCGATTGTCTGACAATCGCTTTTGGCCTTCGCAACATCAAAGATTGGAGCGCGGGATTGCGAGAAATGGCACGGGTTCTAACTGGGAGTGGCAATTTGCTCGTCATGGAATTCTCGTTGCCGCAAATGTCAATCTTACGATCGCTTTATCGCCTTTACCTTCATCGGTTGCTTCCGATTTTCGGATCCTTCCTTACCCGAAAAAAAACCGCTTACGATTATTTGGGAGATTCGATCGAACAATTTCCCGGCGGCGAAGAATTGTTGAGACTAATCGAGGGAAACGGATTTCGGGATGCCGTGGCTGAGTCGCTGACGGGTGGAATCGTGACGATCTATACCGCGAAGAAAAACGGCTAAGGCGTCGCAGTTGCTGGCGCGGATGGAGGAGGCGAAGGCGATTCGTGAGCAACGAGCGGCAGTTTGAGCGCGTTTAAATCTGGCGCGTTAACGGCAAAGGTTCCTTCGCGCTCGTCCACTTTTGCGAACGACATCCCATTGGGCGCGACGCCGCCAATAGTCAGTTTGTGTGTCCCTTTGTCGTCTGGGGAAGTAGTGAACGTCACGACAAGTTGCGGCTTGTCGAAACCTTGTGCCGGGGTTGTCGATCCGACCCAGCGCACCGCGTGCAATGTTGACAAGGTATTGAGAAGCGACTGCAGGTTCGTTTGATTGATTGCGCCGCTTCCCTTCGCCCAACTCCATTGATTGTTCGAGCCGCGTACCAGTACGCATTCTTTGTCTGTTGTCACGCTGACGCGGTGAATCTGCTCCGGCTTGAAATTGAAGATCGACAGTTCCTGCCATTGCAGCGGGTCGGTGAAGATTTGATCGAGTACGGCGCGACGCACAGCGACGACGAACGGCTCATCTCCGACTCGTGCGTAGACGCCGTCGCCTTCGACTTTTCCAAACGCAATCGACGCAAACGGCTGCTCGCCGGCTTTGGTTTCAGCGGTGTTTTCCGAAGCGAACGAACTGAAGGTGGCAATTAGTTGCGGCTTATCGAGGCCATACTTTGGTAAGTTCGAAGCGACATCTTCGACAAATTTTGTGACCTGCTCGTTTTGCAAAGTGTCGGTCAGTCGCCGAACCTCGCTCGAATTTGCAGGCGCGTTATTGCGGCTGGCGATTGTCCAGTTTTCATCTTTCCGCGCCAGAACCGTTTTGCCCTTACCCGGCGCGTCGATGGTTAGCCGGTCGAGAATTTTTGTGTCGATTCGAACGAGGTGGCGGTCACGAAGATCATTAGGTTTGTTGTTGAGCGTCTCGTCGATTTTTTTTGGCAACGTGTAAACGAAGCCGCGCGGAGAGAAGCGCACGTAAACCTGGTCTTTCTCTTTTTCGGGAATGCTGCCGACCTGAAGCGTCTGGCCCTGCTTGTCGTCCTGCGCAAAAAGTGTGAGCGAGCCGCGCGGTTCGGCCAATCCGTAAGGATGCAGATCGCCGCGGTCGTCCGCCACAAATTGTTGAATGCGCGCCGTCGTCACTTGCGCGATCAAGTCGTTGACCTTCTGATCGTCGGCGCGCGTGTGCAACGGTTTCGCGATTTCCCAATGGTCGCCCTTTTTCTGCAGCTCCATTTCGCCCGCCGACGTTTTGAGCACGAGGCGGACAACCTGCGCCATGATCAAATCAGTCAGTCTTCGATCGCGGAAATCTTCCGGCTTCTTTTCGACCGCTTTCTTAACCGATTGACTGGCGAGAAACGTCTCTTTTGAATTCTCGAACCGGACATACATCTTGCCTTCCAGCGCAGCGTCCTTGCCGAAGAAGACTTCGGGTGGCGCACCAGGTCCGAGCAGCTTCAAACGCAGCTTGGGGTTTGCGAGGCCGTAGTCAGCAAGCTTGCTTTTGTCCGCTTCCATTTCCTTGGCCGAAATAGCCGCGTCCTTTTGCCAGCTCTCGAGATCGAGCAACAAATTGTTCACTAAGGAAGCGTCCGCCTGGTCTCTGATCGGAGTTTCCAGGCGCCATTTATCATCGCGACGGCGGATGTCGATCATATCGTCGCCGTTGTGAATAACGACGCCGTCAATTTTCTCGCGGCTGAAATTGAGAACATTTTGTGATTGGCGAGCCGCTTCTTCAGTGCCGGGCCGGTTGCTTTCGATGAAAAACAGGTAGGCGAAAACGCCGGCCGCAATGACGAAAAGGATCAATGTCGTTTTCCACTTCATGACGATTTTGCGATTATTAGGCGCGCCGTTTCCACCAGACGGCGGTGCCGAGAACGACAAAAACAAGCGGCATCAAGACCAGGATCATCCAGCGTAAACTGCGCAAAGCATCTTCGTTGAGGCTGAAAGTGAGTGTTTTCGGAACTTTCGCCGCGATCCCGATGAGCTGCTCTCGGCTCAACAACCAGTTTGCGCTCGCTGAAATAAAGTCGAGAGCTTGTTGGTCTTGCGTCAGCGCGTTGTCCTGAATAAAAGTCGCGTTACTCACCACCACCATCCGTGACGAATTCATTTGGACGCGCTCGTCTGCGCTGCCGCCTTTCTCGATCGACACCCCGATCGTCAGAGGCGCCGTGCCCGCTTTTTTTGCGTTCGCTTGCAGTTTCGCCTGGTCGTTGGTGTTGTAATCGGTTTCAGCGAAATAACCTTTCTCGGCTTCAATCACCGGCTGGAGCCGGATATTCGCCGCGCGAACGCGTTCTGGCTGGAGTGTGATTGACGATGTTCCGCCGAAAAACAATGCGCGGACATTAGCGAGGCGTTTCGTCACCGGGCTGTCACCGAGAAAGCGAGCCTGCACATCGCGGATCAGCGCCAGCTCCTCAATTCCAGTGCGCACAAAAGCCATCAATCGGTCGTCGTTTACTTTCACCCCGAGTTCGTTGAGGAACGCGTTCAGCTTCGGTGTTTTCGCCGAAGGATCGATCAAGAACAGGATCCGTCCCTGTTTGTCCCAGAAATCGTGCAGCAATTTGACTTCACGATCAGAGAGATCGTACTGCGGGCCGACAATCATAACTGTTTTTATCTCGGCGGGGATTTGCGGCTCATTGAAAAGATTCAATTCCTGAAATTTGATGTTTTCATTCTCGATAAATGTCTTCAGCACCGAAATCGGACTGCCGGCCTGTTGCTGTTGATTAATCATCGCCAGCGGTGACGCTTCGGTGATCGATGGCTCTTTGTGACCCGTGACATAGCCGATTGTGTTCTTTTTGCCTTCGACTAAATCGATCATCGCGCTGGTGATCGCCTGTTCGCCTTTAAACGCGGTCACCCGCGGTCCTTCGCCAAGCGCCACGCCGCTCTGATCGATCTCCGCCATCTCCGAAGCCTTCACCGTTTTGTTGCGGCCTTCGTAATCGATCACGAGCAAGCTTTCGTCGCTGACCACTTTATATTTGTCGAACATCTCCTTGGCGCGGGAGAGGTTTCGCTGCGGATCGATGTTCTCGATGTCGATCTTACCCTTGGCTGCGTATTGATATTCGGTGAGCAAACTCGAAACGTCGCCGCTGATCGGAGTGTTCGGCGAAAAGAAAACCGTGATTCGGACTTTTCCCTTGATGGTGTTCAAGAAACGCTTCGTCTTGTCCGAGAGCGCGTATTTCTGCTCGCGCGAGACATCCCAGCGTTTGTAATGGCGGAAGCCGATCCAGTTTACGGCGCTCACCAAAAAGAAAATGAGAATGAGCTGGACCACAAGATTCAGGCCGATTTGAAGTCGCTGAATTCTTTTTGGCTTCGTTGTAACTTCAGTCATTCGTCACAACCTCCATTTGCGCGATTGGAACGCTTGATAAGTCAGCGCCAGGATTAGGGCGGTCATGCTCAAGTAGAGAACCATCGGTCGCGTGTCGATGATGCCACGCGAATATGTGCCCATGTGCTCGATCGCGGAAAAATACCCGAGCGCGTCGCGCATGCCCGAGCTGACATCGAGCAAAATGAATTGAATCAGTCCAAGAAAGAACAACAGTGTGATCGCGGAGAAAGAAATGATCGCGGCCACGATCTGGTTCTTCGTCACGACCGAGGCGAGGCAGCCGACGGAAAGATAAAACATTCCCAGCAGCAAGAGCATCAAGTAAGAGCCCCAATAAGCGCCGCTGGAATTCGCCGCGGGCTGCTGCGTGATCTTTTGGAAGATCCAAAAATAGAGCAGCGTTGGGATCCAGAGTAAGATGTAAAACACGAGCGCGCCGAAAAACTTTGCCAGCACAACTTGCAAATCACGCACCGGCGCGGTCATCAGCGGCTCAATTGTGCCGAGCTTAAATTCCTCGGCAAATAGACGCATCGTGATCAACGGAAAAATCAAAACGAATGCGAACCAAAAGAACACCGAATTGAAAAACGCTTCCTGCACCGAATAAGACGCCGGCCGCTGATTCATGAATGAAACCTGGAAATAAAAATCGACCCCGCTGACCAGCAGGAAAAACACGAGGACAACGTACGCGATGGGCGAATGAAAATAGCTGCGGACTTCGCGGACAAGCAGCGTGTAGAATTTTCTCATCGCTTAGATCGGCATCTCCGCTTGATCTGAGTGCGTGATTTCGACGAACACGTCTTCGAGCGTCGCCCGGCGTTGTGAGAGCTCGCGCAGTGTCCACTTCCGATCGGCTGCGAGCCGGAAAATTTCTTCGCGCACGTCGAGACCGGATTCCACTCGCAGCGAAAATATTTGCCAGCCCTCGTCGTGATCGGTTATCACTTCGCGCACGCCGGAGATTTTCTTCAACTCTTCCGCGCCATCATCCTTGCCGGTTTTTGCCTCGACCACTACGCCGCCGGCCTGGCGAATCTGACCGAGAAGATTCTCCGGCGTATCGCACGCTTCGATTCGGCCCTTATGAATAATAATGACCCGGCTGCAGGTCATCTCCACTTCCGGCAAAATGTGAGTCGAAAGCAAAATGGTGTGCTGTTTGCCGAGATTTTTGATGAGTTCGCGCACCTGCCGGATTTGGTTTGGATCGAGACCAATGGTCGGCTCGTCGAGAATAAGGAGGTCCGGGTCGCTCACAAGAGCGTCGGCCAGACCGACCCGCTGCCGATAACCTTTGGAAAGTGTCCCGATTAATTTTCGTTCCACCTCGCGCAAGCCGCAGAGTTCCTTCACGTCGCCGACGCGCTCCGCGATGCGGCGGTGGGGGACGCCTTTCAGCGCGGCGCGATAATCGAGATACTCCGTGACCCGCATATCATTATAGAGCGGAACGTTTTCCGGCATGTAACCGAGCCTCGACCGCGCCTGGAGTGATCTCTCGAACACATCAAAGCCGGCGATCGACGCGCGACCGGAAGTGGCCGGCATGAATCCCGCCAGGATGCGCATCGTCGTGGTCTTGCCGGCACCGTTCGGTCCGAGAAACCCCATGATCTCGCCCTGGCCGACCTCGAAGTTCAAGTCCCGGATCGCGGTCTGCCCGGCGTAGCGTTTGGTTAAATTTTCAACTTTGATCATTCCCAAATTATTTGATGAGACAACCGAGGCGCTAATGCGTTGCCAAAATTTTTTCGGCTGTCAACGGGCAGCCAGGGTAACGGTTTCGACACGCTGTCCGGCGCCTCCCGCACGGACGACCCCGACTGCAAAGTCCACGCTTGTGCCGCTATTGGCGCGGCCGAGCAGGTTCTCGACGTCTTTGATCGAGCCTACATCGTGCTTGCCGACGCGGTAAATCATCAGGCCGCGCTCGATCCCGGCTTGGTCCGCCGGACTATTTGGTTCGACTGCACTGATCAGCACTCCGCGTCCAGGCTCGTAACCGAGCGCGTCGGTCAGCTCCTCATTCAAATCCTGTAACTGCATTCCAAACATGCGCTCCGCGTTCGAGGTCGATGTTTCTTCCGCCGCCGGTTGATTTTTTCCGCCCGGATGCTTTTCAGCGAACGTTTTGAAATTTTTCACACTGTCGCGCACGACATCGGCCGGAATGGCAAACCCGAGTCCTTGCGTCGGCACACCTTGCGGGGTGAACGCCATTTTAGCGGAGCTGATTCCGACCAACCGTCCCGAGATATCGATCACCGGCCCGCCGCTGTTTCCAGGATTAATCGCCGCGTCCGTTTGCACCAGGTTTTTGTAATCCACATTGTCGATGCTGATGTCCCGTTTCGTTGCGCTCAACACCCCGCGGCTGATCGAGCTGCCGTAACCGACCGCGTTGCCGACCACGAGGACGGTTTCGCCTAACAGGTTGGGCGAAATGTTGTCGAGGTTGATGAACGGAAACGAATCTTTCGAATCGATCTTGATGAAGGCGAGGTCTTTCTTGTCGTCGCCGGTGATATAATGCGCGCTGTAAGTTTTGCTGTTGTTCGTCGTTACCTGGATTTTCAGGTCGGCCGCGCGCTGGACCACATGCTGATTAGTCACGATGTAGCCGGCTGGCTCGACAATGAACCCGGATCCGAGACTTTGCAGTGTTTGCCGAATCTCGCGCGTCCGTCCGCGGTAATAACCAAAAAATTGCGCGTAAAAATCTTCGATCGGATCACGCACCGTACGGCGAACCACACGCTCGGTGTTGATGTTGACCACGGCTGGCAAAACTTTCGCGATAGCCAGGACAGCCGGCTCCGCCGCCGGATCGGCTTGGGCGAAGCTCGATGTCGATCTTGCCAACACGAAGACGCACGTTCCGACCCCTAACCAAATTTTCGCGGTTCCCATTTGTGCGGTGCAAGTAACGGAGCTGCCTCAGCACTGTCAACTTGGTAGCGGAAGTGTAGCCACGTCGCTGTGCGACGTTGCTAGTACGCGCCACAGGCACGTGGCTGCAGCACTTGCCGCTGTCCATAACGGTTGCAGATTAAATGTGCCATGCCCACTTCAATCGCCGCTAGAGCTAATCTGGAGCTGATCGACCAGAATTATCAGCGTTGGCAGGAGGATCCTGCATCAGTCGATCCAAGCTGGTCGGCTTTTTTTGAGGGATTCGAGTTAGGGAATTTGCCGCAGCGAAATGGCGCCGCCGCGACCGCGGCACCGCGCGCTGGTGTTCGCGAAAGTTCGTTTCAGACACGGATCGACGGCCTCGTCTACGCCTATCGCACGCTCGGTCACACCATCGCGCGTGTGAACCCGTTGGCGGAGAAGCGCCCGGAAAATCCGTCCCTGACCCTGCGCGAGCTCGGTTTCAGCGAAAAGGATCTCGATCTTCGCGTTTCCTCAAAATTCTTCGCCGACAATGAAGAGATGACGTTGCGCGAAATGATCGCGCGTCTCCAAAAAATTTACGCGGATTCGATCGGCGCGGAGTTCATGCACATTCAAAACACACGGATGCGGAACTGGGTGCTGCACCGGCTCGAATCGCGCCCGGACAAACATTCCACGCCGCGCCAGGTGAAAATCGCTTTGCTCCGCGCGTTGATGGAAGCCGAGTCGTTCGAAGTTTTCCTGCACTCGCGTTACGTCGGCCAAAAACGCTTCTCGATCCAAGGCGCCGAATCGTTGATGGTGATTCTCGACACGATCCTTCACAAATGTCCGCCCGCTGGTGTTGAGGAAATTTGCATGGGCATGTCGCACCGTGGGCGGCTGAACGTGCTCGCGAATTTTCTGAAGAAATCGCTCCGCGTTATTTTCACCGAGTTCAGCGAGAATTACATTCCTGAGCTCGTCGCCGGCGATGGCGACGTGAAATATCATCTCGGCTATCGGACCGTGCGAAAACTCGCATCCGGCGCGGAGGTGGAAATTCGTCTTTCGGCAAATCCGAGCCATCTCGAAGCGGTCGACCCAGTTGTCGAAGGAACGGCTCGCGCGCGTCAACGGATTCGAGGTGACACCGAGCATCGGCGCAAAGTTTTGCCGTTATTGCTTCACGGCGACGCGGCCTTCGCGGGGCAGGGGATTGTGGCCGAAAGCCTGAACATGTCGCAACTGCACGGTTACGGAACCGGCGGCACGGTGCACGTGGTAGTGAATAATCAGATCGGTTTCACCACGCTGCCGGAAGACGCGCGCTCATCGATGTACGCCACCGACATCGCCAAAATGATTGAGGTGCCGATTTTCCATCTGAACAGCGACGACCCGCTCGCGTGCATGCAGGTCAGCAAACTCGCGCTCGATTTCCGGCAGGAATTCGGACGCGATATCGTGATCGACATGTATTGTTACCGCCGCTACGGACACAACGAAGGCGACGAGCCTGCCTTCACCCAGCCCGATCTTTACGCCAAGATTGACAAGCACCCGTCGGTCGCGCAGTTGTACAAACGCGAGTTGCTCAAGTCTGGCGCGTTGACCGAGGACGATGCCGCTTCGCTCGAGACCGAAATGGATCTGCGGCTTGAGATGGCGCTTGATAACGTCAAAGCGATCGAAAAAGAGAAGATCGATAAGCAGGCGAAGTTCAAGGAATCAACCGCGGTATTTCAACCGGAGTACAAGAGTTCGCCGGTTGCGACGGCCATTAATGAGAAAACACTCAAGGCGATTGTCGATGCACTCACGCGCGTGCCAGACGATTTCAACATTCAGCCGAAGATCAAACGGATCATCATCGAGCATCGGCGCAAGGTCTTTGAAAACGGCGGGCCATTCGAATGGCATTACGCCGAACTGCTCGCGTTTGGCTCGCTCCTTTTGGAGGGAACGCCGGTTCGATTGTCCGGCCAGGACAGCGCGCGTGGGACTTTCAGCTCCCGTCACGCGATTCTTTACGACGCGAAAAGCGGAGCGCCGTACGTCCCACTGATGCATTTGGGCGAAAAGCAGGCGCGCATTTGCATTTACAACAGCTTGCTCTCCGAAGCCGCTGTCCTCGGCTTCGATTACGGTTACTCGCTTGATTATCCGAGCATGCTTTGCTTGTGGGAAGCGCAGTTCGGCGATTTTGCCAATGGCGCGCAGAGCATCATCGATCAATTCATTGTTTCCGCTGAATCGAAATGGCAGCGGCCGAGTGGGATTGTGTTGCTTCTACCTCACGGTTACGAAGGACAAGGTCCGGAACATTCGAGCGGTCGTCTCGAACGGTTTCTCCAACTTTGCGCTGAGGACAACATTCAAGTCTGCAATCTCACCACGTCGGCGCAGTACTTTCACATTTTGCGTCGGCAGATGAAACGCGACTTCATCAAACCGCTCGTAATCATGACGCCGAAAAGTTTGCTCCGTGCTGAGTTCGCGTCTTCCTCGGCGAAGGAATTCACCAGCGGAAAGTTCGAAGAAATTCTCGGCTCACCCGAAGTTGGGCCGGCCGACAAAATGAAACGCGTGATCCTTTGCTCGGGCAAAGTTTATTACGATCTAATCAATTACCGAGCGGAGAAGAAGATCGACAACGCAGCCATCATTCGCTTCGAGCAGCTTTATCCAGTTCACGAAACGAAGCTAAAATCGATGATGAAAGGGTTTCCGAAAACCACGCAGCTCGTCTGGTGTCAGGAAGAACCGCAAAACATGGGAGCATGGACCTTCATCGAGCCGCGCTTGCGCAAACTTTTTGGACGCGAAATCGCTTATGCCGGGCGCGACGCCAGTGCCAGTCCTGCCGTCGGTTCGCTCGCCTTGCACAAGCGCGAACAAGCCGCGCTCGTGGCTGACGCGTTCAAAGTCTGAGTTGTAGCAATATCGTTTTTTTGCGCTTAGTTAGGCGCAAGTGAGCGTCGAGGTAAAAATTCCCGCGGTTGGCGAATCGATCACGAGCGGAATAGTTTCGGTCTGGCACAAAAAATCCGGCGATTTCGTCAATGCCGGTGACGCGCTCTTCACCCTCGAGACGGACAAAGTTTCCACCGAGATTGCGGCCGAAACATCCGGCGTGCTTGACGCGATCGTTCCCGAAGGTCAGGAAGTAAAAATCGGCGAAGTGGTCGCGACCATCGACGACTCGAAGAAGCCGATTGAAACGGCGCCCGAAAAAACGTCTGTAGGAGACGCTGTTAGCGTCTCTGGGAAGCCAACGGCTTCCCCTACAAAAGAAAAACCGGCCGACGCGAAGACTCTATCACCTGCTGTTCGTCGCATTGTTGACGAAGAACATCTCCAGCCGGAAAAAATTTCAGGAACCGGTAAAAGCGGTCGCTTAACTAAAGCGGATGCGCTCGCGGCTGCGCAGAACCGCGGCGCCGCCGAGGAAAAGGTCGAGCCGCCTTCGCGGGGCTACGGCGGGCCAAGCATCGCAGAAGATCGATCCGCCGAAGGAGGGAATCGCCGTGGCGAACAATCGGCCGATGGGCGATTCGTTCGGAAAAAAATGTCGCCGCTGCGGCGCAAGATCGCGGCGCAATTGGTAATGGCGCAGCACACCGCGGCGATTCTGACGACATTCAACGAGTGCGATATGAGCGCGGTTCAGGAATTGCGCACGAAATCTCAGGATGCGTTCACGAAGAAAAACGGGGTGAAGCTTGGGTTCATGTCGTTCTTCATCAAAGCATCCGTCGAAGCGCTCAGGGCTGTGCCGGTGGTGAATGGCCGGATTGAAGATGAAGATTTCATCCAGAACAATTTCTACGACATTGGCGTGGCGGTTGGAACGGAGCGCGGACTGGTGGTGCCGATTGTGCGCGACGCCGACAAAAAATCTTTCGCCGATCTCGAGCGCGATATTGCCGATTACGCAACCAAGGCGCGCGAAGGCAAATTGAAGATCGAAGATTTGACCGGCGGCACGTTTACGATTTCAAACGGCGGCGTTTACGGGTCGTTGTTGAGCACACCGATCTTGAATCCGCCGCAAAGCGGAATTCTCGGGATGCACAAAATCATGCCGCGACCGGTGGCGGTTGACGGCAAGGTGGAGGCGCGGCCGATGATGTATCTCGCGCTCAGTTACGATCACCGCGCGATTGATGGCAGGGAAGCGGTGACGTTCCTGATTAAAGTGAAAGAATGCATCGAGGATCCAAAGAAACTGCCGCTGGATTTCTAAATGGATAAATTTGATGTCCTAATCATCGGTTCGGGGCCGGGCGGCTATGTCGCGGCGATCCGCGCTGGGCAACTTGGCTTAAAGACGGCCATTGTCGAAAAAGACAAGGAACTCGGCGGCACTTGTTTGAACGTCGGTTGTATCCCGAGCAAAGCGCTCCTGACCTCAACCGATCATTTCATGTTCGCGAAAAAGGAAGCGGAGAAGCACGGCATCGTGATCGAGAACGCACATGTCGATCTTAACAAGATGCAACAGCGCAAGGACAAGGTCGTGAAGACGATGAACAGCGGTGTTCGCTCGCTGATGAAGACGAACAAGGTGACGACGTTCGAAGGACTCGGCACGATAACGGCGCCGGGAAAAGTTTCGGTCAAATTGGCGGATGGAAAGACTCAGGAGATCGAAACCAAAAACGTCATCATCGCTACCGGCAGCGCGGCGGTTGAGCTGCCGTTCGCAAAGTTCGATGGCAAGACAATCGTCAGCAGCACGGAAGCGCTTACTTTCACCGAACCACCGAGGAAGTTTCTCGTGATTGGCGCGGGCGCCGTCGGGCTCGAGCTTGGCTCAGTCTGGAACCGGCTCGGGTCCGAAGTAACCATCTTGGAATTTTTGCCGCGCATTGCGATTGGATTCGACCTCGAGCTCTCGAATTTGTTGCAGCGCTCGCTCACGGCGCAGGGGATTACGTTTCATCTCGAAACCAAAGTCGGCGCGGTCAAGATCGACAATGGCCGTGCCACCGCGACTGCAACAAAAGGAAACGAAGAATTAAAGTTCGAGGCCGACAAAGTTCTCGTTTCGGTCGGACGCAAAGCATTTAGCGAAGGTCTCGGCGCGGAAAAAGCCGGCGTCGAATTCGACGAAACCAAGCGGATCAAGGTCGATGAACATTTTAAAACCAACATCGATGGCATCTACGCCATCGGCGATGTGATCGCGGGTCCGATGCTAGCTCACAAAGCGTCGGAGGAAGGAATTGCGTGCGTGGAAAGAATCGCCGGCAAGGATGGCCATATAAATTATGACGCAATCGCCGGAATCATTTACACGAATCCGGAACTGGCCGGCGTTGGACTGACTGAGGATCAGGCGAAGGAAAAGAAGATCGATTATCATGTCGGTAGATTTCCATTCCGCGCGAGCGGTCGCGCGGTCGCGAATGACGATCTCGAGGGTATCGTGAAATTCATAGCCGACGCGAAAACCGACCGGATTCTGGGCGCGCACATTTTGCAGCACGCGGCGTCGGAATTAATCGCCGAAGCGGTGTCCGTGATTGAGTTTGGCGGGAGTTCGGAAGATCTGGCGCGCACTTGTCATTCGCATCCGACTTTGAGCGAAGCGGTGAAAGAAGCGGCGATGAACGTCGAAAAGCGCGCGCTGCACATTATCAATCGCTGATGTGGCCGCCTCATTTGCTGCGCGAACGCCTATTTTTTCATTCCGAGCGACGTCGAGGAATCTCTCATCGTTCCAGGAATATTAAGAGATGTCTCCCGCCCTTCGCATACCGAAAGAAGGCAGGCGATGCGCTTGCCCTACAACGTCCCTGATCGCGTGCTAAATTCGTGGCGTGCAGAGCACGGCCGCCATCCTTTTGCGCAAACGCAAGTTTAGCGATACCAGTCTGATCGTCTCCTGGTGCACTGAGTCGTTAGGCTGCGTTCAAACGGTGGCCAAAGGCGCGCGCCGCACCAAAACTCCATTTGCCGGAAAGCTCGATCTCTTTTTTGAAGCCGAAATCTCGGTGGTGATAAGTCGCAAGTCGACATTGCACACGCTAACCGAAGTCGTCCTCAAAAATCCGTTCGCCGGCATCCGCCAAAATTATCTGCGCGCGCAGGCCGCGGCTTATTTTGTCGAGCTGATCGAGATTTGCACCGAGCGCGACCATCATGAACCGGAATTGTTCGCGCTCTTGCGCCGGGCGTTTGGTTATCTCGACACCAACGATCCAAACCTGCGCGCGATTTCGCATTTCGAAACCGAGCTCGCGCGGATCGCCGGCGTGCATGACTCAAAGAAACTCAAAGCCGACCCGGCTTTTGCGCTTGGTAATTTGTTCGAGAGGCTGCCGCTCTCCCGCACCCCGCTCTTGAAAACACTCACTTCCGAGGCGAAGAGCAAAGCAAAGGAGACCGCATGAGATTACGAATTGTTGTTACTGCCGCCGCTCTCGGAGCCGCTTTGGCTTCGGCCGCGTTTGCGAACGAGACCTACAAATTCGATCAAGCGCATTCGACAATCGGATTTTCGGTCCACCAATTCCTTGGCCCCACCCACGGAAAGTTTGCCAAATTCGACGGCAAGATCGACATCGACCGCGAGCATCCGGAAAATTCATCGGTTATGGCCCGGATCGATGTGCGCAGCATCGATACCGGAATTGTGAAGCGCGATAATCATCTGCGCAGTCCGGAATTTTTCGCGGTTGAGAAATATCCGGAGATCACATTCAAAAGCCGAAGCGTGAAACAGACTGGTCCGCAGGCTGGCGATATTCTGGGCGATCTGACGATGCACGGGGTGACGAAGCCGATCACGCTGCATGTGAAATTGCTAACGTCACCCAACGACAAACAAACACGATGGGCGGTGACGACGGACCCGCTGAAGCGCCGCGATTTTAATTTAATGTTCGCCCAGGCCGCTGAAAGTGTGTCGGGGATCGGCCAGACCGTTGCCATTAATATCGAGATCGAAGCCACGCGGGCGCAATGAGATGAGCCTTTTCGTTCTCACCTGGGTCGGGTTTGGCTGCTGGTGCGTTTGTTTTTGGTGGATGCATCGCATCTCGTCGCGCCAGGACGCGATGTTAAAAGAGCTGCACGAAATGACCCAGCGGATCGAGCAGCTCTCGCAGGCCGAACATGATTTGATCAAGGAAGTTCATCCTCGTGTTCACGAGATCAAAGAACACGTCGAGACTGTTAAAGAAGCGGTCTCGCCCGAAAAAAGCTGATCCGCGACTGCTTCATGGAAATTAAGGCGCTCGGAGATTCCGCGCTGCTGATTCGTGTCGCTGAAAATTTTGACGACGCTCCGGGCGACGCCTTAAACAAAGTGCTTGCGACAAAGCGCAGCCTGGAAGCTGCGCAAATTCCCGGTACAATCGAAACCGCGCCGGCTTACACGACAGTCGCACTTTTCTATGATCCGACGCGGGCGATCGATGCGGGCGCGCCGATCGAGAATGTTTTCGGATGGATCGAACAACGGATTCGCCAAGCGCTGTCCAATGCAGGAGAAATTCATGCCGATCGGACCGAAACATCTCTTGTAGAAATTCCAGTTTGCTACGAACAGGAGTTCGCGTTCGACCTCGATGAAGTCGCACAGCATGCGGGCGTGCATTGGAAAGAAGTTGTCGATCTTCACTGCGGAGCCGATTATCGCGTTCATTGCGTCGGGTTCACGCCCGGTTTCCCATTTCTTGGCGGTCTGCCGCGCAAAATTGCGACACCGCGGCGAGATGTTCCGCGCAAAGAAATTCCGGCTGGTTCGGTCGCGATCGGCGGAACGCAAACCGGAATCTATCCAATCAAATCGCCCGGTGGCTGGAACGTAATCGGCCGCACGCCGCTGCAATTGTTCGATCCGGAAAAAGATCCGCCTGTGCTTTTGCGGGCCGGCGACCGCGTCCGCTTCCGCTCTATCACCCGTGAAGAATTCGAAAGATCGACAACGTGAAAGCGACGGCAATCCGCGCTGGTTTTTTGACGAGTGTGCAAGATTTAGGGCGGACGGGCTTTCGCGAATTTGGTGTTTCGTTAGGTGGCGCGCTCGACACGCACGCATTGCGGGTGGCGAATTTGCTCGCCGGCAACGATGAATCGGCCGCGGGTCTCGAAGTTACTTTCGGTGGTTTGCGGCTGCGGTTCCCCGATGATCGAATTGTAGTTTGGTGTGGCGGCGACTTCAGCGCGCGCATTAGTTCGACATACCTGGCTGCTGGGCATCCTGCCTTGGTGCGTGGAGGCGAAGAATTTTCGATCGAATCTCCCGCGCTCGGATGTCGGGCATGGCTGGCGATATCCGGCGGAATCAATGTGCCGGTTGTGCTCAGCAGTCGGTCGGCGGACTTACGAGCTGGATTTGGCGGCGTTACCGGTCGGCCGGTGCGGGACGGCGAAGAATTTCCACTCGACGAAAATCCACAGCGCGCAAAAGTTTTGATCGATAAGTTGCGCAGAGAAAAAATCGCGGGCTGGAAACCGCCGCACGATTGGTCGAATACGGCGCGCCGCGAACCGGTTCTACGTTTTATTCGTGGCGTCGACTGGAACCGATTCAATGATGGAACTACGCAACGTTTCACTGCCGATGCATTCATCGCCTCGCCCGATTCCGATCGAATGGGAATTAGGTTGGACGGTCCGCGTCTCGAACGAAGTGAAGATGTCGATCTTCTCTCCGAAGCAGTGTCGCCGGGCACGGTCCAGGTTCCGCCGAGCGGCAAGCCGATTCTGCTTCTCAATGATTGCCAGACTATCGGTGGTTATCCAAAGATCGCGCACGTGATCAGGGTCGATTTTCCGATTGCTGCGCAATTGTCTCCGGGCGATCGAATTCGTTTTAGCGAAGTTTCGATCGCTGATGCCCACGCGCTGCTACTCGAACGCGAGCGAAATCTGGAACAATTCCGGCGCGGACTCGAATCGCATTTTAAATGAGTCTGGTTGTCGATCTTAATGCCGATCTCGGCGAAGGCGCCGGCCACGATGACGAGCTGCTCGCGCTTGTCACATCGGCAAACATTGCCTGCGGCTTTCATGCGGGCGACGCCGAAACGATGCGCCGATCGATTGAAACGGCGCGCGACCGCAAAGTGGCCGTCGGCGCGCACCCGAGTCTATTCGATCGAGAAAACTTCGGACGAAAAGAATTGTCGGTAAAGTCAGACGAAATTTTCGACGCTGTCGTCTATCAGCTTGGCATTTTTCAAGCGATCGCCGATGCGGCCGGCGTGTGTCCAAGTCACGTGAAACCGCACGGCGCGCTTTATAACATGGCGGTGCGCGATCGCGAACTGGCTGACGCGATTGGTCGTGCCATCGCCAAGATCGACACAAAATTAATTCTTTTTGCGCCGCAAAACAGCGCGCTGGCGCGAGGAGGAACAGCGAATGGGCTGCAAATCGCGCACGAAGTTTTTGCTGATCGAAATTATTTGAGCGACGGGTCGCTTGTTCCGCGCACGCGATCGGACGCTTTGCTGCATGATCCGAAAGAAGCCGCGGCGCGCGTGGTTCGGATGCTGCGCGATGGAAGAGTCAAATCGGTCGACGGCGCAGACGTCGATGTTCGCGCGGAGACCGTTTGTGTTCACGGCGATACGCCGGGCGCGGTAGATTTCGCGCGAGTGCTAAAATCGCGTCTCGAGGAAGAAGACGTCAGCCTTCGCGCGCCGAAGTTCCGGGAATGAGCGACGAGCAGCAGCAAAGTGGCTTGGTGCGCGCGCTTGGGCCTATCGACGCCACCATGATCGTGATCGGGTCGATGATCGGCTCCGGCATTTTCATCACTTCGGCGGAATCGGCGCGATTGAGCGGCGCGCCCGGTTGGCTATTGCTGGCGTGGGCGCTCGCCGGTTTGCTCACGATCACAGGCGCGCTTTGCTGCTCCGAACTCGCGACAATGATGCCGCGCGCGGGCGGCGTTTACGTTTTCTTTCGCGAAGCTTATGGCCCTGCCATGGGATTTTTGTACGGCTGGACTCTGTTTCTGGTCGTTCAAACCGGAACCATCGCGGCTGTCGCGATCGCGTTCGCTAAATTTCTGGGAGTTTTCGTCAGCGCAATTTCGCCGGACAATTATCTTTTCACAAAACAACCGCTGTCGTTGGGCGGCGGATATGCGGTCAGTCTTTCCACTCAACAGCTGGTTGCAATCGCGTTGGTAGCGTTGTTGACCTGGACAAATACGCGCGGACTCAAGCTCGGCACGCTCGTGCAAAACACTTTTACGTTTGCAAAAACGGCGGCGCTCGCCGGCGTCGTTGTCGTTGGAGGTTTCCTCGGTTGGAGTGCGACGAGCGCCGCTCGAACGTCCGCGTGGTGGAATTCGTCGGCTAACGGTTGGAGTCCACAGGTTGCACAGCCCGGGTTTAAGTTCGTCGGCGGACTCGCAATCATTCTGCTTCTGGGCAAGTCGATGGTCGGTCCGATCTTCGCCCAAACCGCCTGGACGAACGTCACGTTTCTTGGCAGCGAAGTGCGAGATCCGGGGCGAAATCTTGTCCGTGCGCTTTTGATTGGCTCCGGCGCCGTTGTGATTTTGTATGTGCTCGCGAACGTTTCTTATCTGGCGCTCTTGTCGTTTCCAGAAATCCAGCATGCGCCGCAGGATCGCGTCGCGGTTGCGGCGATGAAGTCCGCATTCGGAAATCCGGGCGCGATGTGCATGGCAGCGGCGATCATGATTTCGACGTTTGGTTGCGACAATGGACTGATTCTCGCCGGAGCCCGGGTCTATTTTGCGATGGCGCAAGATCATTTGTTCTTCAAAAAAGTTGCGACCACGAATCAATTCCATGTCCCGGCGGCGGCGTTGATCGCGCAGGGAATCTGGACGGCGCTTCTCACTTTGCCGCGAACCGTAACGACGAATGGCGCGACGCATCAAGTCGTCTACGGAAACGTTTACACCCAGTTGCTCGAATACATTGTCTCAGCCGATCTGATTTTTTATCTCCTGATGGTTTTCGCTTTGATTGTTCTGCGACGAAAAGCCCCAGCGGCCGACAGACCGTATCGGACGTGGGGCTATCCAATCGTGCCGATTATGTCGATGTTGCTGGCCGCTTTGCTGATTGTCGATCTTTCCTTTCTTGCGCCGACAACTTCCGGGATCGGAATCTTGATCGCGCTGACGGGCGTGCCGGTTTATTTCTTCTGGCGGAAATCGGCGGCCGCTTAACAAGTCCATTTCGCGTCCCGGCTGCGAAATATTTTTGTTATGCCTGCAAAATCAAAGAAACAACAAATGGCGGCTGGCGCGGCGCTCGCGGCCAAGCGCGGTAAGCGGTCGAAATCATCACTGCGCGGCGCATCGAGAGGCATGTATAAATCGATGAGCCGAAAAGAACTGCGGAGAGTGGCCAAGACTAAGCGCAAAAATTTGCCGACCCGAAAACGGAAGCGCAAATAAACGACCGCAGCGCGACTAAAGCGACTTCCGGTGAAAGAAATTGTACCGGCTGGAAAAGGCCGGCGCGTCGACCTGCAATTGCGAAACAGTCAGGAACAAAACGGTTGCGCAGAGCAATGTCCATCGCAGCCATTCCCGTTTCGTCCAGCTGCTGAACTGATCAATCGCATAAGCGAACAATAAGAAAAAAGGAACGGCGGCGGCGTTCAACAAACGCCCCGAAGTGAAATAGGGATGTTCGCGCGATGGATACGGACACTGGCCGAAATCAAAACTGATCGATAAGAGGACGAGAAACGCGACGAGCGAGACAAAACTCAGAAGCGCCACCCACAAAATGAGTCGTTGTTCGTTCTGTTTCGACTGCCGTCGCAGCAACAGCGCACCGGTCGCGAGAATTACGACGGCCGAGGAGATTGCATAAAACGCGTCCGCCGCGGCGGAAGCCATTCGTTGAAGATGCCAAACAAATTCTCCGCGCCAGAAACTTGCGACCAACTCTGTCCAAAATTCTTTCGAACCATGTAGCGTGAAGATGGGATGATGCCACCATTCGTGGATTGGCTTTCGTGTCCAGCCTAACAGCTCGATTTTCGATTTGGTGGCAGTCAGGTCGCCAAAATGCTGATGATTCCACGCGAACCAGATCCCGATCGGCACGGCGACGGCCACGACGAAGACGGCAAGTGTGATTAGGGCAGGTTGAAGTGTTCCTTTCCTCGCGCTGAGAAATGTTTCCAACGCGATCGCAGCTGTCGCAATGAGTGGCAGCGGAAGATTGCTGGTTTTGACGAGACAGGTCGCGGCGATCGCAAAACCTGTCCAAATCGGGACGACAATTCCGACGCGCTCGTGTTGCAGCATTTTGGTAAGCCCGAGAAAAGCAATGCCGAAGCAAAGGGGCGAGAGAGCATCGCCTTGAATCGAATAAAACGCGCTCTGCGGCCACACCGCCAATAACGCGGGCACACCGAGCTGCAGAAATTGATTGTCAGGGAACGTCGACCTGGTCGCTGCGAAGCCGACCCAGACCAAAGCAGCCCCGATGCCGACATTGAGAAAGCGCACCCAGTAGAGCAGTGGCAATCCGCGCAGGCCAACGAGGCGACCTACATTCATCCAGCCGCCGGCGAGTGCGTAACACAGAGGCGGTTCGCCCGATTCGTGATTCAGTCGCGATTCCCAGAAGGGAATTTCATCGTCGAGGATTTTCTGCAGCTCATCCTGTGGTAAGAGCCAGTTGGGAGGCGGATACTGCCCGCCATATTGCTCCGGTGTAACGAAATATTCTGGCGTGCTGTAAACCGCGAAATAGAGCGCTGCTTCGGAGGCGAAAGGTTCGATGCCGCGCGGCGGTTTGGCATGCGCATATTTTACGACAAGATCGACATGCGCCTGTTCGTCGACGTTGTTGAAGAATGGAAAGGCGGCGGCGAAAACAAAAACGCGAAGCGCAGCCACTGCGCAGAGGCCAATGACGATCCAGCGCACCGTGCGTTCGGCTAATTTCATCTCAGCGATTCAGATGCAAAACGCTGTTCAATCACCGTGAGCGTTCCGTGCTCGGCAATTCGTGGCGGCACGCCCCCTTTTTGCGCGAGAATTGTTTCGATCTCCGGCCGATACGGCGAATTTGTTTCAACCACAAACACGGTGCGATCCTGACTGCTCGGCTCCGGCTTTGGAATCGAAGGCGGATAAACCGGGCGATCGACACCAAAAATCGATTCCGAGGCGATGAGCTTTTCGCCGGTCTCGAAGATGAGCGGGTAAACGAACGAGATCGTGGTCCAGACCGCCTTGATCCCGTTTTGTTCGAGATCATGTTTCACGCCGTCAATGTCTGCGCCGGGAACGCGCATCATGCAGTGATCCTGTCGATTCGGACATAGAGTGAGCGTCTCTATTTGGTTGTGAGTAGCAGTCTCGATCACGGCAACGGCGCCGCAGATAATGGTTGCCAAGAGGATCGTGGCACCCAGCGCGCGCAACGACATTTCCTTTTGCGCGAGAAAGCGGTCGATGCAGCGCGCAATCAAGATCGACATGAAGAAACTGGCCCCCAGGAAATACCCGGGCACGCGCAAAGGCGCGATGATGTAAGGAACAAAGCTCGCCCCGACCAAGGTCAGCATCAGCAAATCTTTGGTGGTATCGGTCGCGGCAAAACCCGAGCTGAACGCACTACGGATTTTCGGCAGTGCGCACCAGGCGGCAATCACCACGGCAATCGCGGTCACGAAATACAAAACATGACCGGTCCACGGCGTTCCCGGGTAATACCAAAGGACCGTGTCGGTGCTGAAAAACTTTGGCATCTCATAAAGAAAAATGTCGCGCCACGCCGGCAAACCGAATCGCTCCCCAAGTCCGCCAGCCTCGGGTTTTTCGAAAAACAAGAAATGCCAGTTTCGCAACCCATGAGTGAGGTTCCACCAAATCGCCGGCGCGTAGCCGACCGTGAAACCGCCGACGCAGGCGGCGAAAGTTCGAATAGAAAATTTGCGTCGAAGAAAAAGCAGAACCCAAAGCCCGGCGAAGATGATTAAGAGCAATTCCATGCTCCAGAGCGTGATACCGCAAGCGAGTCCGAAGAAAAAAAAGTCGCGGGTGCGGCGGATTTTT
>Ga0209577_10000578_pt1 | contig 36763 bp, 38 predicted proteins | sample GraSoiAngelo_109_FD_185874 | JGI IMG/M metagenome (GOLD analysis project Ga0209577, IMG submission 185874) | Grasslands soil microbial communities from the Angelo Coastal Reserve, California, USA - 14_0903_12_20cm (SPAdes) (version 2) | ecosystem: Environmental > Terrestrial > Soil > Grasslands... | reverse complement strand
GGAAGGGAGGAGCAACGGCCACGTACGTCTCGTCGACGCGCCATTCGTCGAGGGTGCGATCGCGGCCGCGGTGATGTCGTCGGCCGGCCAGGACCTGGACGAGGTGGCTCGAGCCGCTGAGGATGCTCGCGGTGCAAGCAAGTTTTAACCCCGAGAACTCGGCGAGTTCGCGGGGACCCCTGAGTGAGATCACGGTCGCGCTGCCGGCCGCGGTGGCGCTGCACGCGCGTCCCGCCGCGAACTTCGTCAAGACCGCGATCCGATTCCGCTCGCGAGTTACGGTCGGAGTCAACGGCAAGATTGCCGACGCGAAGAGCATCCTCGCAGTGCTTGCACTTGGCGCGACCGGGGGCACAGTGCTCAAGCTGAACGCCGAAGGCGAGGACGCCCCCGCGGCCCTAGACGCTCTGGCGGCCTGCGTGTCCGGCCTGGTGGAGTAGCCTCTCCGACTCTTTCTCGACGGCTGAAAAGTCGATCTTCCTCACCCACTCCCGGACCTGACCAACACGCGCAGCCGCGACGCTGAGCTCGTCAACCCCGAGCCCGACGAGGATCGGCATCGCCTTCGGATCGGACGCCGCCTCGCCGCAGACGTCGACCGGAATCCGCGCCACGTGTGCCGCACGCATCGTCGCGTCGATGAGACGCAGGACACGAATATCGGTTACCGGCGCAGTTCTGGATTGCTCGCGGTCAAAGCCTAAGACCAGCTGCGTCAGGTCATTGGTGCCGATGCTGAGAAAGTCCGCGTGGCTTGCTATCTCGGTCGCGCGCAGCGCAGCCTCCGGCGTTTCGATCATTGCCCCGAGTACCGCACGTTGCCCGCCCAGGACTGGGCCAAGCATCTCGCGCACCGTTCTCAGCTGGCCCGAGCTCGTGACCATCGGGACCAGGATGCGAAGCTCGGTCCCGCCGCCGGCCTCAACGATTGCAGCGAGCTGCGTCTTCAACTGCGCGGGCGATTCCAGGAGGAGATCGATGCCGCGGGCCCTTGCGCCGCGCAAGAACGGCGGGGTCTTGTCACCACCGAAGTCGAACAGTCGGACGGTGGCGACCCGGCCGGCGAGCCGGCTCAACACAGGCCGAAGCACATCGACCTGCTCCTTGAACGACGGCCAGGTCGGTGCCTCGAGAAAGAGCAGCTCGCTCCGCAGCAGTCCGACGCCTTCCGCTCCCTGCTGATCCGCCTCATGCAGCTCGGCGACGGTGGACGCGTTGGCGAGAACTCGAATCCGGTGCCCGTCCCTGGTCTGGGCCGGCACAAGACGGCGCGCGACGGCGGTTTCGCGCGCGACGCGACGATTCTCGGCCTTGCCGCGTGCAACCGATACGCGCTGAGCGTCGGGGCGCCGCACCAGGATGCCGCGGTCACCATCGACAACAACCTCTTCCCCATCCTCGATCTCGAGCGCGCCGGCGCCAAGGCCAACGACCATCGGAAGGCCGAGTGACCGCGCGACTATGGCTGCGTGCGCGGTGACACCTCCGCCGGCGAGCGCGATGCCGGTGGCCTTTTGCGCCAGCTCGGCGACGTCCGCAGGACCCAACGTCGCTGCGATCAGGACGCCTTCGGTCGCGCGCTTCAACGCGCCGGTGGCGCACGCGGCGGCGCGGCGACCCACGCTGCGCACGTCGTCGGCACGCAAAGCAAGCATCGGGTCCTGGAGTCGCGCCAACTCGGCCGCCGCCTGGTCCGCGGCCTCGCGCAATGCTTCCGGGGCCTGCAAACCGAGCTCGGCGATCAAGGTGTCGACGCGGGAGATCAGCCCCGGGTCCATCGCCATGAGGACGCCGGTCTCAACGATGTCCGCCTCATCGTCGCGCCCGTCGCGGCGCAACTCCTTGGCGATTTCCTCCAGCTCCGCCGCCGCGGCCTCGAGACCGCGCCGGGCCCGCGCCCCTTCTTCGCCACGCTGAGCAGGCGGGACCGTCACGGATGGATTCGCACCTGTCCCGTCGAGCACCACCGCGCGGCCAACGGTCGTCCCCGGAGCGGCGCTTACCCCGTGGAGGATGAGTTCAGGTCCAGACATGCGCCCTGCGCGCGCCGGGCGCACTACGATCCCTGGCCGACTGCCTTCTGGAGGGCGCGAACGATCAGCGCGGTCGATGTTGCCCCCGGGTCCTGGTGCCCAACCGAGCGCTCGCCGAGATAGGAGGCGCGACCCTTGCGCGCCTGGATTGGAATCGTTGCGCGCATGCCTGTCTCCGCGGCCGATGCAGCGTCCTCGAGCGCGCGGTCGAGCGCCACGCCTTCGGCGAGCCTCGCTCGCAGAGTCTCCACCGCCGGTTCAAGCGCATCGACCATCGTCTTGTCGCCAACCGATGCGGTGCCGAGATCCTTGACCGAAGCCAAAGCCGCGGCGAGCACCTCGACGAGCTGCCCACCGCCAAAGTTCGGCTGGTCGCCCAGGACGCGTCCGCCGCTGCGCAAAGCGGAGCCCCACAGGGGTCCGCTTGCCCCTCCAACGGTCGACACCAGCGTGCGGCCGGCGAGGATGAGCAGCTTGCCCGGCGGCGCACCGCCATCCGCTTCCACCGCCCCCTTGATAGCCAGGTCGACGGCCTCGAATCCTCTCACCATGTTGGTGCCGTGGTCTCCGTCGCCGATCGCCGCGTCGAGCTGGACCAGGTGGTCCCGCTCGGCGCGCACGACGACATTGATCTCGCGCATCCAGGAGGTGATCGTGGCCGCGTCCATGACCCTTGCGCTGATCAACTTAATCCCCTAGACGCCCCAGCGCAGCGCGGGCGTGTGTACCGGCGCGTCCCAGAGCTTGATGAGCTCCTCGTCGAGCTCGAGCACGGTCAGCGATGCACCCGCCATCTCGAGCGACGTGATGTAGCTGCCGACCAGGTTGCGCACCGGCTCGAGGCCGGCCTTCCTGAGCTTCTTGTCGACTTCGCCATAGACGAGGTACAGCTCGAGGAGGGGCGTGCCGCCCATCCCATTGACGAAGACCAGGACCTTCGATCCTCTCTTCGCCTTGAGGTCCGAGACCACTGCCTCGACCATGACGTCGACGACTTCGCTCGCCGTGCCGAGAGCTGCGCGGCGGCGGCCTGGCTCGCCATGGATGCCGATGCCGAGCTCGATCTCGCCCTCGGGCAGCTCGAAGATCACTTTCCCGGAGGCTGGTGGCACGCACGAAGACAGAGCGACCCCAAACGAACGCGCCCGGTCGTTCACGCGCTTGACGGCATCCGTCACTGTCGTGAGATCACCACCGCTTTCGGCAGCGGCGCCCGCGATCTTCTCCGCGAGCACGGTCGCTCCGACTCCACGCCGTCCGGCTGTGTACAGCGAGTCCTGTACCGCGACGTCGTCATCGATGACGACCGACGTGACCTTGATTCCTTCGTCCGCAGCGTCCTCGGCGGCGAGCTTGAAGTTGAGCACATCGCCCGTGTAGTTCTTGACGATATGGACGACGCCGGCGCCGCCGTCGACCGCTTTCGTCGCGGCAAGCATCTGCGCGGGGACCGGTGAGGTGAAGACCTCGCCGGGGGCTGCCGCGTCGAGCATGCCCATTCCCACGAAGCCACCGTGCAGCGGTTCGTGGCCTGATCCGCCACCTGAGATGAGCGCGACCTTGCCGCGCTTGGGGGCGTCCTTGCGGACGATGATCTGCGCCGCCGCGTCATACCGCACCAGGTCGGAGTGCGCCGCGGCGAGTCCCGCCAGCGACTCCTTGACGACCTGCGATGGATCGTTGAGGAACTTCCGCATATTCCGGGTTTCGACTGCCATGTGTTTCCTCTTTCTCCTTGAACCTGTCTAGTGCGCCGATGCGGCGCGGACGGGCGCCTCTTCGCGTGTCACTGCTTCTTCGATCGGCTGCTCGACGTGGCGTGGGTTGGCGAAGTAGTCGTACGCGAACGTCGCTAGAGCGGCTCCAACGAGCCCGGGGATCAGGTACACCGGGATGTACTGAGCCCAGTAGGTCGTGCCGCCGGCGATCGCCTGCACGAGCTCGGGTCCGAAGGCGCGGGCGGGGTTCAGGGAGGCTCCCGTCACTGGGCCGAAGATCAGGATGATGCCGACCACCGCGCCGCCGATGACCAGGCCCGCGAGCTGGTTCGGCGAGCGGCCGTCGACGATGCCAAGGATGGCGAACAGCAGGAGGCCGGTACCCAGCGCCTCAGCCAGCGCCGCCTGCACGTAATAAGAGGTCGACGCGTCGGACGCGAAGTGAGTCTGGCCCATGCCGAAGGTGACTGCGTTCGCGCCGAACACGCCCCAGATGGCGAATGCGCCGATGACGGCGCCGACATACTGGGCGCCCCAGTAGATCGGAACCTCGCGCCAGGGAAACCGCTTGGTCGCGGCGAGGGCAAACGTCACGGCCGGGTTGATGTGGCAGCCCGAAACTTTGCCGATCGCGTAGACGAGGGCCGTGATGATGAAGCCGAAAGCGAAGCTGATCCCCAGGAGGTCAGCTTCGGTGACGGTCGGGACGGCCTTGCCCGCCAGAGTAATGGTCGCGATCACAGATCCCGGTCCGACCAGGACCAGGGCGGCCGTGCCGAAGACCTCCGCCAACGCCCGTTGTCGAATCGAGAACATCGTTGTGTTACCCCCTGTTTATTCCTGACTGGTATTCGACATTGTCGAACGTGTTTCGCAAACCGTACCCCCGACCGGAGGATTTGTCAACAGGCAACTTAAGCCGTGGCACCAGACTCGGGCAAGGTGCACGAAGACCTGGCGCTCGACTGTCGGCGTCACACTAGGATCCGCCGTCCGAATTGGTGGCGGAAACCATACCCGCTGACCCAGTCATGGCGTAGGCTTCCCGGCACAGTGCGCAACTTTGGCGCGATTGCGATCGAGATTCGCCGGGGAGGTCCCCCGACTTAGCGCGCGGCGCTGGTTCGGTGGACCTCCCGGCCTAGAGAAGGTCGGGAGGTTTTTTTATGTCCGCCAGAAAGATCGTGGTGTACGACACCACCCTGCGCGACGGGGCGCAGGGTCCGGCTGTCTCCTTTTCCGCCGCAGACAAGGACCGCGTCGCGCGCATGCTCGACGGGCTTGGCTTCGACTACGTCGAAGGCGGCTTTCCCGGCTCGAACCCGAAGGACGAAGAGCTCTTTGCGGGCCTGGCGGCGGCACCCTTGAAGCACGCGAAGCTTGCCGCCTTCGGCGCTACCCGTCGGGCCGGCGGGCGCTGCGAGGACGACGCCAACCTGAATGCCCTGGTCGAGAGCGGCGCGCCGGTCTGGACCCTGGTCGGCAAGAGCGATGCCTGGCAGGTGGCGAACGTGCTGCAGACAACGACTAACGAGAACCTCGTGATGGTGGAAGAGTCGGTTGCATACGGTGTCGGCCGCGGTCGCGAGGTGATCTTCGACGCCGAGCACTTCTTCGACGGCTACGCACGCGACGCCGAGTACGCCGTCGAGGTATGCCTCTCGGCAGCTCGCGCCGGCGCTTCGTGGGTCGTGCTCTGCGACACCAACGGAGGAAGCCAGCCTTCCGCCATCCGGCAAGGGGTCGAGGCGATGCGGCGCTCATTGGAAGACATCGGCAGCGAGGCCCGGGTCGGCATCCACACTCACAACGACTGTGAGCTTGCGGTCGCGAACACCCTGGAAGGCGTGATGGCCGGCGCCGAGATGGTTCAGGGAACGATCAACGGCTACGGCGAGCGCTGTGGCAACGCCAACCTTGTCTCGGTCGTGTCCAATCTCGTGCTGAAGCTCGGGTTCGATGCTCTGCCCGAAGCGACGGTGGCGCAGTTCAGCGAGCTGTCGCGGACGGTGGCCGAGATCGCCAACCTGGCACTGCCGCTGCAGCAGCCGTTCGTCGGCTACGGCGCCTTCGCACACAAGGGCGGGCAGCACGTGGCCGCGGTGCTGAAGCACAAAGACGCGTATCAGCACATCGATCCAGCGGTGGTCGGCAACGAGGCTCGTGTCCTGGTCTCTGAGCTCTCCGGGCGCGGCAATGTGCTGGCCAAGGCACGTGAGTTCGGCCTGGAGCTGGATCGCGACGACCCGCAGACGCGATGGTTGGTCCAGCACCTGAAGGACCTCGAGCACCAGGGCTACTCGTATGAGGCCGCGGACGCGTCATTCGAGATGCTCGTCCGGCGCCTCCAGCCCGGTTACGAGGCACCGTGGACGGTCGCCGACTTCACGACGCAGGTCCGCAAGAACGGTGGGTCGGTGCATGCGGAGGCGACGGTCAAGGTCGAGGTCGGCGGCACGCTCTATCACACGGCCGCATCCGGAAACGGTCCCGTGAACGCGCTGGATGCGGCGCTGCGCAAGGCGCTGGGCCCGCGCTTCCCGGCGCTCGACGACGTGAGCCTGCACGATTACAAGGTGCGCATCCTCAACGGCGATGCGGGCACGGCCGCGACGACGCGGGTTCTCGTCGAGTCGGGCAAAGGCACCCAGCGCTGGACCACGGTCGGATGCTCGAGCAACATCATCGAAGCCTCGCTGCTCGCCCTGGTCGACTCGCTGGAGTACGTCGTCTCCAGACGCGTTGAGTAAAAGCCGAGAGGCCGCTCGGCAGGAGATCCCCGAACCGCTGCGGCGCGACGTCCGGCTGCTCGGTCGGCTGCTGGGCGACGTGATCGCAGACTACGGCGGCGCGAAACTTCTGCGCGACGTCGAACAGCTGCGCGCGCTCGTCATCCGTGGGCGCGACGACGGGCGGTACGAAAGCGCCGCAGAAAAGCTCGTCGCGTCGTGGCCCCTCAAGCGCGCTGAGCTGGTCGCGCGCGCGTTCGCGTGCTACTTCCACCTGGCGAACCTCGCCGAGGAGCATCATCGCGCGCGCGTGCTTCGCGAGCGCGACCGCGGACCGGCGCCCCAGCCCGAGTCGATTGCGGCAACTGTGCGCGACCTGGGGAGGACGCTAGGCCGCCGCAAGCTGGATGAGCTCATCGCGGAGCTGCGTATACACCCGGTGTTCACCGCTCATCCCACCGAAGCGCGGAGGCGCGCGGTCGTGACCGCGATCCGCCGCATCGGCGAGCAGCTCATGCGCCTTGATGATCCTGGAGTCTCCGAATCGGACCGCGTCGAGGCTCAACGAAGGCTGAGCGAAGAGATCGACTCGCTGTGGCGAACCGCCCAGCTCCGCAATGCGCAGGTCGGGCCGCTGGACGAGGTTCGATCGTTCATGGCGGTCTTCGACGAGACGCTGTTTCGGCTGGTCCCCGACCTCATGCGGTCGCTTGACCGGGCGCTTGCTTCAGACAGCGGCCGCCGGCCGGTGGTGGCGCCGGCCTTTGTTCGCCTGGGCAGTTGGATCGGGGGTGACCGAGACGGAAATCCGGCGGTGACAGCCGAGGTGACGGCAGCCGCGATGACGGTGCAGACGGAGCACGTGCTTCTCGCCCTCGAAGCCGGTGCCACCCGCATCGGCCGCGCGCTGACGGTGGAAGCAGCAACCACTCCTCCCTCGCCTGCCCTTCGCCGGCGGCTCGCGGCGGCACACGCGCGGGATCCCAAGGGGGTGGACGCCCTCTCGACTCGCTCTGCCGACGAACCGCATAGGGTGTTCTTGCTTCATGTCGCGGACCGGATCCACGCGACGCGAATCGGGAAACGCGTGCTCGGTTACAGCTCACCAGCCGGCCTGCTGGAGGATCTGCGTGCGATCAGCTCATCGCTCGCCGCGAGTGGCGCCTCTCGACTCGCGTTCGGCGAGCTGCAGAACCTGATCTGGCAAGCCGAGACATTTGGCTTTCACCTGGCCGAGCTCGAAGTCCGCCAGCACAGCACCGTCCACGAGCGCGCTCTGGCTGAGATCGGTGCAGGCGCTCGACGTTCTGATTCGACCCGCGAGGTGCTCAAGACGCTCGCGACGATGTCGGCTCTGCAGGCGCGATTCGGCGGAGCCACCTGCCGGCGGTACGTTGTCAGCTTCGCGCGCGACGCCGCCGACGTTGCTGCCGTCTACGAGCTCGCCGAGCATGCAGCTGGAGACCGGCTCGAGCTCGACGTCGTTCCGCTCTTCGAGACGCTGGAAGACCTCGCCCGCGCAACGAGCGTGATGGACGGGATGCTGAAACTTTCGCCGGTGCGGCGCCGGCTGGCGAAGAACGGCCGGCGGCTCGAGGTCATGCTCGGCTATTCAGACTCAGCGAAGGAGGCCGGCCCACTGTCGGCCACGCTCGCTCTTCACGACGCGCAGGCACAGCTCACTGCGTGGGCGGCGAAAAACCGCGTGCGCCTTGTGATCTTTCATGGCCGCGGCGGAGCGCTCGGGCGCGGCGGGGGCCCAGCCAACCGAGCGGTGAGGGCGCAAGCTCCGGGATCTGTGGCCGGATATTTCAAGGTGACGGAGCAGGGTGAGGTCATATTCGCGAGGTACGGCAACCAGTCGATTGCACGCCGCCACCTGGAGCAAGTGACATCTGCCGTTCTCGAGGCGTCGGCCCACAGAGCCCGCACGAGAGATCCGGCCGTGCAATTTGGAGAGGTCGCGTCGCGCATCGGCGGCGCATCACACACGGCCTATCGCAAGCTGGTCGAGACGCCCGGATTCGATGCCTGGTTCGCAAAGGTCAGTCCGATCGAGGAGCTCGGCCGTCTGCGAATCGCGTCGAGGCCGACGCGGCGGGCAACGGGCACAAGCATCGACGACCTTCGCGCGATCCCGTGGGTCTTCGCCTGGTCCCAGATGCGGCTGAACCTTCCTGCCTGGTACGGAATCGGCAGCGGCCTGGCGGCTGCGCCGCTCGCGGACCTGCGCCGTGCCTACGCAAAGTGGCCGCTCTTCAACGTAATGCTCGACAACGCCGAGATGAGCCTGGCGAAGACAGACCGGCGAATCGCTCAGCGCTACCTCGACCTGGGCGACCGGCCCGACCTCACCGCGATCGTGCTCACGGAGTACGACCGCACTCTTCAACGGGTCCTCGCCGTGACCGGCCACACCCGCCTGCTAGAGGACCGGCGCGTTCTGTCGTGGGCGATCGAGCTCCGTAACCCTTATGTCGACGCACTGTCTCACCTGCAGCTCCGGGCGCTGCGGGCGCTTCGCAATCGAAAGACGCCGCAGCGTGAACGCGAGCGGGCGGAGCGGGTCTTTCAGCTGTCGGTCAACGGAGTCGCAGCCGGCCTGCAGAACACCGGCTGACGTCAGGCGGCCCCCAGGTGTTGGATGGTGGGCAGCTCGCTCACCAGCAGGTCCACCGTCTCCGGATCCCACTGCGTGCCGGCGCCCGCCCGTAGGACGGCAAGCGCCTCCTCGGTCGAGCGACGCGTGCGGTACGGCCGGTCGTTGACCAGCGCATCGAACGCGTCGCAAACCGACACAATCCGCGCCATGCGCGGGATCTCGCGGGCACGCAGGCCGTCCGGATAACCGCCGCCGTCGAAGTGCTCGTGATGGTGGCGAATGATCGGCAGCAGTCCCAAGGTCGAGCGCAGCGGCCGCACGATGCTCTCGCCGATCGCAACGTGCGCCTGCATCTGCGGGACCTCGATCGCGTCCAACGGTCCGGGCTTGTGAAGGATCGAATCCGACACCCCGATCTTGCCGATGTCGTGGATGATGCCGCCGCGATACAGCGTGTCCAGCGTCGTCTCAGGTAGGCCCAGGCGCTGGCCGAGCAGGCGCGCCGACTCACCCACGCGTTGGGTGTGCCGTTCCGTGAACGAATCCTTCGCCTCGACGGCCGTGGCCAGCGAAAAGATGACGTGCTCAGCGCCGTCGAGCGTGTTGTACAGCTCCTTCAATCGAAGTGCAGAGCGCACCCGCGCGATCAGCTCGGCACCCTCGACGGGCTTGGCCATGAAGTCATCGGCGCCCGCCTCCAGCGCTGCGACGCGATGGGCGGTCTGGCTGAGCCCCGTGATCATCACTACCGGCAGCAGCCGCCCGCGGGGCATCGCCTTGATTCGGCGGCAGACCTCGTATCCGTCCATGCGCGGCATGCGCACATCGAGCAGGACAAGGTCCGGCGGGTCGTTCTCGATCATCTCGAGCGCGGTGACGCCGTCCGCGGCGAGCCGTACCTCGCAGTCGATGGTCGAGAGGTACATCCGGATCAGCTCGCGGTTGGCGGCCCCATCGTCGACGACCAGGACGACCGGCATCAGCTCAAACGCCCCCTTCAACCTTGGAGTCTTTGGCCTATTGTCACCCGAGCGCCGGTGTTGGTAAGAGGAACGCCCGGGCATGGCCCGCCAACCGATACCCGTCAGGCGATGGCGATGCGGGACTGTGGCTGGGCCGAGCCGGCCGGCCTGGAGGCGGCCAGCGCGTTCTTGAGGTGGCGGTTGGCCTTCACGAGGTCGCCCCTCGCCTCGAGGATCTCGGCGTACGCCTCGTGGACCTGGGTCAGGCGCGGTCCGGGACCGGCGGATTCGGCGGCGGCCAGGGCGGCCTCGAATTCGCGGTCCGCGTCCGCGTCGAAGCCCGTGCGGGCTGCGACTCGCCCCAGCAACGTGTGGGCCTCCGCGGAAGTTGAGGTTTCACCGATCCGCGTTGCGAGCTCGAGCGCTTGAGCTGCGATGCGGCTGCCGCTATCCAGATCGTTCTGAGCGACTTCGAGCTCGGCAAGACTCATGAGGAACTCGGCCTTGCCTGTCTCCACACCCTCATCGTCGAAGATGTGCAGAGCTCGGTCGATATGTTTCCGCGCCGCGGCGAACTCTCCAATCCGGATGAGCATGAAACCTAAGTTGTTCAAGGAACGCGCCTGAGAGAGCCGGTCCTGAAGTGTCTCGTGGATCGTGAGCGCCTTCTGTGCGTAACGGGTGGCCTCGTTGAGCTGGCCCATCTCCTGGTGAGCAAGACTCAGGCCGCTGTACACGAGCGACAGCTGCTGGAGGTCTTGGACGGCGTCCGCTCCGGCAATGGCTTCCTCGTAGCGGTCGATGGCTTCCTGCCATCGATTGGAGGCCACGAGAGCGTGGCCGAGGACCCTGAGAAGGCGGGCTTCGAGGAGGTGAGGCAGGGGCTTGATCGACCGGCAGGTAGCGAGCGCGCCTTCCGCGATCTGCGCCGCGGCCGGATCCTGCATCAACCCCGCGGCCTGCGCCTCGTTGCCAAGGCTCTCCGCCGTCATGTAGAGGTTTCCCACTCGCTCAAAGTAAGAGCGTGCCGCGACGGCGAGGCGCCGCCCCACCACAGGCCTGGCCAGCCTCAGGTTGGCCATCGAGGCGATCAGGCTGATCCGAGCCTCGGTTTCGGGGTCCGGTTTTTGATTTAACGCCGCCTCGGCGGCGGCCGCCGCCCCAGCGTTGTCATTGACAGCCATCAGGCGCTCCAGCTCGGCGAGCTTCACGGCCGGCAAGAGATGCCCCCCATCCTCTCCCACCAGAAAGAAGTCGAGGGGATGACCCGTGCGGTCGGCGATCAGCTGGAGGGTCTCGATCGACGGCTTTGCCTTGCCGGTCTCCACGAAGTAGATCGCGGTCCGGCTGATGTCCTCGCGAGCGATCTGGCCCAGGCTGAGCCCAGCCTGCTGGCGAGCCTCCTTGACGGAGCCCGGCCGGATCTCGACGCCCCGGCGCCGCCCGCGACGTCGGCCCGAGGTGGCCTTCCCTTGCCCTCTCGAGCCGTCCGTCTCGGGTGCGCGCGACGTCTCAGCCACGGGGCCAGCTTAACGCAGGCTCCTTTGACTTGACAAAACTCTTACTAAAAACCCTCGCTACGAGCAGCAGGGGGCGACACCGCCGGCCGAAACGGTGGCCGCCAGGGTCAGAAGGGCTGAGGTCGCCAGGATGGCGGCAAACAGCAGCTTGCGCACAAAAATCACCTCCTTTGCCGCACAGACCGTGCGGGCCCTTTGGGAAACCGAGCGCTTAATCGAGGGACGGTGCGATGACGTGAGGACGTGGACCCGCCGCAAACCGAGCCACCAGACCCCAGATCACCGCCGCAACTTCACCCCACGTAAGACCGCAACCAAGCTCCCAAGACCTGCAGCGACCAGGACGACCGGGCTGGGAGCCATCCCGAACCCGACCAGAGCAGGCAGCACAGCCAAACCCACGACCAAACCCAGGACCACGATCAATGCCGGCGTTGTTGCCGGGCGGGCCGGGGCGCCGTCCTCCTCAGCGCCCGAGTCCTCACCTGCGCCAAAACTGAATTGCGCCGGAATCGAATTGCCTCCGTTTAGCCGTACTCCACACCCACACGGCTGTGCTACAAGTAGCTGCCCAGCCATGTTAAATGAAAACAGGCGTGACTTAACAGGCCGCCCCGACTTTCCCTAAGATCGCTTTGGACCTCAGTAGCCCCGCTTATCCTCGACCGATGCAGCTGGCCTATCCGGCGGCGGTGGAACGCCGCCCCCTGAACGTCATCGGCCTGGGCATCGAAGGCTGGCGGCCATTCGCGGCGGCCGCGACGGCCGCCGCCTTGGTCTCGATCGTGTTCGCCGCCTGGACAGCGTTCCAGTGGGTCAGCGACCAGGCCACCATCGACATCGACGACATCGGCGAGGCGGTGGCCGCATTCATCGCGGCCGGCAGCTGCGGTATTGCGGCAGCACGCACGTCTGGGCGGACCCGATTCGCCTGGATCCTGTTTGGGTCCTCGGCACTGAGCTGGGGCATCGGCGAAGTCGTCTGGTCCGTCTACCAGGTAGGGCTCGGTATCGCCGTCCCGTTCCCGTCGGCCGCCGACGCCGGGTTCCTGCTCGCCATCCCACTTGCCGTGGTCGGCGTCTTCGCCTTCACATCCGCTCCGACGCGCCTGGCGACCCGCAGCGAGACAGTGCTCGCAGGCGCAATCGTCGCGCTATCACTTCTGTTCGTGGCCTGGGCGTTTGGGCTGGGCAAGGTCTACGACTCCTCGCCCGCCACGCCGGCCGCGCAGTTCATCGGCCTCGCGTATCCAATCGGCGACATCATCACCGCGACGGTCCTGGTTGTCGCATTGCGCCGAGCGCAACAGGCTGAGATCGGCCGGCTGGGCCTCCTCCTTGCCGGGCTCGCCTTCAACGCGCTGGCCGACAGCGCGTTCGCCTACCTGACCGCGAATGGCACCTATGGAGCGTTGGGAAGCGTGCTGGACACGGGTTGGGTGGTCGGCTACCTGCTGATCGCGCTCGCGCCTCTATGGCCCACCGGCGCGACCGCCCAGCAGAAGGCGGAAGGCCCGATCGAGCTGTGGCAGCTCGCGCTCCCCTGGGTCGCCGTGCTGGCCGCCGCGGTCACCGCCGTCAGGCTCGCGCTGATCGACCAGAACCTCGACAGGTTCAGCACCGTGCTCGCCGCCAGCATAGGCATCCTGATGGTCGCGAGCCAGGTCCTCTCGCATCGTGACTCGCTTTCCTTCCTGATGAAGAGCCAGCGAACAGAGACCCAGCTGGCGCGCCGCAACAACCTGCTGGACGAGATCATCAGCCACGCCCCGCTTGGTATCGCGCGCGTCGGGACCGACATGAACATCGTCGATGTGAACCCCCGCATGGCCGGGCTGCTGCGCACCGAACCGTCCAAGATGATCGGTGCGCCCGTGGCGAAGTACCTGCACCCGGACGAGTTTGCGCGCGTCTTTCAGATCTTTCAGCCGCTGTGGAGGGGAACCACCGAAACGGTCGAGTCGGACAGCCGCGCGATGCGCGCAGACAACACCGAGGTCTGGCTTCACTGGAGCGCGACCGGCGTGCGCAGTAGCAGCGGGCGAATCGACTACTTCCTCGCCATGTACGAGGACACAGACGCGGAGCATGCCGCCAACGAGGCGGCGACCGCTCACCTGGCGGGGCTCGAGCGCCTGAACAAGCTGAAGAGCGAGTTCGTGTCGCTGGTGAGCCACGAGTTCAGGACGGCGCTGGTCGGCATCTCGGGCTTCAGCGAGATGATCCGGGACGAAGACGTTTCGCTCGAAGAGTCAAAGGGCTACGCCGCAGACATCAACAAGGAAGCGGAGCGACTCAACCGGATGATCACCGACATGCTCGACATGGACCGCATCGAGGCCGGCCGGCTGACGCTTCACCGGCAAGCAGTTGATGTCAACAGCCTGCTCGACGACGCCGTCAACCGGGCCCGGGCGTCGAGCGCGCGTCATTTCATCGTGTCCAGCTTCGACCCTCAGCGTCCGATCGCACAGTGCGACCCGGACCGAATCGCGCAGGTCGTGGCCAACCTGTTGAGCAACGCGATCAAGTACTCGCCCGAGGGTGGTGAAATTGCCGTCAGCAGCGTGAGGCGAGACAGCCAGATCGACATCAGCATCCGCGACCACGGAATCGGCATTGCGCCCGACTTCATCCAGCGCCTGTTCAGCCGCTACGAGCGTTACGAGAAGAACAGCAACAAGATCGTCGGCACAGGCCTCGGCCTCGCCATCTCGCGGCAGATCATCGAGATGCACGGCGGGAAGATCTGGGTCGACAGCGAGCCGGGCGCCGGCTCCGAGTTCCACTTCACGCTGCCCCTGGGGACGCCGAAAGACTGAGGTCCGGCTAATCCTTCAGGTAGGGCCGGATCATCTTGCCTAGCTCGTCGAGCTTGTGTAGCGCGGCATCCCGCCCGTCAGGAGGCACGTACCAGATGCAGCGTTCGACCCCCGCCTTGCCGAGGCGCTCGATCTCTTCGGCGGTGGCGCGCGGATAGTAGGTGACCGGGATCGGGTCCCGGCCCGCATCTTTCGCCATCTGCTGCAGCTCAGGGATCCGCTCCACGACATCTCCGCGGTTCGGCATCCAGCCATCTGCGTAGCGGACGACCCGTTCCAAGATCTTCGGCCCGCTGCCGCCCAGGATCACGGGCGGATGAGGTCTCTGGATCGGCTTCGGCCACGACCACATGGGGCCGAAGTCGACCATGTCTCCGTGATATTCCGCGACGTCTTGTGTCCATATGGCCTTGACCGCCTCGACCCTTTCTCGGAGAAGCTTCCACCGCGTTTTGAAGTCGGTGCCGTGGTCCTCCATCTCCTCGCGGTTCCAGCCTCCGCCGACGCCGAAGATGAAGCGGCCATTCGAGACGTGGTCGAGGCTTGCAGTCTCCTTGGCCGTCTGGATGGGGTCGCGCTCGATCAGAAGACAGATGCCCGTGGCGACGCGAATTGTCTTACTCGCCATCGCGGCCACGGTGAGGGCGACGAACGGATCCAGGCTGTGCCAGTAGTGCTTAGGCAGCTCCGCGCCGCCTGGCCATGGCGAGAGCCGGCTCGTCGGGATGTGCGAATGCTCGGCCACCCACAGCGACTCGAAGCCGAGCTGCTCTGCTGCCGGCGCGAGCTCGTCCATAGAGATCGCGTAGTCGGTCGGGAAGATCGCAACGCCGAACTTCACTCGTTCATGGTGAAGGATTCGGAGATGAGGCTAGAAAGCCAGGGCCACCCTGCGCAAACGATCGGTGCCGGCGACGTCATGGTCGAGTGCGCTGAATAGCGCGCTCACCGCGTTCGGGTCCAACCGCGAGCCCGCCTCCTCGACGAGCACGCGACGAGCCGCGGCCGGCGAGCAGGCCTTCCGGTAGGGCCGGTCGGATGTCAGGGCGTCAAACGTATCGGCGACCGCCACGATGCGCGCCTCGATTGGAATGGCCTCGGCCTTGAGGCCGTAGGGGTAACCGCTTCCATCGAGCCGCTCGTGGTGGTAGAGCACTGCCAGCACCTCGCGGCTGGACTGGCCGGCGCGGTCGAGCAGGTTGAGTCCCATCTCCGGGTGGGTCCGCATGAGGATCCATTCGGATTCGTCGAGCGGGGAGTGTTTTCCGAGCACAGCCTCGGGAATCCCGAGCTTGCCGATGTCGTGCATGAGACCGGCCCGGGCGAGCACGCGGAGCTCGGACGCGCTCATCGACATCTGGCGGCCGATGTGCACGCACAGGCGGGCCACGCGCAGGTTATGAGCCCGAGCTTCGCGGTCCTTGACCTTGAGGCCAAGGGCCACGACCGCGTCGAACCATCCCCTGATCTGCAGCTGCACCGGCGGGTGTACAGACAACGGGATCTACCTCCCAGGGTCTATTGGTGCGTCTACAGAACGCCCAGTAGCTCAACGGTCGGAAGGGCCGTCCAGGTCGCTGGCTATGGCCCAACTTCTTCGCGGCAGGCAATCTTCTGTAGCCCGCGAATGGTAGCGCCTGAGACCGCGTTCGTCTCGTTTACGCTATTCCGGCCTTGAGCCAGAACCCGAGCGCCGCGGTCGGCCAGGTCTCGACCGACGGCCAGTTTCGCTGGGACGGGGCCCGGTGGGTGCCCATTCCGCAGGGGACTCGAGAGCCGACTCCCTGGACGCGCCCGATGCAGCTCGCCGCCGCGGGGCTGCTTGCCCTGGAGGCGGTCTCCTCGGTCGCAACCACGCTCATCTTTACGAATCACGACGCGGTGAAGAAGGCATTGACGGCACAGGGGACCCAGATTCCGCCCAACATGAACGAGGACGCCTACATCAACTTCGTCATCGCGACCGCGGTCGGCTTTGTCGCTTTCTTCGGGCTGATCGAGCTGATCGGCGCGGTGGGCAGCTATCTCCGCTGGCGGTGGATTTTCTGGGCCGTCCTGGTCCTGATGGCACTCGGCGGCCTCGGCGCGATCCTCAATCTGGCCGCCCTCGCGCGCCGCACTGCGACGTCTCCTCCCATTGGAGTGACCATCTTCCAGGAGATCCTCGGTATCGGCGCGGCAGCCATGTTCGTCTGGATGCTCATCGGCGCCATCCAGTACGGGCCGTGGGCGATGAAACGGCCGGGGCCCGGCTAAGCCTCAGCGAACTCGAGGAGGCGTGTGCCCGACAGGTCGACCCAGTACCGCCCGCTGCCGTGGACTATGCGCATGAGCACCGATTCGCACTCGGGGCATCGCACAACTGTTCCTGGTGCGTGGAGGTAGACGTCCACCCGGCCCACCGCATTGACTGCGCCGCAGCCGGCACACGTGGTTTGGGCCGCAGTCATCTCCACGGTGAAGATCTCGCGGAGAAGACCGCCGATCGCGTTGCCGTCGAGCTTCATCTCTTCGATCAAATCTCTCATCCTCCAGTTGCGCCGAATCTCTCTGTCTTGATCGTGGCCGGGTCGTAGGCCATCGCCACCAGCAGCGACGCCGCGGCCTCGACAAATGAGGTGGGGCCGCAGATGAAGACAGCCGGCATCTGTTGCTTCGGCCACGCCACCTCCTCCACCATCCTTTGGTCGAGCCGCCTTGTGTAACCGCTCCAGCCGGCCGGCTTGTCTCGGGTCAGCGTATGAAAGACAGCCAGGCCGTCGGCAGCCGAGGCGAGCCGGTCGAGCTCCTCGCGATAGATGACGTCGGCGAACATGCGCGACGAGTAGAGAAGACGGGCCGGCGCCTTGTGGGTTGCCTTCGCTCGGTGGCGGAGCATCGCCATCAAGGGCACGACGCCCGATCCTCCCCCGATCAGGAGCAGCGGCCGCTCGTCGCCGGCCCGCCACACAAAGTAGCCGCCGATTGGGCCGCGCAACTCGAGCTTGTCGCCCACCTTGAGCTCGCCGACCAGGTAAGGAGAGACTTCGCCGTCGTCAAGACGTTCGACGGTCAGGGCCAGCCAGCGGTCCTCAGGCGGCGAGGCGATCGAGTAGCTTCGCTCCGCCTGGTATCCGTCCTCGGCGGTCAGCCGGACGTCGACGTGCTGGCCGGCCAGGTGGCCTGGCCAGTCGGGAACGTTGAGGTAGAGGCTGGCAACCCGCGGCGTTTCCTGGACGAGCTCCTCGACCTCGCCCAGCTGCCAGCTCAGTCGCCCCAGTACCGCTGTTCGAGCCACGGGTCTCCGCGGATGTGGTAGCCGTTCGTTTCCCAGAACCCAGGGTGCTCCTCGTTCTGGAGCCGGATTCCTCGCACCCACTTGGCACTCTTCCAGAAATAAAGGTGCGGGACGAGGAAGCGCACCGGGCCGCCATGTTCGGGATGTAGCGGCTGGCCGTCGAACTCGTACGCGACCCAGGCCTTGTTACCCGTGATGTCGTCCAGCGTCAGGTTCGTCGTGTAGCCGCCGTCGGAGAAAACAGTCGTGAACTCCGCTGCGGTGTCGACTCCTTCCATGAGCGTGTCGACTGAGACCCCTTTCCATGTCGTGTCGAGCTTCGACCACTTGGTGACGCAGTGGATGTCCTTCGTCAGTGTTTCGGACGGCAAGGCGAGGAGCTCCTTCCACGTCCAGCGCTTGGGCTCATCGATCTGGCCTTCGATGGAGAAGGTCCACTGGTCGGCGTTCACGCGCGGCGTCGGACCGGCCGAGAGCACCGGGAAGTCGGTCACCACGTACTGGCCCGGCGGAACGCGCGAACTCGAGGCGGCGTCCCGGCGCTTGCCCCGAAAGCCACGGGAGATGAATCCCATCCGAGGCAATTGTGGCGCTTGACCCACCTCAATGCGGAGCGTGGCGGACTTTCAATCAGATGGCGCGCATCTGGTTGTTCTTCGCGTTGTGCTCCACCTCGGCCAGCCCAAGGGCCTCGAGCAGCGGCGGCATGTACATCCTGAACCGTCCGCGCAGTCCCCTTCTTGAGGCCATACCATCCGCAATCTCGACATCAGTGGCGTTGGCAGGGTCCGTGGCGATGTGCCATCCGTAACGGAGCCTTCGCGGCGGTTCCCACTCTGTGATCTCGCCCCACTCGATCTCGTCACCCGGCGGGGTGCGTTCGAAGATGCGCCCGCCGGCTCGGTGCTCAAAGACGATCTCGGCGCCGGGCTCGTGCGATGCGGTGTGCTCGGGCGGCCACGAACGCCATTCCATCCCGCCCCCGTTCGCTTCGCGCCAGGCTGACCGATCTCACCTAGGCGGTCCCAGCCGCCGTGCTCGATCTCGACCCTAGCGCGCGGAACGCATATGAGACGGCGCTCCAGGGCTAGAAGGAGATCCGAGTCACCCTCCAGAAGCGACCGGGAGGATAGAGGGGGTCGGCGGTGACCAACGGCACGTCCAAAACGTAATCGCCGAGCACGAGGTGCTGGTGCCCTTCCACCGTGCTAGACGGCAGCGGTTTCTCGACGACTATGGAATTCGCATCGAGTCGCTGGCGCAGCACCATCCCAGGCCATTCGGCAACGTCCACGTCGTCCGCCGAGATCAGGTCAGTCTGGGGCCCCCAGGGCGTCCTGTAGGTTGCGATCGACTGGTGGCGCGTGATCACACGTCTCACGTGCAGCGTGGATGACATGGCTGCGATCAGGGTCTTGGCGCTGCTGAACGCCAGGTCTAGAGTCGGCACGCCCATTACGCATCCGTAGACGACAATCGTGTGGCCGTCCACTGTTGCATTGGCGGCGAACAGGAAGTTGGCGCCGGTGTTGAATCCGGAACCTGTCTTGATGCCGATGATCCCGTCTTCCGCCAGCACGTGGTTCACGTTGTAAACGGTGGCCGCCACGGGCAGGTTCACCTGGCCCATCGCGACGATCTGCGCGAAGACGTCGTTCTGCATCGCCACCATGCCGAGGCTCGTGAGGTCGGACGGCGTGGATGCGCTCGCCGACGAGGCGCCCGAGGGGTCGGCGAACTTCGTGTGCGCCAGGTGAAGCGCCGAGCTGCGGGAGTTCATCTTGGCCACAAAGGCATCGATCGAGCCGGCGTCCCACCGAGCGAGCGTTTCCGCGAAGTTGTTGGCCGACGGGATCAGCATCCCCTGCAGCAGCTGTAGCTCGCTGAGCTGCTCTCCGGCCAGGACCTGGACCACCGACTGTTTGTCGGCGAGGTCGGACTCATACGACTGGACGTCGGTGCCGGTCAGCGTGATGATCGGCCCGGCGTCACCCTTGTTGAGCGGCTTGTCCTCCAGAACGACCAGAGCTGTCATCACCTTCGCCACGCTCGCCGCGGGAATTGCCTGTTCGTTGCCAGAGCTCGCGACCAGCCCAAGGCCGGAGACTCCGACGGCGCCCGTGCCGGGGGAAGGCCACGGAAGTGTGGGTGCGGTGCCCGGAATGACTTGAGAGGCAGGCAAAAGCGGCGTTGCGGAGACCGATGGGATTGGGCGCAGGTAATTGACGACCGCGACGGCGACCACGACCAACAGCACCGCGACCCCCACACGCAACCACATCCCCGAAAACGTTAATGAACTCGGGCGCGCAGCCGCAGCAGATCGGCCACCGGCAGCAAGAGACCTCCCTGGACGATGAGCGAGAGCACGACCATCCCATAGGCGATGACAGAGACCTGCGGATTCACCTGCGGGTAAGCGGCCACCGACAGGGCCAGCGCCACCGACAGCGCGCCACGCATTCCGCCCCAGAACGTCATGTGGCGCCAGCTCCACGGGATCCTCGAGCCGCGGATGTCGGCCAGGCCGAGCAGGCCGTAAACGGGGAGAGCGCGCGCCGCGAGCATGATCACGTACGCGCCAAGAGCGAGGCCCGCGACGCTGAGAAGGCGGTGCGCCGGCAGCGCGATCCCGACCATCAGAAAGAGGATCGCGTTCAGGATGAACGCGAGCAGATTCCAGAAGCCATGCAGCTGGGTGCCCGCCAGCTGTCCGCTCGTGCTCCCGTAGCGCGCCACTGCGATTCCGGCGGTGACCACCGACACAACGCCTGACGCGTGCACTACATCCGCCGCCAGATACGACCCGTAGGCAACGACCAGGGTCACGAGGATTTCCAACTCGGCGTCCTTGAGCAACCGCAGCAGAGCAGCCCCGAGCGCGCCGGCGCACAGGCCGATGACGATCCCCACAACAGTCACGAAGACGAAGCGAAGCCCGGCGTCCGTCAATGAGGGGCGGGCAGTCAATATCGTGCCGAGGACGGCCGCGAAGACGGCGACCCCTGTGCCGTCGTTGAAGAGGCTCTCCCCGTCGAGGATGGCCTCGAGTCCGCGCGGCGCTCCGACCTGCCGCAGCAGCCCGACGACCGCGATGGGGTCCGTGGCGGCGACGATCGAGCCGAGAAGGAATCCGCTCGCCCAGTCCAGGCCGAGGCCATAGTGGGCGAGGGCGCCGATCAAGAGCACCGTCAGGAACACACCCACCGTTGCGAGCAGGCTGATTGGAATCACACGACGCCACATCTCGTCCAGGTCGAGCGATAGCGAGGCCTCGAAGATCAGGCCGGGGACGAAGGCGAGCAGGATCAGGTCCGGTCCGACGCTCGGCAGCCGCAGTCCCGGGATCAAGCCGATCAGGATGCCGCCGACGGCCAGCAGAACTGGATACGGCACGGTCGGGGTCCTGCGCGAAAGGAGTCGCAGCCCCGCGGCCGCGGCCCCGAGCACGATGAGGAAAAAGAGAAAGCTCTGCGCGGTGCTCATCGTGGCGGCGTTCGACCTCCTGCCGACCAGACTTCCCGGCACACCACGAACATGCGGGGCCCTGATAGGACCGCCCGCGGAATTCTAGGGTCTCATCCCCCGAGACAACCATGGCTTAAAGAATCGACGGGTCGCACCTAACGGGCCGCCCATTCACCAGCGCCGGGCTCGACCCGAGCAAGATCTACTCCGGCGCCGCAGCGGCCGTCTACTTTGGCGTGCCGGCGGGCGACTCGCGCGTGCCGGACGTCGTCGGTGTCGCCCAGTACGGCACCGTCTTTACCGGCGGCAAAGGCAAGATCGCCGAGCACGGCGGCAACAACCCGGAAGACCGTGACGTTCCTCTGGTGGTTTCGGGCGGTTGCTCGTCCGGCTCCGCAACGCGCCAGCCGGGCGAGTCTTTCAGGGGGTCATGCTCAGGACGTCGCCGAGGACGAACCCCTTCTCGGTGATCTCATAACGGTGGACCGTCGGACGGTGATGCAGCGCCCGGGTCTTGAGGACTGTGATGGCGCGGGCCAGCTCCGCACCCTCCTGAAAGTACTGCAGCAGGACCACATTGTCCGCGAGGTGGGAAAGCCCTTCCTCCGAGATCCGCTTCAGCTGAAACAGCTCCGGCACCTCGACGATCATCATCAGGCTGACCCCCGCGCGCTCCAGCCGCTGCGTCAATGAAAACATCCACTCGCGGAAGCTGGCCCGATCCGACGCCGCTGTCATCACGTCCGGCAGGCTGTCGATCACCACGCGCTTGGCGTCCATCTTCTTGATCAGGTCCAGGAGCTGGTAGACCCACTCGTCGATGTAAATGTCGACGACGCTGCGACTGAGCACCGTGACGCCTCCAGGCTCTTCGAACTTCCACCCGAACGATTGGGCGATCCTGGCCAGCTGCGTGGTGTTTTCCTGGAACGTGGCGTGGATCCCCTGTTCGCCTGAGTCCGCTCCGCGAAAGAGGAAATGCAGCCCCATCAGCGTCTTGCCGATCCCCGACGGGCCTGCGACGAGGGTCGTGGAGCCTGACCAGTAGCCACCTTGACCGAGCATCTGGTCAAGGGCTTCGATCCCGGTCGACGAGCGCTCCGAGCTGAGCTGATACGTGGACTCGATGAGGGTGTCGGCCAGCCGAGGAAAGACGTTGAACCCACCGTCGGTGATCCGGTAAGCGTGCTCGCCCGAGCGATATGCGCTGCCGCGCAGCTTGAGCACCTGCAGCACACGAAGCTCCCGGGCGCCGACATGCTTGATGTCCAGGGCGATGATGCTGTCTGCGACCGCAAACTCTGCGGCGTCCAGCGCCTGCCCCGGCGAATAAGGCGCGTTCCACAGCGAGGTCGTCGCGCTCGCGCCAAAAAGGCGCGTGAGACCGTAGAGAAAGCGCCGGAACGAAGTGCTGTCGCCGGACACCGCCTGAAACGCCCTGAAGCTGTCGATGACCACGATGCCGGGACGCAGCTCTTTCAAGTAGCGCTCGACTGCATCCAGAATGGAATCGAGCCCGTCTCCGCCCAGGACCTGGCCCAGGTCTTCGTAGATGACGCGGCCATCCCGAATGGCTTCCTTGTCGAAGACCTTGAGTGACTCGCCGAAACGAAGGATCTTGTCCAGCGGCTCGGAGAGGGTCGACAGGTACAGTGCGGGTTGCTCGGCTGTTGCGTTGTGAAACGCGAACTGCTGGCTGAGGATCGTCTTCCCGCTTCCTGGTACGCCCACGATCAGGTTGATCGAGTTCTTGAGCAGGCCTCCGTTCAGGATCTCGTCGAGCCTGTGGTTTCCGCTCGGCAGCCTGTCGATCAACGGCTAAGGGGCAATCGCGGCGTTTCGCGCGATTGGCGAGTCAGGGCGCTCGTCCCGAGCAAGTCGCGCACTGAGGACACGAGCGCCAGCGATTCCACCGGTTTGCGAAGGAAAACGGCCGCCCCGAGATGAACCGCCTCATCCGCGCTGTCGATCGCGGCCACCGCAAGAATCTGGGCCGTTCCCCTGGCTGCGAACTCGCCGCACAGACGGAAGCCGGCACCGCCGCCGATGAGGAGATCGATGAGGACCACATCCGGCGATCGTTCCTGGAATTGGAGCCTGGCCTGCATCGGGTCCAAAGCGATGGCCACGTCGTAACCCTCTGTGCGCAAGAAGTACTCCTCCAGGTCGGCCGCGTAGTGGTCTCTCTCGACGATGAGGATCAGCGGCCGAGCCTCGGCCGGTCGCTCGGCCGGGACGGCCGGTGTGCCGGCGCCGGATAGCTCCTGAGCCAGGAGCCGGTGTGCGTCGGCCGCGGTCGCCCCGGCGTCGATCTGAGATTTGATGTAGCGCAGCTGTTCCACCTGGGCCCGCGAGTAGAGGCGCTGGGCTCCTCCGCTGCGGGTGGGCGTGATGATCGAGTAACGCTCCTCCCAGGCGCGCAGGGTCGACGTGGGCACGTCGAGCATCCGGGCCACCGCCCCGATGCTGTAGACGGCTCGGTCGTCTTGAGGAGTCGCCAATCAGCAGCCTCTGACAAAGAGTTTAACTATTGCAGAGATTTTGGCGCAAGGCGCCATATATGAATTCTATGTCTCTGTGAGGTATTGCACAGTTCTTGCCGAGGTAGTAGAGTCTGGTTTGGGGGTTGAGGAATCTTGGACGGAACGCCCGACCGGTCGCCGGAGGGAAGTAGGGGATCGGGCCAGCCAAAGGGCATGATCGCGCTCTGGCTTCAGGAGCTCGAGCGATGGACCAAGCGCAGGGACCGCGAGATGGGTGGACCGGTGCAGGAGTCCGGGCGCCGTTCAGGAGAGGTGGCCGGGAAGGGTGAGTGAACGCGGGAGGAAGGGAGGATTCCAGTCGAGGGGAAGGAAGGGGACAGTCTTTACGCCGACTCGTATGTCGTCGTAGCGCGAACAGCGCCGTCCGGTGCGCTGAGCATCGCGGGATTCATTGACCACCGCAACGCCGAAGCGGTGGCAAGGACCCTCATCGCCGAGCTGAGCAGCGATGGAACAGGCCTCGGGCAGCCCGGTCCGGACGACGACTTACACGTCGACCTGAGCCTGCTCGAGTTTGTGGACGTGGCCGGCATCCGACGAATTGTCAAGGTGGCCGACAGCGCCCCGGAGGCACGGCGTTTGGTGCTGCACGGTTTGCCACCCACGATCCGCAGGGTCATGAGCATCGTCGGCTGGGCCGACCATCCGAAGCTGGTCATCGATGAGGCAAGCCCGTAGCCGTTTCGGATCCTATGATCGGCCAGCAGTGAAAGCACTCGTCAAAGCAAAGGCCGAGCCCGGACTCTGGCTGCAGGACGTCCCTGAGCCGAAGCCTGGTCCGGGCGAGGTTTTGATCCGCGTCCTCCGCACCGGCATCTGCGGCACCGACCTCCACATCGACAGCTGGAACGAGTGGGCGCAGCACACCATCCACCCGCCACTGGTGGTTGGGCACGAGTTCGTCGGCGAGGTCGTCGAATTGGGCGAGGGCGTCGCGTCGGTCTTTCCCGGCGAGATCGTCGGCGCCGAGGGCCACATCACCTGCGGCAAGTGCCGAAACTGCCTGGCCGGCCGCCGCGTGCTCTGCGCCAACACGGTCGGCATCGGGGTCCAGCGCGATGGGGCGTTCGCCGAGTTCATCGTCATGCCGGCGGGCAACCTGTGGCCGCATCTCACCGAAATCGACCTCGACGTGGCGTCGATCTTCGACCCGTTCGGCAACGCGGTGCACACGGCGACGCAGTACCGCCTCGTCGCTGAAGACGTGCTGATCACAGGCGCAGGACCGATCGGGATCATGGCCGCGATGGTGGCGCGTCACAATGGCGCGCGCTATGTCGTCATCACCGACGTCAGCGACTATCGGCTGGAGCTGGCGCGCAAGGTCGGTGTGACAAGGGCGGTCGACGTGCGCCAGACGAGGCTGCAGGAGGTGCAGCAGGAGCTCGGGATGAAGGAAGGTTTCGACGTCGCCTTCGAGATGTCCGGCGTGCCGGCCGCGCTGCGCGAGATGATCGACAACATGGCGCACGGAGGCCGGCTCGCCATGCTCGGGCTGCCCGACCACGAATTTCCGATCGACTGGGCGCAGGTGGTCTTCAAGATGCTCACCATCAGGGGCGTCTACGGCCGTCAGATCTTCGAGACCTGGTACCAGATGTCGGTGTTCGTCCAGACCGGCCTCGACCTCTCCCCGGTGATCACCCACCGTTTTCCGTATCACCAGCACAAGGAGGCTTTCGCCGTCGCCCACTCGGGCCTTTGCGGCAAGGTCGTCCTGGACTGGACAGCCCACTAGGAGAACGCCATGTTCGACCGCATGCGATCGCACCTGATCATGCAGCTCGAAGAGATACGCAGCGCCGGCCTGGAAAAGCCTGAGCGTGTGATCGATTCGCCCCAGGGCGCGATGGTCGCCGTCCTGGATCGTGAGGTTTTGAACCTGTGTGCGAACAACTACCTGGGCCTGGCCAATCACCCCGCGGTGGTTGCGGCGGCCAAGGACGCACTTGACCGCTGGGGTTACGGTATGGCCTCGGTCCGGTTCATCTGCGGCACGCAGGAGGTGCACAAGGAGCTCGAAACGGCGCTCACGGACTTCCTCGGCACCGAGGACACGATCCTCTACTCCTCGTGCTTCGACGCCAACGGCGGGATCTTCGAGGCGCTGCTCGACGAGCGTGACGCGGTCATCTCGGACGCGCTGAACCACGCGAGCATCATCGACGGCATCCGGCTGTGCAAGGCGCAGCGGTTTCGCTACGCCAACCGCGATATGGATGACCTCGAACGCCAGCTGAAGGACAGCGCCGGCGCGCGCTTCCGCATGGTCGTGACCGACGGTGTGTTCTCGATGGACGGCTATATGGCCCCGCTGCCCGAGATCTGCGAGCTTGCCGAGCGCTACGACGCGATGGTCATGGTCGACGACTCTCACGCCGTCGGGTTCATCGGTGCGAACGGCCGCGGCACACACGAACACCACGGCGTGATCGGCCGGATCGACGCCATCACCGGCACGCTCGGCAAGGCGCTGGGCGGCGCGAGCGGCGGCTACGTGTCTGGCCGGCAGGAGCTCGTCGCGATGCTGCGCCAGCGCTCACGCCCGTACCTCTTCTCCAACTCGGTAGCCCCGGCCATCGCTGCAGCGAGCTTGACCGTGCTCGAGCTATTGCGTAACGCCAAAGAGCTCCGCCAGCGCCTGGCGAACAACACGAAGCTCTTCCGCTCCCGGATGACCGAGGAGGAGTTCGACATCCTGCCGGGCGAGCACCCGATCGTGCCGGTCATGGTCGGCGACGCCGTGCTGGCCTCCCGGATGGCGGCGGTAATGCTCGAGAAGGGTGTCTACGTGGTCGGGTTTTCCTACCCGGTCGTACCCCAGGGCAAGGCCCGAATTCGGACCCAGGTCTCGGCCGCTCACTCCACGGAGGACCTCGAGCGGGCCGTCCAGGCTTTCGTCGAGACACGCCGCGAGGTTGCCCGGTAGCCAGAGCCCGAAAAGCGTTTTCGGATAAATGGGCGAGCACGAGCGGATGCTGGTCCGGCTGGGCAAGATCTTGGAGCAGATCGCGCGGCCTCACCCATGCGACGAAGCACTGCCCATCGAGGTCCAGGCCAGCCTGTGGCAGCTCGGCTTTCCCTGCAACGAGCTCACCCCGCGAGAGGAGCTGATCCCCCGGCTGTGGGCCCGCAAGCGGTCCCTGCTGATGGGGATCGGGCACGAATGGCGCGGTCCGGGGATCACGCCGCCCAGCGCCGCCTGATCGGACCGGAAGACCCGGCGGCTGATGCCGCGCACGAAGCCGGGCTCGTCTACACGACCGACGACGAGCCCGGCATAAAGCGCATCCGCAAAGGCAAGGGCTTCGAGTACCTCGGCCCTGATGGCAGGCGCGTCAGAGACAAGGCGAGTCTCGAGCGCATCCGCTCGCTGGTCATTCCGCCGGCCTGGGAGCACGTGTGGATCTCGACCAGGCCGCGCGGTCACCTGCAGGCGACGGGCCGCGACGCGCGCGGCCGCAAGCAGCATCGCTATCACGCGCGCTGGCGCCTGGTTCGCGACGCCAACAAGTTCGACCGCATGGCGAGCTTCGCGAGGGTGCTGCCGCGCATCAGGAGGCGCGTGATACGAGACCTGCGCCGCGAAAGCCTGCCGCGGGAGAAGGTCGTGGCCACGATCGTCCGCCTGCTCGAGACGACCTTTGCCCGCGTCGGCAATGAAGAGTACGCGCGGCAGAACCATTCGTTCGGTTTGACCACGCTTCGGGATCGCCACGTCGAGGTAAGAGGTGCGACCGTGCGCTTCCTGTTCAAAGGCAAGAGCGGCCGTGAAGTGTCGCTGGGCGTGACCGATCGGCGAGTGGCGGCGGTGATCAAGCGCTGCGAGGAGCTCCCTGGACAGCGCCTCTTCCAGTACGTGGACGTGGACGGCGAGCGGCGAACCGTCACCTCGGATGAAGTGAACCAATACCTGCGCGACGCGGCCGGACAGGACGTCACCGCGAAGGACTTTCGGACCTGGGCCGGCACGCTCCTCGCGGCGTGCGCCCTGAGCGAGATGTCGGGGTTCGAGTCGGAGAGCGAGGCAAAGCGAAACCTGGTCGCGGCGATCGACAGCGTCGCGCACCGGCTCGGCCACACGCGAGCGGTGTGCCGGCGGTCCTACATCCATCCCGCCGTGATCGAGACATTCCTGGACGGCAAGCCCATCGAGCCGGACGAGGGCGCGGTGATTGCGCTGCTTCGCCGGAGTGTCAAACGGGCGGCGTCCTCAAATCGCGTTTCGCGCGCCGCGTGAATGATGTGGTTCTCGTAGGGATACGTGCGATCGCCGCAGGCGCGCTGGTTGTCGCCATCTCCATGCTCAGCGACAAGCTCAAGCCCAAGATGTTTGCCGGGCTGTTGGGGGGTGCTCCTTCCGTCGCCACCGTAAGCCTGCTTGTGAATGGGATTGCGATGGGCTCGGCGAAGGACGCCTTAGCCGCCGCGGGCATGATTGCCGGCGCGGTCGGCCTCGTCTTTTTCAGCCTTGCGGCCGCGGTCCTCGTCAAACACCTCGGAGCCATCGCCGGCAGCGCCATCGCCTGGCTGGCGTGGGCGATCCCAGCGGTCGGCCTGTACTGGCTCTTTCTGCATTGAACAAATATCTGGTCCGATTTGCGTTTGGCGCCGGCATCGCACTCGTGGCGGGGATCGTCGGGATGACCTTCGGGCCGAAGGCGGGCGGGCTGTTCCTCGCCTTTCCCGCGATCCTGCCGGCATCTCTCACCCTGATCGAGGAGAAGGGTGGAAGAGGAGAGGCGGCGGTCGACTCCGAGGGCGCGATGCTGGGGGCGATCGCACTCGTGGTGTTCGCGGTGCTCGTTTCGCTCACGGTCGCGCGGTGGGGTGTCGTCATCAGCCTCGCCCTCTCGATCGTGGCGTGGGCCGTGCTCGCCATCGCGCTGTACAAGCTGGTGATGGCGACGTTCCACCACGAACCCTCGCCGCCCTAGTCGATCTTTACTTCGCTCCCGTCCTGCGCCCAGCGCGTGTGATACGCGCCTTCGCGGTCGACGCGGTGGTACGTGTGCGAGCCGAAGTAGTCGCGCAGGCCCTGGATCAGGTTGGCCGGCCCGCGGGCACGGCGGTAGCCGTCGTAATAAGCCAGCGATGAAGCGAACGCGGGGATGGGGATGCCATGGTCGATTGCGGTCTTGACCACGCGACGCCAGGCGGGTTGGGCCGTCGCGAGCGCCTCCTTGAAGAAGGGCGCGAGCATGAGACTAGGCAGGTCGGGAGTTTCCTCGTACGCCTCTTTGATCCGGTCGAGGAATTTGGCACGGATGATGCAGCCGCCCCGCCAGATCGTCGCCAGTCCACCCAGGTCGACGTCCCAGTGAAACTCCTTTGAACCCGCAGCGAGATGCTCGAAGCCCTGCGCGTAGGCCACGATCTTCGATGCGTACAGCGCCTCCTGGACGTCATCGACCAGGCCGCTCGGCGCCTTCCCGGCGGTGGGTCCGGCCAGGATGCCGGACGCGCGCACACGCTGCCCCTTCTGGCTCGACAGAATCCGCGCGAAGACTGCCTCCGTGATGCCGGTCAGCGGGACACCCAGCTCGAGTGCCGACTGGCTCGTCCACCGTCCGGTGCCTTTCTGCTCCGCCTCATCTTCGATCGCGTCGACGAGTGAGCGGCTCGCCCCGTCGTCGTGCTTGGCCAGCACTTCCGACGTGATCTCGATGAGGTACGACTGCAGCCGCGCGTTGTTCCACTCGCGAAACACCGCTCCGAGGTCGTCGGCCGAGAGACCCAGCGCATTTCGCATCAGGTCGTATGACTCGGCGATGAGCTGGATGTCCGCGTACTCGATGCCGTTGTGGACCATCTTCACGAAATGGCCGGCACCGTCCGGTCCGATGTAGGTGCAGCAGGGCACGCCTTCGACCTTGGCCGCGATGGAGGTAAGCATGTCCTCGACGTGGGAGTAAGACTGGCGTGAGCCACCCGGCATGATGCTGGGTCCGTGCAGCGCACCCTCCTCCCCACCCGAAACGCCGGTGCCGATATAGCCGAGGCCCAGCTTCTCCACCGCCTCTGCGCGCCGCCGGGTGTCCTGGAAGAACGAGTTGCCGCCGTCGATGATCGTGTCGCCGCTCGCGAGCACCTTGACCAGGGCTTCGATCGTGTCGTCCACAGGCGCGCCGGCGTTCACCATCACGAGCACCGCCCGCGGCGGCTTCAGCACGCGCGCCAGCTCTTCAAACGTCGCCACCGGAGTGAAGTCGCCTTCCTCCGAATACGACGCCATGAACTCCTCGGTCCGCCGGTGGGTGCGGTTGTACACGGCGACGCGGACCCCGTGCGACGCCAGGTTGCGGGCCAGGTTCATACCCATCGTGCCGAGCCCAACGACCCCCATCTCCTTCTCAGGCATCTTTCAATGATCCTCCAGGAGGCTCCGGCAACCACAAGTAAGTTCGGCGGGGATCGCGTTTCCGGAATGAGGCTCGCCTAGGCAAGAGCATGGAAATCGACCGCCGACGAATCCGCCGGCTGATCCGGCAAGCGCGCACGCGCGAGCGAACGCTGGACCGCGTGATCCGCGGCCAGGCGTGGCTGGACCCGGTGGCTGAGGCGGTTCAAAAGGCGGTCGGCTCGTTCTACGCGGCGCTCGGAATGCCCGGTGTATCGATCAAGGACGTGATGCACGGCACCAAGGTCCTCGGTCACCCCCTCCACCCCGCGCTGACGGACATACCGATCGGAGCCTGGACCGTCGGCGTGCTGGCGGACTGGATCTTCATCGCCACCGGCAGGGTGCCGCAGGTCGCGGGTGACCTCGCGCTCGCCGTCGGCCTCGCCGGCGCGATTCTCGCCGCCCTGACCGGCTACACGGACTTCCACGAGACCACGGGCCACGAACGGCGGACGGCTGTTGTCCATGGTCTGACGATGACCGGCGTAATCGCGATCGAGGCCGTGTCGCTTGTCATGCGGTTGGGACCCGGGGTGCGGCCGGCCGCGATCCTCCTGTCCACGATGGCGTGGCTGATCGTTGTTGTCGCGGCGTACGTCGGCGGGCAGCTGACCTTCGGCATCGGGTCCGCGGTCAACCACAACGCGTTCTTCGACGGTCCGATGGAATTCGTCAGGGTGGGCACGCGCGACGACTTTCCAGAAGGAGAGATGCGACGCGTCGAGGCCAAAGGGCTGCCGGTTGTAATCGTCCGGCGTCAGGGGTTGCTGCACGCGATGGGGGCGGTGTGCTCCCACGCCGGCGGGCCGCTGCACGAGGGCGAGCTCGACGGCGACGTGGTCACCTGTCCGTGGCACCACTCGAAGTTTCGTTTTGAGGACGGGCGCGTGGTCGGCGGTCCTGCGACTTTCGACCAGCCGCCGCTGTTCGTCCGCGAGAGAGGTGGGATCGTCGAGGTGAAGCTGGCGCATCCGTTGAAGTGAGAGGCATGAGGGCGGCTGCTCGACAGCCGCCCTCCGCCAACGCACTTTCAGCAGACTGGGCCGTAGCTCCTGGTCAAGCAAGAGCTGTCTGCCGCCGGTCGGTCTGTTGGCAGCGCGCGCGTGAGGTCGGATCGAGGGTCGCCCGCGGCCTGGTCGTGCGCCACGACGATCTGGGTGTGCGCCGGCGCGATCGGAGCGCCTTTGAGCGCGTAACCCAGCGCGGCGCCGAGGACGATTGCCGCGGCCAGCGCCACGACCAACGCGAAGAGAGCTGTCGGAAATCGCTTGATTGTGAGCTGCGCCTGCATTTCGGAATCAACTCCTGAAAAATTGGGTGGCCGGAACGCACCCGATCGTGCGCGCATCGATACCGGCGAACCAGGCGAGAACTACCTGTCCGGGTACCCGAATCTCGATACCTGAAATTCCCGGCCGCCGGCCTACTCGGCGGTCACCTCGGCGGCATTGTTCTCCGTTTCCACCACCCGCACCTTCAGCAGACGCGCCGGTTTGAAATGCGCCTCCAACCGCTGAAACGCCGCCAGCGCGATGTTCTCGGCAGTCGGGATCACACCGCGGAGGAAATCGACGTCGCGGTTCAGGTGGCGGTGGTCCACCACGTCGATGAACTCGCGTCGCAGGACACTGTCCACCTGCTTGAGGTTGACGACCATCCCGGTCTCGGGATCGAGTGAGCCGCCTACCGTCACCTCAACCACATAGTTGTGGCCGTGGTCGGTCACGCATGCTCCGAAGACGTCGCGGTTCTTCTCGTCGCTCCACTCGGGGCGGTGCAGGATGTGCGCCGCGGCGAAGGTGGCTCGGCGGGTGATGCGCACGTTCGCGGTCATGGGTCCATTCGCAAGTTAGCACCGGTCAGCGGCGCGGATTCTTCGGACGCAAGCCAGACGATCACCCGCGCGACATCTTCCGGCTTGAGCGACGGGCCCTCCACTCCTGCGATTTGCAGCATCGGCGTGTCCACGGCACCTGGGCTGATGGCGTTGACGCGGATGCGGTCCGTGCGGCCTTCGACCGCCAGGACCTCGGTGAGCCCCGCCAGCCCAGACTTTGCGGCGACATATCCTGCCATCCCTGGAAACTTCTCGGCTCCGGCCACACCGGAGAGGCTCGACACCATCACGATCGATCCGCCACGGCCACGCATCAGCTTGAACGCCTCGCGGCTGCACAGAAACGCGCTGCGGAGGCCCGATTCGAGCTGGATGTCCCAGTCGGCGGAGCTCATCTGCCCGAACGGCTGCTTCACGAGGACCGCCGCGCAGTTGATCAGCGCGTCCAGCGAGATCAACCGGCTGAAGGCCGCCACGACCTGGGCCTCGTCGGACACGTCGCAACCCTCGCGGCGGCTGAGCGAGACGACCTCCCATCGCCTCGCCCGAAGCTCCCTTACGACCTGAGAGCCGATGCCGCCGGACCCGCCGGTGACCACCGCCGTCAGCGTCACCGAGACGCCCGCAGCAGGGCGGCCTCGTAGCGATCGAGTGCCGCGTCGAGGCCAAGGCGCCGCACAGCGCTTGCTCGGACAGCGGCTCGATCCAGCTCGAGGCACTGGCCGATGGCTCGGCCAAGCGCCGCGACGTCATCCGGCTCCGCGAGCCGGCCGCTCAGCCCATCCTGTACAACCTCGGCCATGGCACCGCGGCGATAGGCTGCCACGGGACAGCCGGCCATCTGCGCCTCGGCGGCGACCATGCCGAACGGCTCCTCCCAGCGGACCGCGCACACGGTGACCGCTGAGCGCGACATCAAGCTGCGCAGCTGGTCTCGAGGCACCGATCCGACTACCTCTGTTCCGCTGAGGTCGAGCTCATAAGCCGGATCGTAGTGCGCGCCGGCAACTCGAACCGGGAGCCCGATGGACCGTGCCGCCGCGATCGCGTGCTCGACGCCTTTTTCCGGCGACAGGCGCCCCGCAACAAGCGCCCACCTGTCGACCGGCAACTCCGGAACCGGAGCGGCCGGCACGCCGTTGGGCAGCACCTGTCCCACATCAACGCCGGCCGCATGCCATTCCGCCAAGCACGACGCCGAGACTGTCGCGAGCCGGGATGGCGAGACTGCGCCCACCACCCTCGCCACCGAGGCGACGATGGGCGGCAGGTGCAGCGTGTGCAGCACAGGCATGTCCCGAGCCAGCTCGAAGGCCGGTACGTCGAATGCGTGCTGGCTGATGACGTCGACCGACGAGGCCGCGATCGAGTCGAACATCGCCGCGAGCGCCCGAGCGACGCCGGGCGCCGGGGGCGGTTCGTGGCCGCCAGGCATGACGAGCGCCGCGGCTGCGTCGTCGGGCGCCGGCACAGTGACCAGCCGGACACCTTCCAGCTCGGACGTCTCGGCGCAGTGCAGGGTGACCTCGTGACCGCGGCGAACGAGACCCAACGCCAGGTCGCAGACGAACGCCTGCGCGCCGCCTAGCTGCGCCGGGCGCAGCGGCGTGACCGGCGAGGCGACGACGGCGATCCTCACAGCCGCGTCCTAGTCTGATCGAGGGGGTCTGGATGGACTACGAGCAGGCAATCGAGGAGGCCCCGCCGGGCTGGAGGCACTTCAGCGTCGAGGACATCGAGCGCCTCCCGCGCTTTGTCCGCGCCCGCGAGCTCGCGCGCGTTCCTCAGGGCGAGAACGGCGAGCGCGTGGTGCGCGCCCTGTTCTGGACGCTCGTCTATCACCTCGAGCCGGCGCGGTGGGACGAGCTTGCCAGCTTCGAGCCGATCCATCCCGACCTCATCGAGGCGCTGCCCCGCATTGCCGCCCGGGGGCTCGACATCGGGGCCGGAAGCGGGCGGCTGACCCAACATCTCGTGTCGCGATGTCACGACGTCATCGCGGTTGAACCGTCGGCCGGTCTCCGTTCGCTCCTCGCTCGGCGCCTGCCATCAGTCGATGTCGTGGAGGCGTGGGCCGAAGCTCTCCCCTTCCCTGATCGCTGCTCGCAGCTGACAGCCGCGTGCGGCGTGTTCGGGCCCGAGGCAGCGGTTCTGTCTGAGCTCCGGCGGGTCACCGCGCCAGGCGGCGTGATCGCCCTGATCAGCCCGGAGAAGCCGGAATGGTTCGAGGCGCAGGGATGGGATCGGATCACGGTCCCGGCCGTTCGCGCACCGGAGCATCCTGCCTGGATCGACGACTTCTTCGGCCCGCCGAGTCCACCGCGCGAGCTCCTTATGGCTAAGGTTTAGCCGCCGTGCTCGTGCGGCTGGGGCCTGCGCTCATCGAGCGCGACGCTCAGGCAGTCGTGACACACGACGTGCTTGCACGCAGGGTCCTCACACATGTCGCAGACGTCGATGTCCTTGCCGCATTTCTCGCACTTCACCTCGAGCGCGATCACTTCGGCGGCATCCCCAGCCGAACTGCGTCGGCCCTGTACAGCAAACCCACGAGCTTGCCGTCGGACGTGGTCACCGGCGAGCTCTCCAGGTCGTGCTCCTCCATGAAGTGGGCCATCTCGTGCAGCGACACGTAAGGCCGGAAGGTGCTGGGCCCCGGCCGCATGGCCTGTTCGATTCGCAGGTCCGGGTCTTTGGCCAGCTCCTTGGAGCGTAAGAGGCCGAGCACAACGCCCTCGCCGTCCACTGCCAGCGCCGCATCCCAACCCGCTGCCTTGACCCGATCCCGTACGTCTCCGAGCCTGTCCGTCAGGCTGCAGATGGGCACGTCCTTGCGTGCGGCATCGCCGGCACGCGGGTGGAGCGAGTTCTCGCCCTCGGTGGGCAGGCCGGCTGCCATCCAGTCGAGCTTGCCTCCCCTGTACTCATGGACCTGACCGAATCCGAGAGTCTCGAGCCGCGCCGCGGCCCTGGGCGCCATGTCTCAAGCCGTGTCCCAGCAGTAGACGATCACCGCGCGGTTCGCGTCGAGAGCTGCCGCCGATTCGCGATCGATCTGGCTGAGCGGAATGCTCCTTGCGCCGGGCAGGTGGTCTTCCCTGTACTCGTCGGCGGGGAGCACCTCCAGCAGCTGAGCACCCTGCGCAACGAGCTTTTGCAGCTGATCTCGGCCGATCGGCGACGACATCGAGCCATCGTAGTGACTACGCGGACACGGGCGCCTTCACCGCTTCGGCGGGCTGCGGGGCGGTCTGGTTGCGGATGCCGACCGCGTTGACGATCGCCCCGGCCAGGAGCAGACCCGCGCCGATGAGCATCGCGAGATGGAAGGACGAGGTCGACGCATCGCGGACGACAGCGAGCAGGTGTGCATCGGCAGGGGTGTTCAGCGGGCTCACCGTCTTGCGAAAGCTCTCGGATGAGACATCGACGCCGGTGAGACGCGAAGCGAGCGACGCGTAGAAGGCGGCCGTGAGGAAGACGAAGATGAGCGCCCCGGCGAGCTGCGGACCGACGCGGGAGATCGCGTTGTTGATCGCCGACCCGAGCCCGGAATTGCGCACCGGCACCGAGGTCATGAGGGCGGTGGTCAAGGGAGCGACGAGCATGCATATCCCAAGGCCGAAGATGATCGCGCCGGGCAAGAAGTCGATGACGTACGAAAGGGGCGGCAAGTACGAGCTCGGGTTGCCCGGCTGAAGCGTCCACGGAGTGCTGTTGGCCGGCACGCGCGCGTACCACAGCACTCCGATCGCCATGATCACCGGCCCGACGGTCATGAAGATGCGTGGGCCGTATCTGCTCGCCAGGCTTCCGAACCGACGGGACAAGAAGACCAGAAAGAGCGAACCTGGAATTCCCCCCGCGCCCGCCGCGGCGGCGGCATAGCCGAGCGTGCCCTGCTGGAACAGGCCGACGTAATAGAACGTGACGTAAAGCGAGCCGTAGATCAGGAGCGTGGAGATGTTGACCACGGTGAAGTTGCGCGAACGGAACAGCTCGAGCGGTATGAGAGGGTGCTTCGCGCGTCTCATCCAGATGGGAAGCAAGACCGTTGCCACGACCCCGACCGCGAGGGCGATATAGCCGCCCGGATCACGCCAGGCCCGCTGCTGGCCGTAGATCGCGCCGAAGGCCAACCCACCGACCGACAAGGCGACGATCGCGGCTCCGATCCAGTCGAAGTCCGGCGTCGCATTGTCGTCGCGACTCTCCGGCACGTGCTTCCAGGTCGCCCAGGCGGCCACGGCAACGAGAGGAACGTTGATGAAAAACGCGGCGCGCCAGGAGATGGTGTCGACGAGGAGGCCGCCAAGCAATGGTCCGAGGATCGTCGTCGCTCCGGAAGCGCCCGCCCACGTCCCGAAAGCGCGTCCTTGCTCCTCGCCCGAGAAGTTCGCGGTGAGCAGCGCAAGAGAGCCGGGAACGAGCAGCGCTCCTGCGGCACCCTGGAGGATGCGGAACAGGACGAGCAGCTCCATGCTCGGTGCAAAGCCGCAGAGCACAGAGGTCGCTCCGAAACCGACCAAACCGATCAAGAAGGTCCGCTTCCGGCCGTAGAAGTCGTTGACGGCGCCGGCCAGGATGAGCAGCGCGCTGAGCGTCAACAGGTACGCGTTGTAGACATACGACTGGCCCTCGAGCACGCCGAGGAACGTGCGGGGCAGGTCGCGTCCAATCCTGGGCAGTGCGACGTTGACCACGGTCGAGTCGAGGAACACAATCCCCGAGCCGAGGACTACCGCTGCCAGGATCCAGCGCTTGGTCGTCATCGCTTGTTGCAGGGCATGAACTCTCGAGACCCGGCGCCTATTCTGGGCGAAGTCAATGTGCGCCCGCGTTGCGCCCC
>Ga0209577_10000576_pt1 | contig 36811 bp, 30 predicted proteins | sample GraSoiAngelo_109_FD_185874 | JGI IMG/M metagenome (GOLD analysis project Ga0209577, IMG submission 185874) | Grasslands soil microbial communities from the Angelo Coastal Reserve, California, USA - 14_0903_12_20cm (SPAdes) (version 2) | ecosystem: Environmental > Terrestrial > Soil > Grasslands... | reverse complement strand
AAATGCGTAAAGACCGAGGTGCGAATACGCGATGCTTGCCTGGGTGAAGTTCACGTAGCGGGCCACCGAGCGCAGCGAAATCAAAACACCGACCAGACTAAAAACGGTGTAAGACATCGCTCCGAAGACGGTAAAACGCAGCGTCGGGCTGTAACGCATGAGCGGGAAATAACCCTGCATCGTCATGTGATGATTGAGCCCCACGGTCGCGACGGGAATCAGCGTGAGGATCGTGGCTGCAATGCTGGCCGTGACCATCCAGGCCGGGAACGGCCCATCGACCAGGCGCTGCATTCCGGTCCAGCTCGAGAACAGTGCGTAGCTCCAGAAGCCGATTGTTGCCAAATGATAACTGTACACCGGACGACCAATCACTTTGGGAATCATGTAATAGGCCGTGCCGAGACCGATCGCGCCGAACCAAAGAAAGAGCAGGTTATTTGCGTACCACCAGCCGACAGCAGCCTGCAATACGCCCTGCACCGGGACAACAAAGAGCATTAACTGGCCCGCCGCGTAAAGCCATGGAAACCACAGGAACGCGGCGAGCAAATACCACTGCGTAATATAAATTTGTTCGCCCCGCCGGAACCGAAACATCAACACCGCCCAGGAAGCAACGAGCGTATAAGCGACAAAAAGAATAATCGCAGCATAGCTGGGAAACTCGAGCCATTGATAACCAGTGCTATCGCCGAGGAGAATTCCACCTACACCCAAGAGGACGCCCAAGTTCCAAAATCCAGCACCCGCAACCAGAAGCAGCGGATAACGCAGTACTGTGCGGCATAGTCGAGCCATCAGCCAAATTGCGGTGCCCATCCCCGCCATCGATGCCCAGCCGTACACCATCACGTTCATGTGGGCGGGACGCACGCGTCCCCATGTGAGGAAACTGACGTCGGACAGCAAATCCGGCGTGTGCAGCTTGAACGAAACAAATCCGGCGAGCAGCGTGCCGAGGATTAGCCATGCCACCGCCGAAGTATAAAAGATCAACACCGGCACGCGTGTCGAGGCGTCAATCAGAGCGCGTTCGAATTGCTCCGTATCACCGGCGGCGGCGGAAACAGACGGTTCTTTAAGCGGGATTCCGGCGGAATTCATGGGCTGTTAGCAGGACTTGGTGAAGTTGGCGCGGCGGAAGCGGCCGGAGACGGCGATGCTTGGGCTGGCGATGAAGGCAGCGGACTAGAGGCCGCCGTTCCTTTCGGCGCGGCAGAGGCAGCCGCTTGAGGTGATGCTTGTGCGCCGCCTGGCTTCGGAGACGTAGCAGAAACTGGGGAAGCAGCACCTGCGGGAGCGCTTGCGGTTGCCTGTGCCTGGGGCGTTGCAATCGGACCCGCTGGCGCAGGCGTTTGCTTCGCCAACTCGGCAACCGTCAACTCCATGGCGTGCTCGATCGGGATCCGAGCGACGCCTTTATTTTTGTCAACCCAAGCGTAAGTCGTCAACGCCTTGTCGGCCTCCTCGCGTACCGTCTTCAAATTCTCGATCCGCTTTTTGGCGCGAGTTTCTTCGTAATCGGTTCCACGCGGCGACGGCCCGATGATCGCGAGCACGATCACCCCAACAAGCGCAAAGAGTAGTACGATCCCGAACCACGCCGACAAAGGAGCGCGCGCATGAGCAACTTGACGAAGTGATTCCGTATCGGCCATCTCAGTTCACCAGGTTCAAAGATTCAATCAGGCGCGGATCACGAACTGGAAAGAGAGAAGCCCGCGGCACAATTCGCAGATAAAAGAAGCCGAGAGTGGCGCCAATGGCGATGAGAGAAAGCAAATCCCAGATGCTGACGTGCACGCCGGTGCCGTGTAACGCGGGCAAAACGATGATGTACATGTCGAGCATTTGCATGCACACGATCCATCCCGCGACCATGCAAAGACGACGCGGTTCCTTCTTAATCGATCGCATGAGCAGAATCGGAAAAGAGATAAAGAAGCGTCCAACCACGAGCAGCGTGCTCAACGCCCACCACGATTCAGTGTTCCGGGTAATAAAGAACTGGGTCTCCTCCGGGATGTTCGCGTACCAGATGAGCATGTACTGGCCGAAGCCGATGTAGGCCCAGAAAATGGTGAAGGCCAGCATCCATTTTCCCATGATGTGGTAATGCTCAAGCGTGATGACACCGTTCAAATATCCAGCCCGCCGCAGTGCGGTGATGACCAGGACGAGAAGCGACATCGAACTCCCTGCCGCGCCCGCGAAGACGTAGACGCCGAACATGGTGGAAAACCAGTGATAGTTCAGGCTCATCAGCCAATCGAACGCACCAAACGTGAGACAAAGCGCGAACATTGGCAGGCTGATAAACGCGACCTTGCGCATCAAAATGGTGAACCGCGGATTCCCATCCTTGTCCTGGTTTACCGATAAGCGGCGTAAAACGAGCGCTGCGCAAAGGAAAAAGCCGAGAAACACGACGGCGCGGATCAGAAAGAAGGACCAATTGAGATAGGCACGCTTTGCATCCAGCGAATGTTCGACACCGAGCGGGATATCCATCCACGAATACAGATGGCGTCGAAGGAGAAGGATCGGCACAAAAAGAATCGCCAGCACCACCAGCAACGCCCCAATGTTTTCCAACTGTCGCCGCACCACCACCGACCAGTCGGCATCGGTGGCATGATGCACAATCGTCCAGAAAAAGCAGCCGGCGCAAAGCGTGAAGAAAAATGCGAACGCAAAGAGCCACGAATAACTGAATTGATGCGGACTTAGAAATGCGCCAACGACGCAAAGCGCCAGCGCCACAATGGCAGTCAATCCCAGGATCGACGACAGACCTGCGAAGCGACTGCTCTCGAAATATTCGCCTTCGGGTTTTGGGGCAGTTTGGGAACGCTCGCTCATTTTGCTGTAGCCGGCGGCGGTGACGCCGGTTTCTCCAGTTCTGCACGCCGATCCTCAGGAACATCCGCCTCTGTTGCGTTTTGGCTGCGCTGTAACGCGCGCAGGTATGCAATGATTGCCCAGCGATCAGCCACGATGATGTTTGGCCCGTAGGCCATCATTGTGTTTTTGCCATTCATAATCGTATTGAAAATCTCGCCATCGGACATTTTGCGGATTCGTTCATCTTGAAGCGAAACGACAGTCGCAAGTCCGTACTGTTTTGTGATCCCGTTCCCCGCAGCCGTAGCCCCGTGACACATCACGCAGGTAATATTGAATCGCTGTTGCCCGCGTCCCATCAACTCAGGCGTGACCGGAACCGGAATCCCTGTTCCCCAGCGCTCGCCCATTTTGCCGGTGTTGAAGTAATCAGTGCCGCCACCAAAATCAGCGCGCGGGTGAGACCAGGGACCCACGTCCGTCGCTGGTTGCCGGGCTACCAAACTTTGGCATCTCATAGCCAATGGGCACCGTACCCGTGACCGGCAGACGTGGCCCGCGTCCATCCGCAAAAAGACCGAGCGGTGCTTGCGCACGAACCTTCATCTGGCGCACCATATCCGGGAAAACCTCGGTCGGCGGGGCGGTGCTCTTCCGCCCGCGAAATCCAAGCACCGCGAGGATCGCGATCCCGCACAAAACAAAAATCACCAGGAAGCCACGCAACATATTCAGTCCTCGTGCACAATGGTGACGTGTTCGCCGCCGCTTCTTTCCAACAATTCACGAACACCGTTTTCGGTGAACCGCGGATCACGCGATTCAATCGCGAGGAAAAATCCATCGTTGCTCACACGGATGAACCGTTCCCAATTGAACATGGGGTGATACCAGCGGGGCAATCCGTTCATGCCAAGCATCGAGAAAAATGCGGCGAACGCCCCGAAAAGAACCGTTAATTCAAACATGATCGGGAAAAACGCGGGGACGGTCCAGAAATTCCATGGCTTACCGTGCACATCGAGCTGATACAGAATTGACGACGGCCCAAATTCTACGACAGCGGCAGTCAGTAAACCGGTGACGCCACCGAACAAAACCCAACCGCTCAACCAGGATTTTCCCAATCCCATCGCCTCGTCCATTCCGTGGATTGGAAACGGGGAATAAACGTCCCAGCGTTTGAAGCCAGCATCACGGACGTTTTTGGCTGCTTCGTAAAGGGCAGCTGCGCTGGGATATTCCGCAGCCATTGCGTACACTTTGTGACCGGAAGGCGTCCTCATCATCGTGTACGCTCCTTTCCACCGGGAGAAATCGATTGAATCCCAGGCGGGTGTCCGTAATGCGGGTCCGCCTCAGGCACTGCCGTTTTTACCTCTGACATGGCAATCATCGGCAGAAATCGGATGAATAGCAGGAACAGCGAAGTGAAAATTCCGATGGTGCCGATATAGGTCCAAATGTCTACCCATGTCGGGTGAAACACTCTCCAGGACGATGGCAGAAAATCGCGGATCAAACCACCAGCGATAATGATAAAGCGCTCAAACCACATGCCTGCGTTTACACACATGCAGACGAAGAAAACAACAAACACATTCCTCCGGCACCACTTGAACCAGAAAAGTTGCGGGGAAAGGCAATTGCAGAAAAGCATGCCAAGCCACCAGTACCACCAGTAGGGACCGAAGATACGGTTCCAGAAGGCGAATTTCTCGTAGGAATTACCGCTGTACCACGCCACGAAAAACTCCATCGAATACGCGTAGGCAACGAAAGAACCAGTCAATAAAATGATCTTTGCCATTTTATCGATGTGCTGAGGAGTGATCACGTCGTGCAGTTTGAATATGGCACGCGCCGGCAGAAGAAGGGTCAAGACCATCGCGAAGCCGCCGAAGATTGCGCCCGCAACGAAGTAAGGCGGAAAGATTGTCGTATGCCACGTTGGAATGACTGACGTGGCGAAGTCGAATGATACGACGCTGTGCACTGAAAGAACCAGTGGCGTGGAAAGACCCGCCAAAAGCAGATACGCCATTTCGTAGTGACGCCAGTTGCGGTTTGAGCCCCGCCACCCAAGCGCGAAAATTCCGAAAAGGAATTTCCTGATCTTTGTAGTTGCCCGATCGCGTAGAGTGGCCAGGTCCGGAACCAAACCGGTGTACCAAAACAGGACTGAAACGGTAAAATACGTCGAGACGGCAAACACGTCCCACATCAGTGGGCTGCGGAAGTTTTGCCAGATCGCCCAGTTGTTAGGCATCGGCGCGAGGTACCAGGCCATCCAGAACCGGCCGACGTGGATACCTGGGAAAATTGCCGCGCAGATCACCGCAAAAAGCGTCATCGCTTCGGCAGACCGGTTGATCGAAGTACGCCATTTTTGCCGGAGCAAAAACAGAATCGCAGAGATCAGAGTGCCGGCATGTCCGATACCGATCCAGAAAACGAAATTGGTAATGTCCCAGGCCCAGCCCACCGGGACCTGATTTCCCCAGGTGCCGACGCCGGTGGAAATCAGATAGCCAATGCAAAAGAGTCCGAAGGTCGCAATGCTTGAGGTGATCGCGAAGGCCACCCACCACCAGCGCGGCGCGGGTTGTTCCGCCACTCCGGAGATCCGTTCGGTCAACCAGCTAAAGTTGCGCCGGCGTAGCACAAGCGGGACGCGCGTGAGTTGCTCCGCCTCTTTGATCGTCTCTGGTGCTGTTGCTGCTCCGTCCATAATCAGATTGCGGATTGTGGATTGCGGACTGCGGATTGCGGGCCCCCAACAGGAGCTGTAGCCACGGCCCTGTGGGCCGTCTGAAGAGAACGTGCCACAGACACGCGGCTACAACGCAGGATCGGCAATCGGAAATTCCTCATTCCGGTAATTTCTCCTCAAAACTCGCAATCCCGATGTTTTGCGCGTCAGGCATCTTCAGGTTTGGATTGCGAATGCGCGCGAGATAACTGACTCGTGGAACGATGTTCAAATAATCAAGAATTCGGTAATTCCGATCCTGCTGTTTCATCTTTGATACACGGCTTTCCGGATCCTTGATATCGCCGAAGACAATTGCCTCCGTGGGACACGCCTGTGCGCACGCGCTGGTGAAAGAGTCGCGCGGGATTCGCGTATCCGGCGAAGCGCCGGCGCGGGCGAGTGCAGCAATCTTCGCTTCTTCGATGCGTTGCACGCAGAAGGTGCATTTCTCCATCACGCCGCGCATCCGCACCGTCACGTTGGGATTCTTTTGCATCTTGATCGTGTCCGGAGCGCCCTTGGTGGTAAGCGGCGCGAAATATTCTTCGTAAATGTTCAACGCGCCCACGACCTTTCTCTTGCCGACTGGCCGCTGGTTGTAATCAAAGAAATTGAAGCGGCGAACCTTGAATGGACAGTTGTTCGAACAGTACCGTGTCCCGACACATCGGTTGTAAGCCATGACGTTTAGGCCGTCCTCGCTGTGAACGGTCGCATTGACCGGGCAAACCGTTTCGCATGGCGCGTTCTCGCAATGCTGGCACGGCATCGGCTGGTGCACGATTTCGGGATTGTCGGGATAGTCCCCTCGGTCCTGGTTGTACGGTTTGCGGCTAGCATAATAGCGATCAATTCGCAGCCAATGCATGATTCGGCCATGCGACACCTGTAGCTTACCGACCACGGGCACGTTGTTCTCGGCCTGGCAGGCGATCACACACGCACTGCACCCGGTGCACACGTTCAAATCGATACTCATTCCCCACTGCTGCGGTGCCTTTAACGGCGGATGCGTGTAGATGGTGGGTGGCGGGTGCGGCAGTTCTTCCTCTCCGGGAACTTTCTTCGCGAACTCACTATTTTCACGGTAGCCTTCCAACGTCGCTTCGCGCACAAGACCGCGGCCCTCGATGCTGAATTGTTCCTGCGTGATCGAGAACGGGTACGTGCGACCAACTTTTGTCACCTGCACGCTTTCAATCGTTTTCCCGTCAGCGGCGACAAAATACGGATTTGCCGCCGTTCGCAGAAAGTAGCCGTTGAAGCCGGACTGCTCGGCGATGCCCGGTCTTTCCTTCAACGCGCCACCAGCATATGGCAGCCCGTCGAACTCGGGCATTTTTCGCCCATAACCTAACGGGATCGAGACGGAATTATCGGCGTGACCAGGAGACACGAGCGCCGCGATGACGAGCTCGCGTTTGACCGGCTGGCCGCCGGCGCTCTTTTCGTTAATTGCGATCTGTATCAAATCGCCGGTCAGCACACCGAGCTTCTTTGCATAAGCAGGACTAATCAGTGCTGCATTGTCCCAGGTAAGCTTGGTTATGGGATCAGGTAATTCCTGGAGCCAGCCGTTGTTAGCATAGCGGCCATCGTCCATCGAGTAACTGGCCGTCAGCACAATCTCAGGTGAATCCGGCGTCGGTGCCGGCGGCAACGTCCACGAATTTTGTGGACCGCCTGCATTTGCGTTGAACGGCGGGGATTGATCACGCGGCTGAACATTTGCCGCAAACCCGTCGTGAAGGAAACGCAACCACGCGGTTTGAAAATCGCCTGGCGGATTTGTCGAACGAAAAGTTTCCTGGACGAGCTCTGGTCCTTCGGTTTTTGGTCCGCCGAGCAGTGCGTTCAGCAATTCGATTTCTGAGAGACCGCCGAAGATGGGCAAAATCATCGGTTGGATCGACAAGTAATCCCCGTCGGCAGTCAGGGCGTCTCCCCATGACTCGAGGTAATGCGCAGCGGGAACATGCCATTGGCTCAACATCGACGTGGCATCTTCGTGATAACCGAGCCGCACAATCTCAGGGACGCGTTTTTGCAGGTCAGCCCAATCGAGCGGATGATTTTTCTGCTTGTCCTCTACCAGCCCGCGAGGCGCGTTGTAGACCGGATCGCCTCCAAAAATGAAAAGATGTTTAATCCGCCCATCGTTAATGTCAGCTGCGAGTCGAGAAATCTCGATTGTTCGCGGATTACGCGGCACTTGGCGAACAACCAACGTCTGGCCGAGATTTTTGAGGGCCGCATTCATCGCATAAGCGAGTAATTGCACAGCAACCGGCTGGGATGGACCAGCCAGCACCAGACTCGCTCCCGGTTTTGCCAGCAGATCATTTGCTAACCCAGTCACCCATTGCTCATCGAACGTGTCACCGCCGCGCGCTGCCGCGCCTTGGACACTTCCCATCACTGACCCAAGAGCGGAATCGTTTGTTCCTGCGAGAATTTTAGCTGCAAGCGCGTGTGTTATGGCAGCGATTTGGCTGGCCGGACAGCGAAGCCGATGGTCCGCCATTCCGCCCGTTAGCGAGAACCGGCTTTCCACTACATAAAGCCGGTTCATGCTGTCTTTGGGCGTACTTACACGGCGACGAGAGGTAAATGCGCGCACTGACGCGAGATCTCCCTGGCCGCAATCGAGAAAATCGCTGTCCAAACCAAGAACGATATCGGCGCGATCGAATCTGGGAATAATGCGCGCACCGGCGCCGAACGCAGTCTGCGTCGCCACATTTGTTCCTTGAGCCAAAAATGGCTCATAAACGCACCACCGCATACCCGGAAGAGCTTTTTCCAGCTCTCCCCGCAAACGCTCCCGCGTGGGAGAATTTGTTTCTTCGACAAGAAACGCCACGCCGTCGCCGTGATCGGCCATAAGCTTATTGCGAACGTCTGTGATATACGTGTCGAAGTCTGCGCGCTTGCTTGTTTTTCCATTGCGAACAAATCGCTTCGAGCGTGTCGGATCATAAAGGTCGAGAATCGACGCTTGAGTGAAAGTGTCCGTTGCGCCGCCGCTGGCCGGGTGCAACGGATTGCCCTCGAGCTTAATCGGGCGCCCATCGACGGTTGTAGCGATAAACGGAATTGCCCCGGTGCGTCGCGGCATTGCCGTGGCGTAGTACAGAAATTTTCCGGGAATCGTCCATTCTACGTTCTTTGTGAACGGAACGAGGTGCAGCTCCGGCCTGCGACAACTCGTTAGGCCAACCCCTGCTAGCGCCATCGATGCACTCATTAATTTCAGGAAATCGCGTCGGGACCATTCGTCGCCGTTCAGCTCCGCTGCACCCTGCGGGAATTCGCGTTCGAGCCACTGTCGGAATTCGGGCGAATCGCTGTATTCGCCAAGGCTACGCCAGTAACGTTTGCCCGTTGATGGCTCCGGTGGATGGTGGAATACGCGTTTCATCGGTGGCATCCCTGACAGTTTGTTGGCGGATTGATGTTCCAATGCTCCTTTAACGTCTCGCCAATCTCTGCCTGGCTAAGTTTCTGCTTCTTCGAAAAATCCTCGTGCGCATTCTGCGGCTGTCCGTACTTGGCAACAAATTCCGCCGGTTTCACGTCGTCCGGTTTCCAATCGAGATTGAAAACCTGATCGTCCGGCCGCAGAAAGTTCTCGGGATGCCGGTGGCATTCGAGGCACCACGCCATGCTGTGTGGCTTCGCCAGATACACCGTCGACATATGATTGACCGGGCCGTGACAACTGAAACAACTGATGCCGCGGTTCACGTGCGCCGCGTGATTGTAATAAACGTAATCGACGGTGCGATAGATCCACACCCATTCCACTGGGTTGCCCGTTTTCCAGCTCGCCCGCACCGGCTCCAGCTTGGGATTGTCCTTTTGCACTTGAGTATGGCAATTCATGCAGGTCTGGGTGTTCGGCACATTGGACTGCGCCGCCATTTCCACAAAGCTGTGACAATAGCGGCAATCCATTCCCAGTTGCGTCACATGGATGTCGTGCGGAAACGGCACCGGCTGGATCGGTTCGTAGCCGATCTTTGTATACTTTGGTGTCGCGTAATACCAGGTCGCTGCGGTCAATCCGCAGACCGCAATGATGCCGCAGATTACTAGTTTGAGTGGTATCCAGTTGGTCCAGCGTGGAAAGAAGTTGGCCATGGGATATCACGCAAATGCGGCTTCGCTGGACAACACCAGCCACCACAACAAATCAACGTTGAAATCAAAATGCGCTGCGTTCAGACAGTCCAAAAGGGTTAAGATTTCTTCGTCTGAGGGGAAACCATGATTCTATAAATCTGTCCGGCGGTAGCAAAATAAAATTCATCATTCAATTTCATGCCGATAAAAAGCGTTCGCCTTTTCCGATACAGAAAAGCGAACCATTGGCAAAACTCATGAGGTCAAAAGTTCGACGCCGCGTCAAGCCTGGAAGCGTGCCGTTGATTCTGTAGACGAAACTGCCAGCATCATGGCTACAGCATTCAGGTAAGGTATTCTGTGAACTCGGCACGAAAACGGCGACTGGTTTTCTTTCTGGCAGGATTACTTATTGGGAGAATTGTGAATGCCGAAGAGGTGGATGTTCTTTTCACAACGGGGAATATTTACACAGTTAACGACCACCAGCTCCACGCCGAAGCCGTAGCGGCGAAAGATGGACGAATCGTTTTCGTTGGCTCAAATAACGACGCGAAAGGATTTCATGCGGCGAAGATTGTCGATCTCCGCGGCCACACGGTGGTGCCCGGCTTCACCGATTCGCATTGCCACATTTTCGGGATCGGCGAGCGCGAAATGCGATTGAACCTCGAGGGGACAAATTCGCTTGATGATTTTCTGGCCAGGGTGAAGGAGCGCGTCGACAAAACGGGGCCGGGCAAGTGGATCACTGGACGCGGGTGGGTCGAAACGTTTTGGAAACCACCGCAATTTCCAACGCGCCAGGATCTCGATAAAATCACGCCAAGCAATCCTGTATTTCTCACGCGCGCGGATGGCCACGCCTCAATTGCTAATTCGGCCGCGCTTAAAATCGCCAGAATCGACGGCAAGACCCCGGATCCGTTTGGTGGACAAATTTTAAAGAAGAACGGCCAGCCAAACGGGATGCTGCTCGATAAGGCGCAGGATCTTGTCGCAAAAAATATCCCCAAAGCTACTGAAGAAGAACGTCGGGAAGCCTTACTGCGCGGAATCGACCGCGAACTCAAACTCGGCTGGTGCGAAATCCAGAATGCTGGCAGTTACAAGGAAGATATCGACATTATCCGGAAAGAATTCGAAACCGGAAAAATCAAAATTCGATTCGTCAACGCCGTTTACGGTCCTGGCGAAGATGTGCAGAATTTTTTGCGCGACGGATCTACGATCAACGCATTCGATCATCATTTCACCCAGCGTACGATCAAAGTACTCTTCGATGGCGCGCTCGGCTCGCGCGGCGCGGCGCTATTGAAACCGTACCACGACGCGCCCGAAACTTCCGGTTTTCTCAGAGAGAAACCTGAAGATCTTCGGCCGATATTTAAGGAAGCGCTTCGACGCGGCATTCAGGTGGAAACGCACGCGATCGGCGACCGGGCTAACCGACTAATTCTCGATCTTTACGAACAGGCATTTAAAGCCGTGCAACCAGATGAACGGAAAATTCGCGAACCGCGCTGGCGCATCGAGCATGCGCAAATTGTCGATCCAGATGATATCCCCCGGTTTGCTAAGCTTGGCGTGATCCCGTCAATGCAGCCATCGCATGCAATCAGCGATTTGTTTTTCGCCCCGACTCGACTTGGAATGGATCGTCTCGTCGGCGCGTATGCATGGCAAAGCTTCATTAAAATCGGCTGCATCGTTGCCGGTGGTTCGGATGCGCCGGTCGAACGCGGAGAACCGATGATTGAATTCTACGCCGCCGTTGCACGGAAAAGTACCAAGGGCGAGTCAGGCGAGGGCTGGCATCCCGAGCAAGCCGTTTCGCGTGAAGAGGCGCTGAAAATGTTCACGATCTGGCCGGCCTACGCCATGTTCGAAGAAAAAGACAAAGGTTCAATCGAAGTCGGCAAGCTCGCCGATTTCACTGTCCTCTCACAAGACATCATGAAAATTCCTGCGATGGAAATTCTTGAAACGCGGAATGAAATGACAGTGATTGGCGGCGAGATTATTTACTCGCGCTGAGCACATGGCAAATTTTTGCCCTTCATGAACCATCACCACGCACACAAACTTCTGACAGCAAGCCATCCACGAATGGCGGATTTGATCGCTCGCTCCCGTCGCTACAACATCACGCCGGCGGTTTCCATTCGACCATTCGACGCCCTTGCCGAATCAATCGCATACCAGCAATTGAGCGGAAAAGCCGCTGCCACTATTTTCGGCCGGGTCCGCGCTCTCTATCCGAAAAGAAAATGGCTCGACCCCGAACAACTTCTCGCAACGCCGGATGAAACGCTCCGTGCTGCTGGGCTTTCTCGCGCGAAAACCGCCGCGTTAAAAGATCTGGCGGCAAAAACAATCGACGGCACAGTGCCAGCTGGTCGCGCGCTTATTCGAATGAGCGATGATGAGATCATTGCGCGTCTGACTGCGGTGCGCGGAATCGGCCGCTGGACGGTCGAGATGCTTCTCCTTTTTGATCTGGGCCGGCCGGATGTCTGGCCGGTTGATGATTACGGTGTGCGCAAAGGTTTCGCCAAGACGTTCGGTCGCCGAAAACTCCCCACGCCCAAACAGTTGATGAAGGTCGGTGAAAAATGGCGTCCGTACCGTTCGGTAGCCGCCTGGTATTTCTGGCGAGCGCTGGATACTCCACAAGCTACAAAGTTAAAGGGTTAAAAAGTTAAAAGGAATTCCTTTTGTAACTTTTTAACCTTTCAACTCTTTTAACCATTTAACTTGCGGTCGACACTGCGTCTCATTAGAACGAGCGGATTATGGCGATGATCCACGTTAATCGGGGCGCAACAAGCTTGGGCGTATTTTCCGAAGAAGAAGTTCGTGAAGGTCTGCGTACTGGCCGATTCGTTTCCACCGATATCGGGTGGCGCGAAGGCATGGCCAACTGGCAGCCGCTCTCGCAATTCCCAGAGTTGGGGGCAGCCGCACCTGTTGCGCCGCCTGCGCAGACTGGCGCAGCCACAGCGCCAGAACATGTGGTGGCACGGAGCGGTTTGCCGTGGGACGAGCGACAAACCAAAGGACTAATCAACGCGTTTATTGAAACGTTGCAGATGGTTTTAAGCAGGCCCGTTGCCGCGTTCACCGCGATGAAACGCGAAGGAGGTCTGGGTGAGCCCCTTCTTTATGCGACCATTGGTGGAACTTTCGGCGGGCTGTTTGCGATCACTTACAATTTTACTCTTCGATCATTGGCACCATTCGGGGATAGGCATGACACTTTGCCACATCTTTTCGCCGGATTCGGTTGGATTTTCCTCTTGATCCTGACGCCACTTTTTGTGGTGATCGGAATGTTTATTGTCTCGGCCATTCTTCATGTTTGCCTGATGATTGTCGGTGGCGCGAAGCAGTCATTTGAGACTACGTTCCGCGTAGTTTGCTTCGCGGAAGGATCGGTCAGTCCGCTTCTGGTGGTTCCGTTCTGTGGCGGCTTGATCACTGGAATTTGGAAGGTTGTTCTTTACTGCGTCGGCCTAGCGCGCGCTCACGATACCGACACCGGCCGTGCGGTGATTGCCGTGCTGTTGCCGCTGATCGTTTGCTGCGGGGGGTTTGTCCTGCTGATCTTCCTCGTGCTGGGCACTTGGAGCGCGCAACATTAAGCTTAAATGCAGCTTTGTCGCCGCCGGCTTAAGCCAGGTGAAACCGATCACGAGTTAATCTGGTTAAGCGTCTCGCTTGTATCGCTGGGCCTGGCGGCAGCATGGCTAACCGTAGGGTTGCCATGGCCGCGCTGCGCGTTTCACGAAATCACCGGTTTGCCCTGCATCACATGCGGTATGACACGATGCAGTATTCAATTCTTTCATGCTCACTTTCTTGCTGCATTGGAATGGAATCCACTCGTATTCACAGCATTCTGCAGCCTGACAGCGTTTGATCTCTACGCGTTTGCAACGCTCGCAACGCGCGGGCCGCGTTTGCGGATCTGTTTTCGCACGCAAACGGCGAAAACATTTGCACGCATCGCAGTCATCTCGGCGCTTGTGCTAAACTGGATTTATCTTCTGATGCACTGGCGCAATTTTTGAATTGTAGGGCGTTTGACTCGTTCGCTCCCACTCTCTCGCCCTGGCGGGCTGGCCGTCTATGTTGCTCGCCTCCCGGCGGCTCCATTCTGCGAACCCCGAAAGCATTCGGGGCTGATACAGACGCCCTACAATGCTAGGCAAACATAATTTTCTTCGTGCACTTCTTGTGCTTCGTGATTCAACTTCTGACAGCATGAGAATTCTGGTCACAGGCGGGGCTGGTTTCATCGGTTCCCATCTCGTTGAACGGTTGCTCGCGGCCGGACACACCGTGGCGATCCTCGATGATTTCAACGATTTTTACGATCCGCAAATCAAGCAGGCAAATATCGCCGGTTTCGCCAAAGACGTGATCGTTCACCATGTCGACCTTCGAGATGGCGCGTCAGTACGAAATTTGTTTCATCGCGAGAAATTCGAAGTGATCGCGCATCTGGCTGCTCGGGCTGGCGTTCGACCATCGATTCAGCACCCGCAGCTCTACTACGACACCAATGTCATTGGCACATTGCATTTGCTTGAAGCCGCGCGCGTCACCGACGCTCAACGATTCATCTTTGCCTCCAGTTCGTCGGTCTACGGCGCCTCAAAGACTGTTCCTTTTTCGGAAGATGAACATCTGATCCAAACATTGAGCCCGTATGCCGCGACGAAGATCGCCGGCGAATTTCTCTGCTCGACTTACTCGCATCTTTATCAACTGCGTGTCGTGACACTACGTTATTTCACCGTATACGGTCCGCGACAACGCCCCGACCTGGCGATTCATCAATTCACACGGCGCATTCATGCCGGCCAGTCAATCGAACAATTTGGCGACGGCACAACGCGACGCGATTACACCTACATTGATGATGTAATTCAGGGAACGATGGCCGCGCTCCGATATGAAGGCTCGCTCTTCGATATTTTTAATCTCGGTGAGAGCGAGACGATTCAGTTGAAGGACTTGATCGTTGCCATCGAAAATGCGCTGGGGAAAAAAGCGGATATCAACCAGCTGCCGGAGCAACCAGGCGACATGCCCCTCACTTGCGCGGACATTTCCAAAGCGAGAAAACTGCTCGGTTACGGTCCAGCCACTCGGTTGAGCGAAGGTTTGCCCAAGTTCGTCGAGTGGTTTTTGAAGTCAGCGAAATAAACACACCGTCATCCTGAACGAAGTGAAGGATCACTCGATTGCACGGATGGTCACGCTCGGTAGCTTGTGTGACACTAGTGCCGATTGGGAGGTCCCTCGCTTCGCTCGGAATGACACGCGAAAGGTCAGATCAATCCCGCGGGGTAAATTCGTACACTAATTGAAGTCGATGGAAACTCTGCCCTTCGATCACCGCGCCTGCTTTATTGCGGGCCAGGCGAAATCGGGCACCACGCTCCTTGTGGCGTTGCTGGATAATCATCCGCAGTTACTCGTATTGCCGGAAGAAACAGCCTACTTCCCCACCGTCCTCACCAAATATGCGCCACGCGGCCGTCGCGCCCAGTTTGATTATCTGACCAAAAAATCGCTGTCGAATGTGCTTTTTGGCGGGCCGTGCAAATGGGGCAAGCGCAGCTACGCGACGTTCCCTCGGGAGAAATTTCTGAAGACATTCGACCAGGCGGCATTTGATCCTGCGAATGCGCAGGAAGAATTGCTCGTGCTGATGGTCAAAGCGTACGCTGCGACACTGGGGCGCCCGCTCGACACCATTGGGAGGTGGGTGGAAAAGACGCCGGCCAATCGCAATCACATTCCGGAAATTCTCAGGCGTTTTCCGCACGCGAAAATTCTGGTCACCATGCGTGATCCGCGCGCCATTCTTGCGGCGCAAATCGCGCTGGAGAAGACAAGGCAAACCGGAAGATTCTCGACTTATTACGTGATCGCCCACTGGCTGGTCGCTGCCGGACTAGCGAGGCGTGTGAGGAATGGTGAACTCCCGGGCCTTGTGGTGCCGTACGAACAACTGGTCTGCGAACCGGCCACGATGATGGAAGAAGTTTGCGCTTACCTGGAGATCGATTTCGATCGGGAAACGGTACTGACACCAACAAAAGTGGGCCAGTTTTGGAGCGGTAACTCAGCAGCGCGGGTTAACTTTTCACAGATCAGTCCAGAGCCGGCAACGCGCTGGCAGCGCGAACTGTCCGAAGACGAAATCGGATGGGTGGAATGGCATTGCCGCGACCTCATGCCTGAATTCGGCTACGAGCCAAAACTACATGGACGCGAGCTCCGATCATTTGTGCGTCCAATTCGCGGCGAACGCCCACGAGAATACGCGAAGTCGCGGCTCTACTCGATCCGCGATGCAATGACGAAATCCAAATGACGAATGCCGAAGGAAGATGAAAGAGATTTCTATCTCGTTGGGCTAACTTCGTAATTCGACATTCGTGCTTCGTCATTCTAGCCCCACTTGCAATAGCCCCAGAAGCAGGCCATAATCCCGCGAGATGTCGGGATTCTTGTTCGGTTTTCCGAGCCTCCGTTTTCCAAAACGATTCAGTTTTTTTAATACTGTGATGCGAACTTTTGCATCCTCGCTGCATCGTTGGTCGAGTACGCGGGCTTGCGGTTCAAGAGAAGTGGATTCCCGGCTCGACGAGGCGGAGTTTCCAACGGCGTTGCAGAGTGCCTTGTTTGAATGGGCTCTGGATGATTGGCGCGCTGCGGACGGTGTCCCGAATGCTTTCGGGACGCTCCGCCCATATAACAACTGGACTAAACCTAAGGACAAACATGAACTCTTATTCAACGGAAAGACGTTCGCATCGCTCGCGCGGCGGCTCCCGACGCCGTGGCAACGGTCCCGCGCGTCGTCAGCGAGGAGAAGCCAAGGAGCAAAAAAAGACATTCTGGCAGCGGATTGCTGCATTTTTTGGAAATGGCACAACGAAGGCGGAAGCAACTGCACGCAATGGCGCGCAACCTTCGCGACCAACACGCAAACCCGAACGAATCGACGTGACTTCGCCGCGTCTGTACGTTGGTAATTTGTCGTTCGACGCAACCGAGAGCGATCTTTTTGAATTGTTCAACGGAGTCGGACACGTTCAAAATGCGGAGGTCGTAAGTTACCGTCATAACCAACGCTCAAAAGGTTTTGCGTTTGTACAAATGCAAACCATTGACGAAGCGAAACGCGCCGTGGAAGAATTGCACGATAAGGAATTCCTCGGCCGCAGGCTGGTAGTAAGCGGCGCGAAATCCGGAGAGCATCGCGCGCGCTGACGAACGAAATGATCTGATCGGGAGAGAACGCGCCTTGTGCCTTGTGCGTGGCTCTCCCGATTTTTTTTATTCACCCATGAGTCGCATTGGGCTCGGATGGCGCTGGGTCGCTATCTTTTAATCTCCAAATACGTTCGGGATAGAACGTGATTGGTCCCAGGCTGGAGTTCTTCGACGCGCATTTGTTTTAGAAACCAGCGGCCTTCAATCTTCTGCGCGGAGACCACTTCGAAACGCTTGGTCAGTTGAGCATTCCAATCGTATCCCTCCATACGCATCAGCGCGCCACTCGCCTTGTCAACCCATAGCAGTACATTGGAATACTGGGATTCGCGTGAGGGCGCGCGCAGTTGCAGTTTCCAACAATTGCGAGTGCGAACATTTTCCTCTCCCAAAACGCGCGCGGTCGGCCAGTAAAGAAACTTGAACGCCAAATCCTCGTAGGTCACGCAGGTGCCGCGAATTTTTTGCTTGAGCTTTGAGGCCGTAAATTGCTCGGTGCCGCCAGCGGTCACAAGGCCAAGGCGCGAGCTGTTTTCACCGAGGCGAAGTTGCAAAACTTCATCTGGATTCGCGAACGAATAGCGGATCAGCGGTCCGTTGTGCACCAGCCGAAACGGAACCACCACGTTATCCTGGCGAAGCTGCCCCTGAAGATCGATTTGCTGTCGCGACTCCATCATGCGCACTGACGCGAGAATGTCTTTTGCCGACGGTGGGGACTGCGCATGCGCGAATAAGGCCATCAATAAAGACATCGCCAAAGCGCAATGACGAATGACGAATGACGAATGACGAAACAATGTCGAATGCATAAATGAGGAACGGCTTCCCGGATGCTTTTGTTTTAGCATTTGGGCTTCGGGCTTCCTCATTCCTTCGTTATTCATCATTCGTGCTTCGTCATTGCACCGCATTTGTTTATCACCGGTTAACGATTAAAGCTTAAGGCCCGGTTTCGTTTCCTTCGCATGGATCAATTCATCTTTCATCTAATCAATCAGCAATGGACGAGTCCCGCGCTCGACCTTTTCATGGCGGCCCTGAGCGATAGTACGATTTGGAAGCCGCTATTCGTTGCTATTGGACTGAGCGCGGTCTTATTTGGCGGATTTAGAGCGCGCGCGTTCGTCGTCTGTCTGGTGTTGTCTCTGCTGATCACGGACCAGGTCACGGAGGCCTTAAAATCGACGATCAATCGCCATCGCCCCAAACATGTAGATCGTGTGCGAATGGTACAGCTGCAAAGAACCCATCCGGCGTTCCTGTCTCTGTTTAAGAAGCCCACTATTCGGTCTTCCAATTTGTCCGATCGCAACCGGTCCGGACCGTCATTCCCGTCGGGACACATGACGACTAACACTATCATTGCTGTTTTTTGCACGGTGTTTTATCGACGTTGGGGGTGGCTCTACTGGTTCGTCGCCTTTGCTGTTGGCTACTCGCGAATTTATCTGGGTTCGCACTGGCCCAGCGACGTAATCGCAGCGTTCTTTCTGGTAATTGGCGAAGCGCTACTGCTGCTTAGCGTGTACGAATTAGTTTGGAGGAAGGCGACCCGTAAATGGGCGCCGCAGGTTTTTGCGCGCCATCCAAGTTTGATTGCTCGTCCGACTGCTAAGGTGCCATCGCCAGGAGCGCCACCACATTCGATATGAGTATAACGCGCGCTGTCTGGCTCTTCATCTTCACTCTAACGGTGATTCGATTGTCGATGTTGGCAACAACCGATCTCGAATTTGACGAGGCGCATTACTGGATGTGGTCGGAGCGACTTGCCCCCGCGTACTTCAGCAAAGGTCCGGCTATCGCGTTTGCTATTCGCGCCAGTACTGCCGTTTTCGGAACGACCGAATTCGGAGTGCGATTCTTCAGTCCCCTGCTCGCCGCCGGCACGAGCCTGCTCCTGTTTTATTTTGCCCGCCGACTTTTCAGCACCACCGCCGGTCTGTGGGCCGTCATCGCGTTAAATGTTACGCCCGTTTTCAACATCGGCGCGTTTGTGATGACGATTGATGCGCTGTCGATTTTTTTCTGGTTGGCGGCCATGTTTACATTCTGGCTTGCGTTGGAAAAAAGCCCGCAGTTCTCCTGGTATTGGCCGTTGACCGGACTGCTGATCGGGCTCGGGTTTCTTTCCAAATACACCAACACGCTGGAGCTTATTTCAATTGTGTTGGTGCTGGCCCTCGCGCCTCGGCTCAGGCACGAATTCAAGCGTCCTGGATTTTATCTACTGGTCGGGATATTCGCTCTTTGCACGGTACCGCCTGTCGTGTGGAACGCGCAGCACGCGTGGGTTACGCTTGCACATCTGCGTTCGCGCGGCGGTATCGAGCAAGGCTTTGGTTTGCACCCGGTCGAAGTTCTTTCGTTTATTGGCGAACATTTCCTGGCTTATTCGCCTTTCCTATTTCTGGCGTTGGCGTGGGGGGTCATTGGAAGCTGGCGACGGGTGAATCAGCAATTCAAGGTTTTGTTCCTGATGTGGTTTGGCTTGCCGGTGTTTCTTTTCTACTTGTTTCTTTCCCTGAACAAGGCTGCGGCACCAAATTGGGATGGACTCGCCTTTCTCGGTTTTGGATTGCTTGCCATTTATTATTGGTGGGAGCGCCTTGAGGCGAGTGCCTTGTTAAGGATCGGCGCGGTCATCGCGGTATTAGTCGGGTTGATCATGAGCGCGGTGGCACTCGATACAGACTTGCTGCGCATGGCGGGATACAGGTTCCAGCGAAGCGACCCAAGCAATCGGATGCGCGGATGGAAAAGCGCCACGGGCGCGCTGGAAGCCATGCGCAGTGATCTCGAAACAAAATTCGGTGAAAAACTTTTTCTTATTGCCGACGCGCGAGACCGGGCTTCGGAGATTTCGTTTTACCTGCGCGATAAACGAGCCGAAGGCCCGGGTCACCCGCCGGTTTACATTCCCGAATCGCAGGACATGGTGAATCAGTTCTCATTTTGGCCACGCTACGATGAATTTGTTGAGCTAAAACCGGGTACGCCGCGATCGGAAAGCGAAGTTTATACTGAAGAAGGCGGGATCAATTTGTTCGTTGGGCGCAACGCGCTCTTTATTCGAGACGGCGAAAAACAACGCGTCCCGCACAATATCCAAGCCGGGTTTCAATCGACCGAGCTGATTGGCACGATTCAAGTATCGCGCTATGGGAAGCCGCTGCGAACGTGGCAGGTGTTTCTTTGTCGAAACTACCGAACCCTTCCACTATGAACGGCCACACCGCCAAGCTCCCCACTCGGGTCATCCTGAGCGGAGCGAAGGACCTCCCACAAATTTCGTTGTTCACGCTCAGAACCCGGCGTGAAACAAGCTGTGTAGGTGAGGTCCCTCACTCCGTTCGGAATGACCAGCGTTCGATAAAAAACGGCGCACCGTTCACGTGCTACGCATGATGCAAAGGATGAGCTTTCCGGAAATTTCGGTGATCGTACCTCTCTTCAATGAAGAAGAGAACGTCCTCGTTTTGCAGGAAGAGTTGCGTACTGCGCTGGGCGGACTCGATTACGAAATCATTTTTGTCGATGACGGGTCCATCGACCGCACGGCGGAGCGGATTGAAACTGCGGGGAATATCCGCGTGATTCGTTTTGAGAAAAATTCCGGACAAAGCGCCGCAATTTATGCCGGCCTCGCAGCGGCGCGCGGTGGGACTGTGGTTATCATTGACGGCGATTTACAGAATGATCCTGCCGACATTCCAAAACTGCTCGCTGAAATAGCGCGTGGCGCCGATCTTGTCTGTGGTTATCGCGTCAAACGCCAGGACACGTTTGTGAAGCGTGCGACGAGCCGCATTGCGAACGCCGTACGCAGCCGTTACACGAAAGACGGGGTGCGCGACACCGGCTGCACCCTCAAGGCCTTGCGGCGCGAATGTGTCAGCGCATTATTTCCATTCAAAGGCATGCACCGTTTTATTCCCGCGCTGGTTAAAGGGGCCGGCTATCAGCTGGTCGAAGTTCCGGTCAACCATCGTCCGCGACGCTTTGGCCAGAGTAAATACGGCCTCGGGAACCGCGCTTTGCGCGCCACTGTGGATATGTTTGGAGTCCGTTGGCTGCTTTCCAGGCGATTGAATTACAAAATTCGCGAGAAGATTTGATCGCCGAGACAGACGAGATGGATGCGACACACTCGCGACGTGGCAAATCTCGCTTGTCAACTTAGGCGCTACCGCTAAGCTTGCCCTCCCGTACCGGGAATTCGCATGTCGTTGGCCAATTTACTTTCTGTCGAGCAGATCATCCCTGAGATGAAAGCAACGGAGCGCTGGGCCGCGATCGTTGAACTGATCGATCTCCTCGTTAGTCTCGGCAAAATCAAAACGGAAGATCGCGATCCGATTCTAGCATCACTGAAACAACGCGAGGAAACAATGAGCACGGGCATCGGGTTCGGAATCGCCATTCCGCATTGCTCGTCAGACCGGCTCGAGGAAGTCGTGGCCGCGTTCGGAAGATCGACGACAGGCATTGAGTTTGATGCGCTCGACAACGCGCCGGTCAAGTTCGTCGTGCTTTTCATCGTCCCGAAAAATCAATTTCAAACGCACCTGCGCACGCTAGCCTCGATCGCAAAATTCTTAAACGATCGCTCCGTGCGCGAGAGCCTGGCTAGCGCAAAATCTGCTGAGGAAATTTTGTCGATCTTTCGGGATCGTTCGTAGTGTAACGTGGCCCGGGCATCTAGCCCGCGGGTTGTATCGGCAAGGATGCCGATTCCACGATGGAAACTTTTCAATCACTTCTCGCAAAGAAGCTTTCCGATGCCCTGGCCGCCGCCGGCTTGCCGGACGCTGGTGAATTAACGCCGGCAACCGACGCGCGATTCGGCGATTACCAGACGAATGCCGCTCTGGTGCTCGGAAAGCAGCGGGGCGAAAATTCGAGGGATGTTGCGAAGAAAATCGTTGAGCATCTCGGTGTTGACGATCTTTGCGAACTGCCAGCGATCGCAGGTCCCGGTTTCATCAATTTTACGTTGCGTCCAGGCGCGGTTGCTGAAAAAACCGTCAGCATTCTGGGCGATGAAAGGCTCGGAATCGCGAAGACAGAATCGCCTCGGCGCATCGTGATTGATTTCGGATCTCCCAATGTCGCTAAGCCGATGCATGTTGGCCATATTCGGAGCACCGTTCTTGGCGATGCGCTCGCGCGTATCGCAAAATTTCTCGGGCACGACATGATCCGCGATAATCACATTGGCGATTGGGGGACCCAGTTTGGAATGGTCATTTACGGCTGGAAGAATCTACTGGATCAGCACGCGCTTCAGCAGAATCCACTGGCCGAGATCGTCCGCATTTACAAGGAGACAAACGCATTGGCGACCAGCGATCCTCAGGTCCGAGAATCCTGTCGCCAGGAACTGGTAAAACTGCAGGCCGGCGACAAGGAAAACATCGATATTTGGAACGAATGCGTTGCTTTTTCCATGCAGGACTTCGAGCACGTGTACGAGTTGCTGGATATTCATTACGACATCCAGTGCGGCGAAAGCTTTTACAACGACAGGCTCCCAGGTGTAGTCGAACGTTTGCTCAAATCCGGAATTGCTGAGATCAGCGAGGGCGCGGTCGTCGTTTTCTTTCGCGATATTCCGGAGCTGGCCGACAAACCATGCATAATTCGCAAACGCGACGGTGGATTTAATTACGCCACCACCGATGTCGCGACAGTCGATTATCGCCTCGACCATTTGAAAGCGGACAGTGTTTGGTACGTAGTCGGCGCGCCGCAAATTCTCCATTTCAAACAAATTTTCGAGATTGCCGGGCGACAGGGTTACAAAGCTGATCTTCGGCACATCACGTTTGGCAGTATCCTCGGGGAAGATCGCAAACTGATGAAAACGCGCTCGGGCGAAAACGTGCCGTTGCGCGGACTTCTCGAGGAAGCATGCCGCCGCGCGCGCAAGATTATCGAGGAAAAAAATCCGGACTTAAGCGAGGCAGAAAAAATCGATGTCGCGCAGAAAATCGGAATCGGTGCAGTTAAATACGCTGATCTGTCGCAGTACCGAATGACGGATTACGTTTTTTCATGGGACAAAATGCTGTCCCTCCAGGGAAATACAGCGCCGTATTTACAAAACGCATATGTGCGAATTCGCTCGATTTTCCGTAAAGCCGGCGAATCCGCACCAAAGATCGATGAGTTGACTCTCGGCAGTTCTGCCGAAATCACTCTCGCAAAGCGCCTTTGTCAGTTCGCGGAAGTCGTCCCGCAGGTGCTGAACGATTTTCGTCCGAATATTCTGGCAAATTATCTTTTCGAGGTGGCGAACAGCTTCCACGCATTTTATGAGGCTTGTCCGGTTTTGAAATCGGAGGAACCGGCGCGCAGCTCGCGCTTGGCTTTGTGCGACCTTACCGGACGCGTTCTGCATCGCGGCCTCGAGTTGTTAGGCATCAAAGTCCCTGAGAAGATGTAAAAGGAAACGCCGAGCGCCGAACATCCAACACTGAACATCGAAGTCAGATTCTGAATTTCGGCATTGGACGTTGGGCGTTGAGCGTTGGACGTTTGCTTTCTCCTGTGAAAACAGAGCATCCGCGCATTCCAACCTGCACCTACCGATTGCAATTCAATCGCTGGTTCACTTTTTCGCAGGCATGCGAGATCGTCCCATACCTCGAAGCACTCGGAATCAGTGACGTCTACGCATCGCCCTATTTTCAGGCGAGCCCGGACAGCTTGCACGGTTACGACATCACCGATCACAACAAGCTCAACGCGGTGATCGGCTCGCGCGAAGAGTATGACGCCTGGGTCGCGGAGCTCCATGCGCATTCGATGGGACAAGTACTCGATTTTGTCCCAAATCACGTGGGGATCGCGGAGCCGCTCAACGAATGGTGGATGGACGTGCTCGAAAATGGGCCCAGTTCGAGATTCGCGCCCTATTTCGATATCGACTGGCAGCCACTGAAATCCGATCTTCGCGATAAAGTTCTGTTGCCGATCTTGAGCGACCAATATGGGCGCGTTCTCGAGCGCGGCGAACTGCAGGTGCGCTTTGAAGAGGGAACGCTTTATTTGCTCTACGGCGAGCGAAGACTACCGATCGCTCCCGGAACATATCGCTATGTTTTGGAAATCGGCTTGCGAAATCTCGCCGAACACAAGGAAGAGGACTTCTACGCGGAACTGCAAAGTATCCTGACGGCGCTCGAATATTTGCCAAAACGCACCGAGACCGATCCAAAACGCATCGCGGAGCGCATTCGCGAAAAGGAAATCATTAAGCGACGACTCGAACGTCGTTGCGCGGAAGCTCCGCAAGTCCAACAAGCAATTGAAAAGGCGCTGGCCCAGATCAACGGGGAGCCCGGCGACCCGCGCAGCTTTGATGCGCTGGATCAATTGCTTAACGCGCAGTCTTATCGGCTGGCGTTTTGGCGGGTCGCCGCCGAGGAAATTAATTACCGTCGCTTTTTTGATGTGAACGACCTGGCGGCAATTCGGGTGGAGTTGCCAAAGGTATTCGACGCCATTCACCGGCTAGCTCTGGAGTTGGTTGGCGCAGGCGCGGTGACGGGACTTCGCATCGATCATCCCGACGGTCTTTATTTGCCGCGCGAATATTTTGAAAAACTTCAACAGCGTTCTGCGAAAACACTGGGGACCGCTTTGCCGAAGGATGGTCGGGCCATTTACATGGTGGCTGAAAAAATCCTCACTGGCTCCGAAACGCTGCGCAAGGATTGGCGCGTGCACGGCACTACCGGGTACGATTTTGCGAATCAAGTGGCACAGTTGCTGGTCGATTCCTCGGCTGAAACCGCAATCACAAAAACGTTCCATCGTTTTATCGATCACTCGATGCCGTTTGGCCACCTGCTGTATGCAAAAAAATTGCAGGTCATGAAATTATCACTGGCCAATGACGTCGATGTGCTGGGCAATATGCTCGACCGGCTTTCCGAACAAAACCGTTGGCATCGCGATTTCACGCTTGAGGCGCTCTCGCGCGCTGTGCGTGAGACCATTGCTTGTTTTCCAGTTTATCGAACATACCTGGCGCCCGGGCAGCCTGTGACGGAAGAGGATCGGCAGATCGTCGAGAGCGCGATCGCCGCCGCAAAGCGTCGCAACCCGGCGATGGAAGAATCAATTTTTAATTTTCTCCGCGATGTATTGCTCTTTCGTTTCCCGCCGAACCTTGATGCGAAGGCGCGCGCGGAGCACACGCATTTCGTCCTGAAGTTTCAGCAAGCCACCGGACCGGTCATGGCGAAGGGGCTTGAGGATACCGTGTTCTACATTTACAACCGGCTCGCTGCATTAAACGAAGTCGGCGGCGAACCGCAACAGTTCGGGTTAAGCATTGAGGCATTTCACGAGCGGAATATTGATCGACAGCGCAACTGGCCGGCGACGTTGCTGGCCACTTCGACACATGATACCAAACGCGGTGAAGATGTGCGCGCTCGAATAGGGGCGATCTCCGAAGCCCCGGAGCTCTGGCGGCGCTCATTACAACGGTGGCGTGTTGCTAACCGTCGCTGGAAGCGGATCATCAACGACGTCGAAGCCCCGGACGCGAACGAAGAATACTTGCTCTATCAAACCTTATTGGGGACATGGCCGATGCAGGCCGATGGCGAACCGGAAACGACGGCCACGCCTGAGTACATCGAGCGAATTCAAGCCTACATGGCAAAGGCACTCCACGAAGCGAAGATCAACACGAGCTGGATTCAGCCAAACGAAGAATGGGACGCAGCGATGTGCGATTTCGTGGCGAAAATCCTGGATCCATCACCGCGAAACAAATTCCTTCCGGCGTTTGTTCCGCTTGCAAAAGAGATTGCGCGGCTTGGGGCAGTTAATTCGCTTACCCAGACACTGCTTAAGCTGACTTCGCCGGGAGTTCCCGACATTTATCAAGGTAACGAGATTTGGGATTACACCCTGGTCGATCCCGACAATCGGCGCCCGGTCGATTACAAGCGGGGTCGCGAAATGCTTGGATCGCTTGCAACAGCCAAACCACAGGATCTGGTACGCAACTGGGCCGATGGCCGGATTAAAATGTTTCTAACGCAGCGCATCCTGCAATTTCGGCGCGAACACGCTGCGCTTTTCCAGCATGGAGAATATCTGCCCCTAGCGCCCGACGGAGCCTTCGCGGAAGCTTGGGGATCAATGGATTGTTGTCATAGCGCCTCGGCTTTCTTCTCGTGTCGGTTTTCCGCCAACTGCTGAGAGTTGGCAGGACACAACACTGGAAATTCCCGAAACGCTTTCGCTGGAGCACGCGCACGACCTCTTTACCTGTCGTCCGGTTCCTTTGGAGGATCGACGGGTGAAGCTTGCAGACGCATTGTCGATCTTACCTTTCGCTGTAATTACGAACCTGTAGCTAAAGGCATCCGAAACAGGCGCCACACAAAATTTGCGACGACGATTGTAGGGCGTTTCTGTAAAACGCCAGTACTACGGCCTACCGCGTGAATTTTTGAAAAGGTCGACTAGCCACCGTGCAAAGTTGCCGAGATTTGTCAGTAAATCCGAACCGAATCCTGTAAACGTAATCTGTGGCGACGCCAGAATGAGCATCACGCTGAGCAGCAGGAGGTTCATCAAATAGATCACAACGAGCGAGAAGAATGTGCCCTGATCGCTCAGGTCGGTCTGATTTTTCGGAATCATCCAGCACGTAAAAGTGAAGTGGAACGCCCATGTCACACCGATTACAGCATATAGCCATCGACCGTACGGCTGCATATTCACGAAAAGGCTGAGCCCGCCATAGACGGCAATTGCCAGAATGCTGTAGAGCGGGAAAAAATACGGCGCCAGCGCGATCCAAAAGTTGGCCTTGTCGGTAACGACATGCCCACCGTCACGGCCTACGCGAAACCGGCTCACGCGTCCGCCCATCAGCCAAACCCAAAGAGCATGGGTCAATTCGTGTCCGAAGACATAAATAAGGATCGGACGCGGGAGACCGAAAAATGCGATCAACCACAGAACTGCACCCAATGAAAAAAACCAAAATTCTTCGGCTGCCCAGAGACGCTGTGTCACCGCTGCGCGCGCGAAAGCGGTGAAAAATGTCTGACTCAGAATTGCGCAAATCGGTAGAAGGAAAATTGCAAAAACGAATTTTACCCAGCGCGTTGGCACCGTGAACGGATCCGAGACCGGAACGAACGTGCGCGCCCGGGCTACGTTGCGCACAACTTTACGGCGCTTGGAATTGCGCTTTCCGCGATTGTTTGTCGATCTTCTCTTTCTCGCAGCCAAAGTTGCCGCAGATTACGCAGAGTTAGCTCGCCAAAATCAAGACGGAACCGCGGATACCGCGGATGAATTTGTGTAGGGCAGGCGCTTCGCCTGCCAGAGTGCGCAACCGTAGCGGTTGACCTACAGTCGCGATACAATCAATCACGCACGCCCCATGTATGCGCGGGTGCGGGTGTCGATCTTGATCGTTTCGCCTTCCTTGATGAAGAGCGGTACGTTAATGGTCATGCCGGTTTCCAAGGTCGCCGGCTTGGTCACATTGCTCGCGGTGTCGCCGCGCAGTCCCTCCGCGGATTCGGTAACCTTCAGACTCACCGACGCGGGAAGCTCAACCTGCACAGGTTTGGCTTCTGCGTAGAGGACCTGTACGGAAAGATTTTCCACCAGGTAATCTTTGGCGTCGCCGATCAGACTCTCCTGCAACGTGATGGTGTCGTACGTCTCCGGATCCATAAAATGATATCCGTTGCGGTCCTTGTAACTGAACTCGAGCTGTTTTCGCTCGATCTCGACCAGCTCCACCTTATCCGTCGAGCCAAAGCGAACATCTGCGCTTTTACCCGTATTGATGTAACGAATGATCGCCTGGACGAAGGCACGTAAATTTCCAGGTGTGCGATGATGGACTTCGAGCACAATGGCGGCGTTACCATTGTATTTGATGGCCATTCCTTTTCGAAGATCGTTAGCTGCGGGCATGATTTCTACGGGATGATTGGTTAAGGTTACATCGTTACAACGTAAGCGTCGCAACGGTGACGGGGGACGCGAAGTTTACACGCGATCGGCGATTTTGCAATTGTAGGACCGGTGCATCCCCTGCCTGAATCGGCAACCGACGCGGTCGCCCTACAATAGTTTCAATCGCGTTAAATCTTGTGAATCGACAATGCCAACAGGCACACTGTTATCATCAACCACGACCAGGTCATCGATGCGATGGCGTTCCAGCAGATTAAGAACTTCAACGGCGAGCTTGTCCTTGTGCACGGTGACCGGGTTCAACGTCATTAGATCCGCAACCAGCCGTTCGCCAATCTTTGAATCGAATTGAAAATGCCGCACGAAATCGCCGTGGGTGAAAATACCCAGCAATTTCTGATTTTCGTCAATTACAACGGCCGCGCCGGCACGCACGCCGGTCATTGCCTTTAGCACGTCGCGGACGGGCGTATCAGTAGAAACAATGGCCATGGCTTCGCGCGGCCGCATGACTTGATGCACACGCATCAGCATGCTGCGGCCGATCATTCCCCCCGGATGGAACTTCGCAAAATCCTTCTTGTCGAAGCCGCGCGCTTCCAGCAGCACCATCGCCAGGGCGTCGCCGAGCGCGAGCATCACTGTGGTGCTCGATGTCGGCGCAAGGTTCAACGGACACGCTTCCTGCTCAATGTTGACATCGAGAAACAGATGCGCGTTTTGCGCGAGCGTTGATTCCGCATCGCCGCACATCGCGATAATCCGCACTTGGAATCGGGCGATCGCCGGCAGGATCCGAACCATTTCTTCCGTCTCCCCGCTTGCGCTCAGAGCAAGCACAACATCGCCATCAGCAATGACGCCTAGGTCGCCATGCAATGCGTTCGAAGAATCGAGCACTACCGCCGGAGACCCCGTGCTGGTGAGCGTGGCTGCGATCTTCGCGCCGATGTGCCCCGACTTGCCGACGCCCACTACCACGACTTTGCCGCGCGCATCAACCGCCTCCTTGATGACTTCAACGGCCCGAGAGAAATTTTCGCCCAGACGTTCCCGCAATCGCTTGAGCTCAAAAATTTCTATGTCCAGGACACGTCCGGCCTTTTCAAGGTAGTCCATCGAACTATATAATGTGGGCAGGTGTTATGACGGGCAAGCTCGACTGAGGCGGGTTGCATGTCAGGAACGAAAGGAAAAAACATGAAAACATTAATGATCGCAATCCTCGCCGCACTGGTTACGACCGTCTCGGCGCAAGAATTCAGAGCACCAATCGGCCCGCAAAAACCGGTGCGAGCAATGCCCACACCGCCGCCAATCTCAGAACGGCCAGCCGTCGAGGGCGTGGTTCCTCGAGGGCTTGGCCCTGGTCGTAACCCGTTCCAGATGCTCAATCCGTGGGCGCCGGCGCGCTATGGCACGTGGGTGGACAGCACTTCTTTCGATCCGAACCACCCCGGGAAATGGAACGGGATTAAACTCTTCGAGATTGTCTTTTGATTTGGGTTGGTGAGCGCACGCAAGGCGCGTGCGCTCACCCCAGAGAAACGCGTGGAGTTGGATACCACGCTTATTGTCCCTTAGGTACGTCTTGCGCTGCTGGTTTGTTCACCTCTAATAGGGCGCTCTACAGGTTTAGGACCTGGATCTGGTGTGAGCGAGGCTGCTCCCGTCTTGTCGCCTGAGGCGATCGGTCAAGCATCAGAGCGCTTGTTGGTAAACGCTACCCTCGGGCAAATTGGGCAAAAAACTTTGCCAGCTGCGAACGCGCGGCCTGAAACGAGAGCTGTTCTAGCGCGCGCTGCTCTGATTCGGCCGCAATGGTGCCGCGCAAATCAGCGTTCTTCAATAAATCGAGCGCCATCGAGGCAATCTCAGTGATGGTCCGGCCCTCACCACACGTTTTCGAAAATGCAATTCGATCGATCGCGCCGTCGCCACCTACACAGGGGATTCGACAAAGAAGAGCGTCGCCCGCTACCTGGCCTGGCACATGACTGCGATCCAATTGCAAGACGATCTTGTGCCGCGCCACATCCCGCAGATAATCCGGATACGGTTTCCGTCTCTCAATGACGCGCAGTTTTTCGCCTGGAAGTTTCAGCTCAGCGAGCAAACGCCGTGCTCTCTTGCCATCCAGATTGACGACGGTGATTGGTTCACCCGTTGCCTCGCACAATTGACGCGCGACCAGCAGCGCCACAAAATGATTGCGCGATGGCACGTCCCATTCTCGCGTGCCAACATAGATACCGGATTGCTCGTCGGGGCGCAGACAAAAATTCCATCTCTGATCTTCAACAGGATAAGGCGTCGGAATAAACTCGACCCGTCTCAGGCTCCAGCGAGTGCTTTGATAAATTTCCGTAGCTTCCGGAGTCGTCGCAATACATCCATCCGCTTGCGCCACAATTTTCATGAAGCGCGATAATCTGCCGTAGTCGCACAACTGTTGTGCAATCTGGTGGAGTCCGGTTTCCTTTAACGAAACAACGACGGTGCGACCGTGTTTTTTCAATTCGGCTAATGCACGTTCGGAAGCCCGAAAATCGCCGCGCAAAAGCAGAAGCACGGGTGTGTTCTCTGCGATCGCGCGACGCGTATCATGGTGAAAAGCTCCCTGCGTACAGGCGGCGAAGGCGTGGAAGTTAATCGGCGGATGCGCGGCTTCGCCTGGCGCGGGCAGTTCGCGGAACTCCTGTTCCGGATCGCGCCCCTTTGGATTGAGAACGGTCAATCGAAAGCCGTCTACGTCGTGAGACGTCATTGTTCTATACCCCGCTCCAAAAGTCGGTGGCGGACACTAATGAAGAATGAAATCCGAAGCCCGAATAACGAACAAGCTTTGTCGCTATGTTCGTCATTTGATCATTCGTCATTCCTTTGTGCTTCGTCATTCGGATTTCGTCATTTCCTTTCGACTCTGAAACCAGAAAGAACACAGGTTTTATTGGTCGATATCGCCAGGGGGCGGCGGCGTTGCCGCTTTCAAGAGGGTTTCATCCCCGCTCTCTTGACCGAGTGGTTTCACTGGTATTGCACGGCGGATTTCGAGTGGTTTCGTATCCCGCGGTTGGACCGGGATTGCTTTCCTGATCTCGGGAGCAGATTCCCCCGTTTGACTACCGGATCCGTTGCCGTTTCCGGTGGCGTTGGCCGTTTTCACTGCGCTTTCTCCGGCTGCACTATCGGTTTTTTGATTTGCGACTGTTTCAGCGGACGGCTGCGGCACAGGCTCAGGTTTCAATATTGGCTTGAGAGAATTGTAGGGATCCTTGTCAGCTAATAACGTCTGACCTTTTACAACGATTGGCGCGACCTCAGTCAGATTCACAGCCAATGCAGCGCGCGGCAAATCGCTCGAAGAAAAGAAGCGCGCGAGTCGAGCCCGCGGCTCACCGTGGACATTGCAAGGCTCGGTCGGAAGCTGCGATTGCGTGCCAATCTCCATGTAAGTGGTACGCCGCCGTGCCGTATCGCCGTTCGCCGTTTTGACGGCGTCATAGCATTTGTCAGTGGCAAGTAATCCGGATCTCGAACAAATCTCGACCTGTTTCAATCCGCCTGAAGTGGATGTCGGTTGCTTGAGTTCCCGCGGTGGATAGCGGTCAGCCGCGGCATTCATAACGTCCACCCAAACAGGCAGCGCCAGTTCGCGCCCAAATGCGCCGCGATAAATCTTTTGCGGCTTATCGAAGCCTGCCCAAACGGCGCAGGTAAAATTGGAATCATATCCGGCAAACAACGCATCGGTAAAATCGTATGCGGTGCCGGTTTTACCCGCTGTGGGAATTTTCTTCAGGCCAAACTGTGTGAAGGCAGCTTTTCCTGTCCCTGATTCAAGCGCGTCTGCGAGGCAGGAATGCACTTCATATGCGGTTTCAGGTTTGATGACGAGCTTCCGAATACTCTGCCGCTTCGCATCCCAAACCAATGTTCCATCTTTTTCCTCGATGCGCTCCAGAATATGCGACACGTTCGGCCGCCAACCGCCGTTTGGAAATATCGTGTACGCGAGCGCGAGTTCGGCCAAAGTAACCTCGCTGCTCCCGAGAAAGGTGGCCGGATAAGGACGAAGGGGCGAGTGAATCCCCGCTGCAGCGCAAAGCTGTAGGACTGCATCAACTCCGGCGTCCATTCCAATTCGAACGCTTGCGCCATTTTTTGAGCTGGCCAGGGCTTGTCTGGCTGTCATCGCACCTTCGTAACGGTTCTCGGCGCTTTCTGGTCCCCATTCTCCCAGAATTCCCGTTGTACCACCGATCATGACTGCGCGATTATCCAGTGGCGAGTCTTCCACCAGAGAGCCGGGATACATTCCTTTTTCGAAAGCAGCCGCATAGACAAACGGCAACATCGCTGTCCCCGCAGGGCGGCGAGCTTGCAGTGCGCGGTCGTATTGGTTGTGTTCAAAATCACGTCCGCCCACCAGCGCCAGAATATCGCCCGTTGCATTGTCCAGTCCGATGACGGCGCCTTGGATGTACTCAGGCGGGGACTGATCCGACGTTTTCCCGCTTGCTTTGGCCTTGCGAAACAACGCGGCGTACTGAGCGTACGTCTGATGATTGTAATTCGGGCGTTGTTCGACTCGTTCGAGATTCCTGCGCAAGGAATCTTCGGCAACCTTTTGAACATCGACATCGATTGTCGTGTGAATCCGATAGCCTTCGTTTATTGCGCGATCCCATCCGACAGCCGCGATCACCTGCTGGCGAATGTAATCCACTGCGTAGGTCTGCCCCTGTGCGTTTTGCCGGCTCCCTACAACGATTTCCTAGGCTCGTGCGTTAGAGAATTGTTCGCGGCTGATAAAGCCCATATCGCGCATCCGATCGAGGGCATAATCGCGCGCTTCGCGTGACGTGGCCCGGTCGCTCCACGGCGACAATCTGTTCGGGCTCTTGATCAGACCTGCCAGCGTGGCGCATTCTGCCAGAGACATTTCCCGGGCCGGCTTGCCAAAATACCCACGCGAGGCCGCTTCCGCTCCGTACAGGCCGCCCCCGAAGTAGATCCGATTCAAATACAACTCCACGATTTTCTGCTTGTTGAAGTTGTCTTCAATCCGTTGTGCCAGGAAAATCTCGAGCAGCTTGCGGCGAAACGTTTTTTCTTTGAGCGAAAAACTGTTTCGCGCCAGTTGCTGCGTAATCGTGCTGGCGCCCTGGCGCACATGTCCGGCCGTCAAATTTTTAAGTGCTGCGCGGACGATGCCGAACAAATCGTAGCCGTGATGTTGATAAAATTTCGCGTCCTCAACAGCGACGACCGCATTAACGAGATCGTGAGGCAACTGGTCGTACGGCACGGTCTCGCGGTTCTCGACATAGATTTGGCCGAAAATTTTGCCGTTCCGATCGAGGATCACGCTCGCTGATTCCATTTGTTCGAGCTTGTTCAGGTCGAACACTTTCGCCTGCGCTTTGAGATCGGCAGCCAGACTGGACATGTAAACGATTACGACAACGACAAGCACCGCAACGATGCCAATGGGAACGTAAAACCACGGTCTTAAATACCACGGTGGCCGAAAGCGATAGCCCGGCGGCGGCCTCAGATATGTAGCAGTCGATCTCAAGCTTTACGAAAGACTAAGTCGCCCAAGGTACGCGCCAAATGCTCATCGCTCAATGGCCAATGCGCATTAGTGCCTGGTGTTTCCTTTTGTGCTAAAGAGCCCGTAAAGCAACGATTCATGAATTGCCGTACCATTGCGGCACGTGCTGTCGGAAAAATTGAAGAGCTGGTGAAGTTTTACTACTTTCTACGCTTTTGATGGAGCATTCAGCGTCCGCACTTTTTGTAAATGATTCCGACGAGGATTGTTACGTTGCCGCAAGTTCGCGCTTGAACGGGCATTTTAGGCTTGACTCGATCGAACCGATTTGTTAGGTCATAAAGCTTGGACATGGTCAAAGAGTTTGTCCTAGCTGCAATAGAAGGAACTGTCGATAGCTTGACGCGGCAGAGGATTCTGTTTTTCTTCGGGCTTCGCTGGCATTATGGCGGCCTATGCGACGGTGACACCCTAGCACTCAGGGCTGTAATTCCGAATGTCGGATTGGAAAACATCCGGTTTAGCTCTGTTATGCGATCAATTTTCAACGACCGCCTGCAAAATACTCGCCTGATCGGGCAATCCGTTAGGTGCAATTGGCGCGGTCCAACTAAACTATAGGAGGGCTATCAGTGGGCGACGTATCTGTAATTTTTCCTGCATTCAACGAGGAGGGAAATATCAGATGCACCGTAGAAACGATGATTCAGGTGCTCCCCAAGGTCGCGACGAGATGGGAGATCATTGTTGTAGACGATGGAAGCAGCGACGCGACTGCTCTGATCTGCAAAGAGTTGAAAAGTCAATATCCCCAAGTTGACGTGATTTGCCATCGACAGAACAGGGGGTATGGCGCAGCGCTCAAGAGCGGAATTATGGCCGCCAATTACGATCTAATTTTTTTCTCGGATTCTGACGGGCAGTTCGATTTTCGCGATTTAGAGCAATTAATTTGTTGGTCAGAGGATTACGATATCGTGGCGGGGTACCGCGCAAAGCGACACGATCCGCTTTACCGGCGTATCAATGCTCTGGGGTGGAATGTACTGGTGCGCCTGGTGCTGGGCATCAAGATCCGAGACATCGATTGTGCCTTCAAATTGTTCCGGCGCTCAGTTTTTGACCACGTCCAAATCAGATGTGTAGGGGCGATGGTCAACACTGAAATTCTTGCTCAGGCCACACAGCTCGGCATGCGTATACGCCAGGTCAAAGTAAAACATCTACCACGACGCTATGGAAAACAGTCCGGCGCAAACATCCACGTCGTAATCAAGGCATTTCGTGAACTGTGTCGGCTTTGGCGGAAGCTTCGCCGGGTGGAACCGAACCAGGCCGGGCTATATTCCGCCACCAATGAAGCGCCGATCGAAGTAGGCTTTAAACCTAAATCTCCCTCGGCCGGGCTATATTCCGCCACCAATGACCCCCCGATCGAAGTAGGCTTTAAACCTAAATCTCCCTCACTTGTTATCTTGCCTCTGACGACGTTCGCCGACGACTGGATCCGGTGGCTCTTTCCTCGGTTGGAGCAGACGGTAGCCACGCTTCTAGCCATGCTGGCGCTGATATTCCAGGATCCTAAAGCGCCCGCCATTACTGCTAGCGCTATCGTGGCAACGGCGCCGACGGCGTTTGCGCTGGCTCTCGAGCCTAACGAATCGCCGCCTGATCAATCGCATCCGCAACCGCCCACGACTGCTCCGACGGCTACACCGCTGCCGCCGCCAGCGCGCGCCGTTGCTGCCTCGACGAGAAAAGCCCGGATTGCCAAACTGCGGCCGGCGCTGCGGATCCGCCTCGGGAAAACTATCGTGAATGAGTGGCGCCAGGTGAACAATGCGCGCAAGCGCGCACAAGCGGCTTTTGTTCGGGTAGGTCACAAACCCAGGCACACAATCCATTGAATACATTGCCGTCTCTCAAATCAGCGTGCGATGCCGCCTTGCTTACGAGGCGACAAGAAACGCGTCCACGCGTCATGTTGATAGGACTAGACTGCGCCGCGCCTGAGTTAGTTTTCGATCGCTGGCTTGATGATCTGCCAAACTTAAAGGGTCTCTGCCGAAACGCGATCTATGGATCACTACGTTCATGTGATCCTCCCATCACAGTGCCGGCATGGTCGGTGATGATGTCGTCCAAGAGCCCGGGCACACTCGGAGTTTACGGGTTTCGAAACCGGGCTGATCACTCATACGACCGATACTCGATTGCAAATTCTCTCGCCATAAAAGAGGACCGAGTTTGGGACATTCTTTCGCGAAATGGGAAACGCTCGATTGTCATCGGCGTACCCGGAACATATCCGCCTCAACCACTCGATGGATTGTTGATCGGAGATTTTCTCACTCCCGATATCACCTGCAATTACACACATCCGCCCGAACTCAAAGACGAAATCGCGAGTGTCGTCGGAGAATATGTTGTGGATGTGCGGGATTTTCGCTCCGGCAATAAGAAAAAGGTGCTGGCTGACATTTATGAAATGACCCGTAAGCGCTTCCAGCTCGCCCGCCATCTTCTTGCGAAAGAAGAGTGGGATTTTTTCATGATGGTCGAAATGGGCGTCGACCGAATTCACCATGCGTTTTGGGATAACATGGATCCAGCGCATCGTCTGTACGAGGCCGGCAATGAATTCGAGAATGCAATTCACGATTATTACGAGGAAGTGGATCGTGAAATTGGCAGGTTGCTAGCCTTCGTCGATGATGGCACGGCCGTGCTCGTTGTGTCCGATCACGGGGCCAAACGCATGGATGGCGGCATTTGTATTAATGAGTGGTTGATTGCAAATGGCTACCTCTCGCTAGCTGAACAGCCTGCTAGCCCCGTACCACTCTCGAAAGCTCGTGTTGACTGGCCGCGAACAAAAGCTTGGGGCGAGGGCGGCTATTACGCGCGCGTTTTCCTCAATGTCGCAGGCCGGGAGCCCAATGGAACCATCGCACCGGAAGATTATGAAAAAGTGCGAGAGGAATTAGCGACGGGATTGAAAGCCATCCCTAATGAAAATGGACAGGTAATCGGGACCAAAGTTTTTCGGCCGGAACAATTGTATAGAGAAGTGCGCGGCGTGGCCCCGGATCTCATTGTGTATTTCGGCGATCTTTATTGGCGATCTGTCGGCACGGTCGGCGGAGGGCAAATACACACTTTCAAGAACGACACTGGCCCGGATGGCGCTAACCATGCCGAGAATGGAATATTCATTTTCCATCCGGCGGGAGAAGGAATTGCGGGTGGGCGAC
>Ga0209577_10000575_pt1 | contig 36839 bp, 32 predicted proteins | sample GraSoiAngelo_109_FD_185874 | JGI IMG/M metagenome (GOLD analysis project Ga0209577, IMG submission 185874) | Grasslands soil microbial communities from the Angelo Coastal Reserve, California, USA - 14_0903_12_20cm (SPAdes) (version 2) | ecosystem: Environmental > Terrestrial > Soil > Grasslands... | reverse complement strand
GGCGGTCGAATCGATTTGCCGGCGCTTCGGCGACGAGTACTGGCGCAAGAAGGACGCCGAAGGGGGCTTCCCTCACGATTTTCACAAGGCGCTCGCCGAGGCCGGCTGGCTCGGCGTGGCGATGCCGAGCGAATTCGGCGGCGCCGGGCTCGGCATCAGCGAGGCGGCGATCGTGATGCGCGCCGTTTCGGAGTCGGGCGCGGGCCTTTCCGGCGCTTCGGCGGTACACATGAACATCTTCGGGCTGCATCCGGTCGTGGTGTCCGGAAGCGCCGAGCAGAAGGCGCGCTGGCTGCCGCCGCTTATCGCGGGAAAGGACAAGGCATGCTTCGCGGTCACCGAGCCCAACACGGGACTCAACACGCTTAAGCTGAAAACCCAGGCGGCGCGCCGCGGCGATCACTACGTGGTGAAGGGCCAGAAGATCTGGATCTCGACCGCTCAGGTCGCGAACAAGATGCTCTTGCTCGCCCGAACCTCGCCGGCTGAAGAAGGTCGAGCCTCGCGCAAGGGCTTGAGCCTTTTCTACTGCGATCTCGATCGCCAGGCCGTCGAGGTTCGCGAGATCGCGAAGATGGGCAGAAAGGCCGTGGACTCGAACCAGCTCTTCATCGACGATCTGCGCATCCCGGTCGAGGACCGGATCGGCGAGGAGGGCAGCGGCTTCGACTACATCCTGCACGGCATGAACCCCGAGCGCATTCTGATCGCCGCCGAGGCGATCGGCCTGGGCCGGGTCGCGCTCAAGCGCGCCGCGCGCTACGCCAACGAGCGCATCGTCTTTGATCGGCCGATCGGACAGAACCAGGGCATCCAGCACCCGCTCGCGCAGCGCTGGATGGAGCTCGAGGCGGCGAACCTCATGATGCACAAGGCCGCCTGGCTCTACGATCAGGGCAAACCCTGCGGCGCGGAAGCGAACAGCGCCAAGTACCTGTGCGCCGAGGCCGGGTTTCGCGCCTGCGAAACCGCGGTCCTGACGCACGGCGGGATGGGCTATTCGAAGGAGTTCGACGTCGAGCGCTACCTGCGCGAGGCGATGCTGACCCGCATCGCGCCGATAACGCCGCAGCTCATCTTTTGCTTCATCGCGGAAAAGGTCCTGGGACTGCCCAAGTCGTACTAGCCGGCGGCGCGCGCCGCAGGTGATTTCGGTCGCCGGGTCGAATTACACTAGCGAGATCGACCATCGGAGCGGTTATGACTGACGAAAAATGTCTGGATGTGATTCTGCGCGCGGCGCGTACCCACAACGTCTTCACGGACCGGCCGGTCGGCGACGCGACCCTGCGGCAGGCGCACGAGCTGATGAAATGGGGGCCGACGAGCGCGAATTCGCAGCCGGGGCGTTTCGTTTTCGTGCGCTCGAGGCAGGCCAAGGAAAAACTGCGGCCGGCGCTCAGCGAAACCAACCGCGACAAGACGATGCAGGCGCCGCTCACCGCGATCGTCGCCTACGACACGCGCTTCTACGAGCACCTGCCGCGCATGTTCCATAATCCCGCCGCCATCGACTGGTTCCGCGGCGAGGACAAGAAGGCGCTCGCCGAGATCACCGCGTTGCGCAACGGCACGCTGCAGGGCGCCTACTTCATCATCGCGGCACGCGCCGTCGGGCTCGACTGCGGCGCGATGTCGGGCTTCGACAACGCGATGGTGGACGCGGCGTTTTTCCCCGACGGCCGCTGGAAGTCGAACTTCCTCATCAACCTGGGCTACGGCGACCCGGCGAAGCTCTTTCCGCGCAATCCCCGGCTCGGCTTCGAGGAGCAGTGCCGGATCGTCTAGCCGGGAGGAGACGCCGCTATCGATCGAGGCTCCGGTCTTCGTAGGAGGCGGGATCGGAGATCGGCTCGATGTGCGTGTCGACCGCAGCGTGCGGCACCATCGAGCGCACGCGGGCTTCGATCTCTTCGCACAGCCGGTGTGCCTGCGCGACGCTCCACGCGTCGGGGACAAGAACGTGAAACGCCACGAAGCGGCGCGCGCCCGCCTGGCGGGTGCGCAGCGCGTGGAACGAGATGCCGTGGCGGCGCGAGTATTCGGTAAACAGCCTGCCGATCGCGTTCTGCTCGTCGCGGGAAATCGCCGCGTCGAGCAGCCCCGAAACCGAGCGCCGCATCAGGTCGACGCCGGTCCAGATGATGTACGCCGCCACGGCGAGCGCGACGAGCGGGTCGAGCAGCAGCCACCCGGTGGCGACTACCAGCGCCACGCCCGTGATCACGCCGATCGAGGTCCACACGTCGGTCATGAGATGCTTGCCGTCCGCCTCCAGCGTGATGCTGTCGTGGCGGCGTCCCGCGCGCCGCAGTGTCAGCGACATCGCAAGATTGATCGCCGTGGCTGCCGCGCTCACACCCAGGCCAAGAATGGGCGTCTCGAGCGGCAGCGGGTGGATGAGCCGCGGCAGGGCCGTGGCGAAAATGCCGGCCGCGGCGAGCACGATCAGCGCGCCTTCGATGCCTGCGGAGAAGTATTCGGCCTTCGAGTGGCCGAACTGGTGGCCTTCGTCCGGCGGGGCGGCCGCCAGCCGCAGCATCGATACGGCGAGCAGCGCCGCGGCGAGGTTCACGAAAGACTCGAGCGCATCCGAGAGCAGCCCCACCGAGCCGGTCAGCCACCAGGCGAGCGTCTTGAGCGCGATCGTGGCGAGTGCCGCCACCGCCGAGAGCCAGGCAAAGCGCTCAGGCCGCATAAGCGCGGTACAGCCGCACCAATCGGTCGGTTCCGAATGCTGGAACCGCGGTTCCCATCCGGGCGAGCTCGAACAAGCTGAGGTAGCGCGGCTCTCCCTCAGAGGCCCGGAAGTGGCGCACCTGCAGGGCGCCGGGTAGAGCGGCATTTTCCAGCGGCGCTTCGCCGCAAACCAGCAGCAGCGCGTTTGCCGCCGGGTGCGGATCGGCCTGGCCGGGGGCGGTCTGCTCGCAGGCCCAGCGCCGGAAAACGACCGCCTTCTCCAGGCAGCGCCGCGTCCAGGGCGTCGCGCCCTCGAGGCGCGCGAGATACTCCGGCGTCATCAACACCTGCGGAGAATCCAACTCGTAGGTCGCGAGATATTTTCCCTCCCCGGGGGCCGTGTCCGCGCTCCAGCGGCGCGCCGAGCGGAACCCCGGGACCGACAGCCTCTCAGGGATATGCTCGCTGTCGTACCAGGCGTTGAACTCCTCCGCCATGGCCGCAGGCGGCTCGGTCATCGTGAGCAGCAGTCCGCGTCCGGTCATATCAGCAGTTCAAGCTGCTCCAGAGTTCCGGCCTCGCGAATTTGTCCCTGCTCGAGCACATAGCCCCGATCGGCCACGCGGCGCGCAAAGGCGAGATTCTGCTCGCTCAGCAGGACGCTCACGCCTGCGCGTTTCAGCTCGAGAATCGCCTTTTCGACCTGACCCACGATGACCGGGGCGAGACCTTCGGAGGGCTCGTCGAGCAGGATCGCCTTCGGGTTCCCCGCGAGCGTGCGTGCAATGCACAGCATCTGCTGCTCGCCGCCGGACAGGTACGCGGCGCGCCGCCCCTGCAACGCCTGGAGCGCGGGAAAAAGTTCAAATAGCTTCTCCTTGCTCCAGGCAGGCGCCCCGGCGCGCGGCGGCTGGCGGCCGACCTCCAGATTCTCCGCCACCGTGAGGTCCGTGAAAATGCGCCGGTCTTCGGGGACATAGCCGAGCCCGGCCCGGGCAATCTCGAACGGCTCCCAGGCGCCGATGCGCTGGCCCTCGAAATGCACTTCGCCCGAAAGCGGCCGGATCAGTCCCATGAGGGTCTTGAGGGTAGTCGATTTGCCGGCGCCGTTGCGGCCGAGGAGGGTGACGACCTCCCCGCGGCGGGCGGCGAGCTCGACGTCGAAGAGCACGCGCGCCGCCCCGTAGCCGGCGCTGAGGCGCCTCGCTTCAAGCATTGCCAAGATAGACCTCGCGCACGCGCGGATTCGCCCGCACCTCGGCCGGCGCCCCGGCGGCGATCACCTCGCCGCAGTGGAGCACGATGATGCGGCTCGCGAAATTGAACACCACCTCCATGTCGTGCTCCGTGAACAGCACGGCGATGTGCTCGCTGCGCGCGAGCGTCGCGGCGAGCTGCATGAGCGCGTGGCGCTCGCCGCGCGCCATGCCCGCCGTGGGCTCATCCATCAGCAGCAGGCGCGGCTGACTGGCGAGCGCGAGCGCCAGCTCCACGCGTTTGAGGTCGCCGTACGCCAGCACGGCGCAGGGCCGCGCTGCCTGCTGCTGCATGCCGACGCGCGCGAGCAGCGCGTCGGCTTCATCGACCTGAAACCTCACAGCCGGCTTCCCCAAGGAAAAAACCCGTCCATGGTGCGAAAGCAAGGCCACCTGCACGTTCTCGCGCACGCTCATCGAGCTGAAGGTCGCGGTGACCTGGAAACTGCGGCCGACACCGAGGCGCCACACCTGGTGCGGGCGAAGGCCCACGACGCTGCGTCCCGCGAGGGCGATCTCGCCCGAGTCGGGCCGCAGCTGGCCGTTCAGCATGTTGAAGCAGGTGGTCTTGCCGGCGCCGTTCGGTCCGATCAGCGCCACGACTTCGCCCGCGTCCACCGTGAAGCTCACGCCGCGCACCGCGTGCACGCCGCCGTAGGCCTTGGACAGTCCTCGCACCTCGAGCGCGCTCATTTGAAGAGGCGTGCTCTCAGGAATCCGGCGATTCCCTGAGGGAAGGCGATGACCAGCACCAGGATCACCGCGCCGATGGCGGCGCGCCAGTATTCCACGCCGCGCGAGAGCGAGTCTTGGAGCCCGATGAAAAGCGCGGCGCCCCAGAGCGGTCCGCTGAGCGTCTGCACGCCGCCGAGCAGCACCATGACCAGGCCGTCTACCGAGCGCGGCACGGACAGCGTCTCCGGAGAGATCGAGCCCTTGGAGAACGCGTACAAGGCGCCGCCAACGCCCGCGAAAAGCCCTGCAACACCGAACGCGGCCCATTGCTGGACCCGCACGTCGATGCCGATGGCCTCCGCGCGCAGCGGCGAGTCGCGCGCGGCGCGCAGCGCATAGCCGAAGGGCGAATCGAGCAGCCGCCAGAGGAGGGCGACCGCGCCCAGGCAGAGCACGAGGGTCAGGCAGTAATACGCCTGCCTCGAGGAAAGCCACGGCGCGGGCCAGACGCCGATCAGGCCATTCGAGCCGCCGGTGAGCTCGTCCCACTGAAAGGCGACGGACCAGGCGATCTGGGCGAACGCGAGGGTCAGCATCGCCAGGTAGACCCCGGAAAGCCGCACGCAGAACCAGCCGAAGAACAACGCGCCCACGCCGGCTGCCAAAGGCGCGAGCGCAAGCGAGAGCTCCATCGGCAGGTGCGCGCGCAACAGCAGCAATCCCGCAGCGTAGGCGCCGAGGCCAAAGTAAGCCGCGTGGCCGAACGAAGGCATGCCGCCAGGGCCCATCAGGAAATGCAGGCTCGCCGCGAACAGCGCGAACACCAGGATGTCCGTGAGGAGCACGACCGTATAGGTCCCGGCGAATGCAGGAACGGCTGCGAGCAGCGCCGCCAGGCCGCCGAGGAGGAGAAAGGACGGCGCCGGTAACGAAGGCTGCAATACCCCGGGACCGCGCGTTTCCGCGAGCGGGCGGCCGAGGAGGCCCCAGGGGCGCAGCACCAGCACCACCGCCATGACGACGAATTCGATCGCCAGCGTGAGTTCGGAATACCCCAGGCCGATGCAGAAGGCCTTCACTTCGCCGATCAGCAGCGCGGCGAGGAAAGCACCCGGAATCGAGCCGAGTCCGCCGACCACCACCACCACGAACGCATCCGACATCACCGCAAGGTCGATCTGGAGGCTTGCCGGCTCGCGCGGGATCGCGCTCGCGCCGCCGAAGCCGGCGAGCAGGGCGCCCAGCGCAAACGCGGCGGTGGAGAGGCGCCGCTCGTTGACGCCGAGCGCCGCGGCCATCTCGCGGTCCTGGGTGGCGGCGCGCACCAGCGTGCCCCAGCGCGTGCGCGAGAGAAGCAAGTGCAGCGCGATGAACACTGCGGGCCCGAGGCAGATCAGCAGAAGGTCGTACTGCGGAAATTGTCTGCCGGCAATGGTGACGGCGCCTGCCAGGCCTGGCGCGCGCGGCCCGAGCCTGTCTTCCGCTCCCCATCCCCAGAGCGCGGCGTCCTTGATGATGAGGACCAACGCAAACGTGGCGAGCAGCTGCAGGAGCTCCGGGGCTTTGTAGATTCGCCTCAAGAAAGTGATTTCCATAAGGCCCCCGGCGAGCGCCACCAGGGCCGCGGCGAGCGGCACGCTCGCCCAGAAGCCGAGGCTCGCGGAGAGGGAAACCGCGAGGTACATGCCGAGCATGTAGAGCGAACCGTGCGCGAAGTTGACGATGCGGCTGACGCCGAAGATCAGCGACAGGCCGGCGGCGACGAGAAACAGCGAGCTTGCGCCCGCGAGGCCGTTCAAGAACTGCAGCAGGACCGCGGCTGCGCTCACGCGATCCGCATCCTATTCTTTGCGCAGAGCCCGGATTTCCTGGTCGGAAGGCTGGACCTTCGCGCCGTCGGCGTAGTGCCAGTTGACCATCACGCCCCGGCCGCCTTTTTTCGCGAGCTGGCCGACATAGGCGCCCATCGTCGACTGGTGGTCGATCGGCCGCCACAGGATCTCGCCGAAGGGGGTTTCCATCTGCAGCCCTTCGAGGGCGGCGATCAGCTTGTCGGCGTCGAGCGAGCCGGCCTTCCTGATGCCGTTCGCGACCGCATACAGGGCGCAGTAGCCGACCACCGAGCCGAGGCGCGGGTAATCGTTCCAGCGCTTTCGATAGGCGTCACGGAACTTCGTGTGCTCGGGCGTGTTGATCTCGCTCCACGGATAGCCGGTGACCCACCAGCCTTCGGGGGTCTCGTCCTTGAGCGGGTCGAGATACTCGGGCTCCCCGCCGAGCAGGTTGACCACCGCGGTGCTCTTGAACAGGCTGCGCGTATTGCCCTCGCGAACGAATTTCTGCAGATCCACGGCAAACAAGGCGCTGAAGATCGCCTCCGGCTTTGCCTCGAGCAGCGCCTGCACGAGCGCGCCGGCGTCGATCTTGCCGAGCGGCGGCGCCTGCTCGGCGACGAACTCGACCCCGGGCTGCGCCCGGGTGAGCAGCTTCTTGAACGAGGCGGCGGCGGACTGCCCGTATTCGTAGTTCGGAACCACGATCGCCCAGCGCTTTTTGTTCAGCCTGGCGGCTTCAGGGACCAGCATCGCGACCTGCATGGAGGTCGAAGGCCTCAGGCGGAAGGTGTAGCGGTTGCCGTTTTCCCACACGATCTTGTCGGTGAGCGGCTCCGCCGCCACGAACACCACCTTGCGTTGCTGCGCAAGATTCGCCACCGCCAGCCCGACATTCGAGGCGAAAGTCCCCAGCAGCAGCGCCGCCTGCTCGCGCGAAATCAGCTCCTCGGCGACCCGCACCGCATCGCCGGGCGTGCCGCCGTCGTCGCGCGACACCACTTCGAGCTTGCGCCCGAGCACGCCGCCAGAGCGGTTGATTTCCTCCAGCGCGAGTTCCCAACCCATCTTGTAGGGCTCGAGGAAAGCGGGAAACACCTTGTAGCTGTTCAGCTCGCCGATCTTGATGCTCTGATCTTGGCTGAAAGCATTGCCAACGAACGAGGCAAACACACAATATATCAGTATCTTGCACTTCATTCTTCTCTTCCTACTTTAGCTCCACGGTCTGGCCTGATCCTGTCAGTGCCGCCGGGGAAAATCCGCCAGAACTCCCTGCGGACCAGGCTCGCGATCGTCGCGCTCTTGTTCAGCCCGTGATACTTCGCCACCGCCTCGAGCATCGCCAGGTCGCGCGCGGTCGCCGAAAAGGTTTTCACTTTGGTCTTCTGCATCTTGCTGGTTCGGACGAGTTATATAATAATTATGTAAATATTATTGCTCGTCGCTATACCTTGTCAACCGTGGCTCGCTGCGTACCAACCGCTTCAGCTTCCTTGGAGCCCTCGCTCGATGAGGGCCAGGATTGTCGCGGCTTTCCCATTTGGAACGCACCCCAGTGCGGGGGAAATTCGCGCGGGCCGGGAGGTAGCGAAAACGCTGTGTCAACGTTCCGTCGATGATTAAAGAACGTACTGTGTTTGTCATAGGCGCATGCGCGAGCATCTTGGGGTGCGACAAACTCAATGACAATTCGTCAAAGCGGAGTACTTCTTTGGGTGGTCCGAGAATTGCCAAAGTGCCAGGAGCATGACATCCCCATGCGCGGCAGTAAGCTATCGCGGAGCGAGACTCCGGCACCCACAATCCCGAACGGAGGAATGCATATGGCTACGAGAAAGAAAGCCAAGCCCAAGCGGCAGAAGACACTGGCAAGAAAACCGATAACCCGTAAAAAGACCCCAGCAGTCAAAAAAAAGGTCGCGAAGAAGAAGCCGGTGCCGCGACCGGCGCGAGCCCTCAAGGCGCCGCCGGTACGCGCGCCTTCACAGCCGGCCGAACCGGCCGCTCCAGCGGCGGCGCCCGCACCCTTGGCGGGCGAGGAACGCGTCGGGACCGTTACCCACTATTACGGCCAGCTTTCTGTCGCGGCAGTGCGCATGGAGTCGGGGAGTCTGCGCGTTGGGGACACGATTCATGTCGTGGGCCGCACCAGCGACTTCCACCAGCGCGTCGAGTCCATGCAGGTCGAGCACCAATCCGTGTCGGAAGTCAGAGCAGGCCAGGAATTCGGACTAAAGGTGACCGACCACGCACGCGAGCACGACATCGTGTACAAAGCCGCCGCTGCGCAGCCGTGATCTTAGGCCGCCTTGCGCTCAGGAGGTAACTGGTTGAGGCAGCGTCCGATCCACAACGCGGTGAGCTTTTCCTGCACGCCGTTCTGCGCCAGGCGCTGCGCGAGCGCGCCGAAGTCGACCTGGTCGAGCGGCTGGTCTTGGTTGAAGCAGGAGAAGACATAGCTCGTCTTGCCGGTCTGCGGGTCGACGTGGGGCTGCAGGCACTGGGCGCAGATCTCCTTCATCATGCACTGCATCGGGCTGTTGATCGAGCCGATCGCGACATGGCTCGGTTTCAGGTATTCCTTTAACAGCCCGTGCCGTGCCCCGGCCACCGCGGCCATCATGCTGTCCGAGCCGATGGCGATCACGCGGTCGGTCGCGCTGAAAGGGATCGGTTGCATACCCAGTGCGCCCGAGGCGTAAGCGCGCATGCCCTGGACGATGTTGCCGACGAAGGACCGGTCCTGCGGCCGCCGCGGCACGAATCCCGGCGGCTCGTCGCAGCACCAGACGACGACGTCGGACGACGCCTCGATGTCCTCGATCCGGTAGCGATCCGACATCTGCTTGTAACCGGCGAAGTAGATCACCTTCGAGCCCGCGGCCCGCAATGCACGGCCGATCGAGAACAGCACGGCGTTGCCCAGGCCGCCGCCCGCCAGCACGACGTTTTCGCCGCGCGGGATCTCGGTCGGCGTTCCGGTCGGACCCATCAGCACCACCGGCTCGCCGGGACGCAGGTATGCGAGCAGGTCCGCTGAGCCGCCCATCTCGAGCGCGATGACCGAGATGAGGCCCTTTTCCCTGTCCACCCAGGCGCCGGTGAGGGCAAGCCCTTCCATTGCCAGCGTGGTCCCCGGCACACGCTGCGCCAGGGTTTCGAAGTTCTGCATGCGGTAGAACTGCCCGGGATGGAAGCGCCGCGCGGCCACTGGCGCGCGCAGCACCACTTCGATGATGCGCGGCGTGAGGCGTCTGACTTCATGCACCACCGCGCGCAGGTCGCGGTTGAGCCGGGCAAGGAAGCTCGCGTCATCCAGCGAAGAGGCAGGGGCGGATTTTGACAGCACCCGGCTGATGACCGAATAGCCTTGTTTAGCGCTTCCCATGGCCTTCACGACGTTGCCGAAGTACGAGGGGTGAAGGTCGCCGAAGAAGCTCATGAAGCGCCCGTCATTGCGCCGATGCAGAAGTACGTCGGGGTGCAGCGGCTTGGCCGCATGGCGCTCGGGCTTGAGCGGCTCGCCTGCCTCGTCGCAAGCCTGGAAGTATTTGCCGTCGAGCGCGAGGCTCACCCCTTCCTCTCGCGCGAGCACCGTATTGGGTTGGGTACCGGCCGCGATCAGGACCGATCTCGCCGGCAGCTCGATTTCCCCTCCTTGCGCCGCGAAGCGGACCGCACGGGCGTGGCCGTGCTCGTCGACCTCGATTCGCGTCGGGCTGAGCCCTTCGGCGAACGAGATACCTTCCTGCAGCGCCTTCTCCACTTCCTCATGGTTGAGCGTATAGGAAGGGCTGTCGACCAGGCGCCGGCGGTAGGCGATCGTCACGCCGCCCCAGGACTTCAGCAGCCCGAGGCGGTCCTCGGGACGGGCCGCGCGAAGCGCTCTCGCGTGCGCCAGGAATTCCCCGGCAATCTGGCGCTCCTCGGCGCTCCAGGAAATGTCGGCACCGAGCTGCTCGTAGCGCGCGAGGAACTTTTCGACCTGCACCGCGTAGTAGGCGAGCGACTCGGTCGCCGTGTCGATCGCCGTCAGGCCGCCACCGACAACCACCACCGGCAGCCGGATCTGCAGGTTGGCGATCGACTCGCGCTTGGCTGCGCCGGTCAGCTGCAGCGCCATGAGGAAGTCGGAAGCGGCGCGCACGCCGCGCGCAAAGCCGTTCGGGATTTCCAGCACCGTCGGACGGCCGGCGCCGGCGCAGAGCGCCACATGGTCGAAACCGTCGGCGAAGGCGTCCTCCACGCTCAGGGTGCCGCCGAAGCGCACGCCGCCGAACATCGCGAACTGCCGCCGCCGCTCGAGCAGCAGCCGGACGATCTTGAGGAAATTCTTGTCCCAGCGCACGGTGATGCCGTACTCCGCGACGCCGCCGAAACCCGCCATCACGCGGTGGTCGAGGTCCTCGCGCAACCTCTCCACGTCTTTGATGGGCTGGAAAACCGCCCGGTTGCCAAGCGGGTCGACGCCGGACAGGGAAGCCTCCAGCGGCTCGATCTTCAAGCCGTCGACGCCGACCACGGTATGGCCGTCATTCATGAGGTGGTGCGCCAGCGTGAAGCCGGCGGGACCCAAGCCCACGACCAGCACCCGGCGGCCGCTCGGCGGCTTCGGGGTCGGGCGACGCAGATCGAACGGGTTCCAGCGCGTGAGCAGCGAATAGATCTCGAAACCCCAGGGCAGCTCGAGCACGTCTTTCAGCGTGCGCGTCTCGGCCTGCGGGATGTTGACCGGCTCCTGCTTCTGGTAGATGCAGGCCTTCATGCAGTCGTTGCAGATGCGGTGGCCGGTGGCGGCGAGCATCGGATTGTCGACGGCGATGATGCCGAGCGCGGCGAGCGGCTCGCCGCGCGCCTTCACCATGTGGAACTCGGAGATCTTCTGCTCGAGCGGGCAGCCGGCCAGCGCGACGCCGAACGGCGTCTTGCGAAAGCCGTCGGCGGGCGGCTTTTCCTTGAGGCCCTTCGAGCACGAGTCCTTCCCCTGCTCGTGGCACCAGATGCAGTAATTCGCCTCGTCGAGCGCGCCGACCAGGTCGGTGCCGGAATCGGTCAGCTTGAATCCGTCGCGCTGGCGCAGCTGCCGTAAGGAATGCTCCTGAAAACCATTCTTTGCTTCGGTGTAAACCGGAACGAGCCGCATGTAGTCGAGCTTCCTCGGCGCCTTGAACAGCACCCCGGCGCGGTGCTTCTCGCGTCCCTGCGCCGTGGTGGACGCCCAGGCCGCGTAGCGCGCTGCCGCCTCGAGCGGCTCGGCATGCGCTGCTTCGTTCTGCAGCCACTCGCTCACCTTCTTTGCAAATTGCAATTCGGTGAACGGGCCGCCGAACAGCCGATCTTCGAGTGCTTGCGGGTCAAAGGCGCTGATTTCGTCCGGCTTGATCTTGTGCAGGGCGCGCCGCTGCACGAACTGGCGCTTCACCGCGTAGAGGGGCGCGAGCTCGTTGTGCTTTTCCGCAAGCGCGCGGGCCTCCGCTTCGATGCCGAAGAGCTTAGGCAGGAAATCCTCGACGTGCGGAGCAAGTTCAATGAGCAGATCGGACTCCTCCTTCGCCGCCAGCTTCTGCGGCGCGTTGCGAGCCGCGAGAAGTCGCTCATGCAGTGCGCCGTCCGACTCGTGCAGAAAGCGCAGAAACGCCTGATCGAGGCGAACCAGTCCCTCTCGCTCGTAGAGATCGCCGAAGCGGATGCCGAAGCCGAGTTTCATGAGAGTAAAATTATCGTCGAAATACCCCTTCGCGCTCAACGAATTACCTTATTCCAAGGCGGACGATCCGATGCAGATCAAGAACAGCGTATTTCTCGTCACCGGCGGTGCATCCGGCCTCGGCGCCGCCACCGCTCGCATGGCGGCGGAGAACGGCGCCAAGGTCGTGATCGCCGACATGCAGGCAGACGCCGGCGAAAAGTTCGCGAAAGAAATCGGTGCGCGCTTCGTCAAGACCGACGTCACTTCGGAAGCCGACGGCAAGGCGGCGGTCGAGCGCACGCTCAAGGAATTCGGCGGCCTTCAGGTCCTGGTGAACTGCGCCGGCATCGCGCTCGCCGAGCGCACCCTCGGCAAGGAGGCGCCGCATGAGCTCGGACGCTTCATGCGGGTGATCAACGTCAACCTGATCGGCACGTTCAACATGATCCGGCTCGCGGCGCAGGCCATGGCCAAAGCGGGGCCGAATGCGGCGGGCGAACGCGGCGTCATCGTCAACACCGCGTCGGTGGCGGCGTTCGACGGCCAGATCGGGCAGGCGGCCTATTCGGCTTCGAAAGGCGGCGTGGTGGCGATGACCTTGCCGGTCGCGCGCGACCTGTCGCGCAACGGCATCCGCGTCTGTACCATCGCGCCCGGCGTCTTCGAGACGCCGATGCTGCTCGGGCTGCCCAAGGATGCGCAGGACTCGCTCGGCAAGCAGGTGCCTTTCCCGTCGCGGCTGGGCCGGCCGGGCGAATACGCGCAGCTCGTGAAGGCGATCATCGAGATCGAGATGCTCAACGCGGAGACCATCCGCCTGGACGGCGCCATCCGCATGGCGCCCAAGTGATCACTGCGCGCGCAAATTGTGCTTGAAGAATTTCGAGCGCTCGACGTAATCCCGGGCGATGCCGAGCAGGTAATCCTTGTCTTCCTGCGTCAGGCTGCGCACGATCTTGCCCGGCGAGCCGACCACCAGCACCCCGTCGGGGATTTCCTTTCCCTCGGTGATGAGCGTATTGGCGCCGATCAGCGAGCCTTTGCCGATGCGCGCCCCGTTCATCACGATGCTGTTGATGCCGATGAGGCTGCCATCGCCGATGGTGCAGCCGTGCAGCATCACCTTGTGCCCAACGCTCACCATGCGACCCAGAGTGATGGGATAGCCCGGGTCGACGTGCAGCACGGCGGCATCCTGGATGTTGCTTCCCTCGCCGATGCTGATGCGGTCGTTGTCGGCGCGGATCACGACCTTGAACCACACGCTCACGTCGGCCTCGAGCGTCACCGAACCGACCACCGTGGCGTCGTGCGCGATGTAGTGGTGCGCGCCGCGCAGCTCCACGCGCCGCTCGCCGATGGAGAAGATAGGCATGGGTCTATCATAATGCAGTGAAGATCATTGTCCTGGGCGCCGGAGTGATCGGCGTGACGAGCGCGTGGTATCTGGCGCAGGCGGGGCACGAAGTCCACGTGCTCGATCGCCAGTCTGAAGCGGGGATGGAGACCTCGTTCGCCAACGGCGGCCAGGTCTCGGCCGGGCATGCCGAGCCCTGGGCCAGGCCGGCGGTGATTCCCAAGCTGTTGCGCTGGCTGGGGCGAGAGGACGCGCCGATGCTGTTTCGACCGCGCGCCGACTGGGCGCAATGGGAATGGGGGCTGCGCTTCCTTCGGGAATGCATGCCCGGCCGGTTCGAGCGCAATTGCCGCGCCCTGGCGGGACTTGCGCTCTACAGCCGCGGTTGCCTGCGCGAGCTGCGCGAGCAGACCGGGGTGCGCTATGACGAGCTCTCGCGCGGCATCCTGCATTTTGCGACGAGCGACAGGGAATTCGCGGAACTCGCGCGCCATGCTGAAGCGATGCGCGCGCTCGGCATCGAGCGGCAGGTCAAGTCGGCCGCCGAATGCCTTCAGCTCGAACCTGCGCTCCAGCATTCCGAGGAGCGCGTCGCCGGCGGCGTCTACACGCCGCAGGATGAATCCGGGGACGCGCATCGCTTTACGAAGGAGCTCGCCCGCAGGTGTGCGGAGCGCGGCGTCGCATTCCGCTACGGGGCGGTGGTCGAGGCGATCGAGCGAGAGGCCGATGCGATCCGGCTGCGGGGCGGCGAGCGCCTCCTCGCCGACGCCTATGTGCTCGCGCTGGGAAGTTACAGCTCCCTGCTACTGAGAGGCACAGGATTGAAAATCCCCGTCTATCCGCTCAAGGGTTACTCGATCACCTTGCGCCTCGGCGCGGCGGAGTCAATGGCGGCGCCCGAGGTCAGCTTGACCGACGAGGCGCACAAGATCGTGATCTCGCGCCTCGGCAACCGCCTGCGCGCCGCAGGGACCGCGGAGCTCGCCGGATACGACGCTTCAATCAACCCGGTGCGCTGCAACGCGATCACGCGGCGGATCCGGCAGTTGTTTCCCGGTCTCGGCGCAATCACGGTAGTGGACAGGTGGGCGGGCCTGCGGCCCGCGACGCCGAACAACGTGCCGATCATCGGCCGCACGCGGCTGCGCAAGCTGTTTGTCAATACCGGTCACGGCACGCTCGGCTGGACCCTGGCGTGCGGTTCGGCGAAGGCGCTGGCGGAGCTTGTTTCGGGACGCAAACCCGAGGTCGCGTTCGACTTCCTTGCGTAAGAGCGAATCGCTGTTCTTGGACATCCGCGGCCTGCGCTATCACGTGCGCCGCTGGCCGGGCACGGGCGCGCCGAAGATGGTGCTGCTGCATGGCTGGATGGATGTTTCGGCCTCATTTCAGTTTGTCGTGGACGCGCTGCGCGGCGAATGGGACATCTACGCTCCCGACTGGCGCGGCTATGGCCTGACCGGCCGCGGCCAGTCCGACTGTTACTGGTTTCCGGACTACATCGCCGACCTTGACTTCCTGCTCGCGGAGATTCAGGCGGTGAACCTCGTCGGGCACAGCCTCGGCGGCAATGTTGCCTCGATGTACGCCGGAATCCGGCCGCAGCGGGTCGCGAGGCTCGTCAATCTGGAAGGCTTCGGCCTCGCCGCGACGCGCCCCGGGCAGGCGCCCGGGCGCTATGCGCGCTGGCTGGACGAGCTGCACGAGCCGCCGCGGCTGCGCCCTTACCGCAATTTCCAGGAACTGGCCGAAAGGCTGCGGCAGGGCAACCCGCGCCTGACGCCGGAGCGGGCCGAATTTCTGGCGCGCCACTGGGGCAGGGAAACGGAGCAGGGCGAAGTCGTGCTGCGCGGCGACCCGGCGCACAAGATCGTCAACCCGGTGCTCTATCGCTACGAAGAGGTTCACGCGTGCTGGCAGAAGGTCGAGGCGCCGGTGCTCTGGGTCGATGCGGCTGAATCGGAAACGCTGAAGCGTCTCGGGCTAAGCGCCGCCGAACAGGCCGAACGGCGCGCCGCGTTCCGCAACCTGCGCTACGTGACGGTGCCGCAGGCGGGGCATATGCTTCATCACGACCAGCCTGAAGCGGTGGCCCGGTTGTTGGAGGAATTTCTTGGGTAGCTAGCCCTGGCGCAGTTCTTCTCCATCCATCCGACGCACCCGCAGGCGCGCTTGGTGCGGCGCGCCGCCGACATCGTGCGCGCCGGCGGCCTGGTGGCTTATCCGACCGACTCGTGCTACGCGCTCGGCTGCAAGCTGGGCGACGCCAAGGCGCTCGAGCGGCTGCGCCGCGTGCGCGGCGTCGACGAGCGCCACCACCTCACCCTGATGTGCCGTGACCTGTCGGAGATCGCCAACTACGCGCTGGTCGACGATGCACGCTTCCAATTGCTGAAGCGCGTGACGCCCGGCAGCTATACCTTCATCCTGCGCGCGAGGCGCCAGGTACCGCGCCGCTCGACGCACCCGCGCAGGAAGACGATCGGAGTCAGGGTGCCGGGACATCCGGTCGCGCATGCGCTGCTCGCCGAACTGAACGAGCCGATGCTTTCTGCCACCTTGTCGCTGCCGGGCGAGGCGCGGCCGCTCTCGGAGCCGCGCGAGATCCGCCAGCGGCTCGAGCGCGAGCTCGACTTGGTGATCGATGCGGGACCGTGCGGCGTCGAGCCGAGCACGGTGATCGATTTGACTGGCGACGCGCCGAGCGTTCTGCGCAAGGGAAAAGGCTCGCTCGAGCCGTTCGCCGTCGAGCCCGTCTGATAAAATCGGCGCCGAGAAGATGGACAACCTCGGGCACACCGCCAACGAGCTCGTGCAGACGGTTTCCATCTACGCCCTTCCGGTGCTGTTCGCGATCACGCTGCACGAGGCGGCGCATGGCTACGTCGCGCGTCATTTCGGCGACATGACGGCGCATGCGCAGCGGCGCATCAGCCTCAACCCGATGCGCCATGTCGACGTGATCGGCACCATCGTCGTGCCGCTCATCATCCTGGTGCTCTCCGGCGGGCGCTTCCTCTTCGGCTGGGCGAAACCGGTTCCCGTCAATTACTCGGCGCTGCGCAAGCCGCGTCAGCACATGGCCTGGGTGGCCGCCGCCGGGCCGCTCGCCAACCTGGTGATGGCGCTGCTCTGGGCGCTGCTCCTCAAGCTTGCCGTGTGGCTGCCGCCGAACTTGTTTTCCGTGCCGCTGCGGCTGATGTCGGAGGCGGGAATCGTGGTCAATCTGGTGTTCATGTTTCTCAATATGCTGCCGATCCTGCCACTCGACGGCGGCCGCATTGTCGCGAGCCTGCTGCCGAGCCGCGCCGCGTGGCGATACGCGAAGCTCGAGCCCTGGGGCTTGCCGCTGCTTCTGCTGCTCCTGGTGACGAACGTCCTCAACTTCGTGCTTGAGCCGCTGCTCGGCGCCTCTGACGCATTGATCCGGGCGATCGTGTTTTGACGATGTACGAAACACGGGTGCTGTCCGGCATGCGCCCGACCGGCAACCTGCACCTGGGCCATTTCCACGGCGTGCTGAAGAACTGGATCCGGCTGCAGGCGGAGTACACCTGCCTGTTTGTCGTCGCCGACTGGCACGCGCTCACCACCGACTACGAGAATCCGGGCGACCTGCATAAGCACACCTGGGACATGGTGATCGACTGGCTCGCCGCGGGCGTCGATCCCGGCCAGGCGATCCTGTTCATCCAGTCGCAGGTGAACGAGCACGCCGAGTTGCACCTGCTGCTGTCCATGATGACGCCGCTCGGCTGGCTCGAGCGCGTGCCGACCTACAAGGACCAGCAGGAAAAGCTCGCCGACCGCGACCTCTCGACCTACGGCTTCCTCGGCTATCCGCTGCTGCAGTCGGCCGACATCCTGATCTACCGCGCCAGATACGTGCCGGTGGGCGAGGACCAGGTGCCGCACGTCGAGCTCACGCGCGAGGTCGCGCGCCGCTTCAATCACCTGTATGGCCGCGAGACGGGGTACGAAGACAAGGCCAAGGCGGCGGTGAAGAAAATGGGCACGAAGAAGGCGCGCCTGCTCAACGAGTTGCGCACGAAGTTCCTGCAGGAGGGCGACGCCCAGGCGTTGTCGAAAGCGCAGGCGCTGCTCGACGAGCAGCAGAACCTTTCGCGGGGGGACCGCGAGCGCCTCTACGGCTGGCTCGAGGGCGGTGGCAAGAAGATCCTGGTCGAGCCCGAGGTGCTGCTCACCGAGGCGCCGAAGCTGTCCGGGCTCGACGGCCAGAAGATGTCGAAGTCCTACGGCAACACCATCTCGCTGCGCGAGGATCCGGAAGCCGTGGCGAAGAAGATCCGCACCATGCCGACCGACCCGGCGCGCGTGAAGCGCAGCGACCCCGGCAATCCCGAGAAGTGCCCGGTCTGGGAATTGCACAAGGTGTACTCCGACGAGGCGCGCAGAAAATGGGTATGGCAGGGCTGCACCACCGCCGGCATCGGCTGCCTCGAGTGCAAGCAGCCGGTCATCGAAGCGATCCAGGCCGAGCTCGCGCCGATGCGCGAGCGGGCGCAGCCGTATGTCGATGATCCGACGCTGGTGAAGAACATCATCGCGGACGGCTGCGACAAGGCGAAGCGCCTGGCCGCCGAAACGCTGCGCGATGTGCGCGAGGCGATGGGGCTTTCCTATACATGATGGCGAAGCTCTACGGCGAGCCCGTCATCGAGCTGCCGAGCGACCTTTACATCCCGCCCGATGCGCTCGAGGTGATGCTCGAGGCCTTTGAAGGGCCGCTCGACCTGCTCTTGTACCTGATCCGCAAGGAAAACCTCGACATCCTCGACATCCCGATGGCGCCGCTCACGCGCCAGTACCTCGAGTACGTCGAGATCATGCGGACGAAGAACCTGGAGCTCGCCGCCGAGTACCTGGTGATGGCGGCGATGCTGATGGAGATCAAGTCGCGCCTGCTGCTGCCGCGGCCGCCTTCGGTCGAGCCGGCCGAGGAGGACCCGCGCGCCGAGCTGGTGCGGCGGCTGCTCGAGTACGAGAAAATCAAGAAAGCCGCCCACGCGCTTGACGAGCTGCCGCAGGTCGGCCGCGACGTGGTCGCGATCTCGGTGTGGATAGAAAAGGCGCTCGCCGGGCGGCTGCCGCAGGTCGACCCTCAGGATCTTGCCGAGGCCTGGCGCAGCCTCCTGTACCGCGCGCGCCTGTCCAGGCACCATCACATTTCCCGCGAAGAGCTGTCCGTGCGCGAGCACATGAGCGCCATCCTGCGCCGCCTGCGCGAGCGCCGCGTCCTTGAATTCGCCGAGCTGTTCGAGCCGACCCGAGGGGTCGCGGTTCTGGTGGTCACCTTCCTCGCGCTGCTCGAGCTGGCGCGCGAGCTCGCGATCGAGATCACGCAGTCCGAATGCTTCGCCCCGATTTACGTAAAATTGGGCCATGGACAATCCGGCTGAGGCGAAGCGCATCCTCGAGGCGGCGCTGCTCGCGTCGCAGGAGCCCCTCGGCGTCGCGGAGCTCAAGGGGCTGTTCGACGACGCGGTGAGCGCCGAGACGCTGCGGCACTTGCTCGCGGAGCTGCGCGAGGAATGGAACGGCCGCGCGGTGGAGCTGGTCAGCCTGGCGAGCGGCTGGCGGTTCCAGACGCGCGCCGAATTCAGGCCGTACGTCGAGCGCCTGTTTCCCGAAAAGCCGCCGCGCTACTCCCGCGCCGTCATGGAAACTCTCGCTATCATCGCTTACCGCCAGCCGGTGACCCGCGGCGATATCGAGGACATCCGCGGCGTGACGGTTTCCGGCCAGATCATCCAGACGCTGGAGAGCCGCGGCTGGATCGACGCCGTGGGCGAGCGCGAAACCCCGGGCCGGCCGGCGCTTTACGCCACCACCCGCAAGTTTCTCGACGATCTCGGGCTGCGCACCCTGGAGGAGCTGCCGCCGCTTGAGGAAATCGCCAAAACCGTTCAGCTCGAGCGTCCTGCCGTTGCCGACGCCGGGCAGCGAGCCGCCGATTCCGAGCCGGAAGAAGCAGCCACCGGAACCGACGGCTAGGCCGCAAGGCGAGCGGCTGCAGAAGCTCCTGGCGGCGGCCGGTCATGGCTCGCGGCGCGAAATCGAATCCTGGATCGAAGCAGGCCGGGTTTCGGTCTCCGGGCGGACCGCCAGGCTGGGCGAGCGCGCGCTCGGGGGCGAGGAAATCGCGATCGACGGCAGGCCCGTGCGACTCTCAGACGCACGCCCCGAGAGGCTGCTCATCTATCACAAGCCGCTCGGCGAGCTGGTCACGCGCAGCGACCCCCAGGGACGTCCTACCGTCTTTTCGCGGCTGCCGCCGGGCAGATGGGTGGCGGTGGGTCGGCTCGATATCAACAGCTCGGGCCTGTTGCTGCTGACCGATTCGGGCGAGCTCGCCAACCGCCTGATGCACCCGCGCTACGCGATCGAGCGCGAATATGCGGTACGCGTTCAGGGCACGCTCAACAGGCAAGACCTTGAAAAACTGGCGCGAGGCGTCCATCTTGACGACGGCCCGGCTGCGTTCGAGCGCATTACCCCGGCCGACGAACGCGGCGCACCGAGCGCCAATCGCTGGTACCGGGTGGTGCTCAGGGAGGGCCGCAAACGCGAGGTGCGGCGCATGTTCGAGGCGGTCGGCGCCCGCGTCAGCCGCTTGATCCGCGTTCGCTACGGCTCGATCGAGTTGCCGCGCGATTTGGCGCCGGGACAGTGGCGCGAGCTGGCAAATACGGTTAAACTTCAAAAACTTTAGTGGTACCGCGTCAAAGATGGGCTTCGGCCCATTTTTTGTTTGCGGCACCCGCAATGACGCGTCCATGGCAGCCCTTGAAGCGGTGATGGAGCCGGCGCTGGCCGGCCTGGGATACGAGCTGGTCGACGTGCAGGCGTCGGGCGGCGGGAGGCTGCTGCGCCTTTTCATCGACAAGCCGGGCGGCGTCGGCATCGAGGACTGCGCCGCGGTGAGCCGGCACCTGACGCGCGTGCTGGCGGTGGAAGGGGTGGACTACGAGCGGCTGGAAGTGTCCTCGCCGGGCCTGGACCGGCCCTTGCGCAAGCCGCGCGATTTCGCGCGCTTCGCGGGGCACAGGGCGGAGGTGAGAATGCGTACGCCGGACGCGAGCGGGCGGCGCCGGTTCGTCGGCGTGCTGCGCGGCGCGGGAGAAGGCCGATTGAGTCTGGAGCTCGAGGGACGCACGCTCGCGCTAGAGCTCGACGACCTCGAGCGGGCGAGGCTGGTACCCCAATTGTGAGGATCTCGTGGCTGGAAATCCGGTAGCCGGGAATCGTGAGCTGGTGATGCTGGTGGACGTGCTCGCAAGGGAGAAAAACGTGCCGCGCGAGATCGTCTTCGGCGCCCTCGAGATGGCGCTCGCCTCGGCGACCAAGAAAAAGTACTCCGAGGATATCGACGTGCGAGTGCACGTCGACCGCAACACCGGAGCCTACGAGTCGTTCCGGCGCTGGAAGGTGGTGCCCGACGATGCGCTCGAGACACCCCCGGCGCAGATCGCGCTCGCGGAAGCGCAAAAGCGCAAAGCGGACGTCAAGCTCGAAGAGTTCATCGAGGAGCCGCTCGAGCCGATCGAGTTCGGCCGCATCGGCGCGCAGACGGCGAAGCAGGTGATCCTGCAGCGCATCCGCGATGCCGAGCGCGAGCAGATCCTGAACGACTTCCTGTCGCGCGGCGACGAGCTGGTCACCGGCACGGTGAAGCGCATGGAGCGCGGCAGCGCCGTGATCGAGTCCGGCCGCCTCGAGGCGCTGCTGCCGCGCGAGCACATGATTCCGAAGGAGAACCTCAGGGTCGGCGACCGCGTGCGCGCCTGGGTGATGAAGATCGACCGCCAGGCGCGCGGCCCGCAGCTTATCCTGTCGCGCACCGCGCCGCAGTTCATCATGAAGCTGTTCGAGCTCGAGGTGCCGGAGATCGAGGAAGGCTTGCTCGAGATCAAGTCCGCGGCGCGCGATCCGGGCGTGCGCGCGAAGATCGCCGTCTTCACCAACGACAAGCGCATCGACCCGATCGGCACCTGCGTCGGCATGCGCGGCTCGCGCGTGCAGGCCGTGACGCAGGAGCTCGCCGGCGAGCGGGTCGACATCGTGCTCTGGGCGGCCGATCCGGCGCAGTTCGTGATCGGGGCGCTCGCGCCCGCCGAGGTGTCCTCGATCGTGGTCGACGAGGAAAAGCACGCCATGGACGTCGTCGTCGACGAGGAGAACCTCGCGGTGGCGATCGGGCGCAACGGCCAGAACGTGCGGCTCGCCTCCGAGCTCACCGGCTGGCAGATCAACCTGATGACCGAAGACGAATCGAACAAGAAGCAGCAGGAGGAAAGCGGCCGCATCAAGAGCCATTTCATGGAGAAGCTCGACGTCGACGAGGAGGTCGCCGACATCCTGATCCAGGAGGGCTTCTCGACGCTCGAGGAGGTGGCTTATGTCCCGATCACCGAGCTGCTGGAGATCGAGGCGCTCGACGAGGACACGGTCAACGAGCTGCGCACCCGCGCGCGCAACGCCCTGCTTGTGGCGGCGATCGCCAACGAAGAGAAGGTCGAAGGCATCGATCCGGAGCTGCTGAAGCTCGATGGCATGGACACGCAGCTCGCCGCCAAGCTCGCCGAGGCCGGCATCAAGACCCGCGACGAGCTGGCGGATCTGGCAGTCGACGAATTGTCCGAAATCTCGCAGCTGGATGAGGAGAAAGCAAAAAAACTGATCATGGCGGCGCGCGCGCACTGGTTCGAGGACAAGCAGGACAAGGAGGCCGCGTAAGGTGGCGCAGACCAGCGTTGCCCAATTCGCGAGCGAGCTGAAAGTGCCGCCTTCGGTGCTGCTCGAGCAGCTGCGCGCGGCCGGGGTGGAAAAGCGCGTGCCCGAGGACTCGCTCAGCGACCAGGACAAGTCCAGGCTGCTGGAATACCTGCGCCGCACGCACGGCTCCGTCGAGAGCAAGAACAAGATCACGCTGACTCGCAAGCAGACCAGCGAGATCCGCAAGACCGATTCCACCGGCAAGTACCGCACGGTGCAGGTTGAGGTGCGCAAGAAACGCGTGTTCGTGAAGCGCGATCCGGCCGAGGTCACGGCCGCCGCGGTCGCGGCGGAGACTCCGCCGTCGCCTGCCGGCGCACCGAGCGTCGATGATCGCGAGCTCGAGCTGCGCGAAGAGGAGGCGCGTCGCGAGCAGCAGCTCGCCGAGCTGCAGGCCGCGGAGTTGCGGGAGAGGCAGGAACGCGAGCGCAAGGAAGCGGAACAGAAGCAGGCCGAGCAGAAGGCCGTTGAAACCGCTTCTGCGGCACCGGCGGGCGCTACGACGCTGCATGCGCCCAAAACGGCCGAAGCAAAAACCGACAAGAAGCCGAAGAAGGCGAAGCCCACCACGGTGCTGCGCGACGACTCGGTGCGCCGGCGCCAGATCAAGACCCGCGGCGACGCCGGCGGCGGCGTCGGCGGCTGGCACGCGCGCGGCGGCACGCGGCACAAGGGCGGCGGCGGCGAAACGACCTTCGCGCAGCCCACCGAACCGCTGGTGCGCGAGATCGCCGTGCCCGAGACCATTGCCGTCGGAGAACTGGCTCACCGCATGTCGGTGAAGGCCGCCGAGGTCATCAAAGCCCTGATGAAGCTCGGCACGATGGCCACCATCAACCAGGTGCTCGACCAGGAGACCGCGATGATCGTGGTCGAGGAGATGGGCCACAAGGCGAGGCCGGCGAAGCTGGACGATCCCGAGTCCTATCTCGTCGAGACCGACGCGCATCCCGCGGCCGAAGCGCTGCCGCGCCCGCCGGTGGTGACCGTGATGGGACACGTCGATCACGGCAAGACCTCGCTCCTTGACTATATCCGGCGCACGAAGGTGGCGGCGGGAGAGGCCGGCGGGATCACGCAGCATATCGGCGCCTATCACGTCGAGACGCCCCGCGGCGTGGTGACCTTTCTCGACACGCCGGGCCATGAAGCCTTTACCGCCATGCGCGCGCGCGGCGCGAAGGTCACCGACATCGTAGTGCTGGTCGTCGCCGCCGATGACGGCGTCATGCCGCAGACCGTGGAAGCGATCAACCATGCCAAAGCCGCCGAAGTGCCGCTGGTGGTCGCGATCAACAAGGTCGACAAGCACGAGGCCAATCCCGAAAAGGTCAAGCAGGAGCTCCTCAGCCACGGCGTCGTGCCGGAGGAGTACGGCGGCGACTCGCCCGTCGTGCTCGTCTCGGCGAAAACCGGAAAGGGTGTCGACGAGCTGATCGAGCAACTGCTCCTGCAGGCGGAAGTGCTGGAGCTCAAGGCGCCTGTCGGCGCGCCTGCGAGAGGCGTCGTCATCGAAGCGCGGCTCGACAAGGGCCGCGGCCCGGTGGCCACGCTCCTGGTACAGTCCGGAACCCTGAACCGGGGCGACATCGCCCTGACCGGCGCGGTGTACGGTCGCGTGCGCGCCATGCTCGACGAAAACGGCAAGCCGATGCAGTCGGCAGGCCCCTCGATCCCGGTGGAGATCCAGGGACTGTCCGAAGTGCCGGGCGCCGGCGAGGACATGATGGTGCTCGCCGACGAGCGCAAGGCGCGCGAGATCGCGCTGTTTCGCCAGGGCAGGTTCCGCGATGTGAAGCTCGCCAGGCAGCAGGCGGCGAAGCTCGAGAACGTGTTCGAGCAGATGGGCGAGGGCGAGAAGAAAGTGCTCGCGCTGGTCATCAAGTCCGACGTGCAGGGCTCGCAGGAAGCCCTGGTGCACGCGCTCACCCGGCTCGCCACCGACGAGGTCAAGGTGAGCGTGGTGCACGCCGGCGTCGGCGGCATTACCGAATCGGACGTGAACCTGGCGATGGCCTCGCGCGCCGTCATCATCGGCTTCAACACCCGAGCCGACGCCGCGGCGCGCAAGCTCGCCGAGTCGGCGGGAATCCAGGTGCGCTACTACAACATCATTTACGACGCGCTCGAGGAGATGAAAGCCGCGCTCTCCGGCATGCTCGCGCCGGAGCGCAAGGAAGCCGTGATCGGCATGGTGGAAGTCCGGCAGGTGTTCCGCATCTCCAAGATCGGCACGGTCGCCGGCTGCTACGTGCTCGAGGGCGCCGTCAAGCGCAGCGCGCAGGTGCGCGTGCTGCGCGACAACGTCGTCATCCACACCGGCGACATCGACTCGCTCAAGCGCTTCAAGGACGACGCTCGCGAGGTCAAGGCCGGCTTCGAGTGCGGCCTGTCGCTGAAGAATTTCTCCGACATCAAGGAAGGCGACCAGCTCGAGGTGTTCGAAGTGCAGGAGGTCGCAAGGTCGCTGTGAAGCGAGGCCAGGGGCGCCCGCAAAAAATCGGCGATCTGATCCAGCGCGAGCTGTCCGATCTGCTTTACCGGGAGCTGCGCGACCCGCGGGTCGGCATGGTGACCGTCACGTCCGTGGATGTCTCGCCCGACATGTCCCATGCCCTGGTCTATTTCACCTGCCTCGATGCCGAGCAGGCCGAGGCCGCGGCGCAGGGACTGAAGCGTGCGACGGGCTTCCTGCGCTCTCAGCTCGCGAAGCGCGTCACGCTCTACAGCATGCCTGAGCTGCGCTTCCAGTACGACGAGTCGATCGCGCGCGCCGATCGCCTGTCGCAGCTCATCGACAGCGTCAGGCCCAAAAAGTAGATGGACGGCGCTCTGCTGCTCGACAAGCCGCTCGGGGTGAGCTCCAACGCGGCGCTGCAGCAGGTGAAGCGGCTCTACGGCGCGAGGAAGGCCGGCCATGCCGGAACCCTCGATCCGCTCGCCTCTGGCCTGCTGCTGGTTCTTTTCGGAGAGGCCACCAAGTTCGCCGGCCCGCTGCTCGACGCCGACAAGGAATACCTCGCCACGGTCAAGCTCGGCGAGCGTACCGCCACCGCCGACGCCCAGGGCGAGGTGCTGGAAACCAAGCCGGTACAGGTTTCCGAGCCGCAGGTCCTCGCGGTCCTGCAGGGTTTTCGCGGATCGATAGAGCAGGTGCCGCCGATGCATTCGGCGCTCAAGCGAGGCGGCGTTCCGCTCTACAAGCTCGCGCGGCGCGGCGAGAGCGTCGAGCGCGCACCGCGCCGGGTGCAGATCCTTGAACTGGAAAAAATCGCCTTGCGGCCCCCTTTGCTGGAGATTCGCGTGCGCTGCAGCAAGGGAACCTATATCAGGACGCTGGCCGAGGATCTCGGCAAGGCTCTCGGCACGGTGGCGCACCTGAGTTCGCTGCGGCGCACTGCGTCGGGCAGCTTCCACGTGCGCGACGCCCTCGGCCCGCAGGCGCTGCAGGCGCTGCCCGCGCTCGAGCGCAGGCGGCGCGTCGTGCCGCTCGAGCGCCTGCTGGGCGAGCTGCCGCGAACGCAACTGGACGCGACCGCAGAGTCGCGGCTGCGCAACGGCCAGGCGCTCAGCATGCCGGGCCTCGCGGCAGGGATCTTCGCGCTGCTGCGCCCCGACGGCAGCGTGATCGGGCTGGCAAGAGCCGACGCGCACGGTGCGCTGCGGCCGCTGCGGCTCACTGCAAGCACGCAACCGGCTGATAATCAGTTAAAATCGCGCGCTTAACAGTGGAGACGATGCGAAATGGCATTGCAGGTGGCGCAGAAAGCGCAGGTGGTCAAGCAGCATCAGCGAGCAGCCAACGATACCGGGTCGCCCGAGGTGCAGGTCGCGCTGCTGACCGAGCGCATCAACAGCCTTGCCGAGCACTTCAAGACCCACGTCAAGGATTTCCATTCGCGGCGCGGGCTCCTCAAGCTGGTGAGCCAGCGGCGCAAGCTGCTCGACTATCTCAAGCGCAAGGACGCGGACAAGTATCGCGGCTTGATCGAGCGGCTCAACCTGCGCAAATAGGTCTGCCGATGGCGCGGGAACCGGCGCTCATCGAATGCGGTGAGCGTTTTTGTCTGCGCGTCCCGATAAAGGATCCACTTTGAACCCCACCAAGAAAACCTTCCCCTACGGCAGCCATCAGGTGAGCCTGGAGAGCGGCGAGATCGCGCGGCAGGCGCATGGCGCCGTGGTCTGCACCATGGACGACACCGTCGTGCTCGCAACGGTCGTCGCGGCGAAGGAGCCGCGCACCGGGCAGGACTGGTTCCCCCTCACGGTGGATTACGTCGAGAAGACCTACGCCGCAGGCAAGATTCCCGGCGGCTTCTTCAAGCGCGAGGGCCGTCCCTCGGAGAAGGAGACGCTGACCTCCCGGCTGATCGACCGGCCTATCCGGCCCCTGTTCCCTGACGGCTTCTTCAATGAGGTTCAGGTGGTCGCTACGGTGCTGTCCCTCAACCCGGAGGTCGATTCCGATATTCCGGCGATGCTCGCCGTCTCGGCGGCGCTCACGCTCTCAGGCCTGCCGTTCAACGGCCCCATCGGCGCTGCCCGGGTTGGCTACGTGGGCGGACAGTATGTCCTTAACCCGACGATGAGCCAGCTGAAGGAGTCGCAGCTCAACCTGGTCGTCGCCGGCACTGAGCAGGGCGTACTGATGGTGGAATCCGAGGCGCTCGAGCTGCCCGAGGACGTGATGCTCGGCGCGGTGGGCTTCGGCCACGAGCAGATGCACGCCGCGATCCAGGCGATCCATGAGCTCTCGGAAGAGGCCGGCAAGCCGGCCTGGGATTGGCAGCCCCCGGCGAAGAACGAGGCGCTGATTGCGCGCGTGAGCGAGCTTGCCGAGCAGGACTTTCGCGACGCCTTTGCCATGAAGCAGAAGCAGGCGCGCAACAATCGGCTGGTTGAAATCCGCAAGAGCACTCTCGAGAAGCTGACGGCCGAGGCCGCAGCGGCGAACACCGCGCTCGAGGCCAATGCGGTGAACGAGATCTTCTTCAATCTGGAATCGAAGATCGTGCGCAGCCAGATTCTGGACGGCGCGCCGCGCATCGACGGCCGGGACACCCGCACCGTACGGCCCATCGGCGTGCGCGTCGGGGTGCTGCCGCGCACTCACGGCTCGGCGCTGTTCACGCGCGGCGAGACGCAGGCGCTGGTCACCGTGACCCTCGGCACCGGCCGCGACGAGCAGATCATCGACGCGCTCACCGGCGAGTACCGCGAGCGCTTCATGCTTCATTACAACATGCCGCCCTATGCGACCGGCGAGACCGGACGCGTCGGCCCGCCCAAGCGCCGCGAGATCGGCCACGGACGCCTCGCCAAGCGGGCGCTCGTCGGCCTGCTGCCGACGCAGGAGGACTTCGGCTACTCGATTCGCGTCGTCTCCGAGATCACCGAATCCAACGGCTCCTCATCGATGGCCTCGGTCTGCGGCGGCAGCCTCGCGCTCATGGATGCCGGGGTTCCGGTCAAGGCGCACGTGGCAGGGATCGCGATGGGCCTGATCAAGGAAGGCAACCGCTTCGCGGTGCTCTCCGACATCCTGGGCGACGAGGATCACCTCGGCGACATGGACTTCAAGGTCGCCGGCACCGAGCGCGGCGTCACGGCGCTGCAGATGGACCTGAAGATCGAGTCGATCAACAAGGGCATCATGAAGGTGGCGCTCGACCAGGCGCGCGAGGCGCGAATGCAGATCCTGAGGATCATGAAGCAGGCGATCGAGGGATCGCGCACCGAGCTCTCGAGCTACGCTCCGCGCATCATCAAGATCAAGATCAACCCGGACAAGATCCGCGACGTCATCGGCAAGGGCGGTGTCGTGATCCGCGGCATTCAGGAGGAGACCGGGACCACCATCGAGATCGAAGACGACGGCACCGTGTCGATCGCCTGCGTCTCGGCCGACGGTGGCGAGGCGGCGAAGAAGCGCATCCAGGAGCTGACCGCGGACGTCGAGGTCGGCAAGGTCTACGAAGGCACGGTGCTGCGGCTGCTCGACTTCGGCGCCATCGTGCAGGTGCTGCCAGGGCGCGACGGATTGCTGCACATCTCGCAGATCAGCCACGAGCGTGTCAACGCCGTGTCCGATCACCTTAAGGAAGGCCAGGTCGTGAAGGTGAAGGTGCTGGAAGCCGACGACAAAGGAAGGGTACGACTGTCCATGAAGGCAGTCAGCCCTCAGGAAACCGCGAAGCAGAGCGGATAGTTTTTCTTACTTCGCGACCTGGCGCTCGCGCAGCTCGTCGAGCGTCTTGCAGTCGATGCACAGGGTCGCGGTGGGGCGCGCCTCGAGCCGCTTCAGACCGATCTCGACGCCGCAGCTCTCGCAGTAGCCGTACTCGTTGGCGTCGATGCGCGCGATGGTTTCGTCGATCTTCTTGATGAGCTTCCTCTCGCGGTCGCGGTTGCGCAGCTCGAGCGCCATGTCGGACTCCTGGCTGGCGCGATCGTTCGGGTCGGCGAACACCGTCGCCTCGTCCTGCATCGTGTGCACCGTGCGGTCGATCTCCTCGGACAGCTCCGCTTTCAGCGCTTCGAGAATCTTGCGGAAATGCGCGCGCTGCCGGGCGTTCATGTACTCCTCGCCCTTCTTGGCGGCGTAAGGCGTGAAGCTTTTCCTGGTGAGTTCTACGGCCATTTAGCGCGCGACCCCTAAAAAGAGAGGCGACTTTGTATCAGAAAACGGCCCCTTGCCGCAAGCAACTTGATTGCCCTCTTGATAGTCCAAGAGTATCATTTGCCGCCTTTTTCGGGGTGTAGCGCAGCCTGGTAGCGCGCTTGCTTTGGGAGCAAGATGTCGGGAGTTCAAATCTCTCCACCCCGACCAGTGGTCCGTGTCCCGGCGGCTGCCCGTAGCTCAACCGGATAGAGCACCAGCCTTCTAAGCTGGGGGTTGTGGGTTCGAGTCCCGCCGGGCAGGCCAGAGCAGCCGAATTTGTCAGATACGCGATGGTGACCGTAGCTCAAAGGTAGAGTCCCGGATTGTGATTCCGGTTGTTGTGGGTTCGAGTCCCATCGGTCACCCCAATGCTTCCGCGGTCGTTCCAGTATTACAACCAAATGGCAGCGAGAAGCTTTACGATTCCGTTGGGGATCATTTCCCGGCTCAATACGGGCATGTTTCCGGCTTTGGGTTCATGGTGAAGGATCGAGAGATCAGGCGTGGCAAAGAACACTTCACCTATGGGTGACACGTCGGCTACGAAGCTTCCCGCCGCGACGTTGTGCACTATGGTTTCATCTCGGAATTTCAATACGCCCGGCTCCTTCTCGTCGGAGTACACGGCATCCTGCGCACTGGCGGTCAACGCGCGATAAATGCGTTTCTTTTGTGTTGCGACATCGACCAGTTGAAAAACAGTCCCGGTTGCTGCCGGACACGGGCCAAACCCGATGTAAGAATAGTCAATATCGAGGAAAGGCGCGCCGTTTGCAGTCGAGGGAAGGCTGATTCCGGCGATCCCACAGGAGACTGATGCACTGATCGGACTTGCTACGGCCACTTTTTGTGTGGCGGCCGTAAATGCGCCATTGGGTAAAACGTCGTCTTCCTGTTGCTGAAGTGATTGTTGGGTGTGCCGACTAAACTGCAGGTTGACCTTTACTTGCGCCGTGGATCCGCCGGCGCTCCAGTCGGCCCCGTCCGCCACGCAGGTTTGGGCCACCACTCCATCGAACTGTGTGAACTGGAACCGCCTTTCGTAGGACAACAGTTCTCCGTTGAAGATGTCCTCGATCGTGATATCGTCACTGGAACCTTTATTATCTACGTTCACCGTCTCACTGCGGCCTGCGGTACCGGTTGCGCTCGCCGGATGATTGGGGCTCCCGTCCAGATTGTTCGCGATGTAGTCGATCGAGCATGTTCCCGTCTGGGTCGAGGTGGTATGAGGTGGGTTCACAGTGCTGCTCGAGCCGAGGCCCTGAGGCAGATCAAACAGCGCCGCGCTGGGGGTCGCGCCGAGTGCAATGCGGATGCCGCGCCCGGATGAAGTGTTCCCCCGTGGATAGATCGTGGTCCCGTCCGTGCTTAGAAAAAGCACCCCGGTCCGGAAGTCGTTATACGTGAACCGCAACCCGGTCGGGTCCGGCAGCGACAGAACACCGGAAGTCTCAGCCGCTTGCCCCTGCGCGCCCAAGAAGCGGCGCGTGTACAGGAGCGAAGCCACGCGTCCCAGGGAGTCCTGGGTTTGAAGTGTGAAGTCAAAGGTACCGATAGCTGGATCGGGAGACTGCGCGGTCCAAACTATGCCGAGTCTCGAGCGCAGCGTTCCGGAAAGCGGGTCGAGCGCAAAGGAAACATTGGAAAGATCGCCGAGTGAGCCGGTTTGCAGCTCGAGGCCGATGGTTCGGTGGACAACCGTGCCGCTGGACGTTGTCGTCAGCAGCGCTTGCTTGAAATCATAGGATCTCTCGCGAACGGAGTGATCGATAAACCCGACTCCAAACGGAAGTGCACCAGTGACGTTCGACACGCCCTGCTTGTCGATCTTGAAGAATTGCAGCTGGCCAGCGCCATCCTCACCGGCGAGATAAAGAGCGCCGCTGTAGGGATTGGTGATGGCCTTCGCTACCACCGCCCCAACGCTGCCATTTTCGGGCTTCTCCTCGCCCATTTCGCCCGAGAATACGAGCATGTATTCGCCCAGCACCTTGGGGGCCGGGGTGGTGGGCGGCGTGAATCCCGGCACCGGCAGGTCCGCCCCCGCGTTCAGCATTCCCGAAGCGCTCGCGAGCAACACCTTCGTGTCCCAGACGAGCGCGCCGCCGCTTGCGTTGGGGACCGGACGGCGGTCGCCGCTGCGATCATCGTAGTACAGGGCGAACTTGCCCTTCATCGGCTCAGGCCCCAGGTTCTTGATCAGAAATCCGCCCGGGTTGGCCGGATTTGGATCGACCACGAAATCAATCTTGCCGCGGAAGAAGTAGTTGATCATTCCCGCTGAAAATGCAACGGCGCGAGGAATGAGATGCTTGTTCATGTCGTCATAGTTAAAGCGATTCAGACTGAAGAAGCGTCCAAACCTTGCCGTTTGGTTCGGTTGCAAATCCGGATCGAAGATAGAGAACGTGCTTGACCGTGCCGTCAAAGGACTGCCGCTCGGATTGGTCCCCAGGAAATTGTCAGTGATCGGAGTCTTGAGGAACCATACTTCGCCGCGAAGCGAAGGAGAAACCCCGGGCAGCTGCTCGACTGCCACGCGTTCAATGTCGGCACTCGTGGGATCTGGACTCGGAAAACCGGGTGCTGCCGTGAAACCGCTGGAATTGCTTCGGAAATTGGTGCCCTGAGAAATGAAGTTCTGGTGCGTAAACTCCGCTATCCCCTTGCCGGCATCCGGATTGTTCTGTTCGGTATGCCAAAACTTGCGCGGTGAATTGAAAGTGCCAGTAAACGCGGTGCTCCGAATGTCGTAGCCGACATCCGAAGGCGCAAATTTCAAGCTCTGCCGGATCTCCAGTTTATTGGTGTACTTCTCGTAGCCGCTCGGGCTGTATACTCTTGCCAATCTCGCGGTGATAATGTCAATGAAAAGACAACTCAAGAGGTCGCAATGCATGTCATTTCGCACATGCTGCGGCTGCGCCATGTCTTGCATGTGGTGCATGAGATGGCCCAGCGTCTGAAACATGCGGCCGAGCTTCGCCTGACGGTCAGCATCGCTGCGTAAGGTGAGCGCGTCGAAGAAATACTGCCTCGCGTCTCGATAAGAGAATTCCTGGCCTGAGATATCGCTACGATCCTGCAGCGCCCAATCCGGCGATGGCGTCTGCACTCCTAGAATCGGCACGGACAGGCCTTGGCCGGTTCGAGGATTGAAGAAATGGCGCAACGCGCGCGGGGTGGAAAGTGTGTCTTCGAAATTTGCACCGTTCAGGATCAATTCACGGATGGCACGTTGCTCACCCTTTGAATTTGGAAACGATTGAATTCTGCTGTCAATGATTTCTTCTTTCAGTCCAAGATCGGTCAGGATTCCAGGGGCAGAGAGTATGGACGCGCTGACTGCATTAAGGGATATCTGTTCATGAGTTGCAGGCTCGTGCGCGATCGCAACTCCCGATCGAAGGAAGAAAGCAAGCAGTACCCAAAATGCCTGGTGTTTCACTGCTCACTTCCCTTGAACAATTGATCAGGCGATGGACAATTCGGGGAATTCTTCAGGGCTTTGATAGATTCGAGCGATGGAAGCCCAGAGCTAATCCTTGCACTTCGAAACCTCCAATATTGCTTGTGAAGCTCTAAGACGAAGTGGGGTACCTTAGCCCAATTGCATTCCTCTTCTAGGAAATGCGTGTCAATCGATATTGAATCAAGGTGTATCGAATATTCTTTTTGATCGCCCTTGAATTTCTCGAGCTTTACGGTCTGCTTGTTCAGCTTCGACTCGCGCCTAACGCCGATCAGGGCCTGATTGACTGGGTAATCGTTCGTGAATCCCCGATAGCGGTATCCGGATTTGAACATCACGATCTGCGGATCCTTGTCGCGAAGCTCCCCCGTCGTAAGGTTCGCCTTCGTCCAGCCCTCGAAATAGAATCGGCCGTTCTTGTCGGTAACCGCTTCCATGACCATGAGCTGACCTTTGGGAACTTCACCACCCGCGAGGGTTCCGGAGACCAGCTGCCAGTTGGCGGCAACGATGACGCCTTCGAGAGGGGCGTTCGTGTCTGCGTCCACCACCCAGGCCTCGATGGGTGCAGCGCTATACACTGGCATACCGCCGCAAGCGGACAGTGGCAAAAGCGCCGTAAATAGCAGGCCTGGCGCTAAACAGCGCAGGCTCCACCGCGGCTCCTTACATTGCATCGATGCGCCAGATCCCATCGACGTCCTTTACGAAGTAAATGAAAAAGATGCGATTGACACCGCTTACCATCCGATTGATCGCATATTCCCCCAGCGCATCGGATATCAGCCCTGTCTGCGCAGCGGAATAGGATGCAACGATCTGAGGCATCTGCGGCAAGAGCGCATCGAAAACAGGCCCGTACCGTCCTTGTGCCTGAGTATTCAGATATTGCAGCGCCTGAGTCTTGTCGCGCGCGGCAAGCGCGGCAGTGAAGCCCGCCCATGTCTGCTGCAGCAGCTGATCGACTTGCGCGGGATCCTGCACCACGATCGTGACCGTTTGCCGGAAGCTCACCCCCGTGCTATCCACGATGTTGAAAACCGCGCGATAGGTTCCCGGCGTGGTGTAGCGGTTCGATAACGGGGCGTCCGGGCTGAAATAACCAAAGCTCCCGGAGCCGGCGAAATCGGCCTGAACGACGAGCAGGCCCTTCCCGGTCGTGTTGCTCACCGTGAACGCGACATCCAGAGGCGCCAGCCCCTGCGCGATGCTCGCCGTAACGTGGATCGGAGCTGGTCCGGTGCCCGTCACCGATAGCGTTTGTGCCGCGCTCTGGCGGTTGGGGGCAGTGGCCACGGCGGTGAGCGTGTTCGCCCCGGGCTGCAGCGGCACGGCGGCGACGATGAAGGTGCTGCCCGAGACGATGGCGGCGATGCCGTTCACGGTGATGCCTGTGTTCGCCGGGCCCTGGAACGTTCCCGACACGGAGACATTGTCGGCGTTGATCGTCGCGCCGTTGGACGGGCTCGCAATGCTCACGCTCACCGTTGCGAGCGTGAGGTGCAGAACAACGACGGTGACGTTGCCGGCCGGATCCGTGGCGGACAGGTTGTAGGTGTTCAAACCGGGCAGCAGAACCACCGGAAAGCTGAAGCTCACTCCATTGCGGTTAATGCCCATGCCCGCGAGCACCACCGTAGCGGTAGGGTCGTCGATCGTGCCCTGAATCAGGATATTCGGATTTGCAAGCACGCTTCCCTCGGCGGGGGCCAGGGTGAGGAACTTCGGCGCGATCGTATCCACCGTGAAAGTGATCGCCTCCCGGCTTGACTGATGTCCGAAGCGGTCGGTCACCTGCGCGCTGAAGCTGTTTTGGCCCTCGGGCAGTCTCGTGACGGGCGTGAAGGTCGCCTCCACGGCACTGGCGTGGAACACGAATTGCGCGCCGACGGGCTGAGCGTTCAAAGTGGCGCTGAGCTGGTAGGCCGCAAAATAGTCGTTCGCAAACGGGCAGGGCTCAGCGTTGCATTGCGCGCCGTAGATAAGGGTGAACGCGGGGGTGGGATTATTCGCTAAGGCGTTCTGCGGGGGCCGCACGATCACGAGCGTCGGATCCACCCGGAACGTCGGCACGCCGAGCGCCTCGTCGCCGTCTCGCGCGTCAAGACGGGTCACGAACTGCCCCGCATCGGTAAAACGGGCAACGGAACGCTCCGCCCCGACCCAAAGCGAGCGGCTCGCCGGATCGAAGGCGAGCCGATCCGGTTTACGCAAGCGCAGGGCGCTAAGATCGATCGAGTGCGCGAGCGTGCCCTCGCGGGCATAGGCGAGCAGCGACTCCTTCTGCCCGATCCAGACCTTTCCGGACAAAGGATCGAGCGCGAGTCCGGTAATAGAGCGCGGGACCCGCAGCCGCACGGCCGGGGCGCTCGGGTTGGAAAGCGGGAGCTGCGCGAGCTCATCGCCGCCCGCCACCCAGATCAGCCCGCCCAGGCCGTCCACCGCGAAATGACGCGCGTCCTCGGCCAAATCGTCCGCGAGCGCGAATTTCGCGAGCGGCGTTCCCTGTTTGTCGAAGTGCCAGAGCCGACGCTCGCCCAGCAACCATAGACTCTGATCCAGCGCAACGCGAAACTGGCTCACCTCGCCCGGAGCAGGAAAACCGCTCAAAAGCTGACCGGCGGAGGAGATATGGGAAAAGCGCCGTTCGTCGGCGAGCCAAAGGGTCTCGTCAAAGGGATCGAGCTGCACATCCTTGATTTCGTCTATTCTCGAATCCAGCGACTGGACCTCCATGTCCAGCTCTAGCGTTCCGTCCGCGGCATAGCGGCGCAGGCGCTGCTCGTCCTTATTGAAGGCCCAGACGCCGCAATCGCCGGCGTTCATGATGAGCCGGCTCACTCCTCCCGAGGGAACCACCACGGTGAGCTGGTTGGCGCTCGCCTGGACTTGCCGGATGCTGTCCTCGTCCGAGACCCAGACGCACGAGTCGGCAAGCGCCGTCAGCGGGGCAAGCGCACACACGAACCATCCCGCGAATCGGACCGCCGCGCGCATTTTCCTCCCCCGATGTGCAGACCCGAGGCCCGAGCGAGCCCCTTTAATTCGGCGAATCCTACCGCTTTAAGAAGCGGCCGTCGGCAAAGAATTGTCAGCACCCTGGGCGAAGACATTTCGCGCATCTTCGCCCAAGTGCTGCTTATCTGCGGAGACAGTGGAACAGATCAACCGCCAGTGTCACTCGCTGGGGATCAAGACCATCTCGGAATACGTCGAGAGCAGCGAGATGCTGGAACAACTGCGGCTGAGCGAAGTGGATTTTGCCCAAACACTCTGAGTCTCGCCTCCCCAGCCGCTGCCCTTAGAGCCGCATCCCCTTCGCACGCCTCAGGTGAGCGGTGCCCTCAGTAGGAATATGCTAAGCGGATCGAGCTAGCTTAGCCCCAAATTATGATTCCGGTTGTTGTGGGTTCGAGTCCCATCCGTCACCCCAGCTTCGCGCCGCGAAAGTGGCGCACCCCCGCGCTGGGCGCACGCTTGAGCGTCGGGCCCGCTGTCGCAGCGCTGCTCTCGGCGGCGCTGGTGCAGGTGGAAGTCAACGCGCGCGGCGTGACCCAGTCCGCCGACCCGGAGTTCCTGCACCAGCTGCGTGTCGGCCTGCGGCGCTTGCGCACGGTGCAGCGCGCGTTCGGGATACCGGGGACGAAGCGCTGGCTGCGCGAATTTAAGCCGGCGCTCGCCGCGGCGCGCGACTGGGACGTGTTCTACGGCTGGCTGGAGAATGCGCGCGTTTCTCCGAAGTTAAAGTCCCTCGCGCGGCGCAAGCGCGCTGCGGCTCGGCGCCAGGCGCAGCATGTCCTCTCGTCGCGCGCATTCGATCAATTCTTGCGCTACGCACGGCGTTGCGTGCATGAGACCAAGGCTTCACCCTTGAAAGCCCTCGAAGCATTTCATCGCAAGGCGCTCAAAACGGCGCGGCGCATCGATTGGCAAGACGAGGAGGACCGCCATGCGCTGCGCATCCGCATCAGGCGCCTGCGCTACGCCTGTGAATTCTTTGCCCCCTTCTTTCCGGGCACGCGATACGCTGCCTACCTGAAGCGTGTGAAGGCGTTGCAGGACCTGCTCGGCGAGCTGAACGATATCGCGGTAGCGCGAAGATTCCTGAAGGAAATGAAGGCGGCACCGCCTGAGCAGCTGCAGCGCCACGAAGCGAGCCTGATCTCCGCTCTTGGCCCACCGTGGGCGGCCTTCGTGAAGAGCCGCACGTTCTGGGGATGAAGGGCCGCTTCGCCCAAGGGCTGGTTATTCGAGATCGGCAGGTAGCTGCGCCCGCCCGAGCAGAAAGACGCCACCCGCCGGATAGCTGACTGCGGGCCAAGTGAAAGGCAGCCGCGGATACGCGCGCTCGACGGCAGGCCGCGCCGCGCCCACTTCGCAGGCGAGCACTCCATCTGGCGTCAGGTAGGC
>Ga0209577_10000574_pt1 | contig 36988 bp, 33 predicted proteins | sample GraSoiAngelo_109_FD_185874 | JGI IMG/M metagenome (GOLD analysis project Ga0209577, IMG submission 185874) | Grasslands soil microbial communities from the Angelo Coastal Reserve, California, USA - 14_0903_12_20cm (SPAdes) (version 2) | ecosystem: Environmental > Terrestrial > Soil > Grasslands... | reverse complement strand
AAGAAGCGCGCTACGCGGCGCGACGGCAATTTGGAAATGTGACGCGCATTAAGGAAATTTGCCGCGAGGCGTGGAGCTTCGTGTCGCTAGAGACGATTTGGCGCGATCTGCGCTACGGCGGGCGAACGCTGGCGAAAAATCCGGGGTTCACGGCGGTGGCGGTTCTGGCGATTGCGCTGGGAATCGGTGTGAACACCGGCATTTTTTCCGTGTTGAACGGAGTTGCCTTGAAGCTGCTGCCCGTTCCCAGAGCGAACCAGCTCGTGAGTGTGGACGAAATGTTCCATGGAAAGTTCCGACGCAACGTTCATGGGGAGCCGGACTTGTTTTCCTACTCCGAGTACAAAAACTATCGGGCAAATAATCACGTCTTCTCCGGGTTGCTGGCATACGCGCCCTTTTTGGAAGCAACGCTGGGAGGAGAAAACCCTAAACAACTGGCGGGAGAGGCCGCGTCCTGCAACTTCTTCGATGTCCTCGGGGAGCGCCCGGCGCTGGGACGGACCTTTGTAAAAGAGGATTGCCGCGCGCCGGGAGCGAGCCCCGTAGTGGTGCTCAGCGACGACCTGTGGAGAAGCCGGTTCGGAGCGGATCCGCAGATTGTGGGGAAGAGCGTCTCTCTGAGCCGCGCCAAATTCACGGTGATTGGCGTGGCTGCGCCGGGCTTTCGTGGACTGGATCCCTGGCCCAGCGAATTTTGGGCGCCGGTGACCATGCAAAAGGCGCTGCAACCTGATGCCGATTTGCTTCTCGAGGACTACACCGGCTGGCTGGCGCTGCTCGGACGGCTACGGCCTGGCGTTTCGCTCGAAGAGGTGCGCGCCGACCTGGCTGTAATCGCAGGGAGGATTGACCAGCAATATCCAGGGCGAACAACTACGCTGGCGATTCATCGCGCGACATTTATGGGAAGGCCCGTTGAACGCACGGTGGTCGTCGGGATTGGCGCGGTAGTTCTGGCTGCCGTGGGATTGGTGTTGCTTATTGCTTGCGCGAACGTGGCGAATTTGCTCCTGGCGCGGGCATCCGCGAGGCAGAAGGAGATAGCCATCCGACTTTCCATCGGCGGAAGCCGTGGGCGAATCGTCCGGCAACTGCTCACGGAGAGCCTGCTCATCGCCTTTCTCGGCGGGACGCTTGGGTCGCTGGTTGCTTTCTGGTCGGTCGGAGGCCTCGCGCGCTATGTGCTGGCGCACTTGCCGCTCGGCGCACCACAGCTGGTATGGAACGTAAGTCCGGACCTGCATGTTTGGGGATATTCGCTAGCGCTGACGGCTCTTACGGGCATTGTGTTTGGACTGGCGCCCGCACTCCATGCCGCTCGGCAGGACTTGAGTACAGCGGTGAAAGGCGAGGGAGGCGGACTCATGGGGAAATCCGCGAGAGGGGGAATGTTGCGTGGCACACTTGTTGGCGTCCAGGTGGCAGTGTGCATGGTCCTACTGATCGCCGCGGGATTGCTGATGCGTGGTCTGTATCTTGCGCAGACCGTGGATCCGGGCTTCGAGATGAAGGGGATCACACAGGCACAGTTCGATTTGCCTTCGCAAGGCTATAGCGCGGAGAAGGCACGGGCATTTCAGCGAGAATTGATGGCGCGTGTGGAAGCATTGCCCGGGGTAGATGAAGTGGAGCAAGCACGCGTGACTCCACTGAGCCATAGTTTTTTGGGCACGGAACTGACGCCCGGCGGCGACTCGGAATTACGAGGGTTTGAGTTCAACGTGGTTTCTCCGGGATTTTTCGCCATGCTGGGAATGCCCATGGTGCGCGGGCGAACATTCACGCAAGTGGAGACGCGGTCGAATGCTCCAGTACTGGTGGTGACCGAGTCTACGGCGCGGCGTTTGTGGCCGGGGCAAGACGCGATTGGAAAGGCGTTAAGGGAGGTTGTGTGCTCGGGTTGTCCCGCTGGTGAGCGCAAGGAGAAAGAGTATCAGGTCGTCGGTGTGGTGAGAGATTCGCAGTCTTCGCACCTCGGACAGACGGACGGGCTGTTCTTTTACAAGCCGGCCGGACCGGAAGAGCAAGACCGCTTACAATTGCTGGCACACACTAAGGGCGGCGATGCGGCGACAATCCGCGGAATTCGAGAGGCGGCGCGGGCGCTGGATCCGGATTTGATCGTGGGCGTGAGCAAACTCGAAGACAATCTAGAGGAGTGGCGAGTGCCGTCGCGGATTGTGGCGGCGCTCTCCGGAGTGCTCGGAGCGCTGGCGTTGCTCCTGGCCGCGATTGGCGTGCATGGCGTGGTGTCCTATGGAGTGTGCCAACGAATCCGCGAAATTGGCATTCGGATGACGCTCGGTGCAGACGGGCGCGATGTAATGCGTCTTGTGTTACGACAAGCGCTGCGGCCAGTAGCGATCGGCGCCCTGGTGGGCGTGATTGCCTGCGCGGCGGTTTCGCACGTCCTTTCGGATGTGCTGTATGGCATAGGTTCGCACGATCCGATTGCGTTCGTAGGCGTGCCGTTGTTTTTGCTGGGAGTTGCCTTTCTTGCGAGTTACATTCCTGCGTGCCGCGCCGTCCGCGTGGACCCGGTCGTAGCTTTGCGCTACGAGTGAGCGAGGAGATTCCCCGGCCAATTTGGGCGAAGAAGCGTCTGCGGCGCGTGTTTTGCAAGATTACCCGCAGCGCGAGCCAGTACATCTATCTGTAAGAGTCATCGCGACCGTAAGGGACGCGAGGAAAGGGAACAGATCATGAAGATGCGCATTGATTATCACGCTAGATTCGGCGAAGAGCCGCTTCAGGCGATGCTCGCGCTGGAGAAGTACGTCCATAAATGCGGGCTGGACGCGAAGCTGCTCGAGCTAGTGAAAATGCGCGCGTCGCAAATCAACGGCTGCGCGTATTGCCTGGACATGCATTCGAAAGACGCCCGGGCGCTGGGCGAGACCGAGCAGCGGCTTTACGCACTGAACGCTTGGCGCGAGACGCCGTTCTACAGCGAAAGGGAACGCGCGGCGCTGGAATGGACGGAAGCAGTGACGCTGGTGTCGCGGACGCACGTGCCGGATGAAGTGTACGAACAAGTACGCAAGCATTTCAGCGAAAAAGAGCTCCTGGATTTAACCTTTGCGGTCGTGGCAATCAACTCGTGGAACCGTCTGGCGATTTCGTTGCGCGCGATTCCGGGGACGTATCAGCCGAGGAAGTCCTCCGCGGCGGCATCCTGATGCTCTGGCGCGTGCACCCATCGAACATGCCAGTGTTTGGGCGCAGCCAGGATTACTCGCTCTGCAGAACCGACCGGAGCGCAAAAATCGCGCTACGCTCGGAAAGACCCTCATTTGTTCAGAGCGGCTGGGCATAAGGCTGGTCCAAAGTTGTAAGGCTCGATGACGGGGAAGTAACGTAAAATGGATGCGCATCCAGTAAACGGGAACCATCCATGAGAATTTTGTTTGTGGCATCGGAAGGGCTGCCGTTTTCCAAGACGGGGGGCCTCGCGGACGTGGTGGAAGCGCTGCCGAAGGCTCTGGCGGCGCGAGGTCACGAGGTCGCCGTAGTGTTGCCGCGCTACCGCGGAACCGAAGCGGCGGCGGTGGTGATTCCGAGCCTGACGATTCCGATGGGCGGCGCGCGGTTGCGCTTTCCGGCGATTGCAGATGGAGCAATGCTGGGCGGCGTGCGGTACTTCTTCGTGGATGATCCCGCTTATTTCGACCGCGAGGGACTCTACGGGACCGGTGGGAAAGATTATCCGGATAACGCAGAACGGTACGCCGAGTTTTGCCGCGCGGCCATCGAAGTGGCGAAGCAGATTTGGCCCGCGGACGTGTTTCATTGCCACGATTGGCAGACGGCGCTGGTGCCGGTGCTGCTGCGTACGTCGTACAGCGCAGATCCCCTGGTGAAAAGCATTCCGGTGGTATTCACGATCCACAATATGGGGTACCACGGGCAGTTCACGCGAGACGCGCTGGACCGCGTGGGGCTGCCGCCAACGATTTTTCATCCCGAGGGAATCGAGTTTTACGGCAGCGTGAGTTTTCTGAAGGGCGGTTTGATGTATTCGGATTATCTGACAACCGTAAGCCAGAAGTACGCCGAGGAGATTCAGACAAAGCAATTCGGGCACGGGTTAGACGGCGTGGCCAGGAAACGCGCGGACAGGCTGGTGGGAATTTTGAATGGCGTGGATTACACCGCGTGGAATCCGGCGAAAGACGGACTAATTGCAGCGAATTATTCGGCCAAGGATTTGAGCGGCAAACAGGCTTGCAAGCGGGATCTGCTGGACGCTTTCGGTCTGCCGCACGAACACCTGGAGCGGCCGGTGATTGGGATTGTGTCGCGCTTCGCGGACCAGAAGGGATTCGATTTGATCGCAGACAAGGCGCACGAGTTGATGAAGGAAGATTTGGTGCTGGTGGCGCTGGGGACGGGCGACCGGAAATATGAAAAATTGTTTAGCGCGTTGGCGGCAACGTATCCGGGCCGTGTGGGTTTGAAAATTGCGTACGACAATGTCCTGGCGCACAAGGTGGAAGCGGGGGCGGATATGTTTCTGATGCCTTCGCGGTACGAGCCTTCGGGTTTGAACCAGATGTACAGCTTGAAATATGGTACGGTGCCGATTGTGCGGGCGACAGGCGGGCTGGATGACAGCATTGAACCGTTTGATGTAGAGCAGGGCACGGGTACGGGATTCAAGTTCCACGAATATTCCGGAGAAGCGCTCTTGTATGCGGTGCGGCAGGCGTTGCATCATTACATGGACGAGCGCATCTGGAAGCGGATTCAGTTGAACGGCATGACCAAGGATTTTTCCTGGAAAGGGCCGGCCAGGGAATATGCGAACCTGTATGAGGCGGCGCGAGTGGCTCGGGGATTCGCGCCGACGGCGCCAAAGGCGGCGAAGGCCGAGAAACTCGAGAAGACCGAGAAGGTAGCAGCAGGGACGACCGGGAAGGAAGCAGAGAGCGAGGCGCCACCGCGCCGGGTACCGAGGAAAGCGGCAAAGGCTGCAGGACAGTCCACTCTGCGGGAGGGCCAAGTTCCTGCAGTAGCGGAACGGTTGGACCAGGAAAAAGATTCCGGGCTGAGCGCTTCGAGTATGGGAGAGGCTGCCGCAGATTCTGGACCAGGCACGCAAAGTTCGCCGCAAATTCCTCCAGAATTGCCGGTAGAAGCCGCTCCAGACGCAGAGGAGACCAAGGAATCGGGGCAAGACGAGCAAAATTCGGACCAAGTCCCTGGAAAATCGGGGCAAGCCTCTCAAGGATCGGGGAAAGCAGGGAGAAACCAAAAACCTGTTGCAACATCTAATTAAAAAGGAGAGATAGGCGGCGGGCCGAAAGGCGAGCCGCCGAGAACAACGGTTATGGCAGACAATTCGATTCCAGCGGCGACGGACGGAAATTTCGAGACGGAAGTGCTGGCCGCAAGCAATTCCAAACCGGTGATGGTGGATTTCTGGGCCGAGTGGTGCCGGCCGTGCCACATGCTGGCCCCCACGGTGGCGGAAATCGCGCACGATTACGAAGGCAAATTGAAGGTGATGAAGCTGAACGTGGATGAAGCGATGAATTCGGCGGGACGCTACAACATTCGCGGAATCCCCACGCTTCTGGTGTTCAAAAACGGGCAAGTGGTGGAGCAGATTGTTGGGGCAGTGCCGAAGGATCAGATCACTAAGGCGCTCGACCGCCACGTAGCATAATTCAACAAGGAATCAGGTGGCGCCATGAGGAATGATGCCACCTTTTTTGTTTTTGCTGGTTTCCGCTTATTGAGTATCCTTGCGGGCAAGACCGTGCATAGCCTCTTGCCAAATCCATGGGGAACAATTGAGTCCGCGGAGGAAGAGTGATTCCGCTGGGACACGCGCAAGCGGAACAGCAGGATTCACGGCATCCAAACAAGTGGCTCCCCACGCCGCGCCTGCGGTTGTTCTTCTGGTGCTTGGGCATGGTGCTGGGAGCGCTGCAAGTATGGGCGCACCGCAACGAAGTGAATCCCGACAGCATTTCGTACATCGAAATGGCGGAAGCCGCGGCGCAAGGCCGCTGCCACGCGCTGGTGAACGGATACTGGAGCCCGCTGTATCCGTTCCTTTTGAGTGTGAGCTTTCGTCTTTTTCACCCGACACTTTATTGGGAATTTACTGCGGTTCACGTGGTGAACTTTGCGTTGTACCTGGCCGACCTGTTTTGCTTTGAAGTTTTCTTACGGGGATTGCTTGCGGTGCGGCGCACCGAGAGCGGATTGGAGGAGGCGTTCCGTCGGTTTCCAGAAGAGATTCTGTGGATCTGCGGATATCTGCTTTTCCTGTGGAGCAGCCAGTTCTGGTTGAGCCCGGCAATGGTCAATCCCGACATTGTAGTTGCGGGGCTCGTGTACATGGCAACAGCGCTTCTGCTGCGCATTTATCAGGGAAAAGGGACTAGGCGATGGTTTGGGGCTTTTGGTTTGGTGCTGGGCGTTGCCTATCTTGCGAAGGCAGCCATGTTTCCTCTTGCCTTCGTGTTTCTTGGCAGCGCATTGTTTTTCCTTGCAAGGACGAGGGGGTCTTATTCGAGCGCGCTGGCGGGACCTGCGTTGGCTCTCGGGATCTTTGTCTTGGTTGCTTTGCCCCTTGTGGCCGCGCTTTCAAAGGAGAAGCACAGGGCCACGTTTGGCGATGCCGGCAGGCTCAATTATGCGCGGTATATCGACGGAGTGCCGACCCTCCACTGGCGCGGAGAAGTACCGGGAAGTGGAAGGGCAGCTCATCCGACTCGTGAAATTTCAATCGATCCTCCCATCTATGAATTTGCACAGCCGATTGCCGGGAGCTATCCGCCTTGGTACGACCCTTCCTATTGGTATGAAGGAATCCGGCCGCATTTTTCGCTGAGAGGGCAACTTTGGGTGTTGTTCCGGAGCGCGAATTTGTATCTGAAGCTGATTTCCAGGAGCGGCGCTCTGTATGTCGTGTTTCTGGCGCTGATCGTAGCTGTCGGTAAGGGCGGTACATGGGAATGGGGAGGGACAAACATGTGGTTGGTGTGGCTCCCTTCGATCGCCGCGCTGGCGATGTACGCCCTGGTCCTGGTTGAACAAAGATATGTGAGCCCGTTTGCGCTAATGTTGCTGGTGTGGGTTCTTTCGAGTTCGCGAATTCGCGTAAGTGGTGGAGATGCGCTCAGCAAACGCACGATTCTCATGGTGATTCTTGCTTTATGTCTAGCCACGGCCTGGCCTGTTGTGCGCGATGTGAGAGATGTTATTGCTAACCGTGGGTACAGACCTTGGGAGGTAGCCGTGGGCCTACACGAAATGAGGATTTCAACCGGAACGCAAGTGGGAACGATTGGCTCGGGGATGGGCGCTTACTGGGCGCATCTGGCGGGCGTGAAGATTATCGCGGAAGTCCCGGAAAAAGATCAGCCGAGTTTTTTGGCGGCAAATCCTACTAAGAAGGCGGAAGTGCTCCGCAAATTCATTGAAATTGGCGCGAAGGCAGTGGTGACGAACAATGCGGCGGTGGCGCAGTCGATGAACGGATGGCAAGAAGTGGGGCAGACCCATTACTACGTGTGGCGAGCGCCTGCAATAAGCCAATGAAAAAATCCCACGACACAAATTTAGTGCGATGCCAGTGGGCGCAAAGCGACCTGAACATTCCTTATCACGACGAAGAATGGGGCGTGCCCGTTCACGACGAAAAGAAATGGTTCGAATTCCTGATTTTAGAGAGTGCTCAGGCAGGGCTGAGTTGGGACACAATTTTGCGCAAACGCCCGCGATACCGGGAACTGTTTGACGGATTCGATCCGGAGAAAGTGGCGCGGTACCACAAGAAGAAAGTGCGCGAGCTGCTCTGCGACGACGGAATTATCCGGAATAAATTGAAAATAGATGCGGCCATCGGCAACGCGCAAGCGTTCTTGAGGGTGCAGGAAGAGTTCGGCTCGTTCGACAATTACGTCTGGCGATTCGTGGATGGCCAAGCGAGGCGGAATGCTTGGAAAACGCACAAACAAGTGCCTGCCAAGACCCCGCAGTCGGAGGCCTTGAGCAAGGATTTACAGAAGCGCGGATTCCGCTTTGTGGGCGCCACGATTTGCTACGCCTTGATGCAAGCCACGGGCATGGTCAACGACCATGTCGTGACCTGCTTCCGCTACGCAGAATTGTCTCGCTAGCTCAACTCAGGCGCTGCTTGCACTAGAAGGCGCAGCCAGCGTACGATTCTAGGCGGTTGTTCCGCATATTCCCACCAGTGGTGTTCCTCTCAGGAAGTCATGGAGGGGGAAGGGTGCGGCCCCGATTGACCGTGGTGGGCCCTGGCCGGCCGGAAGAGTGTGAGAAAAAGGAACAGGATGAAATCCGTTGTAGTGGTGGGCGCGCAATGGGGTGATGAGGGGAAAGGCAAGGTCGTCGACTATCTGTCCGGCTCGTTTGATTACATCGCGCGCGTTGCCGGAGGCCACAACGCCGGACACACGGTCATCATTGGGAAAGACCGGTTCGTGCTGCAACTCATTCCCTGCGGGATTCTGCGGTCCAACCGACACGCAGTAATCGGGGCGGGCGTAGTTGTTGATCCCGCCGCCCTCGTGGCGGAGATTGAAACTCTTTCGAAAGCAGGTGTGAATGTCGACAGGCGCCTGCACGTGAGCAACCGCGCACACCTGATCTTCCCCTATCACCGCGAATTGGATAAAGCCGCCGAAATTGCTCGGGGCGCGAACAGAATCGGCACGACTTCGCGCGGCATCGGGCCGGCTTACGAAGACAAGATGGCGCGGCGCGGTCTCCGCATGTGCGACTTGCTGGAGCCTGAGCTGTTTCGCAAGAAAGCCGCGCACGTGGTAGCCGAAAAGAATCGGCTGGCCAAGGGCGCCTATGGCGCGGACATCGACTTTTCCAAGGAAGTCGAAGAAACACTGAAGCTCGGCGAAAAAATTCGCAGCTACATCTGCGATACCGCGGAACTCTTAAATGGCGCGCTGGCAGAAGGAAAGTCTGTCCTGTTCGAAGGCGCCCAGGGCACGATGCTGGACATCGACCATGGAACTTATCCGTTCGTGACCTCATCGAGCGCGACTTCTGGCGGCGCGGCGACCGGCGTGGGTGTGCCGCCAACGAAAATTAAGCATGTGCTGGGAGTTTCCAAGGCTTACACCACGCGCGTGGGCGGCGGCCCGTTTCCGACCGAAATGCCGGACCTCGACGCCAAAGAAGTGCGCGACCGCGGCAAAGAATTCGGTGCCGTGACCGGGCGGCCAAGGCGTTGCGGCTGGCTGGATCTGCAAGTGCTTCGCTACGCCAAAATGATCAACGGGATTGATTCGCTGGCCATCACGAAGCTCGACGTATTCGACACGCAACGCGAAATCCAGGTTTGCGTCGGGTATAAATACAAAGGGAAGCTGCTGAAAGAGATGCCCGCGCTGGCGGAAGAGTACGAGCATGTTACGCCGGAATACAAGGCGCTCGCGGGCTGGTGCACTTCGACCTACGGCTTAAAAGACGGCGCAAAGCTCCCGAAAGCTGCGCTCGAGTATTTGCGGTTCATTTCCGATTTTCTGCAAGTGGAGATTGGCATGATTTCCACCGGGCCGGAGCGCGACGCCACGATTGTTCCGGCAGCAACGCTGTTGTCGAAATGGCTGTGAACCGAACTGACTGGTGACTCATGACTAGTGGTACCCTCGATGGGGTGCCTTGTATACGCTCGGAATGCTCACCTTTGCAGAAGCACGAGGAAAAGTAATCGAACAGGTCGGAAAGATGCGAGGACCGCGCGCGGGCGTAAGTGTGAGCGTGTGGGATGCGCTGGGACTCGTTCTGGTGCAGGAAGTCAAGACGGATCGCGAGTATCCGCCGTTTGACCGCTCCACGCGCGACGGCTATGCCGTGCGGTCCAAGGATGTCAAGCCAGGTGCGCAGCTCAAGTGCACTGGAGAAATAAAGGCGGGCGACACCGTCACACAAGCGTTGGCGCCCAACACGTGTGTACAAATCATGACCGGGGCAGCGGTTCCGGCCGGTGCCGACGCCGTGGTGATGATGGAATACACGAAGGGGGAGGGAGGCCTCGTCCGGTTCGAACGGGCGGCGCAGGCCAGGCAAAATATTGTTCCTCGGGGAAGCGAAGCGCGAGCCGACCAAACCATTCTGAAGCCCGGAATGCGGCTGGGATTTGCAGAGTTAGCATTGGCAGCCCAAGTCGGTGCGGCACATTTGCAGTGCGCCAAGAAGCCGCGCATCGCCATCTTGTCGACGGGCGATGAAGTCGTGCCCATCGATCAGCCGCCGGGAGCATTTCAGATTCGCAACAGCAACAGCGTGTCGCTCGCCTCGCAGGTTAAAATAGCGGGCGGCGAGCCTGTAGTTTTGGGCAATGCCGCGGATCGCGTCGAGGATCTCGGAGAAAAAATCGAACGCGGGCTCAAGGAAGACGCTCTCGTGCTCACCGGCGGCGTCTCGATGGGCAAATACGATCTTGTGGAAAGCGTTCTAAAGGCGTTGGGCGCAGAATTTCTCTTTGACGCCGTGGCCATTCGCCCGGGGAAGCCCGCGGTATTCGCAGTTTGCCAAGGCAAGCCGGTCTTCGGCTTGCCGGGAAATCCTGTGTCCACGATGGTGACGTTTCAATTGTTTGTCGCCCCGGCCATCGATTTGCTGAATGGAGCGGACGCACATCCCTTGCCGCTGGTGGAAGCACGATTGGGTGAGGCGCTGAAGGAACGACCGGGACTCACGCATTTTTTGCCGGCGCGTATCGAATGGCGGGGAAGCGTGCCTGAAGTGAAGGCCCTGAAGTGGCAAGGCTCGGGCGACATCGCAGCCCTGGCCGGAGCGAATTGCTTCGTGCTCGTGCCAGCAGAGAACGAAAAGATTGCAGCTGGTGAGCGTGTTTCGGTGTTCTTAAGAAAAGATGTCGTGTAGATCCGCATAGACCAAGCGCTATGGCCAAGCTTTCTCACTACGGTTTGAAGGGCGAAGTGAAGATGGTCGACGTGTCCGCCAAAGCGGTGACCACGCGGACCGCCATCGCCCAGGGCTTTGTGACGATGAAGCCGCGGGTGGTCGACGCCGTCGGTCGGCTGAAAAACCCCAAGGGCGACCCCCTGGAAGTAGCGCGAATCGCAGGAATTGCCGCGGCCAAGCGCACCGCGGAGTGGATACCTCTTTGTCATCCTCTGCCTCTGACACACATTGATGTGACCGCACGGCTATGCAAAAATGGCGTGGAAGTGCGGTCCGCAGTGACTGCGGCGGCGCCGACCGGTGTCGAAATGGAAGCGCTGGTCGCCGTGGCTGCCGCAGCCCTCACGGTTTACGACATGTGTAAAGCGCTCGATAAGGGGATGGAAATCACGGATATCGTGCTGCTGGAGAAAACGGGCGGGAAGAGTGGCGCATACCGCCGGGCGGCGGCTCAACCGAGGCGCGCGAGATGAGTACAGTGAGCGGCAAATCGGTGCGATTGCTGCTGGCGGAAGACAATCCGCTGGTGCGCGACTTGATTGTCAAGGGCCTTGAGCCTTTCTGCGAGATTGAGGTGTGCAAAGACGGCGGCGACGCGCTCCTCAAAGTAGTCGATACCCCTCCGGACGTGATTCTTTGCGATTACAAGATGCCGGTGTTGGACGGCAGGCAGCTTTTTGAAAAGCTGCGCGCTCGTGACACCACACGCCACATTCCTTTTTTGTTCATGGCCAACCGCTCGGATATCGAGGAGCGCTTGAGGCCGCTGGTAGACGGCATCGAGGATTTCATCACCAAACCGTTCCTGGTCAAGGACCTGGTTCGAATCGCCAAGAAAGTGATCGACCGTCTGCACCTCGAAAAACTGCAAAAAAGCGCTTCGCGACCAGGCGTTATTCAAGGACGGCTCGAAGAGATGAGCATGATCGATCTGATGCAGTCACTGGAGATGGGGCAAAAATCTTGCCGGTTGACTGTGCGCAACAATGGCGTGCAGGGAGAGCTTTATTTTGCAGGTGGCCAGTGCCGTGACGCAAAAGTTGGCAACGTGGAAGGCAATGACGCGGTTTATAAAGTTGTGTTGTGGACCGCAGGAGAATTCGAGATTGATTTCAGCGCCGCCAATGCCTCGAAGCGCACGACCACGACCAAGAACACGACCGGCCTATTGATGGAAGCGATGCGGCTGATGGACGAAGCCAATCGCGACGCCGTCCCAACTCAATGACGCTTCGTAGACGGCTTTCGAAAAAAAACAACGCGAAAGAAAAGCTAAAGACAATCTCTCAACAAAACTGAAAAACTCCCTCCTCATGCGCGTAGCCGTTCTCACCATTAGCGATAGCGTGGCCAAAGGCGAGCGCGAAGACCGCTCCGGTCCTGCCGTAGTGGCCGCCTGCCGCGGGCTCGGCTGGGAGGTCACCGCGGCCTTGCAGATTTCGGACGACCCCGCTGGCGTGCGGCAACAATTGCGCGAGCTAGCGGATTCCGGGCGGGTGGACGTCCTCCTGACCACGGGCGGAACGGGCATCGGACCGCGCGACAATACTCCCGAGGCCACCCAGGCGGTTGCCGACCGAATTGTGCCAGGCATCTCCGAAGAGATGCGCCGCAAAGGATTGGAACACACGCCAACGGCCGTGCTTTCGCGCGGGACGGCTGCGGTCAGACACAAGACTCTTATCGTCAACTTGCCGGGCAGCCCTAAAGGCGCTGCCGAGTCGCTCGATGCCGTGGCGCATCTCCTCCCGCATGCGGTAAAAGTCCTTCACGGCGCCCGCCACGATTGAGCGAATCAAAACGCCACAATCCCCAGAGCCGCGACCATCCAAGGGTCCACTGGGAATAGCCGGACTTCCAGTGCGCCGTGAAGAAAGGCGCTGGTCCATAGTGGAGTGAAAGTCTCCACCCGGGAAACTGGTTCGCTCCACCCGGTAGCAATCGGAGCGGCAGTGGAGGTGACGAAGCTGCTGGAGCACTCTGATGTAGAGGGTCGCATTGGCGACTTGGCGAGCTCGCAGGCCGTAACGTGAGTGAAGGTCGAGCAGGCCCCGAAACCAGCAATGTAGGAGCCGACCCGCCTGGAATTGTGGGAAGGCCGAAGCGGATGGAAGAGTACGAGCGAAGCGACCCGACACCGGTGAAGCCGGGTAATTCCGGTGGAGGGAAGGGGCCTCAGTTGAAAGATAACGCAACAAGCAGCGAAGGACAGGAGGATTGGCGATGAGTCTAATAACCCCATCAAGCGTTCAGAAGCTGCAGACGGCGTTGCACGCAAAAGCGAAGGAATCGCCTAACTTTCGTTTCTACGCGTTGTACGACAAGGTGCACCGAAAGGACGTTTGACGACGAGTAGTAAGTTGAATAAGTGCAGTGGCGGTTCGTTGGGTGTAAGGAGGAATCGTGCTCGCACTCGACAGTGCTTCGATTTATGCAAGATCTGCCGCCGCTTCGGATAACGACGAGCGAAAGGATAGTGGCGGAGCTGCTGAATAGCGCGGCCCACAACACCCATTTACGAAGCGCCGCGGCGGAAATGGCAGAGGCGCTTCGCGCGGATAGAAGTTTGACGGTTGTCCCTCAAACAAGCGAGCAGTTTGGAACACCACCGTTCTACCTCCCCGTGAATCTTCGGTTGACCCATTTTCGATTCGAGTCAAGAATGTTTGCACTATGACGCAGAAACTAGCAGAGAAAAAACTGGCGGTTTTGGGAGCCGGGAAGCTCGGCGGCATCTTGCTCCGGGCTTACCTGAAGCAGGAGCTCTTCGCGCCGAAGCGCGTGACCGCAACGGTGGCGCACGGGGAAAAGGCGGCGACGCTGACGAAAGAACTTGGCGTGACGGTGAGGACCGACAACCGCAACGCTGTGCAGGGCGCGGAAGTCGTCCTGCTCTGCGTCAAGCCGAAAGTGGTCACCGAAATATTGAACGAAATTGCGCCTGAGCTTACTGAGAAAATGCTGGTGATCTCTGTGGCAGCTTCGGTGCCAACGAGTTACATCGAGCAACATCTTGGTAAAAAGGTTCCTGTGGTGCGCGTCATGCCCAACACGCCGTCGACCGTGGGCTGCGGCATGACCGGGATTTGCCGTGGATCGCATGCTGGGCCGGAGCACTTGGAGATTGCTCGCGCCATGTTTGACGCCGTGGGTCGCACTGTGGTCGTAGACGAAAAAAATATGGACGCGGTGACGGGCCTTTCCGCAAGCGGTCCCGCTTTTGCCTACATCATCCTCGAATCCCTCGCGGAAGCCGGTGTTAAGGTAGGCTTGCCACGGGACGTCGCCACCTTGTTGGCGGCGCAGACGATGAAGGGTGCCGCCAGTGTCGTGCTCGAGACCGGCGATCACCCCGCTCTTTTGAAAGACGCCGTGACCACACCTGCGGGCTGCACCATCGATGGAATTCTCGAACTGGAAGAAGGCAAGCTTCGCGTCACGCTGATCAAGGCGGTGGTGAAAGCCACCAGTCGCGCCGGCGAACTGCTTTTCGAGAAGTAAGAAACTCCCAAAAAACGAAATTGGTGGTAGGATGCTGCCGGTGAGGAAAACGTGCCCAAAGCATATCTTCCCGTCTTGATTTACGCCGTGCTGGTGATGGCTTTTCCGGCGGTGACGCTCGTTTTTGCCAAGCTCCTTCGCCCGGATTCCACCTCGTACGGGCCGAAACTCCAGCCGTACGAGTGCGGGATTGCACCAGAAGGCCACGCGCGTGGACGCTATTCCGTGCGCTTTTACATCATCGCCATGCTGTTCGTCGTGTTTGACGTGGAAACGATGTTCCTGTTTCCCTGGGCGATTTTGTATCGCGGGTGGGTGATGGCGCACTTGGGACTTTTCGCGCTGATCTCGATGTTCGTGTTCCTCGGCATTCTCCTGATCGGATACGTGTGGCTGTACAAAAAGGGCGCGCTGGAATGGGCGTGAGCTGCGAGACTCATTTGCTCCAGGCGCTGCCGACCGCTCTCCAAGTTCTTGTGATTGACTAGGTTTTTCCCGTGTGTTAGAAAACGCGGACGCTTGAAATTCGAGTCTTTGTGCGTTGCGATCGGTGCGAGGGAATCCCTGCGCGCCGGTGGCAGAGAGAGGGACTGCAGCCCGCTATTGCACAGGGTCTATGGCCGACGAACCCAAGGAACAACCGCCTTCCGGTGCGCCCGCGGGCGATAAGCCCGCGAGCAGCTCCGCCCCCGGGTCCACTCCTCCGGCGAAGCCCGCAACTGCGGCACCTCTAGCTGCGGTCCCGCCAAAGCCTGCTGCGGCGGTGCCTGCAAAGGCTCCCGTGCAGCTGCAGACGCCGCTGAACAATGAATTGGTCGCACGGGTTCGCGCCAAGTTTGGAACGGCTCTTGTGGAAGCCATCGAAGACCGCAAGCAAGCGATCTTGACCGTGGACTGCGGCAAGCTCGGGGAAATTGCGCAATACCTGCGCGACGAGGAAAAGTTCGATCTGCTCTCGGACTTGACGGCTGTGGATTGGCCAAAGCGCGAGAAGCGCTTCGACGTGGTGCTCAATCTTTATTCTTTTGCGAAAAATGAACGTTTGCGCCTGAAGGCGCGCGCAGGCAATGGCGAGGAAGTCCCCAGCGTTTCGAGCGTCTGGTCCACGGCCAATTGGCTGGAGCGCGAGGCGTTTGACATGTTTGGGATTGTATTTGCCGGGCATCCCAACCTGACGCGCATCTTGCTGCCTGACGAATGGCAAGGCTATCCGCTTAGAAAAGATTACGACATCATTGAGCAGGATACTGGGTGGGTGAAAGAAAACCTGGGCATCGAAAGCGGCCAATGAAGAGCAGCCAATAACGGGCATGGCGAACAACCCCATCACGGACGTTGCAGGGAAGCAGCAGACGCTGCTCGGCGCGGATGAACTGATCCTGAACATGGGGCCGCAGCATCCCTCCACGCACGGCGTGCTGCGCGTGAAGCTCAAGCTCGATGGCGAGCGCGTGATCGGTTCCGAGTGCATGATCGGGTATCTGCACCGCGGCGTGGAAAAAATTGCGGAGCATCGCTCTTATCAGCAGTTCGCGCCGTATGTGGACCGCATGGATTACGTTGCGGCGGTCAGCAACGGTTTGGGCTACTGCGAAGCCATTGAAAAATTGCTGATGGTCGAAGCGCCGCCGCGAGCGAAGGTCATTCGAACCATCCTGACTGAGCTTCAGCGCATTGCTAGCCATCTTTTGTGGCTGGGAACACATGCGCTGGACATCGGAGCGCTGACGCCGCTGTTCTATTGTTTCCGCGAGCGCGAAGAAATCCTGAAAATTTTCGAGAAATATTGCGGCGCTCGGCTGACCACGCACGCGTTTCGCATTGGCGGATTACAATATGAAGCCTACGACACGCTGGAAAAAGACGTCGAGCGTTTTTGCAAGGCCTTCGAACCGCGCATTAAGGATTACGAAGATCTCCTGACGCAAAACCGCATTTGGCTGGGCCGCACCAAAGGCGTGGGAATCTTGACCGCGGCGGACGCCATCGCTTTGGGGGCAACCGGTCCCTTGTTGCGGGCCAGCGGAGTGAAGTGGGACATCCGCAAAGCGATGCCCTACGCCGCGTACGATCAATACAAGTTTGACATTCCTACGGGTAAGACCGGTGACACGTATGATCGGTATATGGTGCGCATGGAGGAGATGCGGCAGTCGCGGCTGATTTGCCTGCAAGCCATCGAAAACATTCCCAGCGGGCCGATCATGGCCAAAGTCGGCAAAGTGCTGAAGCCTCCGCCGGGCGAGGTCTATCACTCCATCGAAGCGCCCAAGGGCGAGTTGGGCTATTACGTGATTAGCGATGGAACGGTCCAGCCTTATCGCGTCCGCATCCGGCCGCCATCGTTTGTGAATTTGCAATCGTTCGACAAGATGGTGCGAGGGCATCTGGTAGCGGACGTAGTGGCCATCATCGGAACACTGGACATTGTTTTGGGTGAAGTGGATCGATAACGGATTGAAGACGAAGACAGACTCATTGCCGGGGTGACAGGTCACTGATGCAAGCGGTAACGCAAGCCACCATGGAATTCATGAAAGAGTATCGCACGCCGCTCATTTGCGGATTTGTCATCGTTGCGGTTCTTCCGCTTATCGTCGGCTACGTCGTGCTAGTGGAACGCAAGATCATGGCGGACATGCAAGCACGGCTTGGCCCGATGCGCGTGGGACCGCATGGTTTGCTCCAGCCCATCGCCGACGCTGTAAAGCTGCTCATCAAGGAAGACATTATCCCGGACGATGCGGATAAGCTCGTTTTCTGGCTCGCCCCGGTGCTTTCCGTAGGAGCTGCTTTGCTCGCGATAGCCGGTTTGGCCATTGGCCCGGCCTTCCAAATCGCGCAGGGTATCAACATCGGCATTCTTTTTGTTGTCGGCGTCAGCGCCATGGGAATTTTTGGCATTGTGTTGGGAGGCTGGGCCTCCAACAGCCACTATTCGCTGATCGGCGCGCTGCGCAGCTCCGCGCAGCTGGTGAGTTACGAAACCGCCGCGGGCATGGCCCTGGTGTGCGGGCTGCTGTTTGCCGGCACGCTTAACATCACTTCGATTGTGCAAGCGCAATACGATCAAGGCATTTGGTTTGGTCTGCTCGCTCCGGTGGCGTTCTTTGTTTATTTGGTGGCCTCCATCGCGGAAACAAACCGCGCGCCTTTCGATTTGCCGGAAGCGGAATCCGAGCTAGTAGCGGGTTACATGACAGAATTCAGTGGCTTTCGCTGGTCGCTCTACTTTCTCGCGGAATACACCAACATGATTGTCGTGGCTTCGGTGGCGACGACGTTGTTCCTCGGCGGCTGGCTGCGCCCGTTCCCGCGCACCCACTGGCTGACGTGGAAATCCACTGGGATGGACTTTTTCGATTTCCTCCCGGCGCTCCTCATGGTCGTGGTTGGCGCTTATTGTCTCGCGCGCACGCCCAAACAACCCGTGCGCGTGCAGCAATTGTTCATGCTGGCCGTTGCAGGCATGTGTTTTGCGGCAGCTGCGGTGCTCGCGGCGCCCGTGATTGTGCCGTTTGTAAAGCCGTCGCTAGCCGCTGCCGTGAAGCCTCTCTACGAGGGGATCCATGGCGGTTTCTGGTTCATCTGCAAAGTGGGCTTGTACATATACTTTTTCATGTGGGTGCGTTTCACCCTGCCTCGCTATCGCTTCGATCAGTTGATGCGTCTAGGCTGGCATTTCTTGATTCCGCTGTCCATCATCAACGTGCTGCTGATCGGCATCGCCATGATTATCGGTTCCTATTACCACCTGAATGGCTGGTGGCTGCTCCTGGCCACAATTCCCGCATCCATCATCGCGTTGATCATCGCGCTGTTCATTTTGGCCCTGGAGCAAAAGGGCCAGCCGCAGAAGGCGGCCGGGGCCGCGCCGGATTCTTATGCTTGATCAAGTCATCTTTTATTTTTTCGCGGCCATCGCCGTGGTGAGCGCGGTGCTGACGGTCACGCGGCGGAACGCCGTGCACAGCGCTATTTTTCTGATTACCGCCCTCCTGGCAACCGCGGGAATCTTCCTGCAACTCCGCGCCGAATTTCTCTTTATCGTGCAGATCATTCTCTACGTCGGCGGCATCATGGTGCTTTTCGTTTTCGTGATCATGCTGGTGAACCTCGACGTTGCCGTGCGCCAGATGCAATTCGCGCGGCAGAAGTGGGTGGCTTTGCTCATTTCGCTCGCGCTGGCGGCGCAGGTAGGACTGATGCTGTGGTCGAGCAGGAACATGCCCGGCCAGGGAGTGCCGGTCCTCAGCGCGGTTCCCGCCGACAAGCTGCCGCCAAATTCCGAGGAAGTGGCCAAGAGTTTGTTCTCGTCCTATTTGTTGCCGTTCGAAATTGCTTCGGTTCTGTTGTTGGTGGCCATGATCGGCGCAGTGGTTATGGCGAAGAAAAGGACCTAGGAACCATGCTTCCGATTGGACATTATTTGTTTCTAGGACTGGCGCTCTTCATCATTGGCGCGATCGGCGTAGTCACCAGGCGCAACGTGATCGTCATTCTGATGTCCATCGAGCTGATTCTGAACGCCGTTAACATCAATCTCGTCGCGTTTTCGCGCTTGTACGGCGACGTCGCAGGTCAAGTTTTTGCATTATTTATCATCGCGGATGCCGCCGCCGAAGCTGCTGTGGGACTGGGCATCATTATCGCGTTCTTCCGGAACCGCGAAACTGTTCTTGAAGACGAAATGGATTTGCTGAAGTGGTAGCGTGATGCGCAACAAAATGACAACGCAAGGAAAACAATTCGCATGACGCCGACGGGGTACTTCCTCGAGCATCTGTGGCTCATCCCGCTGTTCCCTTTGGTGACCGCGGCGCTGATGCTTTTGGTGGGTCGCCGTCTACCCAACAGCGCCGTAAGCGTGTTCTGCGTCGGCAGCGTCGGCTTGTCGTTCGTCTACTCGCTGGGCGCGGTCACGCAACTGTTGTCCGCGGATCCCGAGAACCGCGTCGTGCAGCACATCCTTTTCGAATGGCTCACGCCCGGGCAGATGCTACTCAGCAATGGCCATCTAATACGCTTCACCGCCGACTGGGGCTATCTGCTCGACCCGCTGTCTTGCGTCATGGTGCTCGTGGTTACCGGCGTCGGCTCTCTCATTCACATCTACTCCATCGGCTACATGGGCCACGAAGGCGGCTACTACCGTTTCTTCGGATACATGAACCTGTTCATGTTTTCCATGCTGATGCTCGTCCTGGCGAACAACATGCTCCTCATGTTTGTCGGTTGGGAAGGCGTGGGCCTGTGCAGCTATTTGCTGATCGGATTTTATTTTTTGAGAAAGTCCGCCACGAATGCTGGCAATAAAGCGTTCATCGTCAATCGCATCGGCGACGCAGGTTTCATACTCGGCATTTTGCTCACCGCGGTGACCTTCGGCACGATTCGATTCACGTCGGCCGGTTTGGCAGATGCCGCAGCGGGTTCAGGAATCCTTCAAGCGCTCCACAGCGCTCTCAGCGAGCACATAATTGCCGCCGGCGCTCCGGTGCTCACCACCATTGCGCTTCTGCTCTTCGTAGGCGCCTGCGGAAAATCCGCGCAGCTTCCTCTTTACGTCTGGCTGCCCGACGCGATGGAAGGCCCAACTCCGGTCAGCGCGTTAATCCACGCCGCCACCATGGTGACCGCCGGCGTATACATGGTTGTGCGCATGAATGCCATCTATCAGCTTGCGCCGTTGGCGATGGACGTCGTCGCCGTCGTCGGCGTGGTCACCGCGATTTTCGCGGCGTCCATGGCGCTCGTGCAAAACGACATCAAGAAAGTTCTCGCCTACTCCACCATCAGCCAGCTCGGCTACATGTTCCTCGCCCTCGGCGCCGGTGCTTTTGCGGCCGGCATTTTCCATCTGATGACCCACGCTTTCTTCAAAGCGCTATTGTTCCTCGGCGCAGGCAGCGTCATTCACGCCATGTCCGGCGAGCAGGACATCCAGAAAATGGGCGGCCTGTGGGACAAAGTTCCGATTACCGCGAAAACCTTCCTCGTGGCCACGCTGGCGATCGCCGGTATTCCTCCCCTCGCGGGATTCTTCAGCAAAGACGAGATTCTAGGGCGGGCATTCGAGCGGCACCCGGCTTTGTGGATCGTCGGTTTCATCACCGCGGGAATGACCGCGTTTTACATGTTTCGGTTGGCCTTCCTCACTTTTTTTGGCTATTCGCGCGCCGACCAACACGCGCAAGAGCATGTCCACGAATCGCCCCGGTCGATGACCATCCCGCTGATGATTCTAGCTGTGCTCTCTATCATCGGTGGTTGGATCGGCTGGCCCCCGTCCTTGGGCGGCAGCAATCAATTCGAAAAGTTTCTCGAGCCGGTTACCTCCACCGCCGGATCGATGGAGTCCGCCAAGGCGGTTACGCAAACCTCCACGACGGAATATCGTTTGATGATTGCCTCCATCGCCATTGCAGTTGCCGGCATCTGGCTGGCCTACGAGTTCTATCGCACCAAGCGATTTGCGCCTGAAATCGTGGCTGGAAAAATGGGTCCTTTTTACAAACTGCTCTTCCGTAAGTATTACGTGGACGAGATTTACGATGCTCTCTTTGTGAACCGCACCAAAGATCTTGGCACGTTGCTCGGCCAATTCGACGCCAAAGTCATCGACGGCGTCGGCGTGGACGGTACCGGCTGGCTGGCGCGTTTTGGCTCGACGCTTTCCATGTGGTGGGACAAGTGGATCATCGACGGGCTGCTCAACTTTGGCGCAAAGTTCACGCAGCTGCTGAGCTTCCCGGTCCGCTTCCTGCAAACAGGAACCTTTTCCAGTTACGCGCTGTTGATTTTGCTGGGGCTGGCAATTCTACTCGGTTATTACCAACAACACCTGCATATCGTGTTGCGCGGAGCGCGCTGAAAGGCGAAGCATGGACTTTTTCGCAAATCACATCTTGAGCGCAGTTCTCTTCACGCCGCTCGTGGGCGCCACTCTCTTGCTCTTCATTCCTCGCGAAGCGGAGCTGGCCCACAAGATCGGCGGTAATCTCTTTGGTGTCCTCGGATTTCTGGTCTCCCTCCCGCTGGTTTTCTGGTGGAAGCCTGGGCTTGAGCCGTTCTCCTTCCAGGAAAACGTTTCCTGGATTCCTTCCATCGGCGCGCGCTATCACCTCGGCATCGATGGCATCAGCCTGCTGCTGGTCATGCTCACCACTTTCCTCGGGATGATCGCCATCCTTTCTTCCTGGAGCGCCATTCACCAACGCACCAAGGAATACTACATTTTGCTGCTGCTCTTGCAGACCGGCATGATTGGCGTCTTCATCTCGCTCGACTTCTTCCTCTTCTACGTTTTCTGGGAAGTGATGCTCGTTCCCATGTACTTTCTCATCGGCGTTTGGGGAAGCGACCGCCGCCTCTACGCCGCTATCAAATTCTTCCTCTACACGCTCGCCGGTTCAGTGGTCATGTTGCTGGCGATTCTGGCGCTCTACTTCTACGCGCCGGTGGCGCCGGGTGGGACGCGCACGTTTGATGTTCCAACGTTGCTTGCCGCCGCGCAGCATTTTTCCGACCCGCTGAAAGTTTGGCTGTTCTGGGGTTTCTTCTTCGCGTTTGCCATCAAGGTGCCGATGTTCCCGTTCCACACTTGGCTGCCCGACGCGCACACCGAAGCGCCCACCGCGGGCTCCGTCATCTTAGCCGGTGTTTTGCTGAAGATGGGCACGTACGGCTTCATCCGCTTTTCTCTGCCGCTGCTGCCCGTGGACTCCGTGTTGCGCGCGCGCATCATCCAGATCGTCATCGTGCTTTCGCTGGTCGCCATCGTTTACGGCGCGCTCGTCTGCCTCATGCAAAAAGACATGAAGCGCTTGATTGCTTACAGTTCCGTCAGCCATCTTGGTTTCTGCACGCTGGGAATTTTTGCGCTCACCCCCAACGGCCTCGCCGGCAGCGTGATTCAGCAGATCAATCACGGCATCTCCACTGGCGCGCTCTTCTTGATTGTCGGCGTGCTTTACGAGCGGCGCCACACGCGCATGATTTCCGAATTCGGCGGCCTCGCAACGCCGATGCCGAATTTCGCCGCGATTTATCTGATCATCAGTCTCAGTTCGTTGGGCATGCCGCTACTGAACGGCTTCATCGGTGAATTCACGATTTTGCAGGGCGCGTTTCAGGTCAGCAAAGCCTGGGCCGCCTGGGGTGTGCTTGGCGTAATCCTGGGCGCGGCGTACTTGCTATGGCTCTACCAGCGCGTCATGTTCGGCTCAGTAACCAATCCTGTGAACGAACATCTTCCCGACCTGAACCTGCGCGAAATGGCCACGCTGGTTCCGCTCGTTTTTGTGGCCTTTTGGATCGGCATCTATCCCAAGCCATTTTTCACCCTCATCGAAAAGCCGGTGCAGAAAATCGTCGAGCAGGTGAACCCCAATTTCTATCAGATGGAGCGCGCGAAACTGCCGCCTGTGACCGCGCCAACCGCGATGGCGGAAGCGAAATAAACCGGCCAAATGCCTATGCACATTGCTATTTTCAGCGCGCTGACCGAATACCTCCGGGGAGATGGCGCCGTCATTCTCCCCGAAGTCGAGCTCACGCTTTTTGGCTTGGGCATTCTCCTGATCGACTTCACGCTCGGAGTTAAAGAACGCTATCTGAACGCCGGATTGGCCCTGGCGGGCACCGCCTTCAGCGCCTTCACGGTTTGGAAGCTGCGAATTCCCGTGGAAGCGAACGGCTCCCTGTATGGATTTCACGATTCCGTCACCGTCGATCCTTTCTTTCTTTTCTTCGCTGCGCTTTTTCTCGCCGCCACCGCGTTGGTGATTTTGCTCTCGGTGAAATTCCTGGAAATCGAGCAAGAACAGGAAGGTGAGTATTACGCCCTCTTGCTGTTCGCCTGTGTCGGCATGATGTTCATGGCTTCGGGCTTTGACCTCATCGTCATGTTCCTGGGCCTCGAAACCATGGCGCTCAGTTTCTACGTTCTCACCGGCTTCTTGCGCCGCGAAAAGCGTTCGAATGAAGCGTCGCTGAAATACGTTCTCCTCGGTGCCTTTAGTTCGGCCATTCTGGCTTACGGCTTCTCTCTTCTTTATGGCCTCACCGGCACAACCAACATCTCCAACATCAAGCTGGTTTTCAGTTCCGACGCGGGCCTCTCAAGAATAATTGAGTTGAGCCAGATGCCGGGCGCCGGAGGGCTTCAAGCTCAAGCGCTGCTGGCGGAAAGGTATCCCGCTGCGCTGCACCTCGATCCTTCCTTGTTCGCGCATCAAACGATCCTTGCGGCGGCCGCTTTCATCCTCGTCGCGGTCGGATTGTTCTTCAAGGTCGCGGCCGTACCGTTCCATCAATGGGCGCCGGACGTTTATGAAGGTGCGCCGACGCCGGTTACGATTTTTGTCAGCGTTGCGTCCAAGACCGCCAGTTTTGCGCTGCTTCTCCGGTTGTTCTTGGTCGTGTTCTGGGGTACTCAAGTGAACTGGATGTATCTTGTCGCGGGAATTGCGGTTGCCTCGCTCACGTGGGGCAACCTGGCCGCGTTGACGCAGACCAATGTCAAGCGATTGCTGGCATACTCTTCGATTTCTCACGCCGGCTACGTGCTGCTCGGCCTGGTCGCCGGAAACAAAACGGCCATGACCGGCATTGGCTATTATCTGCTTGCCTACATCTTCATGACTGCCGGCGCTTTTGCCATCCTCATCGTGTTGCGGCAAAAAGGTCTCATCGGCGAGGAACTGGAAGATCTCAATGGTCTCTATCAACGCAGCCCCTCATCCGCCGTGCTGCTCCTGATCTTCATGCTTTCCCTCGCAGGCATTCCTCCCACGGCCGGGTTCATGGGCAAGTATTTCATTTTCCTCGCGCTCATTGAAACGAAACATCCCGTACTCGCGGTCTTCGCCGTTCTCTACATCGTTCCCGCGCTCTACTACTACTTCCGCATTGTCGTTCACGCCTGGCTCAAGGCTCCCGGCGATGCGCCGCGTCCCGTCATGAGCAATGCGCAAGCCGTGGCGCTCAGCGTAGCAGCGTTTGTCACCCTGGCGGCTGGGTTGTATCCTGAGCCCTTCACGCGGCTTGCTCAATATGCCTTCGGACGATAAGCCCAACCAGAATCCGCCGGCGGCGCCGGCAAAGAAAAAAGCGAGAGATTTTGCCTCTGGTCCGGCGCTCGCTCTCGAGTTGCCTTTCACTTTGGCTGGACCGATCGCCGTGGGAGCCGCGATGGGCTATTTCTTCGATCGCTGGCTGCACACGAAGCCCTGGCTGACGCTAATCCTCGGCGCGCTGGGCTTTTTTGCCGGCCTGCGCGAAGTCCTGCGCCGGCTCCCCGCCGGCGACAATGGAAGCTCACGCAAGTGATGCGGCTTCTCTGTCGGGGAGCATGCTGCGCCCCAGCTTGGCATTCATCGCTAATCTCGAATACAGCGCTGGTTTGTAGCAAATCCCTTCCTCTTGGGCGCCAACAACGGGGGCTGAAGTGCCGGACTTAGACACCCCTGCCCAAACCGAGCACCGCATCGGCTGGCTCACTTTGCTTTTCGGGTTTGCAGCCGCAGCCGTTGCCGCAGCGCTCCACCACAACCTCTGGTCCGCCGGCCTAGCGATCGGCACGATACTCGGGTGGCTCAACTTCCGCTGGCTGAAGCGCGCCGTGGACGCGCTGGTCATCGTTTCCACAGCTCAGGAAGGCCGCGAACAGCCGAAGGTGCCTGCAACCACTTATCTTGCTGCCCTGTTTCGCTACGGGTTGCTGGGTCTCACAGTCTATGTTATTTTTGTCGTTCTACACGTTCCCCTTGGCAGCTTGATTTTGGGTTTTTGCGCCTTAGCAGCGGCGGCCATCGTGGCGAGTGTGTGGGAAATCTTGTATCCTGCGTAAGGACAAATGCACGAACCACCAACTTGGCTGACGCAGTTCGTGAATCATCACCTTGGGCACTATGCCTTAGCCTTGCTGGCCGCCTTGCACATCCAGCCGGGCAACCCCGAGCTGCCTATCCCCGACCATGTGGTAATGGCCGTGGTTGTCGTTATTATCGGGACGATTCTCGCTCTCGTTCTGCGCTCGCGGCTCTCCGTCGAGAAGCCCGGCGCATTGCAACAGGTTGCGGAAATGCTGCTCACCAATCCCTTGAGTTTCGGCATCAAGGACCTTCTGGAGGAGAACATCCAACACGGCGCGAGCGAATTTATTCCCTTTGTCGGGACCATTTCCGTATTCGTGCTCCTCGGCAATCTCTTGGGTGTGTTTCCCGGTAGCTTTTTGAAAGCTCCGACGGGCGCAAGTGTGACCGTTCCTCTGGCCTGTGCCGTTCTCACTTTTATCCACTTCAACTCGCAAGGCGTCCGGCGCCACGGCCTTCTTGGCTACCTGCTGACCTTCGCGGGTTCCCCCAAAGACTTCGCCGGGTGGATCTTGGCCATCCTGCTGTTTCCCGTCGAACTCGTTAGCACCAGCGCGCGCATCCTTTCTCTCACCGTTCGTCTCTGGGCCAACATGTTCGCGAGCGACCTGATCTATCTGATTTTCCTGGGGCTGCTCGCCGGAGGCGCCAGCTTCGGCTGGAGCAAGTCTCAGGTGCTTGGCATCGTTCTCGCCGTCTTCCCGGCGACCATCCCGATCCTTTTCATCGGGCTGCACATTTTTGTGTCCTTCATTCAGGCGTACGTCTTTACCGTTCTTCCCGCCGTCTACCTGGGCTTAGCCACGGCGGAAGAGCACGGATGAGCTTCGGATTTATCCTTGTAGGGGCGCAGCATGCTGCGCCCCATTCGAGCAAGGTTGTCCATCAACGAGGACCCAGTGATAACCGCAGCGCAATTCTCGATGCGCGGCGGAAGAGCATGGATCGGGTTTTGACTTTGTCGTTCAAGGGGCGCGCTTAGCGCGCCCCTTGTTAACTCCAGCCTGGTGCGCACCGGTTGGAGGTTTTCATGTAGCGCGGGGCTTTTGGCCCGGCATCTTGTGCGCGAATCGGCTTTCGTTTCGCCGCTCCAGTGTGAGCCCGGCTGCACGGTGTCCGGGAACCACCCCCTGGCGGCATAAGGAGGCAGTGATGAAAAAGCAGTGGGTATGGATGCTGATGTTGCTTGTCGTGGTAACGGTGTTCGCCCCGGCCGCGTTCGCGCAAGAGCAGGCAGGAGCGGGCAACAAGGCTCTTTCGGGAATCGCAGTCGGCTTCGGCATGGCCATTGCCGCATTTGGTTGCGGCTTGGCGCAGGGCCGCATCGCGTCTGCGGCCTGCGAAGGCATGGCGCGCAACCCCGGAGCCGCCGGAGCGATTCGCGCCGCCATGATTCTCGGCCTAGTCTTCGTCGAGACGCTGGTGCTCTTCACCCTGGCCATGATCGCCCTAAAGGTGTCCTAGGACGCGCGTTATCCCGCGATTCGTTGGTTTTCCTGTGTTGTAGGCTTTGTGGGCGCAGCACCTGCTGCGCCCCTTTCCTGCCGCCGGCATCCTGGCGGCTTTTCTGCTTACCTGCTTGCCGCGAGCTTTGCGGCCACGAAGCGTTCGTCGCTTTCTTTTATCATTAGATTGCGAACTCACGACCCGACCATCGCCACACGCTTCTCTTGCGCCTGCCGTCGCCCTTTGTTTTCAACAACTTCCAATAATCAAATTTAGTGAGTGCGAGGTTTTGATATTCATGCGAAATGCCGGGGGTGGGCAGGGGCGGGGGCTATCGAGGTGCTTTTCCTTTTCGGGCTTTTAGCTTTCGACTTTGCACCGCCTTCTAATGTCCGAGGAGGTTTCGACGCAGGATGAGATTGATGACCGGATTCGGGTACAGACCGAACAGAATCGTCCCTACAAACGTTATGAGGAGGACAGCGTTCACGCCAAGCGGGAAGGGCACCGGCCCCGCCGCAGCGGCTTCCGCGCTCGGTTCGCGCATGTACATCACCACGATCACGCGCAGGTAGTAGTAAGCGCCAATCACGCTGTTGATGGCCATCAGCACGGCCAGCGAAATCAGGTGCGAATTCACTGCCGCCTTGAAAATGTAGAATTTGCCGAAGAAGCCCGCGGTTACGGGCAACCCGAGCAGCGACAGCAGGTAGATGCTCAGCATTGCCGCGACAAACGGTTGGCGCTGCGAAAGTCCGGCATAGTCGTCGATGGAAAGATTCTTTTCGCCGGCGCCGCCAAGCTGTGAAACGACGGTGAACGCGCCGAGCATCACGAGCGCGTAGGTCAAGAGGTAGAAAAGCACGGCGGCGTAGGCCGGCGCGGCTTCCTCCGAACCCCCTTGCGCCATGGAGGTGACCGCGGCAAACGCGACCAGAACATACCCGGCGTGCGCGATGGAGCTGTACGCCAGCAGCCTCTTCATGTTGGTTTGCGCCAGCGCGCCGAGGTTGCCCGAGAACATCGTCAGCGCGGCGAGCACCCAGAAGGCCCAGAACCAGTATTTCGTTGCGGCGGGCACCGTGGCAAAAATCCGTAGCAGCAGCGCGAACGCTGCGGCCTTCGGCCCGGCGGAAAAGAGCGCGGTCACGGGCGTGGGTGCGCCTTCGTAAACGTCTGGCGTCCACACCTGGAACGGCGCGGCGGCCACTTTGAAGCCCAGCCCGATCAGGATCAGCGCCAGGCCGAGTTTCAGCAGCGTGCTCGTCCCGTCGGTGAGCGCCATTTTGTCAAGCCGCGTGGTGCCCGTTGCGCCGTACACCAGCGCAATGCCGTAAAGGAAAAACGCCGTTGCGAAGGAACCAAGGAGAAAATATTTCATCGCCGATTCGCTGGACTTCAGCGAATCACGCCGGTAGCCCGCGAGGACATAGCTCGAGATCGAGCTCATCTCCAAGCCGATGAACCCGGTGAGCAGTTCCTGCGCGGAGGCCAGCACGCCCATTCCGGCGGTGGCGAAAAAGAGCAGCGCGTAAAACTCGGCGACGGGCAATTGTTCACGGTCCAGGTACGGCCCGGCCGCGAGCACCACAAGAAAAGAAACGCTCCCGACGAGCAGGCGGAAAAAGAAACTGAACAAATCCGACTGCACGAGCCCGTAAAAGCCTGGCCCGCCGTGAACGAACGCAGTGATTGCAGCAACCGTTCCGGCGAGCGAACCGAGCAACGCAAGATAAGTGAAGAATTGCCGGCTGCGCACAAACGGTTGCAAGAGCATTACCAGCACGCCGAAGGCGCACCAGATCAACTCCGGCAGCACGCGATGAACATCGATGGCGTGCGGGAACATTTAGCGGACTCCCAGCTTTTCTACGCCCATGGTTTGCGTGACGTGCAGGGAAACCGTCTTGGCATGGGGCATCGCGCTGACGCGCGCCGCGGCTTCGTACGCCCACTGCGGCTCGGCTTGGTCCATCACGGTTTGCGTGGCCGCTGCGGTGCGCCGCGTAATGAATGGCGAGCCAATGCCCATCCACAGGATGACCACGGCCATGGTTGCGAGAATCCAATTTTCGCGGAGGGACACATCCGACAGCGCGCGGTTTTTCTCGCGCGTAACGTCGCCGAAGAACACCCGCTGGTACGACCACAGTAGGTAGCACGCGGAGAGAATCACGCCGAGCGCAGCCCACGCGGCCCAGCCCCAGTGACGCTGATACGTGCCCAGCAGAATCAAAAATTCGCCGACGAATCCGTTGAGCATGGGCAAGCCCAGCGACGACAACGCTACAAACAGGAAAAACGCGGCGAGTTTCGGCATCGGAGTGGAAAGCCCGCCGAATTCGCCGATCTCAAACGTGTGTCGCCGGTCGTACAGCATGCCCACGAGCAAGAAGAGTGCGCCGGTCGAAACGCCATGCGCGAGCATCTGGAATACCGCGCCCTGCATGGAAATGCGCTGAAACGCAAAGATGCCCAGCACCACGAAACCGAGGTGGCTGACGGAAGAATAGGCAACGAGCTTTTTCAAGTTGGGCTGTACCATGGAAACCAGCGCGCCGTAAATGATTCCGATAATCGCCAGCACGGCGACCCAGCGCGCCGCGCGATGCGATGCGTCGGGGAACAACGGCAGGCAGAAGCGGATCATGCCGTAAGTGCCGAGCTTCAGGAGTACGCCGGCGAGCATCACCGAACCCGCCGTGGGAGCTTCCACGTGCGCGTCGGGCAGCCAAGTGTGCAGCGGGAACACGGGAACTTTGATGGCAAACGCCACGAAGAACGCCAGGAAGAGCAACATCTCCGTGCGCGGCTCGAGCACCAACTGGCCATTCGCCAGCATCTGCTGAATGGTCGGCAAATCGAATGTGCCCGTCGCGTTGTAGAGCCAGATGATCCCGACCAGCATCAAGATGGAGCCGGCCATCGTGTAGAGGACGAATTTCACTGCGGCGTACACACGGCGCTCGTGGCCCCAGATGCCGATCACGAAGGCCATGGGAATCAGCACCATCTCCCAGAAAAGGAAAAAGAGGAAAAGGTCGAGCGAAAGGAAAACGCCGACGACGCCGACTTCGAGCAACAGCATCATGACGAAAAATTCCTTCACGCGATGCCGGATGCTGCTCCAGGAAGCCAGAACCGAAATAGGCGTCAGGAACGTAGTCAGCAGGACGAGGAACATGCTGATGCCGTCGACGCCGAGGTGATAGTGAATGGGCGGAGCGGGGATCCACTTGGCGAATTCTTCGAGCCGATATCCGGATGAACCGATGGGCACGCCGCGCAGGAGCAGCAGTGAAAAGAGAAATTCCGCGACCGCAACAAGCATGGCGATCGAGCGGATGAACTTGTGATCGTCGCCGCGCAGCATCATCAGCGCCAGCGCGCCGACGGCGGGGAAGAAGATCAGCACGGAGAGCAAATGTCCGCCGGAAAGCATCAGCGCACCAAGCCCACGGCGATTTTGCTGGCGCTCGGCCAGAAGAAAATCATGGCGAGCACCACGATCGCGCCCGCCACAACCCATACGGCGTAGCTGCGCGTGTTGCCGGATTGTGAATGGCGCACACCATCACCGGTTGCCGAAGTTCCGTGCGCGATGCCGTTCACGGTGCCATCAATGCCCGCGACGTCGATGGCCTTCCAGAAGACGTTGGTCGAGAGCCAGACCAAGGGCCGGACCACCGCGGCGGCGTAGAACTCATCCACGTAATATTTGTTCAGCAGCGTGGTGTAGGCCGGCTTCATGGATGTCGCCAAATCATCCGCTTTGCGCGGATTTCTGATGTACAGCCAGTATGCGACTGCCAGGCCGACCAGGGCGGCTACCACGGCCACTCCAGAGAGAATCAATTCGAGTTGGTGCGCGGCGGCTTCGGCGCCGGTCTGAACGGCTTCGCGCGCGCCAAATACTGGCCCCAGGAAATTCGCAAAATGGTCGGCCCCGCCGTAGAGCGTGGGCAGCGCGAACCAGCCGCCGACCGTTGAGAGAATTGCGAGCACCACCAGCGGTCCGCGCATGCTCCACGGCGATTCGTGCACGTGCACTTTCTTTTCCTCATAGCGCGGCTGGCCGCTGAAAGTCAGGAAAATCAGCCGGAACATGTAGAAGGCGGTGAGCACTGCGGCAAGCAAGCCGACAGCGTAGAGAACGAGGCCCCCGGCCTTACTCTGCAACGAGGCGAAGAGAATCGCGTCTTTCGAAAAGAAGCCCGCGAAAGGCGGGATGCCCGCAATGGCCAAAGTGGCGATGAGCATGGTGGCGTAGGTCCAGCGAATCTTCTTGCCAAGCCCGCCCATCTTCGGCATTTCCTGCTCGCCGCCCATGGCGTGAATCACCGAGCCCGCGGCCAGGAACAGCAGCGCTTTGAAGAATGCGTGGGTCATCAGGTGAAAGATGCCTGCCGTAAAGGCGCCTACGCCGCAGGCCAGGAACATGTAGCCAAGCTGGCTGACGGTGGAATACGCCAGAACTTTTTTGATGTCTGTCTGCACCAAGCCAATGGTGGCTGCGAAAAATGCCGTGGCGCAGCCCACGATGGCGACTACGAGCATTGCGGTTGGCGAGTGCGAGAACAAAATGTGGGACCGCGCGACCACGTAGACGCCGGCGGTCACCATCGTGGCCGCGTGAATCAACGCGCTGACCGGCGTGGGGCCTTCCATCGCATCAGGGAGCCAGACATAAAGAGGAAGCTGCGCGGATTTGCCCGTCGCGCCCATGAAAAGAAGCAGGCAGGCAATCGTCAGAGTTCCGAGGTGCCCCATCGCATCTTTCGGCCACAAATCCGCCTTGGCAAAGATCTGCGCGAAATCCAGTGTGCCGAATGCCCGGAACAGCAAAAACATTCCCAGCATGAAGCCGAAATCGCCGATGCGGTTAACGATAAACGCTTTCTTGCCGGCATCCGAGGCAGACTTTTTCAGGAACCAAAAACCGATAAGCAGGTAACTTGAAAGTCCAACGCCTTCCCAGCCGACAAACAGTAGCGCGTAATTCGCGGCCAGCACCAGAATCAGCATGAAAAACATGAACAAATTAAGGTAGGAGAAAAAGCGGTAGTAGCCGCCTTCGTGGGCCATGTACCCGATAGAATAAATATGGATGAGCCAGCCGACGCCGGTGACCACCAGCACCATGACGACGGTGAGCTGGTCCATCTGCAAGTCGAAGCCAGCGCGGAAACTTCCGGCGGTGATCCAGGTGAAGAATTCTTTGTGGAAGAGCGCTTGTCCGGAGTGGAAAAACTCGCGGACGGCTTCGACTGCGCAGAGAAAGGAAAGCCCCGTTGAGGTAATGGCCGTGGCAGTGACGTATTTATTCGGCCACTTCGCGCCCAATAGCCCGTTGACCGCGGAACCGAGGAGCGGCAACAGCGGAACAATCCACAAAGACTCGAGCATCGGATGATGTGCAGGCATCAGAGTTTCAGCAGGTCCACGCGCTCGACGTTGAGCGTTTGCCGGTTGCGCGCAATCAAAATGATAATTCCGAGGCCCACGGCCGCTTCTGCCGCCGCGACCACGATCACGAACAAAACAAAAACCTGGCCGTCGAGCTTGCCGAGCGCCTGGCTAAAGGCCACGAACGCCAGGTTCACGGCGTTGAGCATCAACTCGATGGACATGAAAACGGTGATGACGTTGCGCTTAAAAATGAACGCGAAAACGCCCAGGCCAAACAAGATCGCGCTTAGGATGACGTAGTAGTTCGTTGGGACCATCTCAACTTTTCTCCCGCTGCGCCAGAACCGTAGCGCCCAGAATCGCCACGAGAATCAGGAACGAGGTCAATTCAAACGGATAAACAAAATCCTTGAAGACCATTTCGGAGATGCCTTTGGTCGAAGACAGCGCGCCGGTTTGCGCTGCGGCCTGCACGCTTGCGCCCGACTTGGCAATCGTTGCGGCAACAAAAGCCGCGAGGGCCATAGCCAACAGGAGTCCTGCCGGCCCAGCCATCTTCGAAAGGCTGGTGCGCTCTTCGACACCGGCATTCAGCAACATGATGACGAAAACGAAGAGCACCATAATCGCGCCGCCGTAGACGATGATCTGCACGGCTGCGACGAACTCCGCGCCCATGAGCAGGTAGAGGCCAGCGAGCGCCACCATCACCACGATGAGCGAAAGCGCGCTGTGAATAGGATGCCTTTGCAGAATCAGGCTGACCGCTCCGACCACTGCGAGCGCAGCCAGGATGAAAAACACAAGGAGCGGCTCGGTCATTTGGCACCCCATTGCATCCGCGCGAGGATCACGAAGCTAGTGAGAATGACGTTTAGGATGGAAACGGGCAAGAGCAATTTCCAGCCGAAGGCCATCAACTGGTCGTAACGGAAACGCGGAAGCGTTCCGCGCATCCACACGTAAATGAACAGAAAGAGCAAAACCTTGGAAAGAAACCAGAACGGCCCCTGAATAAACTCATTGATGTGGGGAAACACGATCAAAGCCAGGCCGAGCGCAGTGATACCCGTTCCCGCAGCGGGCAAAACGACCCGCCCGAAAATCGTTTCGTAGCGAAAGCCGTCCATGATGACCCACAAGCCGAAGGGAATCAGGAACACCGACGGCAAATAGTGCGTGAAGGTCCAGGAAGCTGGGAAGGGCGAGAGCCAGCCGCCGAAAAACATGATCGTGCACAAGCAGGAGACGGTGATCATGCTGGTGTATTCGGCAATAAAAAACATGGCGAATTTGAAACTGGCGTATTCGGTATGAAAACCGGCCACCAATTCAGACTCGGCTTCGGGCAAGTCGAAGGGCACGCGATTGGTTTCCGCAACGGCGGCAGTGAAGAAGCAAAGGAAGCCGAGAATTTGCGGCCAGAGGTTCCAGCCAAAGATGCCCCACTGCGGATGGCGCCCCTGAGCGTTGATGATGTCGCTCAAGTTGAAGCTGCCAGCCATCAAGAGCACGCCCACGACGGACATGGTGAGCGCCAATTCGTAGCTGACCATCTGCGCGGAGCTGCGCAGCCCGCCGAGCAGCGGATACTTACTGTTCGAAGCCCAGCCGGCGAGCGCCACTCCGTAGACGCCCAGCGCGGTGATGGCAAACAGCGCCAGGATGCCGATATTCAAGTTTGGCGGAGCAATGCTGAGATAAATGTCGCGGCCGTGCAGATGCAGCGGCTGCGGCCCAAAGGGAATGATGGCGATGGAGGTCAACGCCAGAGCGAGCGCCAGCAGCGGCGCCAGGTAGTAGACGAATTTATCCACGCCTGCGGGCGTCGGATCTTCTTTGAAGAAGAATTTCATGCCGTCGGCGAGCGGTTGGAGCAGGCCGTGGGGGCCGACGCGGTGCGGTCCCCAACGCGATTGGATGTGCGCGACGACTTTGCGCTCGAACCAGGTCAGATAGGCGTTTACCGTAAGCACGATGAAAAGCAGAATACCGATTTTCGCGAGCGTGATGTACAGATCTTCTCTTGTAGCGAAGAGGAAATGCACGGTTAGCTATGCGCCTCCGGCACGGATTCCATCATGGTGCACCAGCGGCTAAGCGTGCCGCTAGTGAAGAGCGTATCGTTCGCGGAGCGAATGAGTCCTGCCGGAACGTCATAGGGCGCATGGCCGTTGCGGGCAACCTGCGCGCGAGTCACTTCGGCGCCGCCGGTCAGCAACCCGGCAAGAGGCACGTTGTAGGCAGGCACGGCCTTGCGAATTTCCGAGAACAGCTCACCGGGCGTTTTGTAAGGGAGGGCTTTGCCCAGGCCCTGCTTTTCAAGTTGATGCGAAAGAATGCGCAGCAGGTCACAATCGGTCCGCGGGCCCATCACGTCGGCGGCTCTGCGCAAAAGTTGAATCTCGCCGGAGGTGTTGGTAACCGTGCCGTCTTTTTCGTAAGCCGACGCGGCCGGAAGAACGATGTCCGCGGCCTTGGCGGTTTCCGTGAGGAACATATCCTGCACGACAAGGAGATCGAGTTTGCCGCGCCCGCTGTCCGGCTTGGCAAAATGTGCCAGCGGATTGGCGCCTACGACATACAGGACCTTCAGTTGTCCGGAACGCGCCGCTTCGACCATTTGCGGCACGGTCAGTCCGGGTTTCGACGAGAGGACGCAGCCCCAGAGTTGTTCGAAGGATTCGCGCGCTTTGGCATCATCCACAGGCGCGTAGCCGGGCAGGCGGTCCGGCAGCAAGCCCATGTCCGACGCGCCGCGCGAATTGGCGTAATCACCCAGAGCCATATAGCGCGTCTGGCCGGGCAGTTTGGAACCGAACGCGACGAGAGCGGCAATGGCGGCGCCGGAAACTTCCGCGCCAAAGACAATGGCCACATCGCTTTCCGCTTCGAGCGCGGCTTTCAGTTGGACGAGTTGCTCGACTAATTCCGGGGCGAGCTGTCCTTCTTCATGCGCGAGCCATTTCAAAACAGCAGGCTCTTGCCCGGCGGCAATTTTCACGAACTGCCGGGCTTTGCGCTTCAGCTTGATTTCATTGGCGTTGATCAGGAAAAGCCTGGTTCCGAAATGCCGGATAGCGCTGCGAATTTGCCAGGCCACCAATGGATTCTGGTTGGTGGGATCATTCCCAATCACCAGCACGGCTTTCGATTGATACAACTGCTCCATGGTGAGAAGGGAATCGGCGGCACGTTCGCCAAGCGCCGTGATGAGTCCTGCGTAATCAGCGGTGCGGTGATGGTCGATGTTGTTGGTGCCAAAGGTCGCGCGGGCGAGACGCTGCAGAAGATAATTCTCTTCGTTCGAAGTGCGATTCGAGCCGATGAAGCCGATCGAGTCCTTGCCGCCCGAGTCGTACGCGGCCTTCAGCTTAGTTGCGGCGGCTTCGGCGGCTTGTTCCCACGAAACGGGGAAAAGCTGGTCACCCTGGCGCAGCAACGGCTGACGAATGCGTTCCTTATTGGTGGTGAAATCGAATCCGAAACGCCCCTTCACGCAGAGAAAATCTTTGTTGATGCCGCTGAGGTCGCGATTGTTGGCGCGCAAGATTTCGTGATTGCGCACGCTGAGCGTGGTCTTGCAGCCGTTCGAACAGTGCGCGCACACGGTCGGGACGTACTGCATTTCCCAAGGGCGGGTCTTGTAGCGGTAGGTGCCGCTGGTCAGCGCGCCCACGGGACAAATGTCGATGCACATGCCGCACTCTTCGCATTCGAGGTGATCGGCGCGGTTCGGGATGATCACGCTGTTCGCGCCGCGCAGGCCCACACCGAGAGCCTTCACGTCCATGCCCTCGTCGCAAACGCGCACGCAGCGGAAGCACAGAATGCATCGCGGAGCGTCGTAGTAGACGAGCTCGGACCACTTTTCCTCGGGGCGGTGAATTTTTTCTTCGACGAAGCGGCTGAAGTCTGCGCCGTAGCGGTAGGTCATGTCCTGGAGTTCGCATTCGCCGCCCTTGTCGCACACGGGGCAGTCGAGCGGATGGTTCGTCAGGAGAAATTCGAGCATGGCCTTGCGCGCTTGGCGCACCTGCTCGGTATCCGTGCGAACGACCATGCCGTCGGTCGCGACCAAGGTGCACGCGGTTTGCAGCTTCGGCGCTTTTTCAACTTCCACGAGGCACATGCGGCATGCGGCTTGGAGAGACAGTCCAGGGTAGTAGCAGAACGACGGAACTTCCGTTCCGATGCGCCGCGTCGCCTCAATGACCAGCGTGCCTTGCGGCACTTGCAGTTCGCGATCGTTAATCTTCAGCTTGATGAGTCTCTGATCCGGCATGGAATCCTTACTGAGAGCCCCGTGGCCTTCACTACTTGTGTTTTTGCTTTATCTTGCGCCAACCAGCGCTCCCGCGGATTTGTAAGCGCAACGTCCCTTCAAGTGGTCTTCAAACTCGCCGCGCCATTTTTTCATGATGCTGATGGTCGGCATGGCCGCGGCGTCGCCGAGCGGGCAGAACGTCCGGCCGAGCATGTTTTTCGCGAGTTCGGCGATGAGATCGATGTCTTCTTCGCGTCCCAGGCCAGCGTGAAAACGTTCGAGCATCTTGCGCAGCCAGGTGGTTCCTTCGCGGCAAGGGATACACCAGCCGCAGGATTCGTGCGCGTAGAAATGCATGATGCGCCGCGCCATGTCCACCATGCAGGTGTCTTCGTCCATCACGACCATGCCGCCGGAGCCGAGCATGGAACCGGCCTTCGCGAGCGAATCGTAATCCATAGGGATGTCGATTTCATCGGCAGTGAGCAGCGGACAGGAGCTTCCTCCGGGAATGACCGCTTTTAATTTCTTTCCATCCGCAATTCCGCCCGCCACT
>Ga0209577_10000573_pt1 | contig 37107 bp, 40 predicted proteins | sample GraSoiAngelo_109_FD_185874 | JGI IMG/M metagenome (GOLD analysis project Ga0209577, IMG submission 185874) | Grasslands soil microbial communities from the Angelo Coastal Reserve, California, USA - 14_0903_12_20cm (SPAdes) (version 2) | ecosystem: Environmental > Terrestrial > Soil > Grasslands... | reverse complement strand
CCGCCGCGGCGCGAAGATCGGTGTCACCCACCGCTGCCAGAAACGCAGCAGGTCCGCCGCGTAGCGGATGCCGGTCTCCTTCGCGAGCGTGATCGCATCGATGTCCCGGTTCGCCAGAGCTGTGCGTTTGTCTCTCCACCCGGGGTCGTCGAGCTGCACCGGGCTGCCGTCGTCGTTGCGCGCTAGCAAGATCCCGGCTTCTTCGAACGTTTCTCGGATCGCGCACACCGCGAGCGCGCGCTCGAGATCGGGGTCTTCACCCGTGCGCGCGGCGAGCGCCTCGCATCCGTCGACGAGCCTCGCGAGCGCAGGATCGCGATCGGCCTCGTCGACCGTTCCGCCGGGGAACACGTACGCGCCGCCGGCGAAGTCGCTCTTGATGTGGCGCTCGAGCATGAACACCTCGAGCATCTCGGCGGCTTCGCGGAGGACGATCACCGTCGACGAGTCTCGCGGGACGATCGGCTCGGCCGGCTCGAGGTCGTCCGGCATCTCGAACGGCGCCTTGCTCCTATCGTCCACACAGATATGTTCGCAGACCGGGAGGGGCTCATCGAATCGCGCGCGCGACTAGAATCCTTCTTCCGCCGCTGCTCCAGGAGGTCCGATGGATTTCGCCGTTCCGGCCGAGCTCGACGAGGTACGCGCGTCGCTCCTCGCATTCATCGACCGCGAGGTCCGGCCCGTCGAGGAACGGTTCCGCGCGGAGCTCCAGGAGGACCGCTGGACCGAGGAGATGCGGGACGCCGCGAGCGCCCTGCGGCAGAAGTCGGCCGAGATCGGCTACTACGGCGCGCACCTACCCGAAGAGGTCGGCGGCTGGGGCTTGTCGACGCTCGGGTACACGCTGCTCGTCGAAGCAGGCGCGCAGACCGGCCTGCGCTTCACGACTGCGGTCCTCGGCCCGCCGAACCCGGAGGCGCCGACGCGGCTCCTGCTCCAAGCATCGCCCGAGCTCCAGAAGAAGTACCTCGTGCCGCTCGTGAAAGCCGAGAAGACGATGTGCTTCGCGCTGACCGAGCCGGACGCCGGCTCCGACGCGCAAGCGATCCGCACGCGCGCAACGCGCGACGGCGATCACTTTGTTCTCAACGGGACGAAGCACTTCATCACGAACGGCGCCTACGCCGACTTCGCGATCGTGTTCGCCGTCACCGATCCAGAGAAGAAGGCACAAGGCGGGATCACCGCGTTCATCGTCGACAAGGGAACGCCGGGATTCACCGTCGGCAAGCACCAGCGCACGATGGCCGGCGAGACGAGCCAGGTCGAGCTGGTCTTCGACGACTGCCGCGTGCCGGCGACGAACATCGTCGGCGAGGAGGGCTTCGGCTTCTATGCGGCGATGAAATTCTTGAACACCGGGCGCGCGTACATCGGCGCGCTCTGTCTCGGGATCGCCGAATACTGCGTGCGCATCGCGACAGAGTACGCGAAGGACCGCAAGACCTTCGGGAAGCCGATCGGCAAGTACCAGGCCGTGCAATGGATGCTCGCCGACTCTGCGGTCGAGATCGAAGCCGCGCGCTGGATGACCTATCGCCTTGCGTGGCTCTGCGACCAAGGCGAGGAGCCTATGCGCGAATCGTCGATGGTGAAGCTCTACAACACCGAGATGGTGAACCGCGTCGCCGACCGCGCGGTGCAGATCTTCGGCGGGATGGGCTACCTGGCAGAGGGGCCGGTGGAGCGCATCTTCCGCTTCGTGCGCATGCTGCGCATCGTCGAGGGCACGAGCGAGATCCAGCGGCTGGTGATCGCGCGCACGATGGGCCTGTAGATGGAAGACATCCGCCGTTTGGTCGCGCGCGTGGTGGAACAGCACCTCGAAGAGATCCTCGACGTCACGATGGACGCGATCGTGCGCGAGGTTCCGGCGGTCGCGCGCCAGACCGACGACGTACGCGCGCTCGTGCGCGCAAGCACGCGCCATACGACGCTCGCGTTCCTCGCCCTTTACGCCGACCCGGAGTCACCCGCTCGCCTGATGCTCACCGAAGCACGGCGCGCGACGGTCGACCATGCCGGCGAGATCTTCGCGATGGATGAGATCCTTCAGATCATCCGCACCGCGCGCCAAGTGATCTTCCAGCTCGGCCGTCAGTACGTGAACGCCGAGCGAGGCCACGTCGATACCGAATCGGAACGCCAAGCCACCGAGGCGCTCGAGTCGTTCCTCACGGAGCTCGAAAGCGAAGAAAACACGATCGGGAAGGCGCGCGACACGGTCGGCGACCTTCTTCGAGCAGCCGAACGCGAGGAGCCCGACCTCGGATGAGCGGCCTCCGCGACCTTCCACAAGTCGACGAAGTCCTGCGCGACGTGCTTGCGTTGAACGACGTCGGCCCGCTGGTCGCGCGTTGGCTGGTTCGTCGAGAGGTTGCAGCGGCGCGCGCGCGAGCGTTGAACGGCGGCGAGGCCGGTGACGTCCGCGCGATCGTTCAAGCCGCGGCCGAGCAGCTGCAGGCAGCGCGCATCCGGCGCGTGATCAACGCGACCGGGGTCGTCATCCATACGAATCTCGGCCGAGCAGCTTTGGGTGAGGAGGCGGTCGCGGCCGCCGTGGAGGCGGCCGGGACCGCCGCGCTGGAGTTCGACCTCGTCACCGGCGCGCGCGGAACGCGCGCGCCGGTCGCCTCAACCCTCGCGGCCGCGCTCACCGAAGCAGAAGACGCTTTGATCGTGAACAACAACGCGGCAGCCCTACTGCTTACATTGGCCGCACTCGCCAAGGGACAAGAGGTGATCGTCAGCCGCGGGGAGCTCATCGAGATCGGCGGTGAGTTTCGGCTCCCCGACGTCATGGAGGCGTCGGGCGCGCTCCTCCGCGAGGTCGGAACGACCAACCGCACGCACGAGCGCGACTACCGCCGCGCCGCCGGCGACGGCACCGCGCTGATCCTGAAGGTGCACCCGTCCAACTACCAGATCGTCGGCTTCACTACCTCGGTCGGCGTCGCCGACCTCGCCGCGATCGCGAAGGAGGCTCGGGTCCCGCTGCTATTCGACATCGGGAGCGGCCTGCTCGGACCGGAGGAAGGTGTTCTTTCCGACGAGCCGGACGCGCGCAGCGCGCTCGCACAAGGAGCGGACCTCGTGTCGTTCAGCGGCGACAAGCTGCTCGGCGGCCCGCAGGCGGGCATCTTGGCCGGACGCGCCGACCTGATCGAGCGGTGCCGCCGTCACCCCATCGCGCGCGCGGTCCGCGCCGACAAGCTCACGCTGGCGGCGATGGAAGCGACGCTGTGGGCGCACGCGCGCGGCGCGCGCGATCACATCCCGGCCTGGTCGATGCTGCAGGCGACGGCCGAAGAGATTAGGGCGCGCGCGAAGCGCGTGAGCGAAGGGATCTCGGGAGTCAGCGTCATCGACGGCGCCAGCGTGACAGGCGGCGGCTCGCTACCGGGACGCTCGGTCGAGACCGCGCTGATCGCAGTGCACTCCGACAAGCCTCAGGTGCTCGCCAAGCGATTGCGAGAGAAGGAGCCGCCGATCGTCGCGCGCATCGAGCGAGGGCTGCTCGTCCTGGATCTACGAACGGTCGCGCCGGCCGACGATGTAGCTCTTCGCGCGGCGTTGCAGTCGCTCTAGACGTCCTCTTTCTTTACGACGGCTCTCGTGCGCCGTGTGCGTGGGGCCGCCGGCTCGTCCTTGGCAGCCTTTTCTTTCTCTGCCGCCACCGCGCGCGCCGGGCGCGTGCCACGCTGCGGCGTGAGCTCGTCGACCAGGCGGCCGACCTCGTTCGAAAGCTGACGCACCGCTTCCTCGAGCTCTTCCATGCGATCGCTGTCGGTCTCGAGCTGTGAGTTCAGCAGCAGGATGCCGCCGAAGCCGAGCAGCATCAACGCCCCCACGCCTGCGCTCGCGAAGTACGGGAGCTGGAACGCCACCTCCGTCTCCTTGCTGACGCCGAGGTAGCCGATGATCGCGACGACGATCCCCGCGACGATCAACGTGAACGCGGTTGCGACGCGGTACCGGGTACTGATCATCAGAGTGCTCCTTTCAAACGAGCAGAGGCCGGCGTCGCAAGTGCGGCGCGCGTTTCAAGAACATGGGGTATAGCAGGGAGCCGATCAAGCCGCCCACGAGGAATATGAGATACACGGTGTGGAGCGCGCGCGCCACGTCGGCGCCCGGCCGGCGGTAGATGAAGTTCGATGAGGGCCCGGGCGTGCCAGGCGTCGGTGGGACCAGGTTCGGCGGGGTGTTCACCGGCGGGACGATGTTCGGACCAGGAGCCGTCGTCGGCCCGACGAGCGGCGGCGGGAAGTTCCCACCAGGCGGCGGCGGGATGACCGGCGCCGCGACCGACTGCGCCGCCGCGTCGGCGTGACCGACCGTGATGTGCACGAGCCCGTTCGGCGTCACCCACGACAGGTCGAACGCGGTCGCCGAGCGCACGTCGCCCAGCGCTTCGGTTTGCGCAACCGAGATCGTCATGCCGGCCTGCTTCAAAACGGCCATGAGCTGGTCGATGGCCGGCTGAACCGCTTGCTTCAGCAGGATGTCGTTGCCGGCCAAATGGAAGCCGTCGGTGTCCGCGACCAAGTTAAGGCCGGCGATCGACAGGCTCCCGACCGTGGCACTCGCCGAACGCGAGTCGGTCCCCGAGTTGCTCTCTGAGTCCGCGCTCGCCTTGACGCCGTGCAGCTCGATCCACCCGGCGAGCAGCTTCACGTCGCCGACCGCAGAGTTCGACGTCGCGCTGACGAAACCGGGCGAGGTCGACGTCTGCGCGCTGCTCGTAGCCGCGCCGAGGTCGGCGATGTCGATCAATCCCGTCGGGGGCGGTCCGGTGAGGTGCGGCATGTTTACCCCGTTGTTCTTCAGAACCGGGTTCAGCTGATCGATCAGCGTGTTCACCGGCGTGAGGAGGGTGTCGTCGATCTGCTGGATCGCGTTCAGCACCTGGCTCTGCTGCTGGAAGCTGAAGTTCTTGCTCGCGAAGGCGAAGCCGTTCCCCGCGCCGGATGCGATGCCGGCTTGGGAGTTGGACGCGCTCGGCGTCGTGTGCGCTTCGGCGAACCCCCCGCGGAGCGTGATGTTCCCACCCGGGTCGCAAAGCCCGTTATTAAGCGTCGCCTGCGGGATCGGCGGGAGACATGTCGGGAACGCCGGGTCGGTGAAGTCTTTGACGGACTTGACCGCATCCGGATGGGCGACGTCCGAGAAAACGGTTCCGGTGCTCTGGCCGCCGCCGGAGAACGCAGTCGCGCTCGCGTTTGGCTTCTCGCCGCTGGACGCAGTCGACTGACCCGCCAGCAGCACCTCGCCGGCGCTCGGGAGCGCTATCGAGATCGCCCATGACGCCGCGCGCGGCTCGGCCGGCGACGCGGCGACGCCGGCCTCCGGGTGCGGCAACGCCAGCAAGATCAGGAGTCCGAACGTAATGATCGAAAAGCGTCGGATCATCGCTTCGCTCCCGACGCAGCCTTCGAGCCGCCGAGGTACGCGCGCGCAAGGTCAGCACGCGTCTGAGCCAGCGCGGCGCCCTGGTCCTCCCGCGCGACACGGCCCTTCTCGATGACGTAGGCGCGGTCGGCGATGTCCAGCGCACCCACGTTCTGCTCGGCCATCAAGATAGTCACGCCGCTCTCTTTCCGGACTTCGTTCAGAAGCCTCAACACGTTCGAGACCATCACCGGCGAAAGACCCATCGACGGCTCGTCGACGAGCAACAGCGTCGGCTCGCTCATCAGCGAGCGCGCGATCGCCAGCATCCGTTGCTCGCCACCAGACAAGCTACCGGCAGTCTGCGTGCGCCGCTGGTTCAATATGGGGAACGTCTGCAATATCCGCTCCAGCTGGGTATCCGCTTTTTTCCCTTTTGCGAGCGCAAACGAGCCAACCCGAAGGTTGTCGGTCACCGTCATGTCGCGAAAGATCCCCGGCGGCCCGGGCACCATGCCCAGGCCAAGCCGGACGATCTTCTCCGCGCCCATACGGTCAACGACCTTCCCACCGAAGCTGATACGGCCGGACCACGGACGAAGAAGACCCGCGATGCTGCGAAGCATGGTCGTTTTGCCCACCCCGTTGGCGCCGAGGATGACCGCGACCTCGCCCTGATCCACGGTGAGGCTGATCCCGTGGAGGACTTCGGCCGAGCCGTAGCCGGCCCGCACGTCCGTGAGCTCGAGCATGCTAGGCACCGGCGGCCTCCTTCGCGAGGGGCTCGCCGATGTACGTCGAGATCACGTCCGGGTTGTTCTGTACCTCGTCGGGGCTGCCTTCGGCGAGCATCCCTCCCTCGGCGAAGCAGTAGATGTAACTGCAGAGACTGGCGACCAGCGGCACGTCGTGCTCGATCACCAAGATCGTGAGGTCGAGCTCCGCGCGCAGCTCGGTCAAGCGTTCGGCAAGCTGCTCGGACTCTTCCGGACCGACGCCGGCGAACGGCTCGTCGAGCATCAGCAACTCCGGTCCGGTCGATATCGCAGCGGCGACCTCCGCGAGGCGCTGGTTGCCGTGAGACAGGTTCAGAACCCTCTCCTCCGTGTAGTCGGTCAGGCCGATAACTTCAAGCGCGGCGCGCGCGCGCGTCTGCAACTGCCGTTCAACCTTGCGCATATCCGGCGTGCTGAGCAACGCCGACGTCAACCCGTACTCGATCGCCAATTGATGCTGCGCGAACATCATGTTCTCCCACACGGTTTGTGGGCCGCTCAGACCGACCTGCTGGAACGTGCGCGCGATGCCGAGACCTGCGCGCGCATGCGTCGGCAGCGCCAGAAGGTCCTTGCCGCGGTAGTGGATCGATCCAGTGTTCGGCTTCACGAAGCCGCCGACCGCGTTGAAGAACGTAGACTTGCCCGCGCCGTTGGGACCGATGAGGCCGACGATCTCGCCGCGGCGCACCTCCATGCTCACGTCGTGCAGCGCGACCAAGCCGCCGAAGCGCACGCCGACGTCTTTCGCGATGAGCAGGCTCCGCGTCGGGACGGAGAGCGAAAGCGGCCGCTTCGGAGGCGCGATTAGCTCGATCGCCCTCGAGAGCTCGAGCTCTTCTCTCTTCTCAGACTTGAACGCAGGCAGCGGAATGAAGACCGCGCGGTTAAGGATGTAACCAAGCCCCTCGGGCCGAAGCACCGGCGTTGTCGTGAGCAAGCCCGCTTCGATAATCGGGACGTAGCGCGCGATGCCGCTCAGGAGCTGTTGGATGCTGGCGAAAACCGCACCGGACACGATCGCGCCCGACCATGAACCCAAACCTCCGATCACCACCGCTGCCACGTAGCCAAGAGAAGTGAACACAGTGAAGGACGGAGCACTCACCGTCTGAAGCAAGTAGGCGAAGAGACCGCCGGCTATCCCCGCGTACAGACCGCTGAACGCGTACGCCTGCAGCTTCGTGGGGCCAACCTTCACGCCGCGAGCGGCGGCCGTGTCCTCTCGGTCTCGAACGCTGAAGAATGCTCGCCCAATCCGGCTGTGGCGGATCTGCCGGTCGATGATCAAGATAACGAGCAGACCGACCAGCCCCGTTAGCAGGACGGCCTTGTCCGTCGCGATGACGTGCGGTCGATTCACCGTCACCTGACCGGAGTTGGTCGTCCACGGACGTGCGAACAGGAAGTACTGGGCAACCGCGCCGAACGCCAGGGTAGTTGCGGCCACCTGAAGGCCGCGGATCCGCAACGACGGGAGGCCGACGATCGCCGCAACCAGAGCGGCGAGCAACGCGCCGAGGATGATGGTGAGCGGAAATGGAACGTTCCAATCAGCGAACTGCGCCGCTGCGAAGGCGCCGATCCCGACGAAGGCCGCCTGACCGAGTGAGACTTGACCGGCGTATCCCATCAATAGGTTCAAGCTGAGGATCGCGATCGCGCTCACAACGACCGTCCCGAGCACGTACGCCGTGTACTCGCTTGTGAACGTCATCGACAGGAACGCGGCCGCGAACGCGACGACGATGAAGGCCGCGCCGATCTTCGCCTGTCTACGCTTCAGAGCCACCGAAGATCCCTTGCGGCCGGAGGAGCAGGGCGACGAGTAACACGACGAAAACGGCGGTGTAATCGGCTCCTTGCACCGTTGTATGCGCGGTCACGAGCGCTTCGACGACGCCGATCGCGATCCCGCCGACGAATGCACCCGTGATGCTCGTCAGCCCCCCCAGCAGCGCCGCGGTCAGCCCGCGGATAAGCACGAGGGTCGTGGAAAGCGGGGTGAATGTGTTGACCGATGCGATCAAGATCGCTGCTATGCCCGAAGTTGCTCCGCCGAGCGCCCACACGAACATGCGAGTGCGGTTCACCCTGATCCCGGAAAGGCGCGCAAGGGTCTTGTCCGAGACGGCGGCCGTCACCTCGAGGCCGAACTTGGTCCTCTTCAAGAAGACCGCGAGCCCCGCCGCCGTCGCTGCGGCGAACACCAACAGCATTATCCTCGACGACGTGACCGTCAGGTTGCCGATGTTGAAGCTGAACGTCCCGAAGGGCGGCGGGAACGTCTTGATGTTTACGCCGAATTGGAGGAATTCGTAGTAAGCGAGAACGAACGCGACGCCGAGCGTAGAGGCCACCGCGGCAAGTGGTGACCGGTCGACGAGCCGCCTCACCAATGTTCGCTCGACGATGATGGCCACCAGTGTGGCGACGACCACTCCCGCTACGAACGCGATGAGGACCGGAACCTTGTGGTTGTGCAGGTACCACGCGATGAACAAGCCGAATGCGCCGATCTCACCGTGCGCAAGGTTGAAGATCCGCGATCCTTTGTAGATCATCACGAACCCGACTGCGATCAGCGCGTACGCCGATCCAGACAGGACCCCGTTGATGATCGCGGTCATCTAGAAGGACCCGGTGAATCCCGAGATCTGGTCCCACTTCTGGGCGTTGCCATTACCCCGGAAGACGGCGACGACTCGCGGACCCCGATGATCGGTCGGCGTGTACGTGATCGGGTTCCAGTACGCCGCGGTGAAGTTCATCCTGTTCATCGCGTCGACGAAGGACGCACGTGTGAGATTCTTGCCCGCGGCAGTCAACGCCGTCTTGATCATGTTCGCGTATCCCCAGATGATCAGACCGAGGTCGTCCGGCGTCTTGCCGGGCTTGTACTGCCGGTACGCGGCCTTGTACTGGTCCGCCGCGGGACTATCGATCGAAGACCAGGGCGAGAACACCTGTGCGCCGTCCAACGCACTGCCGGCCGACTGCATCGAAAGGTTGTAATTCCAGTGTGTGCCCTCTCCGACCCAGACCGGGTGGTAGCCCTGGTTCTTGGATTGCACCGCGAGGGAGATCGCATCGACCGGAGCGATGTTGAGGAACACGATCCCGGCGTTGTCGCCCTTGAGGTGGCTGATGACCGACGACCAGTCGGATTGCCGAGGCGTGCTGGTGTACGTGTTGCCAAACTTCCCGCCCTTCCGCTTGATCTCGGCCGCGTAGTTCGTCTTGGAAACCGGCTGGTCGTTCTCCGTGACGGTGTCATTGACGAGCGTCTTCCCGTTCGCGATGCGGTCGATCACGTAGTCGGCGAGCAGGGTTGACTGGAAATCGTCGGACGGCGTTCCGAAGTACGCGAGGGGGTGTCCGCTCAGCGTCGTCTCCGGGATCCCACGCATGATGTAGGGGATCTTCTGCTGGTTGTAGAAGCTCGTGCACTCCTCCTCGATCGTCGGCATCGTGTGGCCGACGGCGAAGAGGATGTTCTCACCGGCGAGCTTCTTGCATGCGGCCAGTCCTTGCGCCGGATCGTAGCCGTCGTCCTCCACGAGGAACTGCACCTGCCGGCCGTTGATGCCGCCGTTCGAGTTCAGGTAGTCCTGTGCGACGGTGATCGAGTCTTGGAACGAGGAGGGGACCGGAGCGGCGCCGGTCAGCGGGATATTCAAGCCGATCTTGATCGTGTTGCCGACCGGTGCAGTCGAGACCCCTAAAGATGCAGCCGATCCTCCGCCGCCGTTGTTGGAACCGCCGGTCGTCGTTCCGCCGGTCGTCGTTCCGCCGGTCGTCGTTCCGCCGGTCGTCGTTCCGCCGGTGGACGTCCCCGTCGTCGTCGTCCCACCCGTCGTCGTGCCACCGGTCGTCGCCGAGCCCGTCGTGGTCTGGGCGCCTTGCTGGGCGAGCTGCTTGTAGAAGGCTGCCTTGTTCACGCGGGTACCGCATGCAGCGGTAACGAGCGTGATAAGGACGAGCGCGATGACTAGCTTCTTCCGCTGATTCACGTCGATCTCCCCACCCTTTGTGGACCTCAAGACGGGCATGTGGGACTGCCTTGAGTCCGGATGTCCGTGGTCGTTCCGACCAAGCTGGCCCCCAGAAGCCAAACGGTATAACCCCTTGTAGTCGGGCGTCCAGGCCGACCTGCTCCAGGGACGGCTGCTCGGGCAGATATGCGAAGATTCCCGACGTGATGCGAGTCGTCTCAACCGCCGGCCACGTCGATCACGGCAAGTCGACGCTGATCCAGCGTCTTACCGGGATCGACCCGGATCGTCTCGCCGAAGAGAAGGCGCGTGGCCTCACCATCGATCTGGGCTTCGCCTGGTTCTCGACGCCGGCCGGCCGCGAGATCGGCATCGTCGACGTACCGGGCCATGAGCGCTTCATCCATAACATGCTGGCCGGCGTCGGGTCGGTCGACGCCACGATCTTCGTGGTCGCGGCGAACGAGGGCTGGAAGCCTCAGTCAGAAGAGCACCTCTCCATCCTCGACCTTCTCGGCGCGCGCAACGCGGTCATCGCCCTGACCAAAGCCGACCTCGTCGACAAGCAGACCGTGATGGAGCGCGCGCGCCAGGTCTCGAACCGCATCGCCGGGACCGGCCTCGCCGGCAGCGAGATCGTTCCCGTTTCCGCTGCGAAAGAGACGGGCATCGATGACCTCCTGTCGGCGATCGACCGGATGCTCGAGCGCGCGGGCGAGCCGCGCGACCTGGGCCGTCCGCGCGTGTTCCTCGACCGCTCGTTCAGCATCAAGGGCGCCGGGACCGTGGTCACGGGAACGCTCACCGGAGGGACGCTCCATATCGAGGAGTCGGTCGTGGTGCTGCCGGCCGGACACGCGACGCGGGTCCGCGGCATCCAGACGCACAAGAAGCGGCTGGACGTCGCGCGCCCCGTCAGCCGGGTCGCGCTGAACCTCGCCGGTCTGGAACGCGCGCAGCTCGCACGCGGCGATGCCGTCGTCGTCCCGGGTCAGTGGCAGCCGACCACCGAGCTCGATGTGCAGCTCCGGACCGTCCGATCGCTCGATCACCCGCTGAGCAACCGCAGCGCGTTCAAGGCTTACGTCGGCTCGGCCGAGGTCGACGCGCGCCTCTCGTTCTACGACGTGACCGAGGTCGCTGCCGGCCGGCAGGCCTTCGCGCGATTGATCCTCAAGCGGCCGGTGGTTGCCGGGCCGCTCGACCGATTCATCGTGCGCGACGTCGCGCGCGATACGACCGTCGCCGGCGGCACGATCCTGGACTCGCATCCGCCGGCACTTCGCGGACCGGCGCGCGCAACGCGTTCGGACCACCTGCGCGCGCGCGCAAGCGCGACGAGCGAGGAGATCCCTGCCTTGTGCGTGCTCGAACGCGGCGTCGTCCCGCGCGCCGACCTGATCTGGCTGGCAGGAACGGATGCTCCCCCGGCGGGGACGGTGTCGCTGCGAACGCTCGAGGTCGCGCCGGCGACGTACGACGAGCTAACCGCGGCGATCGAGCGCGCGCTCGCCGCGCATCACGAGAAGCACCCATTGGTCCGCGGAATGCCGGCGTCCGACCTCCGCGACGCGGCCGGCATCAACAACGCGCGCCTGTTCACCGAGCTCGTCGAGTCGATGACCGACCGCGTCGTCGCGGACGGCGCCGTGCTCCGGCTCGCCACGCACGCCGTGACGCTGTCCCTCGAGGAAGAGGGCGCGCGCGATGTGCTGATCGACCAGATCAACGCTGCGGGGTTCTCGCCGCCCTCGCTCACATCGTTGATCGATACGCATGGGGACCCGCTCGTGCACGCGCTGGTCGATTCCGGCGTGCTCGTGAAGATCGGCGACAACTTCGCCCTGACTGCCACGCAGCTCGAGCGCGCGAAGCAGCTCATCGCCGAAGGGACCGCGCGAGAAGGGCCGCTGACGGCTGCTCGGATCAAGGAGCTTCTCGAGACGAGCCGCAAGTACGCGATACCGCTGCTGGAGTTCCTCGACGCGGCGGGGTTCACGCGGCGTCGCGGCGATCTGCGCGAGCTGGTGGGCTAGGACTCCAGCGTCGCGATCGCGTCGACCTCGACCGGCGCGCCGAGCGGCAGCTCCGACACCCCGACGGCAGCGCGTGCGTGCTTCCCCGCGTCGCCGAAGACGTCCTTCATCAGGTCGCTCGCGCCGTTGGCGACGGCCGATTGATGCGTGAAACCCGGCACCGACGCAACGAACACGCCAAGGCGCACGATGCGTCCGACCATGTCGAGCGTCCCCGCAGCCCCGCGCAATTGCGCCAAAACGTTGAGCGCGCAGTAGCGCGCTTCCTCTTGCCCTTCCTCGATCGTGAGCTCAGCGCCGAGGCGACCCGTGCGCGGCAAACCGCCGCCGCGCGATGGGATCTGCCCGCTGATGAAGATCAGTCCGCCGGCGACGACCCACGGGATGTACGACGCGACCGCCTCGGGCGGCTCGGGAAGCACGAGGCCCAGGCTGCGCAAGCGCTCTTCTGCTCGCACGCGATCTACGACTCTTTCGGGCGCTTCAGGATCGCGACCGTTCCCGGCACATCGGTCGGCGAGTAGATCTGCACAAGCTCCCACCCGTCGTCGCCCCAGTTGTCGAGGATGTCCTTGATCGCGTGCGGGATGAGCGGAACGGATGCGTACTCCCATTTCTGCACGGTGCACCTCCGCGCGTTGGAGAGACCGGAGCCTACCCCAAATGGCACGGGCGGCAGGTCGTGCGACCTGCCGCCCGTAGGGGGAGCTCCTCGGTGTTACCCTGCACGCCGCTCCAACATGTGGCGGCGCTCGGACTCATTCAGCCCGCCCCAGATGCCGTGCGGCTCCCGGGTGGCGAGCGCGAAGCTCAAACACTGCTCGCGCACGGGACAGCGCGCGCAAACGGACTTCGCTTGCGCCTCGCGCGCGAGTTTCTCTTCCTTGGTTTCTTGATGGGTGGGCGCGAAGAAGAGATTGGCATCGGCGCCGCGACACGCGGCTTGCGACTGCCAATCGGTGTCCTCATCCCAATTCGGCCTCGACACGGCTACGGCCACGCTCGACCGTCGGGGGGTCGCACGCGCGGCGCTCATCACACTCCCTCACTCTTCATACGACGCTTGTCTCCTACTGGATGTTCCGGGGTGCTTTTCACATCTTTATTTAAGGCTGTGACAGCCGCTGCCCAGTAGGTCCTTCCGTACAGTTTGAACCGGGAAAAGGGGCTAGTTCTTCCCGAAACCGCCTGTGAACCTGCCCAGAACGGGCGCGATCCTCACCCGAAAACCGATACCCTCGATCGCATGCCCGCCACCGACCAGGGCTTTTTTGGGCCCGCCAGCGTCTCGTGGAAGGTCCACCGGGAGACGACCGTCCTTTTCGGGGGCGCGCGCGCCTTGCTGATGCAGGCAGCGCACCCGCTGGTGATCGCCGGTGCGCGCGAGACCGGCTTCTACGAGCGCAATCCATGGAAACGCCTGGAGCGCACACTGCAGCTCACCTACGCGATCACGTTCGGGACGCGCCGGGAAGCCGACGAGGCCGCGGAACGAATCAACACCGTTCATAGAAGCGTCCACGGCGTCGATCCCGTTACGGGCAAGCGGTACGACGCGCTCGATCCTGAGCTTCTGCTGTGGGTCCACGCCTGCCTCGTCGACAGTGCCTTGTTGTTCGAGCAGCTGACGGTCGGTGCGCTCGACGAGGCGGGACGCCAGCGCTTCCACGAGGAACAGATGCTGGCGGCCGAGATGCTGCTCCTTCCCCGCGAACGGATCCCGCCGACCGTCGGCGCGCTCCGCGAGTACATCGCCGGCGTCGTCGCGAGCGGCGACCTCGTCGTGACCGACGCCGCGCGCGCGGTGGCGGGGCTCTTCAAGAACCCGCCCCGGGATGCGGAATGGCGCCCGGTGCTGCGCGCCGTGTCGCGCTGGGCGTTCGGCACGCTGCCTCCCTCGGTGCGCGCGCAGTACGGCGAGCGGTGGTCGCGCGCGCACGATGCGATGAAGGTTGTCACGCTCGCGTCCCTGCGCTTGGTGCGTCCGGTCCTGCCGCGCCGCGTGCGCTATATCCAGCCGGCCGAGATAGCCCTCGCGAGAACGCGCGCCGCGAGCTAGTGCGAGCCGTTGCCGCTGAAGGCGGCGCGGACGATCAGCACCGTACCGTCGATCCGGCTCACCGTTACGGTCTCGCCCACGCGCATCCGCGTGCCGTCTTCCGAGCGCGCGCGCCACAGCTCGCCGTCGACGAGCACGAACCCTTCCGGGTTGAGGACGCTGCGTACCTCACCGCCCTCACCCACAAGCTCGGCCTTGACCGATGCCGCGATCGGCTTGCGCGCGCGGCGCACGACGGTCATGACGGGGATGAACATGATCAGCGACGCCGCGACGGCAAAACCGATGAGCCACGGCGACAGCCGCACCGGCTCGGCGTTGTTCGGAAACAGCAGCAGCGACCCCGTGACGACACCGGCCGTTCCCAAGAGGGTCGGGATCGCGATCGCATCCAACGCGACGTCGACGGTGAGCAGCACGAGGCCGGCGCACAACACCAGCAGCCCGAACCACCGGGCGGGTAAGACCGTGAGGCCGTACGCGGTGGCGAGCAGCAGCAGCCCGCCGGTTACGCCGGCGACGCCGAACCCCGGTTGGAACAGCTCGAACACAACCAGCAACGCGCCGGCGATGAGCATCAGGTACACGAGCGTCGGGTTCGCGAACGTGTGGAGCAGCCGGCGGATCGGGCCGGGTTGTGAGAAGCGGATGATCGTCTGGTTCGATGGCATATGTAGCGTCACGGGACCGGCTGCCGTGGGAACGGTCTGCCCGTCGATCCGCTCGAGCAGGTCTGCGACGCTCGGCGTGACGAAGTCGAAGTATCCGGCGCGCACCGCTTCGTTCGCACCGAGAACGCGGAAGCTGTCGGTGGTGATCGAACGTTCTCTGCCCTCTGCAAGCGCGCGCAGCGCTGCGAGCTCGTCCGGCCGCGGCACGCTCGTCTTGCCGAAGTCGATCGGATGCGGCGGGCCGATATGGCCGCTCGGCCCGATGGACGCAACGTTGGCGGCTGCGGCCATGTAGAGCACCAGGCCTTCCGCGCGCGCAGCGCGCGGTCCCACGTGGACGGCGATCGGCACCTTCGCTTCTCGGATCCGGCGCACGAGGGGTGGCAGGGTCTGATCGTCCGAGATCTTCAGTCCGCCGAGGCTGTCGATCTCGAAAACGACGAGCGCGTCGTGATGTCGCTCGGCGGCCTGGATCTGTTCGACGGCGTAATTCGCGATGGGACGGTCGATCACACCGGCGATCTCGACGACGTCGACGACCGGACCCGGCGGCGTTGCCGCGCGCGCAGCGAGCGGCACCGAAACGAGGGCCGCTAAGAGGGTGACCGAGGCGATCCGGCGCACAGCAGGGCGCATCATATCGGCGCGCCGATGAACACGTTTCCGAGGATATCCCTGCGGGGAGAACGCTCTACAATGTCGACGATGCCCGCCTCCCTAACTGCCGCCCGCGTTGCCATCGTTTCGGGCAAGGGTGGTGTCGGCAAGACGACCGTGGCGGCCGCTCTTGCGATCGCGGCTGCGCGCGCCGGGAAGAACGTTCTGCTCGCGGAGATGGAGGACCGCGAAGCGTTCGCACCCATCTTCGGGTTGCGGAAGCTCGCGTACACCGAACAGACGATCGCGCCCAACATCACCGGGCTGACGGTCGAAGCCGACGAGGCGCTGGTTGATTACTTGCGGATGTTCTACGGGATCCCGACGATCTCGCGCGCGCTCATGCGCACCAAAGCGGTGGAGTTCGCGACGCAGACGGCGCCGGGGCTCAAGGACATCCTGCTGATCGGAAAAGTGAAGGAGGCGGAGAGCCGCCGGCACGAGGGCGCGCATGTGTTCGACTTCCTCGTCGTCGACGCGCCACCGACCGGCCGGCTGCCCCGTTTCCTCGACGCGCCACGCGCGGTCGTCGAGCTCGTAAAGGGCGGGCAGATCCGAACGCAAGCGCAAGGCGTGCTCGACATGGTCACCGACCCGAAGCGGTGCCAGGTTGTGCTCGTGACGCAGCCCGAAGAGATGCCGGTGCGCGAGACCGAAGAGACGATCGAGACGTTGTCGAAGATGGGGATCACCCTCGGCCCGATCGTGATGAATGGTGTGTGGCCCGAGCTGCGGTCGCTCGGGAAGGAGCCGGAGGCCATGTTGCGCGCAGCGGCGAGCGACGCCGGCGAAGATCTGAGCGACGACGCGATCCGCGTTCTCGCCGGCGTCGCGACCACGCACGCGCGGCGCGCGCGCAATCAGCGCAAGGCGATGAAGACGTTGGCGAACGACGTGTCGCTCCCGCAGATCGAGCTCCCCTACTTATTCACCGAACGGATGGGGCGACCCGAAGTCGAGCAGCTTGCCCAGATCCTTTCGGGGTGCGTGTCGTGACGATCGACGAGCTGCTTTTGGACAGGCACATCATCGTGTGCACGGGATCGGGCGGCGTGGGAAAGACGACGTCCGCCGCCGCGCTCGCCTTGCGCGCGGCCGAGCTCGGTCGCCGAGCCATCGTCTGCACGATCGATCCCGCGCGACGTCTCGCGCAGTCGATGGGGCTCGAGCAGCTGGGCGGCGAGCCCAAGCTCGTCCCGGTGACCGCGGGCCGCTCGAAATCGAAAGGCGAGCTGTGGGCGATGATGCTCGACATGAAGAGCACCTTCGACCAGATGGTGCTCGAGATGACCACGCCCGAGCGCGCGGAGAAGATCTTTACGAACCCCTTCTACCACCACATCTCTTCCACGCTGGCCGGCACGCAGGAATACATGGCGATGGAGAAGCTGTGGGAGCTGCACGAGGAGGGGCGGTGGGAGCTGATCGTGATCGACACGCCCCCGACCCGCAGCGCGCTCGACTTCTTGGACGCGCCGCGGCGACTCACCGACTTCTTGGAGGGCCGGTTCCTCAAGCTGATGATGTTCCCGTATATGAAGGCCGGGAGGACCGGGCTGAAGGTGATCAACTTCGGGACGCGAGTGGCGCTGCGCGCAGTGACCCGGATCACAGGGAGCGACCTCTTCGCCGACGTCGCCGATTTCTTCCAGCAGTTCGAAGGGATGTACGAGACGTTCAAGCAACGGTCCAAGCGCGTTCGCGAGCTCATGACCGCCCGGCGCACGGCATTCCTGGTTGTCACGGCGCCGACCGAGCCGAGCTTGAAAGAGGCGCGGTACTTCGCCGAGCGACTGACCGACGAGAAGATCCCGCTCGGTGGGATCATCGTCAACCGCGCCCACGCGGTGCCCGGAGTCGCCGGCCTGGAAGACCCCGCTGCGATCGCCGCGCGCGTCGGAGACGGCGTCCTCGCCGAAGCACTGCGAACGTACGGCGCATGGCGGGCCGTTTCTCTGCGCGAGGAGCGGCTGCTCGACGGGACTCTCGGGGCGATCGAGGACACACCGGTCTGGCGCGTTCCCGACCTGGCAGACGACGTGCACGATCTGAGATCGCTCCACGAGATCGGCGAGTTGCTCGCACGCGCAACCGGCTGAGACCGCCCTGGTAGACGCCGCGGGGCGCCGGGTAGTCTGAGCGCTCGATGCAGCAGCTCGCCGCCAACGAGTACGACGACGAATACGAACCCGAGCACGAACCCTTCCCCCGGACGTTTCGGGATTTGCGCGCGCGCGTCGACGACGCCGCACATTTCGGCGAGCGCATCTCGCCGCCGCTCTCGTCGGGCGACGACCTCTTCCTGCACATGTTCATCCTCGGCGTCATCACGATCCTCACTGCAACGTTTTTGGCTCTGCTGAGCATCCCCGGCGTCGCGATCGTGGCGCATGCCGTCGGCGACGTGGCGCACAAGTTCGATGCGCCGCTCGGTCCCGTGTCGTTGCCCAAGGCGGATCAGCGCTCCGTAGTCCTGTCCAAGGACGGGAAGGTTTTGGCGACGCTGGCCGGGGCCGAGAACCGCGTGGTCGTGTCCCTGAAGCGCATCCCCCTGAGCGTCCAACAGGCCGTGATCGCGATCGAAGACGCGAAGTTCTACGAGCACCATGGGGTCGACCCGGCCGGCTTGTTGCGCGCACTGCTGTTCAACGTTAAGAGCGGCGGCGCGTACGAAGGCGGCAGCACGATCACCCAACAGCTGATCAAGAACACGCTGGTCGGGAACGAGAAGTCGATCGACCGGAAGGTCAAAGAGGCGCGTCTCGCCGTGCTGCTCGAGAAACAGATGTCGAAACACCAGATCCTGCAGGCGTACCTCAACGAGACCTATTTCGGGAACGGCGCGTACGGGATCCAAGCCGCGTCGGAATACTACTTCGGGATCGACGTGTCGAAGCTCTCGCTGGCGCAGGCGGCAACGCTCGCAGGGGTGATCCGCTCGCCGGAGACGTACGAGCCGATCCATCATCCCAAGGGCGCGCGCGCGCGACGCGATCTCGTCCTGCAGCGGATGCGCGAGCTGAGCTACATCACACCGGCACAACAGAAAACCTCGTCGGCGGGGCCGGTAGTCGCGTCGGCGCACCCGTTGCCGCCGTCGATCGCGCCGTACTTCGTGGAGTACATCAAGCAGCAGATCATCAACGATCCGCGCATCGCTCCGACCGCGGCCGAGCGCGAGCGCGCGTTGTTCTACGGCGGCTTGCGGATCCAAACGACGCTGGACTCGTCGCTGCAGAGCGAAGCGGGCAAGGCCTCGGCCCAGGTTCTCAACCGGTCGAGCGACCCGTCGTCAGCGCTGGTGTCGATCGATCCGACGACCGGCGCCGTGCGCGCGATGGTCGGCGGCAAAGACTTCGACCGTTCGAAGTTCAATCTCGCCGTGCAAGGCAAGCGGCAGCCCGGCTCGACGTTCAAGCCGATGACGATGGTCGCTGCGCTCAACGCTGGGATCTCGCCTGGGTTGCAGTTCAACACGCCGTCGCCGCTGACGATCACCGATTCGACCGGGAAGCAGGTCGAGGTGTCCAACTACGACCACGTCGGGCACGGAGTCATCGACATGCGAACGGCGACGGCGCTGTCGATCAACACCTACTTCGTCCAGCTCATCCAGCGCGTCGGCCCGGCGAACGTGGTGGCGATGGCCCACAAGCTGGGGATCACCTCCATGCTCCAGCCGTATGTCTCGCTGGCACTCGGAACGGAAGAGGTCTCTCCGTTCGAGCTCACCAGCGCCTACGCCACGATCGCGAACCAAGGCGTGTACTGCAAGCCGTTCGCGATCACGCAGATCTTCGATCCGAGCGGCCGTGTGATCGCCCACAACGACCCGACGTGCACGCGCGTGATCCCGGCGAGCGTGGCGGCGCAGGCGACCGCCCTGCTCGAAGGCGTCGCCGAGCACGGCACCGGCGCGACCAACGGTCGCATCGGCCGCCCGGTCGGCGAGAAGACCGGCACGACCGACAACTACACCGACGCGTGGTTCGCAGGGTTCACGCCGCAATACGCAACGGTCGTGTGGCTCGGCTACAAGGATTCAAACAAGCACCCGCTGTACAACATCCACGGCTATGCCAAGGTCTTCGGCGGCAGCCTGCCCGCGATGATCTGGTCGAAATTCATGCGGTACGCAGAGAAGAATCTGCCGGTGATCGGCTTCCCGGCGCCGCCGTCGTCGAGAAGCCTTCCCGTTCCGAACGTGGTCGGTCAGACCGCGGCGGATGCGCAGAAGACACTCGAAGCCGCGGGCTTCTCGGTCAAAGTCACGATCGTGAAGTCGCCGAAGCCGTCGGGCACAGTGCTCACGGAGACGCCGAAAGCCGGGACGACGCTTGAAGCCGGGACCCTCATCACGTTGACAGTCTCGGGGAATCCAGCTCCGGCGCCTTCGCCGTCGCCCTCGGCGACGCCGTCCTAACCGTCTACGCGCCGAGGCGCGCGCGCACCATCGCGGAAACCGCCGCGCCGTCCGCGCGGCCCTTGACCTTTCCCATCACGACCTTCATGACCGCTCCCATCTCTTTCGGGGAGCTCGCTCCGGTCTCGGCGATCGCTTCGTCGACGAGCGCGCCGAGCTCATCTTCGCCCAGCTGCTCGGGCAGGTACGCCTCGAGCACGGCGAGCTCGGCCCCTTCCTTCTCGACGAGCTCGGCCCGGCCGCCCTTCTCGAAGGCTTCCATCGACTCGCGGCGGCGCTTCGCTTCGCGCGCGACGACCTCGAGCACCTCGTCGTCCGAGAGCTCGTGTCCTTTCTCGACCTGCGTGTTCTTCATCGCGGCCATCAGCATCCGCAGCGTCGACACGCGCGTTTGCTCGCGCGCCTTCATCGCGGCGCGCATCTCGTCGGAGATCCGATCCCGCAGCACGCGAATAGGATAGGGCATCCATGTGGCTCGCCCTCATCATCGTCGCGTGCGCCGGGGCGCTCGTCGTCCTGTACGCCTCGCTCATCGAGCGCAACTGGTTCGCGCTACGCAGGCACCGGATCCCGTGTCTGCCTGAAGGCAGCTCGCCCATGACGATCCTGCATCTGTCCGACCTGCACCTGCGCGCGCCGCAACGCCGCAAGCGGGCGTTCTTAAAGAGCCTGGCGCGCATGCAGCCGGATCTGCTGATCGGTACCGGCGACTTCATCGGCGACGCGCGCTCGAACGCCGCGGCCGTGGACGCCGTCACGGCGATCGGCGCGCGCTTCGGCGCGCTGTACGTCCTTGGTTCGAACGATTACTACGGGCCGAAGCCGAAGAACCCGCTGCGGTACTTCCTGAAGAAGCGGCGGTTGATCTACGGCACGCCGAATCCGTGGCGGGAGCTCGTCGAGGGCTTGAACGCGCGCGGATGGCGTCTGATCAACAACAGGGCGATGAGCGTGGACGGGATCGACGTCGTCGGCCTAGACGACGAGCACCTCCGGCGCGCCGATCTGTCCGTCGCGCGTGCGCGCAGCGGCGACGGCTTCCGGCTCGCCGTCGCGCACTCCCCCGACGTGGCGGAGGCGCTTGCCGACCGCGGGTACGACTTGATCGTGTGCGGCCACACGCACGGGGGGCAGGTGTGCCTCCCCGGTTTCGGCGCGCTCGTGACCAACAGCGACCTGCCGCGCTCGATGGCGCGCGGCGTGCACCGGCTGGGCGATTCGTGGCTGCACGTGAGCGCCGGTCTCGGCACGTCGATGTACGCGCCGTTCCGGTTGGCGTGCCGCCCGGAGGTGTGCGTGCTGGAGCTGGTCGCGCGCGAGCGGTGATGAACGATCAAGAGCTGGACCGCGAAGAGTTCTGTTACGTCACGACCGTCGGACGACGAACGGGAAAACCGCACACGATCGAGATCTGGTTCGCCGCCCACGACAGCGCGCTGTACATCCTCGCGGGAGGCGGCGAGCGCGCGCACTTCGTGCAGAACATCGTCGCCGACCCCTCCGTCGTCGTGAAGATCGGCGAGCACGCCTATCGCGGCGTGGGACGCATCGTCACGGAACCGGACGAGGCGGCGATAGCGCGGGTGCTGATCCCAACGAAGTACGCGCATCGGGAGGATGGGCTCGAAGAGTGGGCGTTGACGGCTCTCCCCGTCGCGGTCGACTTAAAGCCTCGGTAAAGCTCCTGGTCCCGGTCTTGTGCAAAAGTTCCACGCGTATCCCTCCGAACACGAACGGCGCTTGGAAGCCCAAAGGAGGGATGCGCTTATGAGCACCACCCGCATGATCGTGCGCGTCGGACTGGTCGTCGCCGCGCTCTCGACCGCCGGCGTCGCGATGGCCGGAACCGTTTCCTTGCCGACCCACGCGAACAGTCACGCTTCGACGGCGACGGCGAACGTCACGACCGGTTCATCGAACGGGCAGAGCACCGACGTGCACCCTGCGTCGTCGCCGAGCCCGAACGCGAACGCCGCTTTCGGCCAGTGCGTCGCGGCCAACGCGAAGACCGCATCGGATAACGGTGGCCAGGGCTGGAACCCGACCGTTGGCTGCACGAAGCCGAACGCACCGCAGAACGGCGCCAACGCGTCCGCGAACGCGCCGACTTCGACGGGCCTCGCAAACGCAAAAACACACGCGAACTCGCACGCTTCCACGGGTCTTGATAAGGCTTCGACGGAAAGCGCGACCGGGCAGGCACACGCCCACTAAGCAACACCGACTCCCCAGAGGGACCTCTTCGGAGGTCCCTCTCCCATGTGCGGCGGTGCCCTCGGAGGGGTCTTTGCCGATAGCATCGAGGCGACCGCGATAGAGGAGGCCAAATGGCGAAGGGTCGCGACAAACCCAAGAAGGAAGCCAAGAAGCCCAAGAAAGACAAGGGCGCGAAGAAGGGTAAGGGCAAGTAGCCGAATCCTTGAGCTCAGTGATGTCTGCCGAGCCGGTCCGGCCGGCGTACGAAGGGGCGTGCGTCAGCCGGATCGTGCCGGCGGTCCTCGGCGAGACCGACCGAAGCTGGCTCCCGCAGGCGGCGCGAGACGCGCGCGCAGTGGTCCTGCTGCTCATCGACGGCCTCGGCTGGCGGATCATCGAACGGAACCGCGCGCTCCTTCCCGTCCTCTCGTCGATGGAAGGCGGCTCGATAACAACGGTCGTTCCGTCGACGACGCCCTCGGTGCTGACGTCGCTTACGACATCGCTCAGTCCGGCGGAGCACGGGATCATCGGCTTCCGGATGCGCATCGACTCCGGCGTGCTGAACGTGTTGCGCTGGGAGATGGAGAACGGCGACCCGGCCCCTGATCCCGAAACGCTGCAACCCCATCCAGCGTTCGGCGGGCGCTCCATGCCGGTGATCACGAAGTCGGAGTTCCGCGGCGGCGGCTTCACGCGCGCGCACCTCGGACGCGCGCGCTTCGACGGCTGGGCCGTTCCTTCCATGCTCGTCGAGCGCGCGCGCAGGCTGATCGGAAACGGCGAAGAGATGGTCTACGCCTACTACGCCGGCATCGACCTCATCGCGCACCTCCGAGGGATGGACGACGGCTTCTTCTCGGCCGAGCTCGCATTCGTCGACCGACTTGTGGGTGACGTCTTGGACGTGCTGCCGTCCGACGCCGCGGTCCTGATGACGGCGGACCACGGCCAAGTGCCGCTGACGCGTGACACGTGGCAATCGCTCGCCGTCCTCAACGACGACGTCGACTGCTACAGCGGGGACGGGAGGCTTCGTTTCGTACACACCGACGCGCCGGACGCGGTGGCTGCGGCCGCGGAGGAGCTGCTCGGCGCGCGCGCGTGGGTGTTCACGCGCGAGCGCTTCCTCGACGAAGGATGGCTCGGACCGAGCCCAAAGCCAGACGTCGTCGCGCGCGTCGGCGACGTGGTGCTCGCCGCGCGCGAGCCGATCGCATTCATCGACCCCGATCTGCCGCAAGAGGTTCGGCTCCGCACCGGACACGGGAGCATGACGGCCGACGAGATGCTGGTGCCGCTGCTCGCGGCGCGCGGCCGCCGCTAGCGCGCGAGCACGCGCTCGTAGATCTCTTCGTAGCCCGACGTCATCGCTTGCGCGCTGAACATCTTCTCGACGCGCGCACGACACGCGTTGGGATCGATCTCCTCGACGCGCGCGACCGCTGCGCTCAACGCCTCCACGTCCGCGCACAAGAAGCCGGTCTCTCCGTCGGCGATCACTTCGGGCGCCGCACCGCGGGGGAACGAGAGCACCGGCGTGCCGCATGCGTTCGCTTCGGCCATCACCAAGCCGAACGGCTCCTCCCACTGGATCGGGAACAGCACGGCGCGCGCGCGCGCCATCAGGTCCGCCTTCTCATCGACCGTGATCTCGCCGAGGATCTCCTCCTTGCCGGTGAGGATCGGCTTCACGTTCTCGTCCCAATAGGCCTGCTCGAACTTCTCTTTGATCGCGACCACCATCACTAGGCGCGCGCCCGTTCGGCGCGCGACCTCGACCGCGACTTCCGGGCCTTTCTCGCGGTTAACGCGACCGACGAACAGCAGGAAGTCTTCCTTGTCCGTACGGAACGGGTAGCGCTCGACGGGGATGCCGTTGTACACACGCCCCGCCCACGAGAGATCCGGGCCGGGCTTCATCTGTGAATCGCTGATCGCGACGAAATCCACGCGTCCGCTGACCATGCGGTACCAGCGCAACGCCTCTTCGATGAGCGGCCCGTGCACGGTGTGCACGACGTTGTGTCCGACGCTGGCTGCGATCGCAAGACCGACCATCCCCGAGTGATCGTGGATAACGTCGAACTCGCCGGCACGCTCGTACGCGTGGAACGCATGCAGCACTTCAAGGTACGTGTTGCCGATCTTCGTGGGACCGGGAGCGGGATCGAACACGCTGTCGAGCTTCGCTTTGGTCACACTCCCACCGCTGGCGAACAGCGTGACGTCGTGGCCGCGCGCGACAAGCTCGTCCGCGAGCAACGCAACGACCCATTCGATGCCGCCGTATCCCGCGGGCGGGACGGCGATCCACGGCGGCGCGATCTGCGCGATCTTCAAATCAAGAGGGCGGGGTCAGTGCTTCTCGGCCACGACCTCTTGTTCTGCTTGTTCTGCGAGGCTCAGCCTTTCGCGGATGCGAAGCTCCCGGCCCAGGGGAAGTCGGATCACTTTCGTATCGACCGGGTATTCCATGAGGCAGACCTGGCAGATGCCGTGCTCGATCGATGCAGCGCTACCGCACCAGGTGCAGTCGAGTCGATCAGTGTTCATCCGGTTCCCCACGTTCTGTTGTGTCGCGGTTCCTCGGGCCCCGATCGACGGACCAGCGGCGGTCCGACTCCCTTCAGGGGACCGAATCGTAACATCGCTGGAAAGCCTAGAACAGGCTGAATTTTGCAAGCATTCGCGCGTTCGAGAAGAGCGTGAAAAGTTGCGCGCTGTTCGTGTTCACGTAACACAAAGGTGTCCAGATTGTCTCAGATCGCCACGTGAACGTGAACGCGTTCACAGTGTCCATGCGTTTCCGTAAACCTCCGGCGCACGTCCGTTCCGAAGGATCACGCCGGTTTTGTCTGCCAGCGCGATCACCGGAACGGGCGACGTGCGCGCGATCTGCGCGAGCCATTCTTTCGAGCGGCTGGACGCATGCACCGCGACTGCGAACTCGGCGATGGGACCGACGCCTTCGGTCCACGTCGTCGGAACGCGCGCGCCGGGCTCCGGCGTGAGGAGACGCGCGCACAACACCATCGCACCGGCACTCGATCCCGCGAGTGCGGCGCCTGCGCGCCAGCGTTGCAACACCTCCATCCAGCGCGCGCTCTCGTGAAGGTGCTCGAGCAGATCCTTCGGCGATCCGCCGGCGATGTACGCGATGTCGTAGTCGGGAAGTTCGTCACCGTGCATGTCGAGCGTTATCGCGCGCGCGCCGAGCGCCGTGAAGTGCTTCTCGGCGTAGCGCTCGGAATGCGGTTGCGCGCGGTGGTCGGCACAGTAGATGACGCCGACGCGCGGTCCCGACAGTTCGAGCAGCCTGCGGTCGAACTCGTCGACGGGCGGAAGGAACTCCTCGCTCGAGAGCAAGCCCAAGGGCCCGGCACCTGCCGGCAGATGGTCGGAGGCAGCCCGGAGCAGATCGAGTGACATCACCGCAAGGGTACGATGCGTCGATGGAACGGCGTCGTGTGTCGAGCGGCTCGCCGTACGAGGACGTCATCGGCTTCTCGCGCGCGGTACGCGTCGGCGAGCGGGTGCTCGTGTCGGGAACGGCGCCGATCTGGCCGGATGGAAACGTGGATCCCGACCCGGCGACGCAGATGCGGCGTTGCATCGAGATCATCGCCACGGCACTGGGCGAGGCCGGCGCGTCGTTGAACGACGTCGTTCGGACCCGCACGTTCCTCGTTGACCCCGCCGACGCCGAAGCGATCCAGAGGGTCCACGGAGAGGCGTTCGGCGAGATCCGGCCGGCGTCGACCATGGTCGTGGTGCGCGCGCTGTTGGATCCGCGCTGGAAGGTCGAGGTCGAGGCCGAAGCCGTTACAGAAACTTAAGACGGCCAGGCAGGACTGCTTCCGGACGCGAAGAAACCTCGTGGGGAACTCGCGTTAGGAATTCCCGAACGGGGAAGTGGGTACACGGCGGGCTCTTCCAGCCGAGCCCGGAGCGCAAGGGGAGGACTCATGAGACGAGCCGGCTTTGGTGTGGCGCTGATGTCGATCGCTTTGTTCATCCCGGGAGCCGCTTCAACGGCCACTCCTGCGATCGTCCATCCGGCGCTCCCCCACATCATCCGTCGGGGGAACGGCACCGCGCAGAGCAGCAACTGGTCGGGTTATGCGGCATACAACGCGACCTTCAGCGACGTGAAGGGGAGCTGGATCCAGCCCGCGGCGAACTGCTCGAACACGACGAGCGCGCAGTACGCGAGCTTCTGGGTCGGCCTCGATGGGTACAAGTCGACCTCCGTCGAGCAGCTGGGAACCGACTCCGACTGCGCTGGAAGGAACAGACCGTCGTACTACGCGTGGTGGGAGATGTATCCGAACCCGTCGCACCAGATCTCAGGATTCGCCGTTCACCCGGGCGACAGCATCAGCGCCGAGGTCTCTCGGCTCGCGACCGCGTACACGCTGACGCTCGTGAACAACACGACCGGCCAGCGCTTCTCGACGACACAGGTGTCGACAGCAGCGAACTCATCGGCGGAATGGGTTGCCGAGGCGCCGTCGCAGTGCATCATCGTCATCTGCCGCGTGCTCCCACTTGCGAACTTCGGGACCATCACGTTCACGGGGTCCTACGCGACGAGTGGAACGCAGAAGCCCATCTCTAGCTACGCGAACGACTCGATCACGATGACGGACACGACCGGGACGACCGTGCGCGCGCAGCCCTCGGGGCTGTCGCCGGACGGGACGAGCTTCTCGGACACCTGGCGTCACAGCTGATCGCAAGGGAACGTGCGCGGGGGCCGACTTCGTCGGCCCCCGTTGCGTTTCCGGGATACCTGGTAGCGGGGCCCTGGGCCGCTCATATAATGGCCGCCACGGGAAGTAGCGCAGCTTGGTTAGCGCGCCACGTTCGGGACGTGGAGGCCGGGGGTTCAAATCCCCCCTTCCCGACCAAGACACTGCCAGGTGTCAGAGCGTATCCAAACGTTGACGGACTCGTGCACCGTCTCTCACCGAGTCCTTCGAAAGGGGGGAGCAGTGCGACTATCCGAACCGCGCATACAGCCGGTGACGGACGAGTCGATTCTCGACGACGAGTCACGCGAGTTGCTTCGAGGGACAGCCCTCGGCCCTGCCGATAACATCTTTCGGACCCTCGTCAATCACCCGAAGCTGCTCAAGAGATGGCTGGTCTTCGCCAACCACGTTCTCTTCAAGTCGACTCTTCCAGCGAGAGACCGCGAGATCCTCATCCTTCGGACGGGATGGCGTTGCCGCGCCGAGTACGAGTGGGGGCAGCACGCGATCATCGCCAAAGCCAGCGGGCTCTCCGATGAAGAGATCGTCCGCATCGCCGACGGGCCAGATGCGACCGGCTGGAATCCATTCGATGCCGCGCTCCTGCGCGCAGCGGACGAGCTGCATGAAGACCACTTCCTGGGCGACACGACCTGGAAGGCATTGAGCGAACGCTACTCCCCGCAGCAGCTCATGGACCTCGTCTTCGCGGTGGGGCAATACACGTTGGTGTCGATGGCGCTGAACTCCTTCGGGGTCCAGCTCGACCCCGGCGTTGAGGGATTCCCAGGATGAGGCTGAAGGACAAGGTTGCGATCGTGATCGGCGCGGGTCAGACGCCGGGCGACACGATCGGGAACGGACGCGCAACCGCGATCCTGTTCGCGCGCGAGGGTGCACGGGTGATGCTTGTGGACCATCGCGCCGATTCGGCGCAGGAGACCCAGTCGATGATCGCCGCTGAGGGCGGCGAGGCGAGGACTTTCGAGGCCGACGTGACTCGCGAAGAAGATTGCCGCGCAATGGCAGCGGCGTGCGTCGAGGCGTTCGGGCGGATCGATGTGTTGCACAACAACGTCGGGATCGGGCGGGGAGACGCCGGAGCGACGCACCTGGAGCTTGCTGTGTGGAAGGAAATCATCGAGGTCAACCTCACCACCATGTTCCTCACCTGTAAGCACGTTCTCCCGCAGATGCGCCGGCAGCAAGCGGGATCGATCGTCAATATCTCGTCGCTGGCCTCGATCGCGTCTACCGGCATGCTCGCCTACAAGGTCTCGAAAGCGGGAGTGAACGCGCTCACCCAACAGATCGCTATCGGGAGCGCACGACACGGCGTGCGGTGCAACGCCATCCTGCCCGGCTTGATGAACACGCCGATGGCGATCGAGGGCTTCGCCGAAGCCACGGGCGCTTCAAAGGACGACTTGATCCGCGCACGCGACGCCATGGTCCCGCTTCGCGCGCAGCAAGGAACGGCGTGGGACGTCGCCTACGCGGCTCTCTTCCTCGCCTCAGACGAGGCGAAGTTCATCACTGGTGTGCTCCTATCGGTCGATGGCGGGCAGGGCATCAAGGTCGGATAGTCCAACCAGCCGAACGGGCTCGGCGAAGGTCTCCACGCACCGTCCGCGTTCCCTCTTGACGCGAGCCACGGACCATTGTATTTTCCAAGATGGTTATTTAACTAAGAAGTTAAATATGGGAGGGATCCATGCCGACGACGACGATCGCCGAAGAACGGCTGAGCGAGACCTTCGCTGCGCTCGCCAACTCGACTCGGCGCGCGATCCTGGCTCGGCTCGCCCAAGGGGAATCCAACGTCGGCGAGCTCGCGGAACCGTTCGATTTAACGCTTCCTGCCATCTCGAAACACCTCAAAGTGTTGGAGCGTGCCGGCCTGGTGGTTCGCGGACAACGCGCGCAGTTCCGACCTTGCGTCCTCGACCCTGCACCGCTCGAGGAGATCTCGACGTGGGCCGAACAATATCGGCCGGTGTGGGAAGAACGGTTCGACCGGCTCGACGACTACATCCGAGACTTAAAGCAGCGAGGAAGGAAGCGGTGAGCACGATGACTGATAAGCGCGATCCGGGCTCGGTTGTGATCGAGCGTCTCTTCGAGGCTCCCGTCGATCTCATCTGGAAGATGTGGACTGAGGCTGAACACTTCAAGCAATGGTACGGACCCAGCGGCGCCTCGATCCCGACCGCGAGGATGGACGTACGCGTCGGTGGCCGTCGCCTTATCTGTATGGAGATGCAAACTCCGAACGGCATCATGCAGATGTGGTTCACCGGCGAGTACCGCGAGGTCGTCCCCGCGAAGCGGCTCGTCTACACCGAATCCGTGTCGGACGAGACCGGCAACGTTATCTCTCCTGCAGACATGGGAATGCCCGAAGGCCATCCTGATACGACCGAGGTGACCATCGAGCTCGAGGACATCGGCGGCCGAACGAAGATGGTCATGACGCATGCCGGCATCCCCGATGACTCCGCGGGCGCCGCGGGATGGGGGATGGCATTCGACAAGCTCGCTGCCTACGTTGACTCTCTCTAGAGATCATCGCGGGAGCGGTGGGCCCGCAGCAGGTGCACTGTTCCGGACACGCCCTTGAGCTCCACGTCGCCCACATCCACGAACGCGATCCCATCTTCTTTCGAGGCATCGGCGACCGCCTGGGTGACGAGCACCTCGTCGACCCGCGCAAAGTCGGCGATCCGCGCGGTGAGGTTCACGGTCTGGCCGAAGTAGTCCCCCTCTTGATAGAGGACTGGTCCCGTGTGCAGGCCGACGTGGGCATGCGGCAGCCCGGCAGACGCCAGACCTTCCACCATCTCTAATGCGGCGCGCACGGCAGGGCCGGGGTCGTCGAAGTAGAGCATGACACCGTCCCCTAGCCACTTGACCGGCTTTCCGCCATACCCGATAGAGGTTCGCTCGACGAGCCTGGCGACCTTCGTCGCCAGGCCCACGGCAACGTCGTCGCCACGTTCCTGCGTCAAGCGCGTGTAGCCGGTGATATCAAGGAAGCACATCGCCGGGAGCCGCTCGAGACGGCTGTAGATCCCGACGTTCTGCATCAAGGCCTCGAACCTTTCGATGAGGTTCGACGTCCAGGTGCGTGCCTGATGAGCGTGATACATGGCCACGAGAGCTTGATCGGTGAGCGGGGCGATCCGATCGGTGAGATCGACGTTCCCGACATCCTCCGGGCCCTCGCCCGCGGCTCCGGCTTGCTCGATCACCTCGGAGTTCCACCACGCGGCCTCCTGCTCGGCGATCCTGCGTGTGCTGTCCCCCAGGACACGGAGAAGGGACTCGATGGCCGCCGGCCGGAACCCCTCGGAGATCTGCAGCTCGATGAACGGCACTATCGTCATCTCGTCCTCGCGGAGCCGATCGTCGGGTGCAGGCTGCGCAATGAACATCGCTTCGCGGACGACCATCAATAGCTCGAGCGGGATCCCAGTTCGCTCGCTGACTTGTCGGAACGTCTCGGAGGCGAAGCCGGCGAACCGCTCGAAACCGGCCGCGTCGGCGAAGTCGAGCGACAAAGCTCCACGTCGGATCGCGTCGCCTACTTCATTGAGGGGGATCCCCGCGTCCTCGATCGATCTGGCCATCAGCACGCGGCGGACATCGCCGGGAGAGAAGCGATCGGATTCGTCCGGCGTAAGAATGCCGAGCTCCACAAGCCGGATGAGGTAGTCAGGCTCTACCCCGGCTCGTTCAGCGGTGTTTTCGCGTGAATACCGGATCACATAGTTCCCCGTGCGACTGTATTCCCGATTCGCCGACGCTGCGTCATTCCCGATTCGCCGACGCTGCGTCCGACCGGCCGAGATGCGAAATGGCGCAACGGCGAGGCCGGCTGGGAAGACTTCACATAGGCAGAACAACCCTGGTGGGGCGCGAAGGAGAAGCCTAGGGTCAGAGCCAGGTCGCCCGTTCGTGGCGACGTCAGGGGGGTGCAACAACATGGGGTCGAAGAATGTCGAGACATTGAAGGGTCTTATTGACGCCTTCAACGCTCGCAAGGACCTGGACGCGATCGCGAAAGCCTACGGCGATCAAGCGGTTCTCGTTGATCACGCGCGCAATGAAACGCTGAAGGGCCGCGCTGCCGTGAAGGAAAACTGGGGCATGTGGGCGACCGCATTCCCGGACGGGAAGATCGAAGACGTGCGATTCATCGATGGCGGCGACTCGGTTGCCATGCATTTCGTCGGACACGGCAAGAACGACGGCACGTTGGGTCCGCTGCCGGCGACCGGCAAGACCATCGCCCTTCCGTACTGCTCGGTCTTCACGTTCGACTCAAAAGCTCGCATCGTCGAGGAAGACGACTATTGGGATCAGCTCGGCTTCCTCGTACAGCTCGGCCACATGCAGGCACCTGCTTAATAGGCACGAGCAAACTTTCTAGTCGGGGGCCGATACTGTCCTAGCCCGACAACTTGGAGCGGCCTCGGTGGTGCGCGCGCTTGGCGCACACCTCCGGGAACCGCTCGTATCGACTCGCGTTAGAGAAGGCACCCAGAGACCACGGCTCAATTCCCCAGGCACGAGATGGATGCGTTCCCCGCAGCTTGGTACGTCGTCGACGGGGAGCGAGGCTGGATCATCTGCGAGATCTTGAACCGGATGAAGATCCCGGAGATGGAAGCATCCATAAGGCACCAACACGTCTATAACCCGGCGCGCTTGATCGAGATGATCCAAACCTGGTCCGAACGCAAACAAGCACTCGGTCAGAACTAGCGCGTCAGCCCCCCGTATCGCCGATCAGCCGTTGCGGGCTTTAGGACGCACGAAACGGGCGCGATCCCTCTCCACATCGGAGCGGAAGCGACAGCCCTTGAGATGATCGTTCACGAGTCCGACCGACTCCATCATGGAGTACACAGTCGTTGGCCCAACGAAGGACCAGCCGCGCCGCTTGAGATCCTTGCTCAGCGCCTTCGACTCCGGGCTCTCTCCGAGCTGCATTAACGCGGATCTGTCGAGCACCTTCGGGCGAGTCTTCGGATTGGGTTCGAACGACCAGATGTAGCCTGCCAAACTTGCGACTTCCTTCTGCAGTTCGCGACACCGTCGTGCATTGTTGATGGTCGCCTCGATCTTCGCGCGGTTCCGAACGATGCCGGCGTCAAGCATGAGACGATCCACGCTTCGAGCTGTGAAACGGGACAACGCATCGACGTCGAACGAACGAAAGGCTCGGCGGAAGTTTTCGCGCTTGCGAAGAATCGTGAGCCAACTAAGTCCTGACTGGAAGCCCTCGAGGCAGAGCTTCTCGAAGATGCGAACATCGTCGGCGACGGGCCTGCCCCATTCGAGATCGTGATAGCTCTCGTAGAGAGCATCGCCGACAGACCACCAGCAGCGCCTGATGCCATCGGCGCCTGCTCGGAGGCCATCAGTGCCTGGATCCATGCCATGCACCCAGTTCAGTCAACGTTCACCAACCGACCGCGAGGGGGGAGTCTTACAACTCCGGCGCCCTCTAGTAGTTCTCGGGGCCGAACTCTCCACTTCGTCGGCCCTGCCCGGTTCCGTACACCGCGCGCGCATCCTGCAGCATCGGACCCTCTTCCCGATTAGAAGGGCCGAAGGGTCGCCGCTACTGCTGCCCGAGCGCTTGTTTGCGCTCGGACCAGGCTTGGATCATCTCGATGAAGCGCGCGGGGTTGTAGACGTCCTCTTCGCTGCTCCATTTACCGTCGCCCGCGTACTTCAAGATCGTCACGTTGGATGCCTCGTGGACGCTGCCATCGCCGGGATCTTTCATCCGATTCAGGATCTCGGTGATGACCCACCCGCGCTCCTCGTCGATCACGAACCACGCGGCAGGGAACGCGTCCATCTCGTTTCCGGGAAACTGACCCATCGTCTCGGTGATCCACTTCCGGATCTCGTCCCGGCCGTGGAACGTTCCGAAATGGTGCTCGATGTAGGTCGCGTCGTCCGCGAAGATATCCGGCCACTCGCTCCAGTCGCCGGACGTGCCAGCGTGCGCGCCCGCTTCGAGGTACGCCTCGAAGGCTTTCTCCAACTCGTCGCGGCTCCAGCGTCCCATCGACGCGGCACTCTACTTCGGATCCAGAAGACGAAGCGACCTCGAGCTTGGGTGATCAACTCGCGGTAGCGACGCCGCGGCCTAAGCGCTTGATTCTCCTGCTCCACACTGGCCCGATATGTGCCTTTGGCTTAAGCAGAGGCTGATCCGCTAGCGCTGATGGCGCTAGAAAGAATCCTCTCGGCGTTTGATGCGACTTCGCGCAACGCCTGTCGCACCCTGCGACATATAGAGGGGTTGACCTTGCTCGTCGCAAGGTGTCTGCTCATGATGAGGATCGCAGCGGGCGGACGGGGGCCCCGATGCCGGGGGACGAACGCGATCAGCGGAAGCGTGTCAAGCGCATCATCCAAGCTTCTATTTCCGTCGTCATCGTCGTCGCGATCTTCGCGCTCATCCTTCCAAAGATCGCCAGCTACTCAAGCGTCTGGAAGACGATCACCCAATTAACGTGGCTCGAGTTCCTTTCGCTTGTCCTCGCGATGCTGTTCAACCTCTTCACCTATTGGTGGCAGATGGTTGCCGCCATGCCCGGCCTCTCGTTCGCACAGGCGGCGGTCAATAACCAGTCATCGACGACCATCGCGAACATCCTTCCGGGTGGCGGCGTCGTTTCCATCGGCGTCGCGTACGAGATGTTCCGCTCGTGGGGCTTCACCGGCTCAGAGATCGCCTTGCTGATCTCAACCACGGGAATCTGGAACGCCTTCATGAAGCTCGGGCTACCGGTGTTCGCGCTCGGGCTGCTCGCAATATCCGGCAAGGCCACGACCGCACTCCTGATCCCCGCCGTCATCGGGCTGGCTATCCTGGCTGGGAGCGTCGTCATGTTCGCGCTCGTCCTGTGGAAGAAAGCGATGGCGCGCTCGATCGGCGAGTCTTTAGGGCGAGCGTGGTCGAAGGTTCGCGCACTGGTGCGGAAGGCACCGGTTTCGGGCTGGGGGCAGCGTGCCGTCGAATTCCGCAAGCAAACGATCGTGCTTGTTTCGAAGCGCTGGGCCGAGCTCACGCTGAGCACGATCGTGAGCCACCTCGCGCTCTACTTCGTCCTGTTGCTGGCACTTCGACATGTGGGGGTCTCCGAGAAAGAGATAAGCGCCGTGCAAGTGTTGAGCGTTTTCGCGTTCGCACGTTTGGTGTCGGCGGCGCCTCTCACTCCCGGCGGTGTTGGTTTCGTCGAGCTGGCCCTCATCGGAGGCTTGTATGCCGCCGGCCGTAACCATGCGGACGTTCCTCCGGACGTCTTCAAGGCGCAGATAACGGGGGCGGCTCTCCTCTATCGCGTCTTAACGTTCGGCATACAGATCCCCCTCGGTGGATTCACTTACATCATCTGGCAGCGCGCGAAGAGATGGCGAAAGCCGCCGCCGGCGGAAATAGTCGGTGTCACCGCCGCTGCGTCATGAAAGGCCGGATCCTCTGCCGCGCGTGCGCCGGCTTGGTGTCGAGTGTCCTCTTGCTCGTCGGGTGCACGTCCGTGCGCGTCGCTCCTCGTGGTCAAGGTGCGCCGCAGGATGTCATCAGGATCGCGTCCTTCAACTTCCCAGAAAGCGAGATCCTCGCGTACGTCTACGGACTCGCGCTTCAAGGGCAGGGTTTTCGTGTCGACATTGGGCCGAACATCGGAACGCGCGAACTGGTAGAGCCCGCGTTGTCACGCGGGCTCGTCGACTTCGTTCCGGAGTACCAAGGTTCGGCGCTTGCCTTCTTCACCCTCGGGAAGCAGCGGGCAAGCGCAGATGTTGACACGACGTACCGATCGCTCGTTGCCGCCCTCGCCGGCCGACAAGTTCTTGCTTTGTCGGCGTCCCCCGCGCAGGACGGCAATGCGATCGTCGTCACGCGCAGAACCGCTGCGCGATACGGGCTCCATTCGATCAGCGACCTCACGCATGTGGCCGGCCGGCTTCGGTTCGGCGGTCCCCCAGAGTGTCCGCAGCGGCCGTTCTGCTTGCTCGGCTTGCAACAGCGGTACGGCCTCCACTTCGAGCAATTCATCCCGCTGGATTCGGGAGGGCCGCTGACCCTCCAAGCGCTCGAGAGCCGGGAGATCGACGTCGCCCTCCTGTTCTCGACCGACCCGAGCATCGCCGGCGATCTGGTCGAGCTCACAGATGATCGGAGCCTGCAGCCTGCTGAAAACGTAACGCCCGTCGTGCGGGAGGACGTGCTCGAGCGTGGCGGCGCAGCGCTCGCGCTCGCGATCGACGAGGTTTCCGCGCACCTCTCGACCGATGTTCTCCGCACACTGAACGCGCGCGTCCCCGGCCAGAACCCGCGGGTGATCGCGGAGTCGTGGTTGCGCGACCAAGGGTTGCTGGAGATGAACCATGGCTGACCTTCGGACCGACGAGATCAGCGTTGAGCGTACGAGCGGATCCGGCGCGCGCACACCACAGCCGAAACGGGCCCGGCGTCAGCGACGTCCGTCCGGTGCTCCGCCTCCCCTCCCCCGCAAGATCGGCATGAGCGGCAAGGTGTGGCTGATCCTGTCCATCTATTTCTTGGCGATCACGATCGTCCTCTCGTTCCACACGCCGTTGCTTCGACCATTCGAACATTCGAACACGTGGGTACTACTGCAGATCGCGCGCACCCGAACACCGTGGCTCACGCACGTTGCGCGCGCTATAAAGGCCGCCGGTTCCGGTTGGGGCATCACGGTGTTCGGGCTCGGCACCGTGGCCGCGCTGATGATCTTCCGGCGGTGGAGGCATCTCTTCGTATTCCTCGGAAGCCTCTTCGTGCTCACCGAGATCGCGGCTCTCGTGTACGACAACGTCGCGCGCCCGCGGCCCGTCGGCGTCTCGATCATCGGAGGATGGGGCGGGTACTCGACGCCGTCGCCTCCGGTGATGATGGTGACCATCATCTTCGTCGGCATCACCTACGGCCTCGTCGTGGCCGGCCGCGCGCGCTCGCTGGCAAAGAAGATCGGGTTCGTCGTCGTCGCCATCTTCGGCCTCTCACGCCTGTACTTGGCCGTCGACCACCCGGCCGACGTCCTGATGGGGACCGTGTTGGCCATCGCGGTCGGCGTGCTCGCCTTCCGGATCTTCACCCCGAACGAGGTGTTCCCCGTTGCATACCGTAGAGGGAAGACCGCCCACCTCGACGTAACGGGCAGGCGCGGTGAAGCGATCCGAGACGCGGTGCGAGACCAGCTCGGCCTCAGCGTTATCGGCGCGAAGCCGGTGGGCCTCGAATCCTCGGGAGGCTCGACACCGCTGCGTCTGGAAGTCGAAGGCGACGCGAAGACGTACGTGTTCGCGAAGCTGTACGCGCGGAGTCATGTGCGAGCAGACCGCTGGTACAAGATGTGGCGCACGATCCTGTACGGAACGCTCGAAGACGAAACGCCGTTCCAAACCGTTCGGCGATTCGTGGAGTACGAGGATTACATGTTGCGCCTGCTGCGTGACTCCGGGATCCCGGTTCCGGCTCCGTACGGCATCGTAGAGATCACGCCCGAGCGCGAATACATGATGGTGATGGAGTTCTTCCAAGGCGCCGTCGAGATCGGTGAAGCCGTCGTCGACGACCAGATCATCGATCAAGGGCTCGATCTGGTCCGGAAGCTGTGGGACTGTGGCGTCGCCCATCGCGACATCAAGCCCGGGAACCTCATGGTGCGCGATGACAAGCTGCTCCTCATCGATGCCGCGTTCGCGCAGGTGCGGCCGTCTCCCTGGCGCCAGGCCGTCGACCTGGCGAACATGATGCTCGTTCTGGCGGTTCGATCCGACACCGAACGTGTCTACAACAAGGCGCTCGAATACTTCAGTCCCGAAGAGATCGCGGAAGCGTTCGCTGCGACACGCGGAGTCGCGAGCCCATCCCAGCTTCGTACGTTCATGAAGGCGGATGGACGTGATCTCCTGCGAGAGTTTCGCGCTCTTGCACCCGAGCATCGACCGATCGCGATCCAACGCTGGAGCGTTCGGCGCGTCGTGACAGCAGTCACCACCCTGCTCGTCATCGCACTCATCTCCCAGGTAGGGATAAAGGCGTTCTTCCCGGTGCAGAACCTCGCGGTCTCGAAACCGTCGGAGTGCCTG